>Ga0308164_10003349_pt1 | contig 14571 bp, 6 predicted proteins | sample PhyTR2_FD_201031 | JGI IMG/M metagenome (GOLD analysis project Ga0308164, IMG submission 201031) | Phyllosphere microbial communities from UC Gill Tract Community Farm, Albany, California, United States - DLSLT.R2 | ecosystem: Host-associated > Plants > Phyllosphere > Unclassified | place: USA... | reverse complement strand
GCTCGATCCCGATCGGCAATGGCGCGCCGTCGGTGGTCACGCTGCAGGACCAGCAGCATGTGGGCTTCATGTCGATGATCGACGCGCTGATGGTCACCGCCGAACGGCACTTGCAGGAACTGAACGCACGCCGTCGCGAAACCTGTCCCGCGTCCGACCTGGTGGTGGGCGTGCAGTGCGGTGGCAGCGATGCGTTTTCGGGCGTGACGGCCAATCCGGCCGTGGGTTACGCGACCGATCTGCTGGTGCGTGCCGGCGGCACCGTGATGTTTTCCGAAGTGACCGAGGTGCGTGACGGCATCGACCAGCTCACCGCGCGCGCCGCGACGCCGGAAGTGGCGGCGGCCATGGTGCGCGAGATGCAGTGGTACGACGATTACCTGGTACGCGGCAGTGTCGACCGCAGCGCCAACACCACGCCCGGCAACAAGAAAGGCGGGCTGTCGAACATCGTTGAAAAGGCAATGGGCTCGATCGTCAAGTCGGGTAGCACGGCGATTACCGGCGTGCTCTCGCCGGGAGACAAGCTGACGCAGAAGGGCCTGATCTACGCAGCGACCCCGGCCAGCGACTTCATCTGCGGCACGCTGCAGATGGCCGCCGGGATGAACGTGCACATCTTCACCACCGGGCGCGGCACCCCGTACGGCCTGGCCGCGGTCCCCGTCATCAAGGTTGCCACCCGCACCGAGCTGGCGCGCCGCTGGCATGACCTGATGGACCTGGATGCCGGCACCATCGCCAGCGGCGAAGCGAGCATCGAGGACGTCGGCTGGCAACTGTTCCGCATGATCCTGGATGTGGCGAGCGGCCGCAAGACCTGGGCCGAACACTGGAAGCTGCATAACTCGCTGGCGCTGTTCAATCCCGCACCCGTGACCTGACCGATGGCCGGGGCTGCGAAAGGCACAGCGTGCAAACGCATCGTGCTGGCCTGCCTTGCGCTGGGTACCCTCGCGGCGTCGGCGTCGGCGTCGGCGTCGGCGCCGGCAGCGGCGCAGGCACGCTACGACGCCGACACCACCTATAAGAAGCTGGTACGCGACTACCCGTTCATCCGGATTGCCAGCGCCGACGCGCCGGCGCCGGTGCAGGTGCGCAAGGACATCGTGTACGCGAAGCGGGACGCACTGACCCTGGCACTGGACCTGTATCTGCCGGCAGCGGGCGACGCGCCGGCGCCCCTGGTACTGCTGGTGCATGGCGGTGGCTGGGCCAGCGGAGAGCGCTCGAACATGGCGCCGCTGGCCGCGCGCCTGGCTGCGCGCGGTTATGCGGCTGCCACCGTCAGCTACCGGCTATCGGGCCAGGCGCGCTATCCGGCGGCAATCGATGACGTCATGGAAGCGCTGGACTGGCTGCGCACGCAGGCGCCCGGCCTGGGTCTGGATGCGGCGCGCGTCGCCATCGCGGGCGGCTCGGCCGGCGGGCAGATCGCCGCGCTGGTGGGCATGACCCGGCCCGACGCGGTGCGCGCCGTGATCAATATCGACGGCCTGTCCGATTTCACGTCCGAACTGGCGCTGCGCTTCGAAGACGACCCGGCCAAGCGCCCGTCGGCAGCGGGCGCCTGGTTTGGCGGGCGCTATGCCGAGCAGAGCGCACTCTGGCGCGACGCCTCGCCGCTGACCCACGCCGGCAAGGACAGCCCGCCGGTGCAATTCATCGTCGGCGCCGCGCCGCGCTTTTCGAGCGGACGCGAAGCGCTGGCAGCCACGCTGGCCAGGCACGGCATCCCGACCGATACCGTGGCGCTGGACGGGGCGCCCCATTCCTTCTGGCTGTTCGATCCCTGGCTGGCGCCGACCGTCGATGCGATGGACCGGTTCCTGGGCAAGACGCTCGGGCCAGTGTCCGCACGCGCGCCGTGGTCGCCGGATCTCGGCAACGGCCGCTACCGCAACCCGATCCTGCACGCCGATTATTCCGACCCCGACGCGATCCGCGTTGGCGAGCGCTACTACATGGTGTCATCGAGCTTTGCCAACGCGCCGGGCCTGCCGCTGCTCGCTTCCAGCGACATGGTGAACTGGGAGCTGGTGGGCCACGCGCTGCCCCAACTCACGCCACCGGCCGCGTTCGCCGCGCCCCAGCCCGGCAAGGGCGTATGGGCGCCCAGCCTGCGCCATCACGACGGGCGCTTCTGGATCTTTTATCCCGACCCGGACCACGGCATCTACGTCACCACGGCAAACGACTTTGCCGGCCCGTGGAGTACGCCGCACCTGCTGTTGCCCGGTAAAGGCATCATCGATCCGGCCCCGCTGTGGGATGACGACGGGCAGGCCTGGCTGACCCACGCGTGGGCCAAGAGCCGCGCCGGCATCAACAACGTGCTGACGCTGCGCCGGATGGCGCCCGACGGACGCAGCCTGCTGGACGAAGGCCGCGTGATCATCGATGGCAACCGCCTGCCGGGCTACCGGACCCTCGAAGGCCCCAAGCTGTACAAGCGCAATGGCTGGTATTACGTGTTTGCGCCGGCTGGTGGCGTAGAACATGGCTGGCAATCGGTGTTTCGCTCTCGCCGGATCGAGGGCCCCTACGAAGACCGGATCGTCATGGCGCAGGGCGCAACGGGCATCAACGGCCCGCACCAGGGCGCCTGGGTCACGACGCCGCAGGGCGGGGACTGGTTCTTTCACTTCCAGGACCTGCGCGCCTACGGCCGCGTCGTGCATCTGCAGCCGCTGCGCTGGTTAGAAGACTGGCCGCTGATCGGTGAACCGTCAGCCACGCCGGGCGTGGGTCAGCCGGTCATCGAGCATGCCAAGCCGGTGCCTGGCGTGTTTGCCCGCCGCGAGCCGGCGACGAGCGACGAATTCGACGGCGCTGTGCTGGGCCGCCAGTGGCAATGGGCCGCCAACCCGCAATCCGGCTGGTATGCGCTTGACGACCGTCCCGGCATGCTGCGCCTGTTCGCGCAGCCAGCAGCGCCGCTGCGCACGCTGGCGTCGGTGCTGACGCAGAAATTCCCGGCGCCGGCCTTTGGTGTGACGACCAGTGTGGAACTGCGTGCGGGGCGCGATGGCGATCAGGTTGGGCTGGGCATACTGGGACTGTCGAGCCAGTGGTTCGGGGTGCGCCGGGTTGACGGCAAACCACGCATGGTGATGGCGCGCTGCGAGGCGGCGGGCGAATGCATCGACACGCTGGGGCCGGCGCTGGCCGGCTACAAGGTGCTGCTACGCGCGCACGTGACGCATGGCGCGCGCGTGGCGTTCTCGTATAGCCAGGATTGGATTGTGTTCATGCCGTTGGGCGAGCCGTTCGATGCTGCTATGGGGCGCTGGGTTGGCGCGCAGGTCGGCCTGTTTGCTACTGGCGCGCCGGGTGCCTGGGCTGACATCGACTACGTGCGTGTTACGCCTTGAGGGGCGAGCCCGAGAGCGCTCTGTCGAATCGCTTAGCGCCGGTGCGTGGGTTGTTCAGGTGTACGTCGCGCAGCTTGCAAAGCAGATAGGGCAGGGGTGCGTTGGGCTCGAGGGGGTTGATATTTAATCATGTGGACGAAAAAATAGAGTTCTCCACGCGCTTTCATGTGAGAAAGGCTTATTGCACCGTTCTTTTCTTGCAAATGGAGTTTGCTACGACGTGTCGTCAGAGCGTTGTACACCAGTCGCATCCCACAATACAGTTTGCTATAGCCAGCAGAACAGGCAGGTGCGTTAATGCCTGCTTTCGCGCCAGCGCAGTCATTGGTGTATCCAAAAATTAGCTCAAGAGATCTACCGGATAACTATCGCTAAAAATGAAATTGGCATTCCTACACATGTGCAGCCACCCTTTGAAGCAAACGGAGGGGCGATAGACGCTGCTACGCTGAAGCGCGAATGATGCATGTTCAGGATTTTCGGTCCCGATCCTTCCATATAATGGGCCTCTCGCTTCGACTATTCAAACCGGGAAGGGTAATTGGAATCGATCAAATTAATACATTTCTCCACGTGCTATAGCATTCTGAACATCCGGACGCCTCCTTGTTCGGTAACTTCAACCTGGCCTAAGTCCGATGGGCATTCACCGAGATTCTCAAAATGCACAGTCACGCCTTATGCTGTTCTTATTGCATAAGCAGAGGGCGTGGGCAAATATGCAAGCGCAGTCAGTACGACCACTGCCGGCATTGCGAAGACGATAACAAAAATTTTCATCTATTAGGCAGCCAAATTTACTACTGGAATTGTCCGCTTTTGGGCGATGCAGGACGCTCAGCCATGCTCAGTGTAAGGTATTGCTGTGGTTTGACCAACTTCGACTTCAGGCCGCATGAATAGATCGTAGATATCGAAAAATCTCAGAAAGTTAAATTGGACATAAGACGACGAAAATAAGTTTATCCTTGCACCTAATAACATGGTGGTTAAGTAGGTTTAATGAAGAAAAATTTTAAATTGGCGCTGATTCACTTGGCAATAAGAAATATCGCAAGTCAAATATGGAGGCTAAATGCCATTATCTCGTCAAGAAGCTCTTGAGCGATGGCCTCGTGGCTTGGCGAATCATTCTTATTAAAGTGCCTTATCCAATCTTTTATCCTGTTTTGCAGTTTCATATCAAAATCAAATTTAGTGTAGAAAATCTCTCCTATAAAAGCTTCTCGAATGGCTTTCTTTACATGCGGCTTAGTAGTGGGAGAGATAAGAGCTCTCATGAACGGATCAAACCAAGCCCTACAGTCCTCGACTCTTAAGAATGCGCCGATACCTGATAGCAGGCGAATACTCATCAAATTATGTGCTTGGGGGGCAGAAGCTAAGAGATGCTCCTGCACTATCTTGAATGATAAATCATCTGTGAATGCAAGGTCACTAGCTTTAAAAAAGGCTTCTTTGTAACTCATTACGCTATCGCCATCCTCCTCTTTCAGGATTTTGACGTATCTCTGCACTACTATGGTTTTAATCTCAACTGAGGCTGATTCGAATATATTTCTGAATGCCATAGAAATTCTATTCTTCGTTAAATCGAATTCATCAATATCATGATAGTCGAAATATGCCGGCGGCAATAAATTTAGCAAAAGTGAAAGCCGATGTTCGTCGTTAACTTCATTCATAAGGTGCGGTAAAATTGGAATGCAATTTGCATCTCTCAGAATCTTCGATAAAATTTGTTCCCCATTTAAGCCTGATGTCGCCCGTCGAGTTTTTGAAACCTCATGAACAATTATGTCTATCAATGCTACAGCGATATCGCAGGTATTTTTATTGGGCAATGATTCATTCAACCTCACCATCCTGCCTGGGTGAATTAAATTACGATATGATCTGATCACACTGCACAGGTCTGCGGTGCGTTCCGAAATAACTTTCTCATCTTTGCAGATATTGATTGCTTCTGATAGATCCATTTTTAACGGATCTTTTTTTGGACGTTCCGAATTTGGAGTGGAAATTAAGTAATCAATAAGTAAGCATTCAACTATACTTCCGGCAAGAACTTGCGCGCTTTTCCAAGACTGATCGACCGCACATTTTTGCATTTCTTCATAATCGTTAAGGATCGACGCGCGAAACTCAGGAGAGTTAATGTAGTCAAAATCAGTCATCTAATAATTTACACTCGAAATTGTTATTGGTTTGTTTTGCTCTGAGGCAGACTATCGTAAAACGATCAGTCTAGCTGAATTTTTGTCAGATTGGGAGTTTTGGTCGGGCTTGCCGTCGTGAGCAGGAACTTCCGTTGTCGGTTTTAATTGTGTAAAAATGCAAATGAGACGTCTGCTTGACCACACTTGACCACCCAGATTACTCGCTACGGCGTTTTCTCAAGGTTGGGAATGGTAAAGGGACCCCAGAACACACTCCGATCGCGCATTTTTACACAGACTGGAACAGTGCAGAAGTTCGATGAGTAGTTCCACTCCCTATCCTAGTGCAACTGACGATTTCATCCTTCGCTTTGGGAAGATTCAGTTATATCTTTTGCCAGTCTCAATTTGCGGGAAGCATATTCTTCTCTCGCCATTCTTATCTCTTTGCAAAGATAGTTGTGCTAGGCCGCGGGGGTGTTGCTTACCCTGTATAAAAGTTCATACGTTTGTTCCCCAACGGTTTATCCATAATATCTGCTTTTGGCCGAACTCGGCAGTGCGCGGTAGCTTAGCAGGTCGTTATGCTAGAAAAGTCACACACTGTCTCAACTGGCAGTTTTCGGCCCAGGCTGTATAGAAACGTGTGATTGGTCGGCGCGGGTCACAAGATTGCCGGACTCAATGTCCGAAATATAGATATGCTCGACCATCGGCGGTCCGGTGCGGACGCTGTCTGAGTGACGCGTGCAATCGCACTCCACGAGAATGATAGCGCCGACGCCGAATGCCACGGGTTTTGGTGCAACCGGCGAGCTTGACCACGGTGTGAGAACCTACGGCTTGAGATTCACGCCATGGGGCAGTGTCACGTTGCGCACGTAGAAGTGTCGCAAAAATCCCCTCGCGCTCTTGTTAGCCCTGAATCAGATTGTCTCATCTAGCAGTCGGTCGCCAAGCGGGTGTTGCTAAACTCGAAGTCCTGCATGTATACATGTCGAGGATGCTGGTGGAATCTCATTCGGTCAGGCCGGTCTGGACCCGGCTACCGGCATGGACCTGCTGCACGTCGTCCAGGCAATTGTCACTCTACCAGCGCGACAGCGTCAGCTTGCCGTTTGTACCGCAGTCATGCTGCTATAGCCGGCAAAATCGTCGGGCTCGTAGCTGAACCAGACAAGTTCACCTTCACCATCGCTCGTGCGCCCGCCGTTTCCGCGCAGGCGAACGTCACCGACCATCAAAACGTGTAATCAGCCCGCACCGTGAACGCCCGGCCAATCGGCTTGGCGATGTTCTGGGCGAACACCACACGCGAGGACAGGCGCTGGTTTGACAGCGGTGGATCGGTGTCGAACAAGTTGTTCACGCCGGCGCCGATCTTGAGCTGCTTCGACACCTTGTATGTCGTCGACAGGTTGTACACACGGTACGGCTCGATCACGTTGTAGAACGGCTGCCCCGGTTGCTGGGTCGGCAGCGCGTTGGTGTCTTCGTAGCTCGAGCTGTACTGCTGCGTGAGCTGGGCGAAGAACGCACCGTACTGCCAGTTCACGCGCGCCTGGTGCTTCCACTTGAAGATGTACGTGTTGGCCGAGGTCGAGCCGGTCGAGAGCGCGCCGATGCGTCCGACGCTGTCGACCCATGGACTGCCCGCATCGTTCTGGCCTTCGTAGCGGTCAGTGTAGGTGCCGTCCATCGAGAATCCGAAGCGTCCCCAATGCGCGGTCGGAAGCATGTAGTTCAGGCTCAGGTCGATGCCCTGGGTCTTGAGCCCACCCATGTTCAGGCGCGTCTTCGTGATGTACTGCAGCGTGCCGTCCGGGTTGCGCACGAACAGGTCCTGGTAGCGGTCCAGGTTATCGAAGATCGAGTCCTCGTTGATCTGGGCGATCGTGCGCTTCATGTCGATCTTCCAGAAGTCGACCGTGGCGACGAAGTTCTTGACCGGTTCGATCACGAAGCCGACCGTGTAGGTCTTCGATTTTTCCGGCTCCAGGTCCGGGTTGGCGCCGACGAGCGTGGTCAGGCGCGTGTTGCAGACGCGCTCGGCGTCCAGGCCCAGGCCGGCAAAGCGCGGGTCGGTGGTCAGGGTGCCGGAGCCGGCCACGTTCGGGGTCGGGCCAGGGCACAGCAGCGGATCGTCCCAGCTCGACGTCGATGGCGTCAAGGTGCGCGGTACGCCGTACAGTTCCGGCAGGGTTGGCGCGCGGAAGCCCGTACTGACCGTGCCGCGCACCATCAATGCTTTGATTGGCTGGTAGCGGAAGCTGGCCTTCGGATTGAAGGTCGAGCCGAAGTCGCTGAAATGGTCGCCGCGCACGGCGAAGTTCAGGTTCAGGTCCTTCGTTACAGGGGCGTCGAGCTCGGCATACAGACCGGCCACGCGGCGCTGGCCGCTCGGGTTGTTGCCGGGTGAGCCGCTGACGCGCCAGACCACCTCGTTGCCGATCATCGGCACGTTTTCGGCATAGGTCTCACGGTGCCAGTCGCCGCCGACCGCAATCCCGAGGTCGCCGCCGGGCAACGCCATCAGGGTGCGGCTCAGATTGAAGTCGGCGCCGTAGTAGCGGACGTCGGCCTGGCGGAACAGCTGGCCGTCGGCCGAGATGTCCTCCAGATAGGCGCGGCCCGCCTCGTCCTGCGCGCCGAACGGATTGAGGATGCCGTTGGCCACGCCGGCATACACGGCCGGGGTGCGCACGAAGTTTTCCTTGAAGCCGGAGTCGCGGTGGCTGTAGCCGTACGAGCCGCCGACGCGGTAGTCCCAGCCCTTGAACTCGCCTTCGTCGGCAATCACCAGGCGGTGGTTGGTCTGCACGTCATGCAGCTTGGCCGCGCCCAGTTCATCCAGGCTCCAGGTCAGGGCCAGGTCTTCGCCGTTCAGGCCGGCCACGGCTGGCACGCCGCCACGACCGCCCGGGTAATACGGGCTGGCCCTGGTAATCATCAGGGGCCGGCGCGACGCGGTGAGGCGGTCGTAGTCGGTGTTGTTGCCGAACGGCTGGGGCGGGCTGATCGCGTCGATGTACGAACGCGACAGATTCAGTTCCACGGTCAGCATCTTGCCGTCGCCGTGCGCCAGGCTGCCCTTGGTAAACAAGGTCACCTGCTGGTTTTCCGGCAGCAGTTCCGGGTAGATGCCCGGGTCGGTGATGCAGGTCCGGGCGCCGTTGGCCTGCGTGCGGGTGGACGGCACCGTGGTCTGGGCCAGGCCAGGGGCCACACAACCGGCGGCGAAGTACGGGTTGCCGGTGATGTTGGCCGGGCGCCCGTTGCGATAGATGGTGAAGTTGGCCGGGGCGGCCGAGCCGCCCGAGGTGTTGGCCGTGAACGGCGTGCCGCCCAGCGACGCGAGCTTGTCGGCATCCGAAATCTGCGGCCGGTCGCGCTGCAGCAGCGAGCTGCGGCGCTGGGCGCTGAAGGCGGTGTAGACGTTCCAGCCATCGGTGGCGATATCGCCCTTGCCGGCGACGAGCGTCACGCGCTTCTGCTCGCCGCCGCCGGATTGCTGCGGCTGCACCGTGCTGGCGTGGATCGTCACGTCCTGCACCGTGCGCTTGGTGATGAAGTTGACGACGCCCGCGATCGCGTCGGTGCCGTACAAGGCCGAGGCGCCGTCGCGCAACACTTCGACCCGCTCGATGGCCGCCATCGGAATGACGTCGACATTGACCGAGCTCGCGCCCAGCGCTTCATTGGCCAGGCGCCGGCCGTTGAGCAGCACCAGCGTGCGGTTGGTGTTCAGGCCGCGCATATTGATCATGGTGCCGCCGCCACCGCCGCCAACCGGTTCGTTGGTCGCGGCCACGGTCAGGGCCACAGCCACTTCCGACATCGTGGTCAGGCCCTGGTTGACCAGTTCCTCGGCCTTGTAGGTGGTCAGGGGCAGGGCGTTTTCGGTCGCCAGGCGCTTGATGGATGAGCCGGTCACTTCAACGCGCTGCGGCTGCGCTTCCTGCGCTGCCGCGCCGTTGGCGAGGGTCATGGCGGCCAATGCGACGGCCGAGAGCAGAAAGCCCGGGAATGGGGTTGTACGGTTGATCTTCACTGAGTGTCTCCTGCCTGTCATCGTGAGAGTGCGTCCGGATGTGTCTCGGGATCGCATGCATGTCGGGCGGTTCGTGATTTCTGTGAATCGTGCGCAACCGTCGACTGGTATGTTCAATTTTACTTTGGTAAGACCACTTAGGCAATCTGGACGTGCCGAAATATGTTCTGGTCTATACAGATATTGTCTTATTTATGTCGGATGACGCAGAAGGCGGCAGGGCGCAGGGGCGGGGAAAGACATGCGTCGGGCAGCGCTGGCCCGTGAAGCGGGCGCTGGCGCGGCCCGCTGTCGTGACGAGGCTGGTCAGCCGCGCGAGAAGGTGCGCGTGACGCGGTCGAGGTGGGCGCGCATCGCCTGGCGTGCGCCGGCGACATCGTGCGATGCGATGGCGGCGAAGATATTGCGGTGGTCGATCAGCGTCTGCTGGCGCAGTTCCTCGGTCTGGAAGTGCTCCTTGAGCTTGTGCCACAGCGAGCCGCGCTGGCTCCACAGGTATTCGATCACGCCGACCATGGCGCTGTTGCCAGTGGCGCGTGCGATCGCCAGGTGAAAATTGCGGTCGGCCATTTCATTGGCGCTGCGGTCTTCATGGTGCTGTTCCATCTCTTCGACGGCGACCAGGATGGCGTCGATGGCCGAATCATTGGCGTGCTTCGCCGCCAGCGCGGCGACTTCGACCTCGATCATGCGGCGCGCGGCCAACACTTCGAACGGACCCGGCCCGGCCGTGGGCACCACCGCCTGCGGCGCTGCCTGTTCGCTGACATACACACCAGAGCCGCCACGCACCTCGACCTTGCCGCCCAGTTCGAGCGCGATCAGGCCTTCGCGCAGCGACGTGCGGCTGACGCCGAGCTTGGCCGCCAGCTCGCGCTCGGCCGGCAGGCGCTCGCCACCGCGGATGTTCTCGGCACGGATCAGTTCTTCGATCCTGGCTGCCACGACCCGGTACAGCCGCGGCTCGGTGGTGCCTGGTTCATTCGGCGCTGGAGTAATCTTCATCGGTCGGTTCGTCCTGGATAATTGGCAGCTCTGCCAAAACTAGCGAATCTTAGTTTGGCCGGCCTGATGTGGCAAGGGCGCGCAGCAAATAGTTATCGTGGCAGCTCCCCGTTCATGGTTGCGGGTCCCAGCCGCTGCCGGCAAAGACAGCGGCTCGGGTCAGGTAACGCGCCGCCTGCGTGGCGTCCAGCACGGCACCGCCATAGCTGCGAGGCTGGCCATCCGGCGCCCGGTTGCCGTATTCGCGCCAGCCACCCTGCAGCGGATTGGGCGCCGGACGGCGCAGCCAGCCGTCGGCGGCGATGTGCGGGCCGACGGTGCACTCGATGAAGGCGACGTGGTCCCAGGTGTTGGCCGTTCCCGGTGAGCGTGCCAGGTAGGCGCTGCCATCCGGAGGCAGATTGCCCGCCGGTCCGGGGCCACGGGTCAGGCGCGAGCGCAGGAAGACAAAGCCCGTCTCGGCCGGGCCGATGGTGCGTGCCTGGACGAGGTAGCCGCCGCTGTCGGGATTCGCGCTGTCGCCGACCGTGCGGATTTCGCTGTCTTCGAACAGTGTCGTCCGGTTGTTCCCCCAGACGAAGTCGACATTGCCCTCGACCAGCGATTTGTAGATCCACGCGTAACCTTTCAGTTGCAGCGTGTCCTGCTCGCTCGAAAAGTGCGCATTGCGCACCGCCAGGTGTCCATCGGGGCTGTTGAAGAACAGCGTCTCGGCCTGTGGGGAATGGCCGTCGCTGCGCAGCGTGCTGTTGTGCAGGGCGATGTCGCGTAGTTCGAGCAGGTCGCTGTCCTGCGCCAGGAACAGCGCGCGCCCGCCCAAGAGGCCTGGCTCGTGCGGCGCCTGGCCGCTGCCGGAGCCGGGATTGAGCGTGTCGCTGTTGGTGGCGCGGATGATCGTCGCTTCGCGGCTGGCGCCGCGCAGGCTCAAGCGGTCCTTGTCGCGCACGTACAGCAGCTCGGGATAGACGCCGTCGCTCACGTTGATCGTCAGCGGCAGGGCGCGCGGCAGGCTCATCGCGTAGTCGAGCGCGCCCTGCACGGTGCGAAAGTGGGCGCGACCGGTGCTGGCCACCGTTACGCTGTCGCCGACCGGGCGGTGCGGCGTCGTGCGAAACGCCCAGCGCGCGCCGGCAAAGGCCGCGCCGCGCACCAGGCGCGCTTCGGCCGTTGCGACATACTCGGTATCGTAGTCAAGCCCATGTGGCAACTGGGCGCGCAACTGGCCGTCGACCAGCCGCAGCCGATGCTCGCGCACCAGGCGCTGGCGCGGCGCCGGGCCGATTCTGCTCACCGTTTCGCCGGGGCGGATCACACCGACCAGCGCGCCATCGCGCTTGCGCCAGATCCGGATGCTGCCTTCGCCGGTCAGTTGTGCACCCGGTGCCAGCGTCAGGCGAAGCAGCGTGTCGGGCGGTACGCCGTGTGCGCCGCGCGCCGGGTCGAGGCCGGCGCTGGCCGGCGCGCCGGTCGGTTCAGCAAAGCGCGGGCCGACGGTCACGGCCAGATGTGCCCCGGCCCAGGGATCGCTCGCGCTGGTCAATGCCACCGTGGTCTGACCGGGCGCCAGTGGCGTGAGCCGCAGCGCGCCATCGACCACGGCAGCCGTCGCGATGCGCGCGTCAGCCACCACGGCAACCAGGTCGGCTGCGCCGCCGATGCCGACCGTCTCGGCCGGATCGCCGGCCTGCAGCGCGATCCGGTTGTCGGCGAGCTGCGGCGTCACACGCGCCGGCACCGTACCTTCCGGCCCGGTGCGCACGTCGAGCACCGTGTGCGCGCCTGCTTCCCAGTCGAGCGGCAGGGTGGTCGGCAACGGCGCCACCAGCGCACTCGTGACACGCTCGCCATCGATCAGCGCAAACAGGACGCCGCCCTCGAATGTCAGGCCCACCGTCAGCGGGTTGCGGGATGCCACGAAAGCTGGTGCAAGACGGCGCCGCACCTGCTTGAGGCGTTCCACCTTGCCGCTGCGCGATGCGAGCAGTTCGACCTGCAGGGTTTTTCCTTCGTCGGCCAGTTGCACGCTCACGCCCTGCCAGTCGCCATTCGCCTGACGCCGGGCGCGCAGCACGAACGGGGCGCCCGGCGCTGGCAGCAGGCGCACTTCGGCAATGCCGTCGCCACCCTGGGCCGGGCGCGGGCCGGCATGGGTGCGCACGTGCTCAGGCACCATTTGCGCCGGCAGCGCCGTATGGGTGTAGGGCAGGGGCGACAGCGCAGGACCGCCAAACGGACAGGCGACCAGCGGTTGCCCATTGAGCAGCGAGCCACTGTCGGCAAACACGCCGTGGCTCGACCCCGGATCGCGCACCACGTCTGCACAGCCCCGGGCACCGGTCACATCGAAGGCATTGGCGTCGGAGCGCACCAGCGCCCCGTGGCCCACGCCGATGCTGTAGTGGTGGCGGTAGACGGCGCGCTTGCGCTCGCCCACATAATAGTTATTGAAAAGGTGCACCTGGCCGTAGCGTACGCGCGGCGCGCGCTCGGCGACGTGCTCGAACAGGTTGCCCTTGAGCGTGATGCGCAGCCGGTCGGTGTCGCCGGTGGCGCGGTCGCTGGCGCCGATTAGCATGTTCTTTTCATGATCGGCAAAATGGTTGTAGGTGACGCTGACCAGGTCCGCGCCCTGGGAGATATCCAGCGCGCCGTCGTGGCATTGCCTGGTCTTGCCATTCTCGACCGGCGCCCGGTCGTCCGTGTCGGGCGCATCGGTGAAGCTGTTATGGTCGATCCAGACGTGGCGCGCGGCCCGCACCGTGATGCCGTCGTAATCCGAATTCCAGTTGCCTTGCGGGCCGTCCTGCGGGTCCCATGCCGGCTGGATGTCGCACGGATTGCGGATCGCCAGGTGACGCACGATCACCTGTTCGACGCCGCTGATCATCAGGTTGGCATTGACGAAGCCGGCCCCGGGCGCTACGCCCAGCAGCGTGGTATTGGAAGGAAGGGTCACGCTGCCGCGCTGCGCCTGATCGGCACTGTCGGTAAACGGCCGGTCTTCGGTCATGTCGATCGTTGCGGCGACCCGTACGATGCGTGCCGGTGCCGACGCCCTGAGGGCTGCGACCAGTTCGGCGCGGTTGCGCACCGTGTACACGTGGGCAGGCAGCGCGAGTGCGCCGCCGCGCGTGCCGCCTTCTTGCGCGGCCCAGCCGTCGGCCGGTGCGTGCTGGCGCTCGGCGCTTGCCGGTGCCAGGGACTGCGCGTGGACGGGTTGCAGCGCCGCCAGTGCCAGTGCCACCGCCGCCAGCGCGGCGTTCATTGCGCACCCCCGGCGCGGTCGGCAGTCGTCAGGTCCCCCGCCAGCTGCGGCACCTTGCGTACGATCTCGCGCGCGACGATGTCTGAAAAAAGCCGGGCGCCAAGCGGCCCCACGTGCGTCCGGTCGAAGTTCTCGCCGACGCGGGCGAGTTTGTCGGCCTCGTCCGGCCCCATGGCCTGCACGGCCGCCAGCGACAGCGCGTTCAGTTCGATCAGCGGCGTGGCTGTGGCGGCGGCAATCCTGCGCACGGTGGCGGCCCATGGCGCCAGGTCATCCTGAACATAACCCTGCTTGAAGCTGCGCCGCGTCAGCGGCGTGACCAGCACCGGTATCGCTTTCAATGCGCGCGCTTCATCGACGTAGCGCTTGATATTGACGGGGAATTCGGTGACGTAGTCCGTTGAGCGACCGGGCTTGCCCGGCTGGTCGTTGTGGCCGAACTGGATCAGCACGAAGGTGCGCCGGTAGCCGCCAGCGCGCAGCAGGCCGGTGACCTCGTCCCAGCGGCCCTCGGCCCGGAAGCTGCCCGAACTGCGCCCGCCACGTGCCAGATTCAGGCAGGCCGTCTCGGGCGTGAATCGTTCGCACAGGGCGTCGCCATAGCCGGTGGTGCTGGCCATGGTGGAGTCGCCCACCAGGATCACGCGGTCGTGGACGGGTGGCGTGGCCGTGGCGGCGCCGCCCAGGAACCATAACGGCAGGCATAGCAGGGTCAGG
>Ga0308164_10003347_pt1 | contig 14575 bp, 10 predicted proteins | sample PhyTR2_FD_201031 | JGI IMG/M metagenome (GOLD analysis project Ga0308164, IMG submission 201031) | Phyllosphere microbial communities from UC Gill Tract Community Farm, Albany, California, United States - DLSLT.R2 | ecosystem: Host-associated > Plants > Phyllosphere > Unclassified | place: USA... | reverse complement strand
CCCCGAGCTGCTGTTCGTGCCCCCGCGCTTCGAGGTCTACAAAGAAGTGTCGGGCCAGGTGCGCGAAATCATGGCCGAGTACACGCCGCTTATCGAGCCGGTGGCGCTCGATGAGGCTTACCTCGACGTGACCCACAACCTCAAGCACGAGCCGCTGGCTAGCCAGGTGGCGCGCGACATTCGGGCGGCCATCCTGGCGCGCACCCAGCTCACAGCCTCGGCTGGCATTTCCTACAATAAGTTTCTGGCCAAGCTGGCTTCCGACCACCGCAAGCCCAACGGCCAGTACGTGATTCCGCCCGGCCGCGGGCTAGCCTTTGTGGAGAAGCTGACGGTGGGGCAGTTTCACGGCATCGGGCCGGCCACGGCGGGGCGGCTGCACGCGCTGGGCATCTTCACCGGGGCCGACCTGCGCGCCCAGCCCGAGGCGCTGCTGCGCCAGCACTTTGGCAAGGCCGGCGGCTACTACCACGCCATTGCTCACGCCGAAGACCACCGCCCCGTGCAGCCCGACCGCCAGCGCAAGTCGGTGGGCGCCGAAACCACGTTTGCCCACGATTTGCACGAGCAGCCCGAACTACTGACCGCCCTACTGCCCGTAGCGGCCAAGGTGTGGAGCTATTGCCAGCGCACCGGCCAGTCGGGCCGCACGCTCACGTTGAAAGTAAAATTCGCTGACTTTCAGCAGATAACCCGCAGCCGCACGCTGCTAGCCTCAGTGCCCGACCAAGCTACCCTGCTGCGCACTGGCCAGGATATCCTGGCCGCCCTGCTGCCGCTGCCTAAGGGCGTGCGCCTGCTCGGGCTGTCGCTGTCGAACCTCGATGGCGAGGCGCCGCTGGCTAGCCCCGGCGGGCAGCTGACCTTGTTTTAAGCGCTTGCCAGAGGCGCCTGACGTTCTTTTGCAGTGGCCAACCTTCCGGCCAGTACTCCTTACTTCCTCCAAATGTCTGCCATCCAAGAAATTGAACAACTGGAGCGCCGCCGCTTCGACGCGCAAGTTGCCAAAGACCTGCCCACGCTCGAATCCATCTTCGCCGACGACCTCATCTACACGCACTCTAACGGCCACCAAGACAACAAGGCCAGCTACATTGCCTCCATCGCCAGCGGCCAGAGCCGCTACGATAAGGTTGATATCGAGAACATTATGGTGCGCCCCTACAACGACGACCGCACGGCTATCGTCAACGCGCTCATCGAGATTGACCTCGGCCCTGGCGCCGACGGCCAGCCGAGCTTCACCCGCATCAAGTACGTGGTCGTCTACATCAAAGACGAAGCAAAAGGCTGGCAGCTAGTGCTGTGGCATGCCCAGAAGCAGGCTAGCTAGCCAAATCGGCTTATCTCTTGCTAAACAAGAACGTCCTGCTCAGCAATTGAGCAGGACGTTCTTGTTTAAGCCAAGCCTTGTGCGCTTACTGCCAGCTGGTGAGCAAGCCGCCGCTTTTACCCAGCAGCGGGTCGGTGCTGGGGAGGGGTAGGGCAGCGATGTTTTTATCAGTCTGGGGGCGCTCGCCGGGCAGGCCGCGGTTTACGTCCCAGTGGCGGCCGTCGGGGTAGGCGCCCACTATGCCAAGATTATCGCTACCGAGGTTTTTGTGGCCCACGCCCGCCGGAATCACGATAATATCGCCGGCTTGCACGCGCACCTTCTGTCCATTTTCGCCGCCCAGGTGCAGCAGCGCCGAGCCCGCATACACGCCTAGCACCTCATGCGAAGTGCTGTGGTAGTGGTGAAACGGGTACACGCCATTGCGCCAGGAGTTGGTCCAGTTATTCGTCGCAAAGTGGCTTTCCAGCCACGCCGCGCCGGCTGCCTCGCGGGCTGCAAACGCCTGCCGGTACAGCAGCAACGGATAGTGGCTGTTGGGGATGGTGCCGTCGTCTTTGAAATACAGTTTTTCGGGTTGCATAGGGCGGGTATGGCGCAGGCTAGCAGCGGCCAGGCCCAGGGGCGCTAGCCCCAGCAGCGGAAGAAAGTGTCGCCGTTTCATAGGCATTCTTGTACGGCCGGCGCGTGGCTAGGGTCGGCCTACTGCCCCAGCACCGGCAGCGTGAGGCTGGAGGCGTGGCCAGCCTCGTGGTAGACCCGGATGGTGGCCTTCTTAAAGTCGCTGGCCTCGGCGGTGGAAATATTGACGAACTGCTGCGGGTTGCGGTCCACGAGCGGAAACCAGGTACTTTGCACCTGCACCAGCAGGCGGTGGCCCTTTTTGAAGGTGTGCAGCACGTCGTTCAGCTCGTATTTCACCTCAGTGGGCACGTTGGGCTGAAAGGCTTCGGGCTTCTCGAAGCTAGTGCGGTAGCGGCCCCGAAACACATCGGCTCGCACCAGGCGCTGGGTGCCGGGCAGCGTGGTGCTGGGGGTGGCGCCAGGCGCGGGGTCGGCCACGGCATCGTCGGGCAGCACGTCGATGAGCTTCACGATAAAGTCGGCGTCGGTGCCCGAGGTGCTTACCCACAAGTCAACCCCTAGCGGGCCAGCTACGGTAAGGTCCTGGGCTAGGGGCTCAGTTTTAAAGGAAAGCACATCGGGCCGTTGGGCCGCAAAGCGCTGGTCCTGTATCATGTACTCGCTGTTGCGGCTGCTCAGGATGCCCTCGGCATAGGGCACCGGGTGTGCTGGGTCGCTGATATATTCATCGGCGGGCGCCGTAGTGGGCGCCGTGTTAAGCTGGCCGGCCCCGCCCAAGTAAAATGGCCGCGACTGGCTAGCCTTCGGCGGCCAGGCCGGGTAGGTCTTCCACTCATTCGTACCCGTGTCAAATACCGTGGCCTCAGCCGCTTTAAAATTGCCTTTGTCTTTTAGGTAATAATTAAAAAACGGCGTTTCCAGCTGCTGGCGGTAGTAGGCCGCCGTGTTTTGGCCAAAGCTGAGCGGGCCAAATTTGCTCCAGTCGGGGCGGCTCCAGGCGCCGTGGGTCCAGGGGCCCATCACGAGGCGATTGGTGGCGCCGGGGTTCTGCTTTTCGATGGCCTGGTAGGTGTGCAGGGCGCCAAATAGGTCTTCGGCATCGTACCAGCCGCCTACCACGAGCACGGCCGGCTTCACGCCGGTGAGGTGAGAGCGGATGTTGCGCGCCTGCCAATAAGCATCGTAAGTGTCGTGGGCCAGGTACTCGTTCCAGATGCGCGCCCGCTGGTTGAAGTACTTAGGCTGATTGGCATTTTTGAGGGGCCCCAGGTCCAGAAAAAACTGATAGGCATCGCTGATTTTCAGCGAAAATAATTCCGCGTATTCGGCCAGAGGCTTGGGCCGGGGAACGTCGAAGTAGTTGGTAAAGTCGAAGTTGTCGAGCAGAAAAAACGCGCCGTTGTGCCGGGCATCGTCGCCGATAAACTCATCGGTAACCGGGGCCTGCGGCGACACGGCCTTGAGTGCCGGGTGGGCATACGGTAGGCTAGCGCTGGCGTAAAATCCTGGGTACGAGATGCCCATGATGCCGACGCGGCCATTGTTGCCGGTCACATTCTTGAGCAGCCACTCAATGGTATCGTAGGTGTCGGTGCTTTCGTCGTGGGGCGCGTTTTTGCCTTTGGCAGCTTTGGCCGGGTGGCTAGCCAGGGCGGGCGTCATTTCCTCAAATTGGCCCTCGCTGAGGTAGCGGCCGCGCACATCCTGGTACACAAAAATGTATTTTTCCTGGCTCAGTTCGCGGCTCGGGCCGGGGCCACGCTTGGCGTAGTTGGTGGCCCCGCGCGGGCCGGCCGAGTAGGGCGTGCGCTCCATCAGGAAGGGGTAGGGGCGGGCCGGCGAGGCATCGAGGGGCACGTAGAGGATGGTGGCTAGCCGGGTGCCGTCGCGCATCGGAATGAGCTGCTCGACCTTGCGGTAGGTCTGGCGCACAAAGGCTGAATCTTGGGCGCGGGAGGTGGTGGTTTGAGCGGCGGCGGGCAGGGCTAGCCCTACTAGGCCAAGGAGAAATAGAAAGCGAGACATAGGGTCACAAAGTAGCAGATTGTGGCCCATAGTTGCCGCTGTGCCGTATTCAAAATCGTTTGTCATTGCGAGCTTGCGAAGCAATCTTTCCTTGTCGTTCGCATCATTGGGTTTGCTATGCTGGCGGAAGGAAAGATTGCTTCGCAGGCTCGCAATGACAGACTATTCATTTCCAATTTCCTATTGCGCTCATTCCGCATGACTTACCAACCCAATCCCGCCCGCTACGACAGCATGGAATACCGCCGCAGCGGCCGCAGCGGCCTGCAATTGCCCGCCATCTCGGTGGGCTTGTGGCAAAACTTTGGTGAAGTGAATGCCCTAGCCGGCTGCCGCGACATCCTGCGCACGGCCTTCGACGCAGGCGTGACGCACTTCGACCTGGCCAACAACTATGGCCCGCCCCCCGGCGCGGCCGAAGAAACGTTTGGCCGCTTGTACAAGTCTGATTTCAAGCCGTATCGCGACGAGCTCATCATTTCCACCAAAGCCGGCTACGGCATGTGGCCCGGCCCTTACGGTGACGGCGGCTCGCGCAAGTATCTGGTGGCTAGCCTCGACCAAAGCCTGCGCCGCATGGGCCTCGACTACGTCGATATCTACTACCACCACCGGCCCGACCCCGCCACGCCCATCGAAGAAAGCATGGCCGCACTCGACCAGCTCGTGCGCCAGGGCAAAGCCCTGTACGTGGGCCTGAGCAGCTACTCGCCCGAAGAAACGCGCCAGGCCTGCGCCGTGCTGCGCGAGCTGGGCACGCCCTGCCTCATTCACCAGCCCAAGTACTCGCTGCTGGTGCGCGATGTCGAAGAGGGCCTGCTCGACACCCTAGCCGAAGAAGGTGTGGGCTGCATCGCTTTCTCGTCGCTAGCCCAGGGCGTGCTCACCGACAAATACTTGCAGGGCGTGCCGCCCGATTCGCGTGCCGCCCGCAACCTCGGCAACGGCGCCATCGACGAAAGCCAGCTCAACCCGGCCAATATTGAGAAAGCCCGCAAGCTCAACGAGCTGGCACAGCAGCGCGGCCAATCGATGGCGCAATTTGCCCTGGCCTGGGTGCTGAAAGACCCGCGCATGACCTCCGTCATCATCGGGGCCAGCAAGCCCCAGCAGGTGCTCGACGCCGTGGGCTGCCTGAAAAACTACCAGTTCAGCACCGATGAGCTGGCCCAGATTGACGCTATTTTAAACTAATGTGGAAAATGAGGAGAATGTGAAAGATAAGACAAATGTGGAAAGTTATATTTTTATACTATTCACACTTGTTTTATTTTTCACATTCTCCTCATTTTCTATATTTTTTGATTCTACGGCCTAGTAGCTAGCTTGCCAGTGGGCACAATGGCCGGCGCGCGCGGCAGCAGGCGCAGGGTGGTATCGAGGCGCTGCGTGATGACGAGCTGGCGCAGTTGGCGGCGCAGCGTAGCCTGCGCCTGGCGCTGCTCGTGCTTCTGAAAAAGCTTGACCCGGTACTTGGTGCGGGGCGCCTCCCGGCTCAGACTCACGTAGCTGAGTTTGCTATCGTGGCGGGTGGTTGCCTCGCCGGCCTGAATGCGGGCGATGCGCTTCTTGTTGCTGCCCAGCAGCGCGTGCAGCGGGTTCATACCCACGTAGAGGTCGGCGCGACCGTCGAGGTCGTAGCGGCCATTGATTTGCAGCTCGGTTAAATTGCTGTCCAGCCGTAGGTTAGGTATAAGCAACTCGCCCCGGCTTAGCACAAATTCGGTGCTTACCGGCTCGAAATACAAGTGCTCGGTGCGTTTCTTAAAAAACTTAAAAGCTTCCTGAAGCGCTTCCACATTTATCAGCTCCAAGTTGCGAATATCGGCTTTGAGGTAGGCGTTAGTATTGTCGAGGTTAGGAATGAACTTCTCGTCGAGGTCGGTGCGCAGGGCGGCCGAGCAGCGCAGGGTGCCGGCCACGTTGTCGCTGCCCAGCACGTTGAGGCGCATGGCGGTAGTCATGCCAAACAGCGCGGGCAGGCTGATATCTTCCAGCAGCGCCTGCACTTGCAGCGGGTGATGCAGGCGGCCGGCGTTGGTGATGAGACGCCCCCGCAGCGTAACGCGCCCGCCGAGTGCGTTCACGGTGCAGTCGTCGAGAATAGCTTCGCCCGCCTGCAAGTGCGTTACGAGCTGAAATTGTGTGCCCTGCACAGCTGCGTAGCGGACGTGGTCGGCCTCCACACGTAGCAAAGCTGTAAACATGCCATTGGTAATGAGCGAGCTAGGGGCGGCACCGCTGCCCAGGCGCTTGGCCCGCCGGGTGGCCCGTAGGGCACGCCGCGCCGCCAGGGCCGCCGAGTCGGAGCGCGGGGGCGCCACGCTGGCTAGCATCCGCAGCAGGCTAGGCACATCCAGCGTAGGGTAGCGCAGGTAGAGGCTGGCATCGGCGCGCGCGATGTGCAGGCCCTCGACCTGCGCCGTGGCCGAGCCGCTGCCAATGCCGCCCTGCGGCGCCACAAAGTACACGTAGGGCAGGTGCAGCGCAGAGCCCTGCTTGTCGAAGCGCAGGCGCAGGTCGCGCAGCTTTTCGCCATCGGGCAGCAGCAGCGAATTGATTTTATAGCTCAGCTTGCCATTGGCCGCCAGCAGCAGCTCGCGGATGGCCGGGCTGTTGGGCGACTTGCCCGACCGCCGCGGCGGGCGCGATAGCCGGTCGAGCAACGACTTATAATTGAGGGTATCAAACTGAAAGTCAACGTTGTACGAAACGGGTACCACTCGGTTGGCCGGGTTGGTAGGCCACTGGGCCTCGCCCCGCACCTCGCCATCCCAGAGCTTGCCCCGAATGCCGGTAAGCTGCACCCGCTCGCCGTCGTGGCGAATGCGCACGGCCATATCGCGCAGGGTGTCGGTAGCCAGGGCTAGCCGCCCGCAGCGCAGCGCCACGTCGAGGTGCATGCCGTCGGGGATGATGTGGCTACCCAAAGTGGTGGCAATGCGCCGGCGCGCCGCCTGGCTGCGCTGCGGCTTGCCCTGCCGCCCGCCCAGCAGTGGCCCGGTGGCGGTGGGGCGCAATAGCTGCCGCAGGCGCCCCAAATCCAGGTCATCTACTTCGAAGCTGCCTTTAATATTAGTGGTCGGGTGCTGGTCGGTAAAATAATCGAGCAGGTAAGTAGTGGTAGCCGTGGCTTTAAAGTGCATGCCAGCCAGCACTCCCGAGGCATTGGAGAGCCGCCAGAGGCTGTCGTTGAGCCCAATGCGCACGTTTAGGCCGTGCAGGTTGCCTTGGTGGCCAGACAGCGCAAAGGCCGCGTTGCGCAGGGTAGCGGTGCCCTGAATTGCCAAGTTTTTGCGAAATATGCCGCGCTGGCGCTGTTGGCCCATGGCGGGCAGCAGCCCGTGCAGCCGCACGTCGAGGTCGGCAATGCCGCTGCGTGCATACCAGTGCGCGGGCGAGAGCAGCGCCATGAGGGCCGGCAGCTCGGTGCGGCCGTGCAGGCGCCCCCGCACGTAGGGCCGCCGGAAATCGTGCAGCAGAAAAGCCATGTCGAGCTGGCCCACCGGCGAGTAGATGCGGCACTGGCTCAGGCTCAGCGACATGGTTTCGGGGGCGTGCTTGGGGCCGTTGTCGTAGGTGCCCTGCAAGTCCCAGCGGTCGATGCGCCGCGCCGAGTCGGGCCACTGAATGCGGGCATTGCGCAAACCAAAGTTCAGCACAATGCGGGGGCGCACCTTGGGCCCGCTCAGCCCCGACATCAGGTATTCGATGCGCGCCTTGCTGGGGCTGCTGGCCCCTTGCAGGCTAGCCCGCAACGAAGGGGGCAGCGCCGTGTGCAGCACCGCCAGCAGCGGCTGGCTGCCCGCAAAGCGCAGGTTGAGCAAGGTGCCGCGCGGCGGCCCGTAGCCGGCCGCCATATCGGCCGCGTGGGTGCCGCTGATGCTGATGGTATCGCTGTTGAGCGTGGCGCGGGTATCAAAAAACTCGCCCTGCCGCTCGGCAAACTTATAGCGGTAGTGCAGCCAGGCCTGCACGGGCTCATTGGTGAGCAAATCGCCGCTACGGTTGCGCAGATGGTCGAGGCGACCCGTGAAGCGGCCGTGCACCGCTAGCACTCCCCGTCGCAGCCGGGCCGACAAACGAGCCTGAAACACGCGGCCCCGAAGCGCACTGTGGGTAAAGTCGTTGTGCGTGAAGATGCCGAAATTATAAATAATAATCGAATCCAGCGCCAAATCAATTTTGGGAGGGGCGCTGGCGGTAGGGCGCTTTTTGCCCCGCAGGCCCCAGCTGCGCCCTAGCGAGTCTACGCGCTGGCCAATGGCTACGTCGCGCAGCGTGAGGCGCGTAACCTCCACGCGGCGATGCAGCAACTCGCGCAGGTTCAGGCGCATATCGGCGCGGCCCAGGCGCAGTACTGGCAGCGTGCGGTGGTGGGCGCTATCGCGCAGCGTCAGGTGCATGAGCGAGGCCGTAACGTGCGGAAAATCCTGCCACACCGAGAATTCTACCTCAAACGGGTCAAGCACCAACTCTGAATTGCCGGTCAGCTTTTCGCGCACCAGGTGCTTCACGTAGGGCTTGGCGTAGCGGGTCGTGAGCAGCCAGCCGGCTAGCCCCAGGGCCAGCAGCAGAAGTAAAAAACCAACACCCAGCACGCGCCAGAGGGGAAACGACTTCATACGGCAAGCTACAATGCCCCAAGGAATACTACCCGCAACGTTTGCTGCCGGCCGGGCGTTCTCTTCCATACGTAAGCCCGGCGGTTTTGACCGGCCCGGGGGCCAGGGCCGGCGGCGGGCCGGCAAATAGCGGGCTCAAACCCATCTTTGCAGCCAGGATTGCCTGCTGCGTCTTCGTCTTTTTTCTGCTGCTCTTATGAATCGTCGCGCTTCCATCACCGACCTGGCGAAGGCCCTGGGCCTGTCGGCTTCGACCATTTCGCGGGCCCTAGCCGACCACCACGACGTGAGCGAGGCCACCAAAGCACGCGTGCGCCAGCTGGCCAAGGAACTGCACTACCAGCCCAACCCGCTGGCCGCCGGCCTGCGCCGTGGGCGCAGCAACACGCTGGGCGTCATTGTGCCGCACATCACGGGCTATTTTTTTCCGGAAGTCATTCACGGCATTGCCAGCGAGGCTAGCGCGGCGGGCTTCAACGTGATGATATGCCAGTCGAACGAGGATGCGCAGCAGGAGCGTCAGATTATCGAGCTGCTGATGGGCGCGCAGGTCGCCGGCATCCTGCTCTCGCTGTCCGACACTACTACTGATTTTGAGCACTTTGAGGCCGTGCGCCAGCAGGGCGTGCCGCTCGTGTTCTTCGACCGCGTGGTGCAGGGTTTCAAGGGCCCCAACGTTACATCGGTGACGCTCAACGATTACCTCGGTGCCTACCAGGTGGTTGAGCACCTGATAGCGCAGGGCTGCCAGCGCATTGCGCACTTCACCGGCCCGTTGCACGTCAACATTCACCAAAACCGTCACCAGGGCTACCTCGATGCCCTAGCCGCCCATGGCCTCGCGCCCGACCTGCGCCTCACCGCCTTTTGCGAGCTGAGCCAGCAGGGGGGCGCCGCCGCCATGCGCGGCCTCATGCGGCTGTCGGCCACGCGCCGGCCCGATGGCGTGTTCAGCAGCAACGACCTGGCCGCCGTAGGTGGCTTGCAGGTGGCCAAAAAGCTCGGCTTTCGGGTGCCCGAAGACGTGGCCATCGCCGGCTTCAGCAACGAGGTGTTTACCCAGCTCACCGAGCCTGCCCTCACCACCGTAGACCAACGCTGCGAGCAAATGGGCCGCACCGCCGTGCAGCAATTGCAGAAAATGCTGCCCAGCCCCGGCCACAGCCCCGCCACTCCGCGCGGCATTGTGCTCAAACCCAAGCTGGTAGTGCGCGACTCGTCGCAGCGCTAGGGTCATTTTACAAAGTATCTGCTAGGCCAAGCTTGCCGAAAAACCCGGCTCGCCCCGCTAGGGTACTACCCCGGCCAAAAGGCGGTTTGCTAGCCCAGCATCTTGGCAAAATTCACTTTTATTTTCAGCTGAAGGTCAGCGATGACCTTAAAAATCTCTTTCAACGTCACGCGCTCTACCTTAGTCAGCCTCTTGGGGTCGAGGTAGTTATCGGGTGGCAGCTTGTCGTGCATCATCTGGGCGGCTTGCTTTTTAAGGCGCATCCCCATGAGGTAGTAGTACGATTGGAGCAACTCTTGGTGTTCTTTTTCGGTAAAGACCCCCAGCTGGTGCAGGGCGGCCAGGCGCTGGCCGGTATTGGTGGCGAACACCCGGTTCTTGAGCGCAAATACCCGCACCGCATCCACGATGGGGGACATGATTTTTTTGAGGTTGACAACCTGCTGGTCGCCCACCGCAAAGGTACGGATGTTGTTAAAAAATGTAAGCGGCGGCTCGTACTGCAAGGCATTGGTAGCCATGTAGTGCAGAAAGCGGTCAAGTGGCTTTTGCAGCTCGGCGTCCAGAAAGTCGTGCAACTCGTCCAGGATTCCGGCTTCGCCGTAGAGGAAGCGAATGTCGAAAAAGGCTGCGAAGCGCATCACATTTTCGGGGTTTGACTCGTGCAGCCACTCCGTATAGTTGCGTTTCCAGTGCGAGAGCGAGTGCGTCCACTTCGGGTTTTTGGCCATAAAGCCGCCGTCGCAAAAGCTAAAGCCGATTTCATTGAGGCGATTCGACACTTCCGTGGCAAAGTGCAAAAAGTAGTCGCGCACCAGCTCGCGCTGCTCGTTGGCCTTGTCCTCGTAAATGATGGCGTTGTCTTGGTCCGTGAGCAGCGTTTGCTCCTGCCGGCCTTCCGACCCTAGCACGATGAACACGAACTTGGCCGGCGGTGGCCCTAGCTCACGGATAACGTCCTCAATAACTTTGAGCGCGATGGTGTCGGCAACGGTCGTAATGACCTGATTCACAATTTCAGGCTTCACGCCCCGGTCGAGGAGCTGGAACACGATGTCCGGCACCTTCTGCCAGTTGCGCCGCAGCTCGCGCAGCGACACGGCCTGCTTCACGCCCTGAATAAAGAGAAAAGGCGACTGCGCCTGCTCGGCCAGCAGCTTGTTGCGGCTGATGAAGCCCAGGTACTCGCCGCCCGGCGCCTCCACCAGCAGGTAGCGCGTTTTGGTCCGGAACATCAGCAGGAGTGCCTCATACACAAAGGCTTGGCTGCTCACGGCACGCGTGGGCGAGTCGAGGTAGGTGCTGACGGGTAGGTGGGCATCGCCCAGGCCCGCTATCACCTTGTCGCGCAGCGTAATATCGGTGACGTAGCCTACGATGGTCGCGTCGTCGTGGCCCAGCACAAAATAGCAGCTGCTACGCGCCTTGGCCATGCGGCGCGCCACCTCGTGAGTGGGCGTGCGGCCGGGGCAGGCCAGCACGGGCCGGAGCTCCACGGTGGCCATGCGGCGTGAGTAGAGTTCGTCGGCGGCAATAAAATTCTGGGGCGCCTGCGGGCCGGGGTGCACCAGCTGAGCGTATTCCTCGTCGAGCATCAGCCGCCCATAGCGGGTGGTAAAGTGCTGAAAGAAAGAATCGTATCCTAAGCACAAGCTCCGGAAGTCGTTGCGGTGCAAAAAGTACGCGCGCGTGCCCGCCCGCGCCTGCACCGTCCGTAGCGAGCGCTTTTTATTGAGGAGCACCGACACGCCCCCGTAGCAGGTGCCCGGCCCGTAAAACTCGGGCAGGTGCCGCGCCTGCTGGCCATCCACAAAAAAAGTGTCGTAACCGCCCTCAAGCAGCAGGTCAACGCCGCGCAGCTTGGTTTCGCCTTGGTGGTAGATAACGGCCTCGCGCGGGTGCGTTACTTCCTGCAGCAGCGCCGCTACTTCTTCCAGTACCTCAGGCGGCAGCAGGTTGAAGGGCTCGACAGTGCGAAGAAAAGCAAGGCGGGTATCCATGAGTAAGGAGGAGGTATAAGGTATGAAGTGCGAAGTAGGAGCCTGCCGGGGCAGTTCACAGCTCGCACTCCATAGCTTATAAGTAAGATTAGATAATGCCTAGCCAGTATTTCCAGAAGGGGCGGCGAGCGGCGGCCAGGGTGGTCGGCGTGGGCGGTGGGTGCAGCGGGCGCTGGCTAGCCAGCGCTTCGGCGTCGATGTCGCCAGTGCGGCGCAGCTCAAAAAAGCACTGCGCGGTGGCTTCGGCATCGGCCAGCGCATCGTGCTGCTTACCCATGGGCCGCCCAAACTGCCGCTGATACAGGTCGGCCAGGCGCAGGTACTGCTGGCGCATGGGCTGCCAGAAGCGCTCGGTGAGGCGCATCGTGCAAAAGGTGGGCAGGCCGAGCAGCGCGTTGGGTAAGCCCGCGCGGTGAAAACTGACGCCCACCATGTGGTAATCGAGCTCGATGAAGTGGCCCACCACTAGGGGTTTGTAGCGCAGCAAGTCATCGTGCAGCCGCTGCATTACCGGGCGGCGGGCCTGGCCGTGCTCGTGCAGGTAGGCCAGCGTGAGGCCGTGCACCTGCATGGAGGCCGGGCTGAGGTCGTAGTCGCTGGGCCGGATGTAGTGGTTTTCGGTTTTCACCAGCTCGCCGGCGGCCGTGTAGACGAGCCACGCCACCTGGGCCACGTGCGGCCACGCGCCCGGCTCGGCGTAGGGCCGGCGCCAGTCGGCGGGCAGGCCCGACGTCTCGGTATCAACAAAAAGCAAGTACTCGGGCACGGCGTAAAAGTAAGGTGCAGCCCCCACTCAACCGGAAGCCGCTCCTTAGCGTGCCCGGCTAGCCCCCAATGACTTTAGACAGGAGCCGCGCCAAGCGGCCGCGCCTCATAAGTCGCTAGGGTACCGGAAGTACTGGGGGGTAGGCGGCGCGCCCTCGGGTAGCAGGGCCACGGCGCCCTGGTAGCCCGCCCCCACGGCGAAGCTGTAGAGGCAGGCCCCGGCCGGCTCGGTCAGCACGGGTGGCCCGGCCGCGCTGGACGCCAGCACCGAAAACTGCGCAAAGGCAACCGCTAAATTCATCCCCAGTGCTTTGGCGTAGGCCTCCTTGCGCGTCCAGATGGTATAAAACAGGGGCCCGCAGGAGGCGCGGACCGCTGCCGCGCGCAAGGCCAGCTGCTCGTCTGCCGAGAATAACTCTCTGGCCAGCGCTTCGGCCTCGGCCAGGGGGGCTAGCTGCTCCACATCGGCCCCCACCGGCCCGGCATCGGAAACGGCTAGCAGCGCCCGCCCCGCCCGGTAGGAGAGGTTGAAATGCAGCCTGAAATCAACCAGCAGCGGCTTGCCCGCTTTGTCTTTGGTAAAATATAAATCCTTGGCTGCCTGCAAAGTATACAGCTCCAGTACGGCCCGCAAAAAGCTGTGTGCGCGGCCGTAGGTTTGGCGGCGGGCCAGGGGGCGCAGCTGGGCCTGGTGGGCCAGTTCGGCCGGCGATAGCACGTCACCGCTAGCCAACCAAACTGCATCGTCAGCCAGTAATTCAGCCTGCCAAATGTGCAAAAACGACGGCATTGGTTACTAGATAAGGGTTGTGGGGACGAGCGTGGTACCCCCTAAACTTACGGCGCGCCCCGGGTATTGCGCCCATTGCCGGGCGCTAGCGGAGCAGGCTAGCCCCATTGCGAATAGCCCCCACAACAAGCCCCGCGGAGCAGAGCATTGTTGTGGGGGCTAGTGGTAGCGGGGCCAGGCTGGTTTTCGTTATTGCTTGTACTGCAGGTAACGCACGTAGTCGACCTGCATCTGCTGCGGAAACACCGTGGAGCCATCAGGGTTACCCGAGCCATTGGGACCCAGAAAGTTACCACCTACGGCCACGTTAAGAATAACGAAGAAGTTGTTGTTAAAGGGATACATCTTCGAGCCCGTGTTGCTGGGCGTAAAGGTGTAATACTGCTTGCCATCGACGTAAAAGCGCATCTGGTCCTTGCTGCGCACCATGCTGTAGGTGTGAAAGTCATCATCGGCCAGGTCCACCCACGACGTGCCTTCGTAGAAATGGCTACCCGAACCATCGGCAAAGTGCATGGTCGAGAGAAACTGATTGGGCCGCTGGCCCATCGCCTCCATAATGTCAATTTCGCCGCACTTGGGCCAGTTGTTCTGGTCGATGTCGCTGCCTAGCATCCAGATGGCGGGCCAGAGGCCCTTGCCCTTGGGCAACTTGGCGCGCACATCAATGCGGCCGAACTGAAAATTTTGCTTGCCTTTGGTCAGAATGCGCCCCGAGGTGTATGAGTTGCCATTTTTCAGGGCTTGAATGACCATGTTGCCCCCGTTCTGAAACACGTTATCGGTCGAGGTCGTGTAGCTCTCTAACTCGTTGTTGCCCCAGCCGTTGTTGTTGCCCGTGTCATATATCCACTTGCTGCCATCGGCCGGGCCCGAGCCGTTAAACTCGTCGCTCCACACCATTTCGGTATACTGGGCGTAGTCGCGGGCCTCGGCGTTGGTGGCGGCCGGGGTTACTACGGGCGCCGGAATGTCGGGCGTTTTGGTTTCGGTGCAGGCCGTGGTAAAGAGCACCCCTAGCAGGAGGCTGGCGCCCCGGGCAGACTGGCGGGAAAAGTAAGCTGACAAGTGCATAAAACTGAAAAAAAGAGGGCCCGGTGAACAGCTCGCCGGGCCCTGGGCAACACAGTTACGTAGAAAAAGAATCTATTTGGCTACCAGTTTCATGGTAAATACCGTGCCCGTGCTTTTGCCGGCGCGCAGTAGCATCGTCTTGTCGGT
>Ga0308164_10003346_pt1 | contig 14576 bp, 11 predicted proteins | sample PhyTR2_FD_201031 | JGI IMG/M metagenome (GOLD analysis project Ga0308164, IMG submission 201031) | Phyllosphere microbial communities from UC Gill Tract Community Farm, Albany, California, United States - DLSLT.R2 | ecosystem: Host-associated > Plants > Phyllosphere > Unclassified | place: USA... | reverse complement strand
TCAGCGTCGACGAAAAGCTGGGCATGCTCTACCTGCCGATGGGCAACCAGATGCCCGACCAGTACGGCGGCGACCGTACCGATGAATCCGAGAAGTACGCTGCGGGCCTGACCGCCCTGGACATCGACACCGGCCATGTGAAGTGGACCTTCCAGTTCACTCACCATGACCTGTGGGACATGGACGTTGGCGGCCAGCCTTCGCTGATCGACATCAAGACCGAAGCCGGCGTGAAGCAGGCGGTGATGGCGTCGACCAAACAGGGCAGCATCTACGTGCTGGACCGTACAACCGGCCAGCCGGTGGTGCCGATCCACGAAGTGGCCGTGCCTCAGGGCGCAGTCGCGGGCGACCGTACCTCCCCTACTCAGCCGAAGTCCGAACTGAACTTCATGCCACCGCCGCTCAAAGAGCGTGACATGTGGGGTGTGACGCCGTTCGACCAAATGCTGTGCCGTATCGATTTCAAATCCATGCGCTATGACGGTCCGTTCACCCCGCCGTCGTTGCAGGGTTCGATCGTGTACCCAGGCAACTTTGGTGTGTTCGACTGGGGTGGCATTTCCGTCGACCCAGTACGTCAGATCGCCTTCGTGAACCCGAGCTACATGGCGTTCAAATCCAAACTGATCCCGGCCGCCGACATCGCCAAGCAAGGCCCGCGTGTCAGCGAAACCGAAGGCGTGCAGCCGAACAAAGGCGCACCGTACGGTGTGATCCTTGAAGCCTTGCTGTCGCCGATGGGCTTGCCCTGCCAGGCGCCGGCGTGGGGTTATGTGGCGGCGGTCGACCTGACCACCCACAAGACCATCTGGATGCACAAAAACGGCACCGTGCGTGACAGCTCGCCGGTTCCAGTGCCTCTGACCATGGGCGTACCGAGCTTGGGCGGCACCTTCACCACGGCCGGTGGTGTGGCGTTCCTCAGCGGCACCCTCGACCAATACCTGCGTGCCTATGACGTAAAAAATGGCAAGCAACTGTGGGAAGGCCGCCTGCCAGCCGGTGCCCAGACCACCCCGATGACCTACACCGGCAAGGACGGCAAGCAATACGTGCTGGTCATGGCCGGCGGTCACGGCTCCCTGGGCACCAAGCAGGGTGACTATGTGATGGCGTTCAAACTGCCGGAATAAGCGTTACCGGCGGCAAGACAAAGGCGGCTTCCCTTACGGGTAGCCGCCTTTTTTATGGGTTCAATACGGCTGCTGGTCAGCCAATAAAAAGTTCTCACTGCCCCGCCGCCATAGGGGCACAGATATCTACAAGCCTTCGAAAACATGCGGTTCTTGTGGTGAGCAGACCGGCTGTGGTGAGCGGGCTTGCTGTGGTGAGCGGGCTTGCCCCGCGCTGGGCTGCGAAGCGGCCCCAAAACCGGCAACGCGGTGTACCTGAATCAACGCGGCGTGTGTATGAGGGGCCGCTTCGCAGCCCAGCGCGGGGCAAGCCCGCTCACCACAAAAGCCCTGCTCATACATGGACGCCCCCAGAATGCCAAGCACTCAATTCGTGAAAACACAGACGGCCATCGGGGCAAGCCCCCTCCCACATTGGAATGGGGTTGGCGCTGGGATCAGTGCTCGATCACTTCGCCGCGCATGGGTGCCAGGCGGGCGAGCAGGCGGTTTTGTGTGGGCACTGGGATGCCTTCGCTGTCCATCGCTTTGATCAGATCCTCCACCAATGCGTTGAAGTCACTGCGGCTGACGTTCTGGCCTTTGTGGCTCTCGGCCATGCTGTCGCCGGTGTAGGTGCATGGGCCGCCGGCTTCGACGCAGAACTGTTCGATCAGTTTGTTGCGCAGGCGCTGGATGTCGATACGCCGGAAGCGCTCGACGATGCGGTCGTCGCGGGCGATGTTGAGCAGCATGCCTTCGACGATGCGGGTGATGCCGGGCATGGCGCCGAGGTCGCGGTAGAGACTGTCGTCCTTGGGCGGCTGCTGGGCGCAGGCGCTGAGCAGCACCAGCAATAGCACGGGCAATACGCGCATCAGAAACTCCCCTGGACGGACAGGTAAGTGCCGTTCTGGTTATCCAACGTGGCGATTTCCCCCAGCCGTGCATACGCCAGCACAAACGACACATGCTTGCTGGGGAAGTAAGCGAGGAACACGTCCGCCCAGTCGCTTTCTCCGGCGAACGCCAGGTTGTCGGGTTTCTCGCGGTACTCCACGCCCAGCGCCCAACGCGGGTTGAACAGCAGCGCCACCGAGCCCTCCTTGAGCAGGCTGCGGCGGTCGCGGCGGTCGCCGCCAAAACCGAGCAGGCCGGTTTCATTGGCGCGGCTGTAGCGCAGGCCGCCGTTGACCAGCACGTTGTAGCCAAAGGCCGCGCCCATGAACAGGCGGCTGGCGGCCAGGTAGCCTTCCACGTCGCTGTCACGCTTGGCGCCGATCAGGCGCGGAATATCGAACGTGTTCTGATGCTTGTATTGCAGGCCCAGCGAAACCTGGGGCAAGCGGTCGTAGACCACATCGCCGAACAGCCGCACTTTGACCCCCAGCACATCCTGGCCGAGGTGGTCGTCGGGCAGGTTCAGCTTGTGTACCAAGGTGCCCAGGTCAAAACGTTGCCGAGCGAAAGAGACTTCCACGCGGTTGTCGTAGGCCAGCGCCAACCCGGCGACATCGAGCCGGTAGTCCGGCAGGTCGACCGTGGTGGCAAACGCCGTGGCGCCCCATTCGTGTTGCTCGCCGTAACCGCTGAGCACCGCCCACGGTGTGATGCCGCCGCCCGCCGCGCCTTCCAGGCTGCTGGCGCCGCCGGTGGCGAGCAGGCGACCGTTATCGGCCAAGGCGGCGGGCAGGCTCAGGCTGGCCATGCAACCGATCAGTAGAGAAAGACGCACGTCATAGCCCTCAATGCACCTGCGAAGTTTGCGCACTGAGAGGCAAGGCCACCCAGGCTTCGAAAGCGTCGGCGCTCAAGGGCCGACTGATCAGGTAACCCTGTGCCGTATCGCATTGCCAGCGCTCCAGCAGGCGCAGGCTGTGGGCGTACTCGACCCCCTCGGCGACCACCTTGAGCCCCAGGTTATGGCTCATCTCGATGGTGGAACGCACGATCACTGCGTCTTCGCTGGTTTCGTCCAGGTTGCGCACAAACGACTGGTCGATCTTCAACTCTTGCACCGGCAGGCGCTTGAGGTGGGCCAACGACGAGTACCCGGTGCCAAAGTCATCCACCGACAGGCTGATGCCGCACTCGCGCAGCAGGTGCAGCACTTTCAAGGCCTTTTCCGGTTCGCGCATCACCGCGCTTTCGGTGATCTCGAACACCAGCTGTTCGGCCGGCAGCCCGTAGCGCCGCAACAGCGCCGAAACGCGGTGGGCCAGCTCATCGCCAAGCAAATCGTCGGCCGAGATGTTCAGCGACAGTTGCAGGTACAGGCCTCGGCGGTTCCATTCGCACAACTGGCGGATGCCCTCTTCGATCACCCACTGGGTCAGCAACTGGATGCTGCCCGAACGCTCGGCCAGAGGGATGAATTCCGCCGGCGAAACCATGCCGAACTGCGGATGCTGCCAGCGCAACAGGGCTTCAGCCTGACGCACATGGCCCAGACGAATATCCAGTTTGGGCTGGTAGTGCAGCAGCAACTGGCCTTGGCCGGGGGCGTGGCGCAGGTCGCGGATCAGGGTGATCTGGCGACGATGAGCAAGGTCGCGGCCCGGCTCGTACACCTGCAAGCGACCGGGCATTTGCGCGGCGTCCTTCATGGCAATCGCTGCGCGTTCCAGCAGGCTTTGCGCAGAATCGCCATCGTCCGGGTACACCGCGATGCCCAAGCGGCAGTCGAGCGCCAGGTCGTGGCCGGCAATACGCTGGGGGCGCAATAGCAATTGCTGCAGCTTGTCGGCCAGGCCCACCGCCTCGTCACGACCGGCGCCATCAAGCAGCAGCAGGAACTCGTCGGCGATCAGATGCGCCAGGGTGTCCCGTGGGCGCAGCACGGCTTGCAAGCGTCGGCTGACATTGAGCAACAACTCATCCACGGCGTCCGGCCCGGCGGTTTCGCTGGCGGCGCGCAGGTTGTCGATGCCCAGGTAAATCAGCGCCATCGGCCGCTGGGTGGCAATCGCGCTGCCCAGGCGCTCCATGGCCAGCGCGCGGTTGGGCAAACCGGTGAGGCGATCATGCAGCGCGTTGTGGGCCAGTTGCTGTTCACGCTCGGCGATGCCGCTTTGCATCGCGTTGAGCGCCAGGGCCAGGCGGCCCAGTTCGTCGCTGCGGGTCAGGATGACCGGGGTCTGGTAGTCGCCATGGCCAATGCGTTCGGCGGCCTGGGCCAAGGCTTGCACCGGACGCGACACGCCCCGCGCCAGCAGCAATGCGCCGACCAGCGACGCCGCCAACGCAACCAGTGCGATGGCCAGAATCTTTTCATCCAACGGCACAAAGGCTTGCATCGCCGAATCCAGAGGGCTTTGCAGCAAGGCCAGCACCTGGCTGTCGGCGTTGCTGGCCAACACCAGCGATTGGCTGAGAAAACGGTGTTCCAGATGCTCGGTGGTGGACACGCCCTCATGGGTGGACGCCCCCAGCATCAGGCTGACGATACTGTCGCGCAGCACCTGGGGTTGGGTGCTGACCAGCGTCCCGGGCTGCTGGCGGTCGATGGCCAGGAACGACACTTCCAGATTGCTCAACGAACGCAGTTCATCGGCGAACGCCGTGTCCATGCTGAAGCCCATCACCACCCGCGCAATCGGCAACGGCGCCAGCACCGGCGCTTCCACCAGCAGGTGCGGCGTGCCTTGCAGCGGCACGATCAACAACGCGGCCTGGCGCTGGCGGCGCATTTCACGCAATGCCTGGTCGTAACGAAAGCTCGAACCCTCGGCGACTTCGTCGACGGTGCTGGCCAGGACTTTGCCGTCCATGCCCAGCAAGATCATGTCGCTGGCATTGATGCGTTTGCCATGGTTGAGCAGCACCGAGCGCATCGTCGCCGAATCGCCACTGGCCACGGCATCGCGAAAGCCAAAGTCGGCCGCCAGCAGTTGCACGCCATCGGCCAGGCGCCGGCCGCGCACATCCAGCAAACGCTCGAACACCCGCGTGCCCACCTGCAACTGGGCCAGCGCCTGGCCATGGACAGCCTGGCGGGTGGCCATCTTGACGCTGAAATACAGCGCGCCGATCACCACCAGCGACAGCAGGATCAGGACCGTGGCGACCCGCGCCTGGTAACTACTGCGCAGTTTCACGAGCAGCTCGATTGAAGGCGTCACCGAAGGCGGTCGGCGCCGGTGGCAGGTCTGCCGAGGCGGGTTGCAGAGTGAGCTGCACGCGGTGGCTCAGGCCGGCGGCGGGAATATGCAAGGTGCCGCCGTCCAGCGGCTGCATATCCGCCAGTTGCGGGTGCCACAGGGTGGCGTGGTAATCCCCCGGCGCCAATGGTTCCAGGCGCACGCGGCCTTGGGCATCGCTGACGCCGAAGTGAGGATCGTCGGTGACGTAGATATAGCCGAGCATCCAGTCATGGATATTGCAGCCCAGCACCACCACGCCCGGTTTGTCGAACAGCAGCGGTGCGGTCGGCGTGCCTTCGTACAGGCGCAGTTCGAAACGCTTGGCGGCCGAGAAGGAATACACCTGATGGCGAATATTGTCGCTATTGGGGAAGCGCACCTGGGTGCCGGTATGCACCGCCAGCACATGGGGGGCGAAGCGCTGGCCACGTTGGTCCATCTCCGCCTTGGCCGCGACGGCCGCCACAGCGGCCGGGCCTTGCAAAGTCACAACCGCATCGCTGACCGGGCTGCCATCGGCCTGCTGCACCAACACCTCAAGGCTGGCCGCCGAGACGGGCGCTGCCGCCGCCAGCAAGAGCATCATGCGAGATAACAGGTTTACACATCGGGCCATGGGAGATCCGGTAGAAAGCGTCCAGCCTTGGCGGAAAAGAACAGTTACGGCCATGATGCCGCAATCAAGGCAAAATGCCACTATTGAACACAGGAGGACGCTAAACCGTTGGTCGGTAAAAAACTGTGCAAACGGTCAGGCTCCGTAGAAGTTATCGACCATACCTAAAAAAGCTGTAGTCACCTGCAAGGTGTCTAGACCGCCGCGCGTTCGCGCCGCATCCACATCTCAAAAGCCATGGCGTTGAGCGGCCGGCTGATCAGGTAGCCCTGGGCGGTGTCGCAGTTCCACTGTTTGAGCAGCTTCAGGCTGGGTTCGAACTCCACCCCTTCGGCCACCACTTTGAGCCCCAGGTTATGGCTCATCTCGATGGTCGAACGCACGATCACGCCGTCGCCGCCCTCGTTGTCGAGGTTGCGCACGAAGGACTGGTCGATTTTCAGCTCCTGCACCGGCAGGCGTTGCAGTTGGGCGAGGGAGGAATAACCGGTGCCAAAGTCATCCACCGACAGGCTGATACCGCAGCCGCGCAGTTGCTCCAACACGCTAAGGGCCTGGCGGGGGTTGTGCATGATGGCGCTCTCGGTGATTTCGAACAGCAATTGCTCGGCTTGCACACCGTGCTGGGCAAGCAAAGTCGTCACGCGGATCGCCAGGTCGTCGTCGGCCAGGTCGTCCACCGAGATATTCACCGACAACTGGATCAACAGGCCGCGCCGCGCCCATTCGGCGATCTGGCGGATGGCTTCTTCGATCACCCAGTGGGTCAGGCTGGCCATGCTGCCGGTGCGCTCGGCCAGGGGAATGAACTCGGCCGGCGACACCAGCCCCAAACTGGGGTGCTGCCAGCGCAGCAGGGCTTCGGCCTGGCGCACCTGGCCGTGCTTGAGGTCGAGCTTGGGCTGGTAACACAGGTGCAACGCACCTTCGGCGGCGGCACGGCGCAAGTCGCGAATCAGGGTGATCTGGCGCTGATGGGCGAGGTCGCGGTCCTGCTGGTAGATCTGCAGATAGCCCGGCAGCATCGCCGCATCGTGGCGGGCGATGGCGGCGCGGCTGATCAGTTCTTCGACGTGCTGGCCGTCATTGGGGTAGACCGCAATGCCGATGCTCACTTCGTGGCGCAGCTCGTCGTTGCCAATGCGTTGAGGCTCGGTGAGCAGTGCATAGAGGCGGTCGGCGCGGGCCACGGCGCGGTCGATGCCGATATTTTCCAGCAACAGCAGAAATTCGCTGCCGGACACCCGCGCCGCGGTGTCGCTGGCCAACAGGCTCATGGACAGGCACCGGCTGGCTTCGCGCAACATGTCTTCAACCCCCTCCGGGCCGAAGCCTTCGTTGATTGCGCGGTAGTTTTCGATGCCCAGGTACAGCAGCGCCACCGGCCGCCGCGCACTGATCGCACTGCCCAAGCGCTCCATGGCCAGGGCGCGATTGGGCAGCCCGGTAAGGGGGTCGTGCAAAGCGTTATGGGCCAGTTGCCGTTCACGCATGGCGATGCCGCTTTGCATGGCATTGAAGGCGCGGGCCAGCAGGCCGAACTCATCGTGGCCACGCACCCGCACCGGGGTGCGGTAGTCACCGGCGCCGATCCGCCCGGCGGCGTCCACCAAGGCATTGAGCGGCCGCGACACGCGTCGCGCCAGAAACAACGCGCCAGCCAACGACACCACCAACACCGCCAGGGCAATTCCGAGGAACTGCCGGTCCAGCGGCGCAAAGGATTCCAGAGCATGATCCAGCGGGCTTTGCAGCAACACCCGCACGTCATCGCCCTCACCGGTATTGGCCAGCGTCAGCACCTGGCTGAGCACACGCTCGCCGTAGAACCGATGGATATGCGCCTCGGGGTCCGGACGGGCCCCACGCAACAGGTTGATCACCGTGGCCTGATAAGCGTCGGGCTGGGTGCTGAATAATTGGCCGACATGCCCGTTGCGCATGCTGAGGAACGACACCTCCAGGTTGCTCATGGAGCGCAGTTCATTGGCGAACAACGTGTCCATGGGAAAGCCCATGACCACGCGAGCGATGGGCGTTGTGTCGACGACTTCGTCCTGCACCAGCAAGTAGGGGCGCTGGTCCATGGCCACGATCAACATCTGCAAGCCACTGCGCCGGGCCCGACGCAGTGCCTCGGCATAAGGGAAGACCTGGCCCCGCGTAAACCCCGGCAAGGTGCTGACCATCACCGTGCCGTCCAGGCCCAGCACCAGCACTTCGCTGGAACGGATGCCGCTGCCGTGACGCTCCAGCACATCCAGGATCGACGCCGAGTTGCCCTCGGCCACCGCGCTTACGAATGGGCCGTCGGCGGTCAGCCAGTCGAGGCCGTATTGCAGGCGCCGGCCCCGCAGGTCCAAGAGGCGTTCGAACACCTGACTGCCGGTTTTCAGTTGGGCGCGGGCCTGGTTCTCCACGGCGCGGCTGGTGGCGGCCTGCACCGCAAAGTAGGTCGCGGCGACCACCACCAACAGCAGCAACGCCAATACGCCGGCAATGCGGGTCTGGAACGTATGGCGCCACGTCATCGGCGTGCCCTCTGGCAGCGTTCGTCTGTTTCTGCCACTACGTCCATTTGTCATGTGCATTCCCTGCGACAGCTGACCTGGCGTCAAAAAATACCCGTCCATTGCAGGTATTTGTGTTGAGCAGATTAGCTCGGCGCAGGCGCTTGTCCACCCAATAAAACCGGGGGCTTCACCGTCAGCTTATTGGCGACAGAGGCTTGGCTTTTCGGGTCAGACCGGCCCTCGCGCGCGCATGAAATCGCCCCATCGGCGCACCAGGTAGTTGTGCTCGTCCATCACCGCGTTCCACACCGCGATATGGCCCATGCGCTGTTCATAGGAGCCGCCGTCGCGCACCTCGCCCCGGTCGATCAGCGGCAGGCCATCGCTGCCTGGCAGTTCTTCACGGGCGGGCTTGCCGGCGTACCAGTAATCCCACTCGGCGGCGCTCAAATGGTCGCGCGTGCGGGCCGGGTTGCCGATGTAATAACCCTGACGCGCCATCACCGCACCGGGCCAGCCGGACAGCCACCAGTTGAGGTACGCGTAGGCGGCATCCAGCACCGCGCCCTGGGCATGGCGCGACAACGACAAACCGCCGAACCAGGCGCGATAGCCTTCGCGGGGCACCGCCAGGCGGTACTTCACACCGGCGCGATGCAGGCGCATCAAGGTTGGAGACCACAGGCTCTGGATATCGATACTGGGGCTGAGCATCAGTTGCGCGGCTTCTTCGTCGTCTGACCAGAACGCCGCGAAGTGCCCCTCCTTCTGCTTGCGCACCAGGATGTCGGCGAGCACGTCGATATCCTCGATGCTCATATTGCCGATGTCGCGGAAACTGGCGAGCCCAGCGCCCTGCACCGCCAGCGCGGCATCCAGCGCACCGATGGCGGCGTCGCTTTGCAGTGCGGTACGCGCGCGCCACGCCGGGTCCAGCAGCCAGCCCCAACTTTCGTTGCCCCGGCAAAAGCCTGCGGGCAGACGCTCGGGGCGGTAGGCAAAACTGTCGGCGTTGTGGGTCAGGGGCAGCATGCTGATACGTTCGGTCACGGTGCTGCCGAGGCTACCGTCGTGCTGCACGAACAGCCGCTCGCTGGGCACGCTGCCACTGCCCAGGCGGTCGTTGGGGCTCAGGCGCCCACGCTTGGGCAAGTCGTTGATCTCGTGCCACAGCGCAATGCGGCGCGTATCGATAGGCTGGATCGCCCGCGCCGGCCAGACGAAGTCGACGTTGTGAAACCATTGATCGTAAAGGTCGTAACTGTCGGGCTGCATCACCGCAATACGCTGGGCCTGCTCGACATCGTGCACCTGATAGACCAGGCGAATGCCAAGTTCCTGCTCGGCCCGCACGCGCAAACATTCGAGCAAAGTCACCGAAGTGCCGAGGACGCGCAGTGTGATCATCGGGCCAACCGCCGGCAAAACACCTCGAAAGAACGACGCAACAGCGCAGGGTCGAGGCCGCGCAAGATAAATACCAAGCGCGATTGCCGGTCGCTGCCCGGCCACGCAGGCAGATGCACCGGCGCGTGCAGGCAATGCTGCACGCCATGAATGACGATGGGGGCGTTACTGGCGTTCACGTTGAGCAGTCCCTTGACCCTGAGGATTCGTTCGCCGTGGCATCTTAGCAGCATCGACAACCACACCCCGAACCCTACCCAGTCCAGCGGCTGCTCGAAGGTCAGGCAGCACACCTGCGCCGCGCCGTGGGAGGCGGTGGTGGATCGATGCAGTTGCCAGCGTTGCACTTCATCGGCGGGCTCGGCGCTGCGCAGGCCTTCGCCGAGCAGCAATTGGTCGCCGCTGTGAATGGCGTGGGTGTCGAGGATCGGCGTGCCGGCGTTGAGCGCCTGCAAATGCGCACGCAGCGGGGCGCAATCACCGGCCAGGTCGGTTTTGCTCAGCAGCAGGCGGTCGGCAGCGGCCACTTGGGCCAGCCATTCCGGGTGCAGGCGTTCTTGCAGGGCGGCGTGGCTGGCGTCCACCAAGGTGATCACCAGGCCGATATGGAAACGCCCGCGCAGTTGCACGTCGTTGTTGAGTGTGGCGAGGATCGGCGCCGGGTCGGCCAGGCCGGTGGTTTCCAGGATCACGCGCTTGAACGCCGGGATTTCACCGCGTTCGCGGCGCTGCAACAGAGCCAGCAGGGCGTCTTTCAACTCGCCGCGAATCGAACAACACACACAGCCGCTGGGCAGCAGCACGGTGTCCGGGGCCACTTCTTCAACCAGCAGGTGGTCGATGCCCACATCGCCGAATTCGTTAATCAGTAACGCGGTGTCACCCAGGCTTTCACCGTGCAACAGGCGCTTGAGCAAGGTGGTTTTGCCGCTGCCGAGGAAGCCGGTGATGACGTTCAGGGCCATGCTCATGGGGCGGACTCCAAGTGATCCAACAGCGTCGCATCGAGGGGGTCCAACGCACGGCCGAGCATGCTTTCGGCCGCTTGCCAGAGTTGATCCAGGCCGCTGGCCAGGGCCTGTTTGCCGGTGGCGCCGATCAGTAAATAAGAGGCGCCCTGGAAATCTTCGACCTTGAGCCGGAACACCGCCAGCACCTGATTGATCGCGGCGATGCGGCGCAGCCGTTCCCGGCGCCGGGGCAACTCATCGCCCAAGGGGTCGCTCCAATGCAGGTCTTCGCCCAGCAGTCCGCAGAGTCCACACATCGCTATACCCCACTCATGGCATGACGTCGCCGGCGTTCGGGCCAAGCGTCTGGCCGACAAACAGATTGCCGCCCGGCTCGCTGGCGAGCAGCACGGCGGTGGGCGCTACTTCATCGGCCAGGCCGAAGCGGCCCAGGGGCAGCTCGGCGGCTTTGGCGCGTTTCCAAGCCTCGCTGATCCCGCCCACTAACGGCGTTTCGATCGGCCCCGGGGCGATGGCGTTGACCAGCACATTGTCCTTGGCCACTTCCAGGGCCAGGGACTTGGTGAAGCCGATCACCCCGGCCTTGGCGGCGGCGTAGTGAGTCAGCTCGGCGCCGCCCTTGATGCCCAGTTGCGAGGCCACATTGATGATCCGCCCCCAGCGCTGCGCCAGCATGTGCGGCAGGGCGCGCTGACTGGCGACGAACACGCTGGTGAGGTCGACGCGCAGCATGTCGTTCCACATTTCGAGGGTCAGATCGACACAACGCGCCTGGGTCAGCATGCCGGCGTTGTTGACCAGAATATCGATACCGCCGAAGTGCTCGACACACCGGTCGACCCCGGCCTGAGCGCCTTCTAGCGTGCCGACATCGGCCACACACTCGACCACCTCGGCGCCCAAATTGCGGCAGGTGATCGCGGTTTCGGCGAGGCTGGCGGGGTTGCGGTCGGCCAATAACAGACGCGCGCCTTCAACCGCATAAGCACGGGCGATGGCGGCACCAATGCCGCTGCCGGCACCGGTGATCACAGCGCGACGATCAGTGAGTTGGGGCATATACATTCTCCAGAAACAAACAAAATTCCAATGTGAGAGGGGCCTGCCCCCGATTGCAGTGGTTCAGCCAGGACAGCTGCGTCTGGCAACCCCCCATCGGGGGCAAGCCCCCTCCCACAGTTGAAGCGAGTACATCCGTCGAGCCAGTGGCATTCCATAGTGGGAGCGAGTACATCCGTCAGGCCAGTGGCATTCCAATGTGGGAGGGGGCTTGCCCCCGATTGCAGTGGTTCAGCCAGGACAGCTGTGTCTGGCACACCCCCATCGGGGGCAAGCCCCCTCCCATAGTTGAAGCGAGTACATCCGTCGAGCCAGTGGCATTCCATAGTGGGAGCGAGTACATCCGTCAGGCCAGTGGCATTCCAATGTGGGAGGGGGCTTGCCCCCGATTGCGGCGGTTCAGCCAGGGCAGCTGTGCCTGACCCACCACCATCGAGGGCAAGCCCCCCCATCAGTCAGGCCAGCGTACGGTCAGGCCGCCGTCGATGACGATGCTCTGGCCGGTGAGGTAGCTGGACGCATCACTGGTCAAGAACTGCACCAGCGACGCCACTTCATCGGCGCGCCCTACCCGGCCCAGCGGAATAGCGCGGGCGGCTTTGGCCAGGCCTTCGGGGCCGAGGGAGTTTTTGGCGTCCAGGGACTGCGGCGTCTCGATCAGGCCCGGGATCACCGCATTGCAGCGGATGCCCAGAGGCGCCAGTTCCACCGCCAGCGAACGACACAACCCCGGCACTCCAGCCTTGGCGGCGGCGTAGTGGCTGTGGTCCTGCCAGCCGTACACGCCGCCGGCAATCGACGAAATCGCCACTAACGCGCCGCCCTCGTTCATATGCCGACTGGCAGCGCGAAAGGTGCGCATGACGCCCGTCAGGTCGACATTTAGCATCTCGTCCCACAGCGCATCGGTCATGTCCAGTAACGGTGCGCGACGCAGCAGGCCGGCGTTGGCCACCGCATAGTCGAGCCGACCGAAATGCTGCACAGCCTGCGCGGCCAAGGCGTCCACCGAGGCGGTGTCGCCCACGTCCAGCGGCAACATCAGGCAGACGCCACCGGCTTCTTGCACCAGGCTCACAGTGATCTGCGGATCATGGGGATCAGCCGGAAAATACCCGCCCACTACCGTCACGCCATTGCGCGCATAGGCCACGGCCAGGGCTTGGCCGATGCCGCTGGCGGCACCGGTAATCAAGGCAACTTTACGATTCATCGAATACTCCTTACTGCACGGTTTCCGGGCGGACATGGCGGGCGGCAAACATCAGCGCACCGGACAGGAAGCACGGCAACGCACCGAACCACAGCGCCGCGGTCTGCCAGTCGCTGCCGGCGGACAACACTTGAGTGGCACCAAAGCCTGCGACCACCGCACCGATGGGCCCCATGGCATGGATGATCGCGCCGCCGGTGGCGCGAATGCTGGTGGGGAAACTTTCACTGATAAAGAACAGCGCCGCCGAGTACGGCCCGATCAGGAAGAACAGGCCCAGGCTGTACAAGCCCACCACCATGGCCATATTGCTCGGGCCGAACAGCATGCCGGCGAACGACAGACCGCCGAGCATCCAGCCCAGGCCGATCACATTGCGGCGGCCGATTTTGTCGCCCATCCAGCCATGGCTGAGGTAGCCGCAGTAACCCACCAGGTTCGACAGCACCAGGATGATCAGCGAGTTCTCGAACGAGATGTGGTGCACGCTGACGATCACCGACGTGCCCAGCACACTGAACACCTGGATCGCCGCCCAGTTGAGCAACAGCGCGGCGCCGATCACCAGGGTGGCGCGGCGTGCCGGGCCACGGAATGCGGCTTTGAGCCCGGCCTTGCTGTGTTCGTCGTAGTCCACGCCGTAGGTGGCGGCGACGTTCTGCGCTTCGATCACCGCGCCACTTTTACGCAGTTCGCTGATGCGCTGATGGATCTGGAACTGCGGGCTCTCCTTGAGCTTGCGCGCCATGATTGCAATCACAATGGCCGGGATCGCCGCGAAGATAAAACACCCCTGCCAACCGATGATCGGCAGCAACAAGGCGGTCAACCCCGCCGCAATCAGCGCCCCTACCGGCCAGCCGCCCTGCACCAGGCTGTAGATGAAACCGCGTCGTTTGGTCAGTCGAGGGTCTTCCGAAGCGCCATACAGCTCGGTGAGGTAGGTGGCGTTGACGGTTTCTTCGGCATAACCCAGACCGCCCAACGAACGGATCAGAATCAGCGGCGACTTGCCCCACGCCCCGCCGATCGCGGTCAGCGCCGAACACAGCGCCGAACCGGCCACGGTGAAAATAATCCCTTTGCGCCGCCCCAGTTTGTCGACGATAGGGCCGATGGCCAGGGCGACCACGGCGGTGCCCACCGCCACCCAGGTCGCGATCTCGGCTTGCTCCACTTCACCCCAGCCGAAGTGGCGGCCGATCTCCGGCAGCAAGGTGCCGAACAGAATGAAGTCGTACACCGCAAACACCCAGGCGAAAAACGCGATCCAGGTGGCGAAGCGCACTTCCTGGGACGTCAATTGCCGGGGTTTCCAACCGGTCAGGTCAAGCTTGTTGTAGATGGACATGGGTGGCGCCTCAAGGGGTGGGGTCAGGAACGCGGTTGGCGACGGATAAAGTCGTCGGCGATTTCATCGAACGTGACAAAACGCACGCCGGCATGGCTCTGGATGTGTTCGATCAAGCGTTCGAGCATCAGCAGCACTTGCGGGCGGCCGGATACGTCGGGGTGGATGGTCATGGTGAACACCGCGTGT
>Ga0308164_10003343_pt1 | contig 14596 bp, 9 predicted proteins | sample PhyTR2_FD_201031 | JGI IMG/M metagenome (GOLD analysis project Ga0308164, IMG submission 201031) | Phyllosphere microbial communities from UC Gill Tract Community Farm, Albany, California, United States - DLSLT.R2 | ecosystem: Host-associated > Plants > Phyllosphere > Unclassified | place: USA... | reverse complement strand
CAGATCATGCCGATGGGATTGGCGATGTTCTTGCCGTAGATGTCGGGCGCCGAGCCGTGCACCGGCTCGAACAGCGAGGGGAAGCTGCGCTCCGGATTCAGGTTGGCCGACGGCGCGATGCCGATGGTGCCGGTGCAGGCCGGGCCCAGGTCCGACAGGATGTCGCCGAACAGGTTGGAGGCCACCACCACGTCGAAGCGCTCCGGCGACAGCACGAAGCGCGCGCACAGGATGTCGATGTGGTACTTGTCCCACCGGACGTCCGGGTACGAGGGCGCCATCGCTTCCACCCGCTGGTCCCAGTACGGCATGCTGATCGAGATGCCGTTCGACTTGGTGGCCGAGGTCAGGTGCTTTTTCGGACGGCTCCGGGCCAGCTCGAAGGCATATTTCAGGATGCGGTCGGTGCCCTTGCGGGTGAAGATCGCGTCCTGGACCACGAATTCGCGATCGGTGCCGGCGAACATCTGGCCGCCCACCGACGAATACTCGCCCTCGGTATTTTCGCGCACCACGTAAAAATCGATGTCGCCCGGCTTGCGGTTGGCCAGCGGGCTGGGCACGCCGGGCATCAGGCGCACCGGGCGCAGATTGACGTATTGGTCGAACTCGCGGCGGAACTTGATCAGCGATCCCCACAGCGAAATATGGTCCGGCACCAGGTCCGGCATGCCGGCGGCGCCGAAATAGATGGCGTCCACGCCTTCGAGCTGCGCGCGCCAGTCGTCCGGCATCATCTGGCCGTGCTGCAGGTAATAGTCGCAGTTGGCCCAGTCAATGGTGATGAATTCGAGGCCGAGGCCGAAGCGGCGCGCCGCGGCGTCCAGCACGCGCAGGCCTTCCGGCATCACTTCCTTGCCGATGCCGTCGCCGGCGATGACTGCGATCTTCCGGGTTTTCATGGGGTGCGCTTTCTTGGACTGGTTGGCTTGGGGATCATGATATCGAATACGATGAAACCTATAATCCCGCACATCGTAAATCGAAAGAACACGGAACGTGAACAATCGCCCGACCTCCGGCACGCCGCAACTCGAAGACCTGAAGCTGTTCTGTGCGGTTGTGCGCAAACAGGGCTTTGCCGCAACCGCACTCGAACTTGGCGTCTCGAATGCCTACGTCAGCAAGCGCATCGCCGTACTCGAACGAACGCTCGGGGTGCGCCTGCTGCACCGGACCACGCGCAAACTGTCCCTGACCGACCACGGCACGGTGGTCCACCAATGGGCCCAGCGCATCGGCGAAGATGTCGACCAACTAGCCGACGCGATCTCGCAGAAAGGCAGCGTGCCGCGTGGGCTGCTTCGTCTGTGCACCAGTTCCGGTTTCGGCCGCAACCGCATCGGCCCGGCCATCTCGGCGCTGGCGCGTGCCTATCCTGAGCTCGAGGTGCAGCTGGAATTGCTGGACCGGCCGGTCGACCTGATCGCTGAAGGCTTCCATCTCGACATCCGGGTCGGACAAGTCCAGGAACCGCACCTGATCGCGCGCCGCATCGCTGCCAACCAGCGCGTGCTGTGCGCGGCACCGGCCTACCTCGCCCGCCGGGGCGCGCCGACGACGCTGGCGCAGCTGGCCCAGCACGACTGCATCGTGATCCGCGAACGCGACCAGGATGGCGGACGGTGGAAACTGAGCGGCCCGCACGGCGAGGAAGCGGTACGCGTAAATGGCGCCCTTTCCACCAATAACGGCGAACTGGTACACCAGTGGGGTATCGACGGCCACGGCATCATCCTGCGTTCCGTCTGGGACGCCGGCGCCAGCCTGGCCGACGGCAGCTTGGTGCGCGTGCTGCCCGGCTACCACCAGCAAGCGGATGTCTGGGCGATTTATCCGGCGCGACTCGGAACCACTGCCAACGTGCGGGTATGCGTGGCCTTCCTGGAGCGATGGCTGGGAACAGATCAAGGCGCCGGGGCCTGAGGCCCATAGTCGCATCGACGATGCAGTCGGATGTCAATTTGCCGCTGTCCACTCTCCTCGCTATCGTCTGATTCCTCTGATACCCGCCAAACGGGCTGCGCGCATCCACGACCTGTAGGCGGAATTTCGCCAAGTGGCAGACGTAAATCGTCACCAAATGCTGTTCGCGCCGATGGTGAAATCGTAGGACGTACTCGTATCGTGCTGGTGATTTTGTCCCATATTGCCAATGCTTCTGCGTCCGTCAGGCTGGCCCTGACTTTACCAGCGGCGTTGTGCGCCACGCCGGTTTGAAACTGAATGTCTGCATAAGGTTTTAAAGAATCATGTGCCACTCCAAGAAATTTCATCAGAAAATCGTGATGAGAAAATGAACCACTTTCATCGGGTGTACGCATCAGTACTTCGTATCCGGTTTCCCACTCGTGAATGGCGCGCTTTTTTTCTCGAAGAAATTTAGTATTGACAAGCACTTTTCGCTCGTCATCAGACATCTGGTCCTCCTTTACTTTCTTGAACTGCTTCTCGAGCGAGCCCTGTTCCGGCATGTGCGGGTCGGCCGGCGCCACGTAGATCAAAAAATGCGCATCGGCGAACTCGTTCAAGCGAAAACCGATTCGAATGTGCTCCATTAAATCTTCCTTGGTAGGATGCGGCTTATCCTTCAAAAACGCATGCTCAATACAATTTCCTGGCTCCGAAGGAATTTCGCTTTCCGTGCGATGTTGTAAGCGATGAGCCATGCTATTGATGAGTGCTATCGCGTCATCCTTTTCATCCCGTAAAGGACGCGCCTTGATGATTACTCCATCTTTATCTAAAGAAAAGTACGCGTGAATGCTAAGATCATTCACCGACTCGAAACTCTCGTAGCCAGTAACAATGAGCCCATCGCCGTTGCTCATATCTTCAACGGATATCAACAACGGTACGTCATCATGGTAAATTGCCTTTTTGCTTTTTAGATCATCGATAAATTTTTTGGCAGACTCTTTTACTTTTATTTTGCCACCAGGGTAAATTTCCAAATAAAGCGGAACAATAGGAGATCCCCACGAAACTGCCGCCTCCTGGGGAAGGTCAATCAAGAATCTTCCGAAGCATACTGTTTTCGACTTTCGAAACATTGGCTGAAGACGCTCTGTCAGCTGAGTCGTTTTCGATACCTTCGATTCTTGGCGAGCATGGTCGCACCCGCTCGTTATTAAAACCGACAGCATAAAACCATACAAAACAAGTCGTTTTATTATCGACATGACCCCGAAACCTTTCTCCTTGCCAAGATACACCCTGAGCAATACGCACAATGCCAAGAAGAGCACTAGGTAAGACTTTGGATTCCTTGGACAGATCATCCTGTTTCATTCGCATTTCAAACTCGATCATGCTGTTCTATCGTACGAGTTCCAACGCGGTACAAGCGTGACATCGCTAGCGCACTGATTTAAATCAAAAGTTAATGGGAAATAATCCGGCCTTCGAGCACATGAGAGTTCAGGTAAAAGGTCGGCATGTCGACCGATTTAAAGTGTCGACAGGTATCAAGTAATCAATAGCTTGCTCACGACCGCCTCAGCACTGCAGCCGCCCCAGCGACGCAATCCCGCGCGTGGCCACGTCCGCGCTCAAACCCCAGACCAGCGCCCCGAAGTAGTCGGCAATGCTGGCGCCGAAGGTTGGCGGGCCGTTCAGGTAGAGGAATTCATAGCCGACGAAGGCCAGCAGCAGCACGCCGGCCATTTCCAGGGTCCGGTTGAGGATGCCCACCCACTGCAGCCGGGTCGGGCGCCACCGCGGCGCGTCGGCCGCTGGCGGGGCGTCGCGCGGCGCGGCGGGGGCCGCGTCGGCAGCTGCCACCGCCGGTTCTGTCAGCAAGCCTGACTCGATGGCGTCGAGCCGAGGCTGGAGGGTGTCTGGCCGGGTGATGAAGCGCAGCTCCCCGGCCACCGTGTCCAGCGCCGCCTGGGCGCCGGCGTCGTTCTTCGACACGGCGTAGCGTCGCAGCGTGCCGGCGCGTTCCAGCAGGTCGGCGCGCAGCACGACGTCGGCCATCGCGGTATCGAAGCGCGCCAGCTGGTTCTGGCCGAGCAGCCGCTGCAGGATGACCAGCTTGTCGTCGAGGTGGCGCCGGTAATCAGGGTCCATGGCGGCGGCGCGCAGCGCCAGGTCGTTCAGGCGGCGTTGGGCCGCCAGCAGTTTCTGGCCCTGGTCATTCATCCAGCGGGCGGCGCGCCCGATCCCGATGCCGGCGGCCAGCAGCAATACCACCCACCAGGGCGACGCCCGTACCTGGACTTCGACGGGGATCGCGATCCGGCGGTCGCTGCCGACCAGCGTCAGCTCGGCGATGCCCGTGTATTTATCCGGGCGGGCATGCGATGCGTCGACGCGGTAGACCAGGCCGCGTGCCGTCGCCAGCGGGCCGTATTCGCCGGGCAGTTCGCCGTAGCCGCGCGCCGACATCAGGGGGCTGCGCTGCACGCCGGCGATGTCGACGCCCAGCGGCAGGTTCGCCAACACGGCCGCCATTTCCCCTTTCGACGGCCGGTCCGACAGGATGCAGCACCAGCGCGACCCGCCCGCCGACAGCGGCAGCACGAGTGCCGGCGGCGTGAACGCCGGTTGCTGGCTGGCGCTCAGGCGCACCAGCAGGGTCAGCGCGATCGGGGGATAGCGACGCTTTTCGGCATCGACGACGTCTATCCTGCCCGCGTAGCTGCCGTAGCGCTCGGGCAGGCTGTTCACCGTGACCGCGTACGCGCCGGCCACGCCCTGCACCGGCGTTACCCGCACCTGGGCGCCGTCGATGCGCGCCGTCGACGGTACTGTACGCTGCAGGTCGCCGGCCGTGAACACCAAATCCGGCGGCTTGCCGCCCGCCGGGGGGTCGATATGGATCGTCTGGCTTTCGCTTTGCTTGCCCGGTTCGCCGGCTAGGCTGACCGCGATCTCGGCCGCGGCGCAGGCCGCCGCCGCACACCAGGCCAGCAGGACCGGCAGCACGACCGCAGCGTAGCGCTTCATGGCGATGTCCTGACCGGTTCACGCTCGCTTGAAAGGCGCGCGCCGCACGATCTGCAGCGCAATCTGCACGGCCTGCGGCGTGGCGGGTGCATCGCGGTTCGCAGCCGGCGCTTCCAGCGCGCGGATGAAGCGCTCGGCCAGCCCGCGGCCGGCGTGGCTGAACGGCGTCTGCAGCATCGCGATCGCCAAGGCATCCGATTCCGGCGCGGCCGGCGCGCCGGTGCCGGGGGTATCCGCGCCGGCATCGCCCGCCGCCGGCGGTGCAGCCAGCGGTGCCGCCAGCAGCGCAGCCAGCCTGCCATCCAGTGTGTGCGTGAAGCGCGCCAGGGCGTGCAAGCCGTCGGGCGCCTTGTCCGGCGTGGCCAGCAGCAGTGCTTCGCGCAGGGCCGGGTCCTGCAGCAGCTGGGCCACCGCGCGTTCCTCGTCCGTCAGCGGCAGCCGGACCTCGACCGCGACCGGGTCCGCGTGCAGCGCCGGCCGGCGCGGCACCGCGCTGAATGCGGCGTCGACCGTGTAGCGCCCGGGCGCCGGAAACACCGGGCCGGTGCTGCTGGCCAGCAGGTTGATGGCGCCGGCGATTTCCTCGCCCGGCGCCAGCGTCGCGCGCCGCGGCGCGGTATCGGCCTGCCAGCCGGCCAGGGTGCGCGCGGCGCCGTCCGGTCCCTGCACGGCGAGCGCCAGGTCGCCTTCCATCAGGTTCAGGCGCGCCGATACCGACAATGGCGCCGCGCCGCGGTTGACCAGCCGGATCTGCGCCAGCGCCGACATGCCGGCCACCACCGGCGCCGCTATCGCGAGCAGCAGGACCAGGCCGTCGGCGCCTTCCGCTTCGACGGGCGCCACCGCTAGCCTCCCTGCCGGCCCACTGCGCGCGCATGGTCGCGCAGCAGGCCGCGTGCATCGGCGGCGGTCGCGGCGGCGCCGTCCACGCGGTGGCTGTGGTCGGCGCCGTTGCCCGCCGCGGGACGATCGCCATCCGGCCGTTTTTCGCGCGCCTGGCGTCCCGTCGCAGGTGGCGGCGCCGGGGCCGGTGCCGGTGCCGGTGCCGGCGTTGGCGCCGGCCGCCCGTCGTGGGCATCGAGCCAGTCGCGCGCCAGGTCGATCACCGGCACGCGCGATTCCGTCGGCGCGGCGATGGCGACCGCCGCACGCACCAAAGCCAGGGGATCGTGCGCTTTTTCGGCCGCGCCGCGGTCGAAGTGTGCCGCGGCCTTTGCCTTGTCGGCCGTGCGCTCGGTCTTGCCGGTCTTCAGGTTGCGCAGGTTGCGGCTGTGCGAGTTCGCCAGCGTCAGGTTGGCGGCGACGCCGTTGTCCGAGGCCGCATGCAGGTCCGCCAGGCGTTCCAGATTGTGGCGGGCGTCCTCGTCCAGGCCGTAGTCGCCGAAGGCAAAGGCGCGTCCGACCCCGGTGCTGATCGACAGGCGCGCGATCTCTTCCTCGTCCGGCCGCGCGGGCGCGCGCACGATCACCGTGCGCGCCTTGCTGCGGACGATGGCGCCGGAGCCGTCGCCGACGTCGAGTTCGGCCGATATCCGGTGGCGGCCGGTCTGGCGAAAGGTGAAGCCCACGTTCGTATAGAATATCTGGGCCACGCCGCGCAGCGACTCGCCGGGCGCCAGCATGGTCATGGCGCGGTCGCCGCAGCCCACGATGACGTCGCGCACGTCGCGCAATTCCTCGTTCGGCGGCTTGATCAGCAGGCGCAGGTCGCCGCGCGACAGGTTCAGCGCCGAGGTGATCGCGGCCGGACGGCTGCCGGTGTTGGTGACGCTGAAGCCGGCGCTGACGAACTGGCCGAGGAACACGACCTCGGGCAGGTCCAGGTCGAGCTGGAAGGTGCTGGAGCTTGCCCTGCGCTGCAGGAAGCCGAGCGCGTCGACCGGTTCCGCCACGCCGCTGCCCAGGCTCCCGTGGCCCCAGCCGAACCGCTTCCATCCCGGCGCCACCTGCGGATCGGGCGAATGGATCAGCGAGGTCCGGTTATGCTCGTCGAAGGCGAAGCTGACGTTGCCGGGATACGTGTCCGTCTCGTTGGCCTCGTTCATCACGTCGCCGGTCTGGTTCATGATGGTGGTCCCGATCGGCACGTAATGGACGTCGTCCTTCGGGTGGTACAGGTTGAAGGCATGTCCGGCTTCGTGCACCAGCGTGCGCAGGAAGGCGTCGGGCACCTCGCCGATCTTCTTGCCGCGCGCGCTCGCGGCGACGTAGGCGTCGCCCGGCAGCGGCGAATCGTAGAAGCCGCAACTGCCCTCGCGGTAGGGATCGGCATCGTCGAACATGATGCCGTACAGGTCGCCCTGCGCCGAGCCGACGAACAGCCACAGGCGCCAGGCGTCCGGCACCGCCACCGGCCGGCGGTTGGTCGACAGCGCGGTCTGCAGTTCGATCGAGGTCAGCTCGTCGTCTTCGGCGACATCGCTGTGGTCGACGTTGACCTGGCAATCCATGCCGGCCGTGAGGAAGGTCGAGGCGAAGCTGACGGCCGATCCCGCGGCGGTGGCGGCGGACACGGGAAAGGCGCGCCGGCTCATCACGTCGACTTCGACCGCGCAACCGCGGTAATGGGGCGACGTCTTGGTGATGACCGCATCGTAGGTCTCGCCGCCAACCTGGGCGCTGCCCTTGATCTGCAGGGTCGGCTGGGGCAGCGCGGGGTGGGCCAGCATGCCGGGCGCGCTGCAGTCGAAACGCATGAAGCCGTTGTCCTTGCCGCTGTTTTCCTGGCCGATGAATTCCTGCGTGGTCCGGTTCCACAGGTGGCGCTCGAATTTCAAGACCAGGCTGCCGGCGTCGAAGCTGACGCCGATCGAGCGGAAGTACCAGCTGTAGTCGGCCATCGCCAGCTGCGGATACCAGTTCTCGCCGAACAGCAGCGGCCGCTCGGTGATCGGACGCAGGATCTCGATCGCTGCGCCGTCGGCCAGCGGCTTGCGCACGTAGATGTCGCCCGAGATCCGCAGCTTCGGCGGCCGCACCTCGATCCGCATCGGCCCGCGTATCTGCAGGTGGGTGTGCGGGCCGGCCGGCGTGAGCTGCAGGAACCACGATCCGTCGAGATCGTTGGCGCTGAAGCCGCGGGCAGCGGCGTCCGCCGCCGGCGATGCGGCGCCGGCCGGTCCGCCGAGTGCGCGTGCCAGTGCCAGCGAACCGTCTTCGTCGTAATGCAAGCTGTCGATCCTGGCGCCGTTGCCGCCAAACAGCGGCCGGTCGGCGCGGAAATCCGTTGCGATGTCCATGCTCTTCTCCTATTCGCAGGGTTGGCCGGCGCCCAGCCGGGCGCGCGCCGTCGCGCATGCCTGCCTGGCCGTGGCCGTCGTGGTGATGCTGATGCGGTCGATGCAGGCCGCGCTGGCCTGCACATCCAGTTCGGCCGCGCGCGCCGCCTGGTTCAATTCGCGCAGCGCGACCCGCGCTTCGCCGGCCTGCGCCGCCGTGGGCGCGTCGGCCAGCGCGCAGCTGTCCAGCGCGGCAAGGGCGGCCACCTGTTTCTGGTCGTAGGCGGTCGCCGCGGTTTCCTTCGCCGTCGCCGCCGTATTGCGCGCCGCGCTGCGCTTTTCCGGGATGAGGATGTTCTGCACTTCGGTATCGATGACGTCCTTGGCGCCGCCGAACACGCCGGCGACGAAGCCCAGGAATTCGCTGGCGTCCTGGGTCTCGGTCACCGCCGCGGACACCGTCCAGGGCGCGCGTTCCTTCCCGATTGCGAGCGTGAACCATTCGGATTCGTGCGGCCAGCGGTTGGCCGGCTGCCCTGACTGCACCGGCAGCGGGGCGGGCTTCGGATACCGGCGCGTCTCGCCCGGCACGAGCCGCCCCAGGACGAAGCTGGCGCCGGGATTGGTCTGGGCATCCGCGGCGTTGCCGGCCGGGGCGAAGGCGAGAAACAGCGCCACGTGGCGCGAGGGATCGCGGCGCAAGCTGCGCGTGAACAGGGGCGCGTTCAGTCGCACGTATTGCGGGGCGATGGCGAGCGCATCGCCGCTGCCCCTGTCGATCACGCCTTCGAACACGAAATCCGGCGCCGCCGCGATCCACAACTGGTTGTCCTTCCACAGCTTGCGCAGGCGCTCGGCGCCGATGAAATCCGGCGCGATCGCGTCGCGTGCGGCTGCCAGATTGCGGTTGCCCGCGAGCGGATCGCCGTCGGTATTCAGTGAACCCGGTGCCGGGTAGAACCAGCCGCGCACCACCTGGACGCAGGGGCCGAAGCTGTTGGCATCTACTTCGACATTCCGGCTCGCCTTGACGCTGAGCGACTTTTCCTTGGCGGCCTCGGTCAGTGCCGTGCCGATCCGGTTGATCCCGGCGGAGATGGCCTGGCCGAGAATCGCGGCGGCCAGCCCCGATGCGGCCTCGGCGTCCTGGGTAAATTGACAGGGTCCGAGCGCGACCTGGGTCATGTATTCCGCCTGCGGCGCGTACGATGGCGGCGGGCCGTCTTCGCGCATGTGGACGGCGGTGCAGGCGCACAAGAGCAGCGGCGCGGCCAGGCAGAACAGCAGGCGGGCGGGCGTCATGGCGGTGGCCCCGGCGTCAGGCGCTGCGGCGATGGGCGTCGATGAAATCGGCGATGGCATCGACGATGGCCAGCGCAAGGTTATGCTGGGGGAAGCTAACCGCATCGGGATTGCCGGCATAGCCCTGGATATGCAAGGCCACGACGCTGCGCGCCTGGCCCGGCGCCGCGCTGGCCAGCACCGGCGCACCGCTATGCCCCACCGCCGTGTCGGCGCCGTGCAGGACCAGGCCGTGCGGCCGCGGCACCGCATCCCTGCCGTCGACGACCAGGCGCCCCTCGGCCGCGGCCGGATAGCCGGGCACGTCCACGGAGGACGGGGCCAGCCTGCCGTCGATGGCGAGCGGTGCGCGCCCGCCATCGGCGATGCGCAGCACGCCGACGTCGAAGGGGTCGAACAAATCGCCCGGCCGGCCCTGGTAATCCGGGTGGTAAAGCGCATCGAGCACCGCGACCGCCGCGACCTCGCCGGGAAAGCGGACTGCGAAGCCGGCGTCGCCGTTGCCGCGCGCGGCGCCCGCGATCACGTGCGCCGCCGTGACGACGGTGGCCGGCCCCGCCAGCCAGCCGGTGCCGGCAAAGGTGCTGCGTCCGCCTTCCGTGGCGTACACGGCGCAGATGCCCGACCACGGCGCGTCGGCGAACAGCGCTGCGTCGACGAATTGCCAGCGCGGGGTGAAACCCAGGATGTCCGCGGCCGCCTGCCCGCTGGCGAAGCCGATCGGTCGTTTGCCGAGCTGCGCATTGGTATCCACGCCTATCCCCAAGAGTCATTGAAGCATCGCAAGGTATGGAAAAGGATAAGTTCGCTTGATTTGAGCAACTTCAAACAAATGAAGTCGTAATTCACTCTAGGGTATGCATGACTTCATCCCTTTGAGGATGCGCAAAGTATCCGATGCGGGTGAAAACCGCCGGATCAGCCGCCGATGTTGCGGAAGGGGTCGAGCGCGAGGTCGATCAGGCGCCGCTCGCGCACGACGATTTCGGCCACCGCCGTCATCCCGTAGCGCAGCGGGTAGCTGGACTCGCCGACCTTGTACTGCACCTGGTCCAGCGTGACCCGCCCTTCGTACACCGGCTGGCGGGTCGCCGCCGACGGCTTGGTGGCCGGCGCGATGAATTGCAGGGTGCCGCGCATCAGGCCATAGCGCTGGTAGGGAAAGGCGTTGAACTTCATCTGCACCGGCAGCCCCTCGCGCAGGAAGCCGCGGTCGTTCTCGGCGATCTCGATCTTCAGGACCGGGCGCGCGCTCTTCGGCGCGATGCCGCCCAGCGGGGCATTCGCCTGGATCTTGTCGCCGGGCTGGGTCGAGGTGACTTCGGTGATCACGCCGTCGACCGGTGCCACGATGCGCAGGAAGTTGTCGCGGTCGATGTTCTCGAAGCGGATGCGGGCGGCGGCGTCGGCCACCAGGCGCGCGGTCTGCACCTGCAGGCGCAGCTTGTCCTCGGCGTTCGCGACGTCGCGGTCGGCCGCTTCGGATTGCAGGCGCAGCGTGCTCAATTGCTGGCCGCTGGTTTCCAGCTCGGACCTGGCCTGGGTCGATTCCAGGCTTTGGCGCGCCGCCAGCTCGCCCGCGCGCGCCTGCGCCACCCGCAGCGCGTTGTCGGCGGCCAGCAGCGCGTTCTTCTTGGCCTCCACCTGCAGCTGCGAGACGCCGCCGCCGCCCGGCAGCGCGAACAGGCGCCCATACTTCTCGGCCTCGATTCGGGCCGCGTCGCGCGCGCGCCGCGCGTCGTCCAGGTTGGTGCGCGCTTCCTGCTGCTGCGCCGCCTGCCCCTGCGCCAGCCTGCTGGTGCCTTCGGCCAGGCGGCGCTGGTGCTGGCGCTCCTCCACCGCCGCCGCTTCCTTGAGGGCGGCGGCGCGCTTTTCCAGCAGCGCCTTCTGCTCGGGGAATTCCTTCCACTGGCGCTCGGCATCCTCGAGCTTCAGCCTGGCCTCGAGCGCGTTCCTGGCGGCTTCGATGGCGCCGCGCGCGTACAGCCGGGCGACGACGTCGCCGGCCTTCACCGGCTGGCCCTCGGCGATGTAGATATTACTCAGTTCGCCGTCGATGGGCGCGTACAGGCGCCGCACGTCGGACGCCGGCACCAGCGCGCCGCCGGCCGTCACCAGCACGTCGGCATGGCCGAAAAAGGACCACACCAGGCCCGCGCCGACCAGCCCCACCATCGTGTAGACCAGCGCCTGGGTGAAGCGCCAGGGGTCGGCGGTGAGGATGGAGATGCCTTCGGCGCTGTGGTCTTCGAGCGCTTCGGTCAGCGGCTTGAGGGTGGCCGGCTTGAGAGTCAGAGGCTTGAGACCAAGCGCTTTCATTACTGGCTCCCGGCGAGGGCGAGGCGGCGCAGGTCGCTCAGCGCGTCGGCATAGGCGTCGCGGAAGGCCGGCACCTGGGCCGCCATGGTCGCGAAGCCGCGCTGATAGGCTTCGCTGCGCTCGTCCCACTGACGCAGGAATCGGCGCACTTCTTCCGCGTCGTCGCCGGCGCGCGGCGGCGCCGAGGCCCCGCCGCGGGCCGCCACAAAGCCTTCCAGCGCGGCGAGCCAGTCGAGTTGGTCGAGCAGCGGCGCCAGTTCGGGATTGTGGCGGGCCTCGGCGCGCATGGCGGCCACCAGCCGGGCCGCGCGTGCATGCTGCCCGGCCTTCGTGGCCGCCAGCCAGCCCGGCAGGCGCGCCTTGAGCAGCGCTTCGGCGCCCAGTGTGCGCAGCTGCTGGTTGTCCGGATCCTGCGCCAGCGCGGCGCCGGCCGCCGCGCTGGCATCGGCCCAGGCACCGTCGGCCAGCAGGTTTTCCACCTGGCGCTCGGCGCTGCCGCTGCGCTGCAAGCTCCAGGCCAGCGCCAGCAGCAGTGCCAGCACCGCCACGCCCCACAGGCGCAGGCGGCGCGCGGCCGGCGGCGCCTTGCCGCCGAGTGCAGTATGCAGCCCGGCCAACAGTGACGAGGCCCGGCCCGGCGGCGGCGCGGGCGAGGCTTCCTGCGCCGGCGCGGCGGCATCGTCCGGCCCTGGCGCTTCGACGCAGAAGATGTCGAGGAAGGAATCGGCGGTGGCGACGAAGGTCGTGCGGTCGGCGTCAGTGGCGGCGGGCGGCGTAGCCATTGCGTCGATGCGCGTCACCGTCGCATCGCGCGGCGCCGCCTCCCATGCCAGGGCGACGCGGTAGACGAAGTGGCGGCCGCCGAAGGCCAGCAGGTCGCCTTCCTGCAGCTTGGCTGCGCGTTCGTCCAGGCGCACGCCGTTGACGAAGCTGCCGTTGGTGCTGCCCAGGTCTTCCACGTGCGGCGCACCGCCCCGCATGAACACGTGGGCGTGGCGGCGCGACAGGTAGTTCACCTGCGCCGGCGCGGTCTCGCGGTAGCGCGCGAAGGTGTCGTCGGTCTTGCCGACCATGAAGGGGAATTCGGTAACGACGATCGGCTGCAGGCCCGCTTCCGCGTGCTCCGGCGTCAGGGTCAGTCTGGCTAGCCGCGCGTGCGGTGGCTGCGACTGCGGCGGCTGCAGCACGCCCGGCTCCAGCTGCACGCGGAACACCAGCGTCTTGCCCAGCCCGAGCAGGTCGCCGCCGTGCAGCATTGCGATCGCCTGGCGCACCGGCACGCCGTTGACGCTGCTGCCGTTCTTGCTGCCCAGTTCCGCGAAATACACGGCGCCCTGCTCGCAGAAGATGCGCGCGTGGCGGCGCGACAGGTCGGCCGCCAGCGCCGCCGGGTAGCCGTCGAAGGGCGCTTCGGTGCGGCCGATCGCGAACAGGCTGTCGTGGATGGGGATCGGCGCCAGCTCCGGATGCGACACCGGCTCCAGCACGATCATCGGCCGGCCCGCCGCCGGCGCCATCGACGGCGCGGCCGGCCGGGCTGCCATCGCGTCAGCGCTGCGCTGCATTGTTCACGTCCACCGGCGGCCAGCCGCCGCCCAGCGCCTTGTACAGCGTTACCGTGTCGGACAGGATCTGCTGCTGGTTGGCCAGCAGCGCCAGCTGGGCCGCCAGCAGCGTGCGCTCGGCTTCGAACACTTCCAGCTGGGACACCATGCCTTCCTTCAGCTGGGCGTCCACCTGGGCCGCCACCACGCCCAGCTGGGCCGACTGCTGCTGCAGTTCGCCGCGCTGGCGCCGGTGCGCATCCAGGTTGACCAGCGCGTTCTCGACTTCCTCGAAGGCGCCGATGACGGTGCGCCGGTAGTCCTGCTCGGCCACGCCGGTGCGCGCCTCGCTGGTTTTCAGGCGCGCCTTGACGCCGGGATCGAACAGCGGGAAGTTGATGCTGGGGAGCAGGCCGAAGGTAAAGGACTTCAGCAGCGAGCCGAGTGCGAAGCTGGCGCTGCCACCCCTCCCCGTCAGGCTGATCGAGGGTAGCTGCGCCAGCTTGGCCTGGCCGACCGCGTCATAGGCCACCAGCACCCGGTATTCGGCGGCCACCACGTCCGGGCGGCGCTTGAGCAACTGCGAGGGCAAGCCTTCCGGCACCGCCGGCAGCTGCACCCGCGCCTGCAGCGCGCCGGGCGGCACCTGGAATTCGCCGGCGGGCACGCCCAGCAGCGTCGCCAGCGCATTCCCGGCCAGCGCGCGCAGGCGTCCCAGTTCGATCAAATCGGTGCGCATCCGGCTGATTTCCGCGCGCTGCTGCAGCACCCGCGTCTGTGGCACCAGGCCCTGACCCATCATCGCGTCCAGCGTGGCCAGGATGTCGCGGTTCTTGGCCAGCGTCGCTTGCTGCTGCGCGATCTGTTCGTCGAACTGCAGGATCTGGAAATAGGTCGTCGCGACCTCGGACACCAGGTTCAAATAGCCGGCGCGCCAGTCGGCCTCGGTGGCGCGGAATTCGGCGGTCTGCGCCTGCACGCCCTTGGCGACGCCGCCCCAGACGTCGATGTCCCAGTTGACCTGGGTGCCGAGGTTGAAACTCTTGCTGAAGGGCTGGCCGGTGCTTTTTTCGAAGCTGGCGCCGGCGCCGGCATCGAGTCCGGGCAAGGCGCCGGCGCGCGCCTCGTCGATCTCCGCGCGCGCCACCTGGATGCGCGCGGCCAGCGCCTTCAGGTCGACGTTGGCGCGCAGCGCGCGTTCGACCAGGCCGTCCAGGTAGGGATCGCGGAAGCCCTTCCACCAGTCGGGCGCGATCATCGCAT
>Ga0308164_10003339_pt1 | contig 14620 bp, 9 predicted proteins | sample PhyTR2_FD_201031 | JGI IMG/M metagenome (GOLD analysis project Ga0308164, IMG submission 201031) | Phyllosphere microbial communities from UC Gill Tract Community Farm, Albany, California, United States - DLSLT.R2 | ecosystem: Host-associated > Plants > Phyllosphere > Unclassified | place: USA... | reverse complement strand
TATCACCCAGCTGGAAATGTGTGACATGTGACGTGTGCGACGCAATGCCCACCCGGGGTACAGCCCGGGTGAAATATACGGCGCTTGCGCTGATCTATGCTGACGATGGATCGCTCCAGTCGAATTCACTGGGCTAATGAATGCGGGGATGGATCATGGATTCCGTAACCAAGATACTCGCCGCGCTTGCGGCACCGGGGCAGGCCCAACGCCTGCTGCAGCTGCGCACCTCGCTGGGGAGCGACGTGCTGGTGGCCGAGTCGCTCAATGGCGTCGAGCAGATCGATGGCGTGGGTTTCGTATTCGACATCATCGCGTTGTCGGCCGATGCCAACCTGTCGCTGGACAGTCTGCTTGGGCAGCCGGCATTGCTGCAGATGCAGGCCATCGGCAACGAGCGCCCGTTCCACGGCCGGATCACCGCCGCCGAACGGATTGGCAGCAACGGCGGCCTGGCGCGGTATCGCCTGCGCCTGCAGCCTTGGCTGGCCTTCTTGGGCCAGCGCGTGGACAGCTACGTATTCCATGACGCCAGCGTGGTCGACATCGTCGAAAACGTCTTCGCCGACTACAGCGGCCTGGTACCGGCATGGCGTTGGGACCTGACCGATAGCAGCCTTTACGCCAAGCGCAGCCTGACCACGCAGTACCAGGAAACCGACCTGGCCTTCGTGCAGCGCCTGCTGGCCGAAGAGGGCATCTATTACTGGTTCGAGCATGGCGCAGACCCGGGCAGCGAGTCGTTTGGTGCACATACGCTGGTCCTGGCCGACAACCACCATGGCGCCAAGGATCTCGGCCCGGTGCGCTTCCACCGCGGCAATGTAACCGAGCGCGATGACAGCGTGCAGCAGTGGTCGACCGCGCGCCGCTGGCTCACCACCAAGGTCTCCCGGCATACCTGGGATCACCGCACGCTGGAGCTGCGCCAAGCCAGCGCGGAAGCGCAGACCGCGCACGAGGCGACCGGCGAAGATGCCGACACCTGCGGCCCATACGGCTGGCAGGACAGCGCCCGCGGCCAGCGGCGCGCGCAGCAGCATCTGGATGCGCTGCGCGTGCGCGCGCACACGATTGAAGGGCAGGGCAAGTGGCGGCAGCTGACGCCGGGCGCCCAGTTCCAGTTGGGCCAGCATCCGGGCGTGGATGCCGGCACCGCCTTCCTGTGCCTGTCGGTCCAGCACCAGGCGCGCAACAACTTCGAGGCCGATGTGTTCGATGCGCTGGAGCAGCAGCTTGGGCCGGCCGCGCAGGCGCCGCTCAGCTTGCCGGGCGCCTTGAGTGGCTTGTCCGTTGCGAACGCATCGCCGGACCTCACTACGACTTTCTACGACAACCGCTTCGTCGCCATTCCGGCCGACGTGGTGTACCGCCCGCAGACCGAAGACGGCCACGGCACGCGTTTGCATCCGCGCCCGTCGATTACCGGCACGCTCAGCGCCATCGTGGTCAGCGACGGCGAGCCGCTGCAGTCCGATCGCGACCACCGCATCAAGGTGCAGTTCCCGTGGCAGCGCGGTGGTGCATCGAGCACCGGTTTGGTCCATCCCGGCGGTGACGACAATGCCCCGGCCAATGGCGGTGCCTGGACGTGGGTGCGGGTGATGACCCCGTGGGCCGGCGACAACTGGGGCGGCGTGGTGCTACCCCGTCGCGGCCAGGAAGTGCTGGTGGCGTTCCTTGAGGGCGACATCGACCGCCCGGTCGTGGTCGGCGCTGTCTACAACGGGCGCGGCCAGACCGATGCGGCCCACAACCAGGTCGCCAGCGGCGGTGCCAACGCGACCGGCAATGCGCCGGCGTGGTTCGACGGCAATGAACACGCTGCGGTCTACACGGGCTTCAAGAGCCAGGCACTGGCCGACAGCCAAGGCGGGCAGGGCGGCTACCAGCAGATGCGCCTGGATGACACGCCGGGCCAGGGCCGCGCGCAGCTGTCCACGACCCAACATGCCACCACGCTGACCCTGGGCCACCTGAAGGGCGGCGAAGACAACGTGCGCGAAACCGAGCGCGGCTTCGGCGCAGAGCTTTCCACGCAGGCCTTCGGGTCCCTGCGTGCCGGGCAAGGCCTGCTGCTCAGCACCGAGCCTGGCGAACCGCAGTTGGCTGCTAACCAGGCGCTGACCCAGCTGCAGGAAAGTGCCGAGCTGCTGCAATCGCTCAACGAATCGGCAGTGAACCAGCAGGCGCAACTGCCTGAGGAACCGACCAAGTTGCAGGCCCACGACGCGCTGGAACAGCTGCAGGAAAGCCTGCGCGCCACCCAGAGCGGCAGCGCGGCGGGCAGCATCAGTGGCGGAGACGGGGATGCCCCTGGTTGGGACAAGCCGGTCTTGATGGGCAGCGGCGTGGCCGGTGTGATGAGTCTCACCCCGGCCGATCAGGTCTGGGTGAGTGGCACGCACACCACGCTGGCCTCAGGCGTGGCGTTGAACTGGCTGAGCCAGGGCTCGATCACGATGGCGGTGGCCGGTGGGCTGGTGCTGTACACCGCGGGTGCCGAGCCGAAACCCGAAAGTCCGAACCAGGAACGGGGCATTGCGCTGCACGCCGCGCAGGGCAAGGTGAGTGCACGCGCGCACAAGAACCAGGCGATCCTGGCAGCCAAGACCAACGTGAAGATCACCAGTACCCAGGCCGATGTGCAGCTCTCGGCGCCGAGCAAGCATCTGCTGGCGACGGCGGCCGGCGCTTACATCCGGATCGAGGGCGACAATATCGAGCTGGGCGCGCCCGGGAAGGTGGAGTTCAAGGGCACGCAGCGGGAGTGGACGGGCGCCAAGGCGTTGAAGCTTGCGGCGCCCACCTTGCCTTCCGGAAGCCACGGGCCGTGCCAGTTCCGCGTGAGAGCAGCCGAGCAGAGTGGTGCGGCTGTTGTGCCGCTGGGGAGCTGATGCATGGAGTTCAGCCACCGCTTCTTCATGTCCCAAGATTTCGCGTTGATTAATCCGATGCAGATCGATGCTCACATCGTAGCGCTTTGGCCAAGTGAGCCGATTGTTCCGGATGCACTGAAGGGACAAGAAAAGCACATGCCGCGGCTGATCGCGTTGGCCGAACTGGACGAGGATGATCGTCTGTATCGGTTGGATCAGACCATGAACTATGGGAGCGCGCGCAACAAAGCCCCCTTCTGCGGCTTGCTGCGGAGCCAGGCGTCGCCCAGCCGGGTAGCCAGGCATGTGCAGAGCGCGATGGTGCAGAAGATCGGCGGCGAAGCGATGTGGCTGCGTCTGCATGATCCGCGGGTGTGGCTCAACCTTCGCTGGATTCTGCAACCTCTCCAGATCGACGTCCTGTTGGGCCCAATCAGCCACTGGTCCTGGCCGGTGCCTGGCAGTGAGCGCTGGACGGCCAGTACAAGTGAGCGAGCGGCCGCGCAACGGCTTGACCTGGATATCGAGCAGATGCGGGCGTTGTCCATGACGGGGTCGGTCAATCGCGTCTTTGCCAGGCTGGCGCGCGACGGCTCCCCGGTGCAGGACACCGACGCATCAAGAAGGACCGCGTTCAACGAGATGATGAGGGCCCAGGCACTTGGCTTGAGCACCGATGAAGATGTGGAGTTCTTCGCCTTCCTCTCGCTTGTCAGGTCTCCCCAGGTGCATGACCAGCCTGTGGAGCGAAGGATGATCGATCTGGCTGTCGCGGGGGAGTGCGGGTACTTGTCGGCATGGATGGACGAGTACAGCCAATCAATGGAATTGAATGCAGAGGAGTTGGACGAACGTGGCAACAACTGACACCAAACAGCCGGGTGGCCTTGGGGCCTGCGATCCGAGCAAGAAATGCCAGATGTGCGACCAGCGCGGTCTGCCCATTCTTCCCCTGCGTTACTCGCTTGCGCGTACCGATGTGCGGGCAGGATTCACCATGCCGCCGCTGGAAGGAAAATTCGGCGCGGGCGTCAAGGACATCGTCTTGCCGGGTGCGCGTGCTCAATACACCCTGCGACTGGCACGGCAGGGCTATCTTTACGTATTCAACGAGGCCCGCGGCGAATGGAAGGGGTACTTCGTCACGGAGGATGCCTACCTGCTTGAGTTTGATGTGCACGCCGATGCGCCGCCGATGGAGGAGTTCGCGCCCAGCTGTGCGCGCATGGCGACTTCGCAGCTGGCGCGGTTCGTCACCATCCCCGACCCGTCGAGGGCTGGCAAGGTTTGGTTTGGTTACAGTGAGGCACCTTGGGCACCGGAGGTGCTGAAGCGTAATCGGCTGTCCTCCGAGCGGAAGAAGCACATGCGCTCAGTTGATGTGAAAGCATGGGTTGGCGGCGCACGCTTCGATCACACCGGAGAAGTGAGCGAGGCCAAGCGTCTGGTCAGTGAGTTCGCCTATGAGGAGCCGGCCGCGAAGCCTCGAGACCCGAGCCAGCCAGCGTCGCAGATGGTGCTTGACCCAGCGACAGGAAAGATGATCAAGCAGGTCAATCTCGAGGGTGTGACGATCGCCGGCAACCCTGCGTTTGACTTCACCACCTTCGCCTTCCGCCGCTGCAAGCAGCAGGTCGCGGGCATGGAGGAATGGGTCAAGAAGGCGTCTCCGGAGGTGCCGGCAATGATGCTGGCCCTGAACGATCCCGCCGGTCTGACCCAGGACGTGTCGGCCTTGATGCGGGAGTTGGTGAGAGACTTCGAAACAGGCAAGGATCGCAATTGGAAGTTGGCCGCGGCGACTGGCATCAAGGGCATACGGAAGGCGATCGAAGATCAGGCCGCCGCTACCGAGCTGAGCGAGCGGCGCGCAACGGCGATCACGGGCAAGGCCTCGGCAGAACTCTACGCTGCCGGACTCATCAAGATGCCTGAGTCGTTGACGGCCGAACAGGACCGCAAGGCGCGCGTGTCAGCGTGGAACCGGTACAAGGATGACTACGACGAATCCGCCGTGTCTAGGTTCGAGGCAGAGTTGGAGCGGGAAACCAAGGAATTCACCAACAGCCAGCTTACGCCGTTGGCGATGTCGTTCGTTCGCTGGTACCAGTCCGATGTGCTTCGTGATTGGTTGGCGTCGAATCATCACGAAGGCCTCGAAAGCGGTGGCGGGGCATACACGGTCATTGTCCAGCGCTGCGTGGAAGGCATTACCGGCCATGATCAGATTGCTGCCGCGCTGTTGAAGGATCTCAACGGGCGTTTCGATGAAAAGCGCAACATCACACTCCGTGCGTTGGTCCTGAACGACTCCACGGTGGCCAAATATCTGGAGCTTGCGGCCGGCCCCAGCCTGGAACTTGCAAACAACCCGGGTGCCTGGAGCAACATCCTGAAGGCGTTCGCACACGTGGACGACAGGAAGAAAAACAATCCGGCGGACATGCAGACCCGCACCGGTATTGTGGCCAACTTCATGCATGAGATCGCCGGGTCATTCATCACCGGGCTTTCAAAGGCAGGGCAGACCATCAAGGTTGGCGCGGCGAATATTGCGCTCAGCATTGCCATGAAGCACCGGATGATGGCCCTGATGGGCGCCGTATCGGGCCGGCAGATCACGCGACTCCCTGTAAGGGCATCCGAAGCCGAGCTTGCCCACTTCATCGTCGAGGCGCTGACGGCCGGGCAGTCTCCTGCCGAGAAGGCGCGCGCCCGCCAGCAGGTGGATACACATCTTCGTCAGCAGCTGACAGAGCGATCCGGTGCGCGGACCGCAACCGGTGAACGCAATGCGCGGGGGCGCAAGGTCTTCCAGTGGGCGGTCTACTGGGACGATGAAACCATGCGCGCCCTGCGCGGCACGAATATCACTACCCTGGACCGGGCGCTGTTGAGCGAAGACCAGTTGCGGGCCGTGGTCAGAAGCCGCGCAGCCTCCTTTGCAACCGTCAATATCCGGGCAGATGTCGGCTTCGGTGTAGTGGGGTTGCTGCTGGATGGCTGGAATGCCGCGGACGCCTTCACCAAGCTTGATGACGAGAAGCAAGGTCCAGAGAATCGCCGCCGCATCAGCCTGGGGTCGGCCCTGTTCGGGCTTGCGGGGACAAGCGTTGAGTTGACCGCTATCGGGTTGGAACGAACTGCGTATGGGCAGGTGGCGCGATCGGTACGCATCGCGGCGGTCGAACTGAGGACAACGTCGGCGGTGATTGGATGGATGGGCAAGCTTGTAGGAACCGTGGGAGCGTTCCTTGGCGCCGTGGTCGATGGTTGGAAGTTCTATGAGGCCGCCAAGAGTGGCGACATACCGATGGCTATCCTGTTCGGCGCAACGGCTGTGGGCGGCGCTGTGGTTGCCGTGTGCGTGCTATTCGGCTGGATGACCGCCGGCATAGGCTTCATCATCATGATTGTCCTGGCCATCATCGGGTTTGTTGGCGAGTGGCTGATCAACCTTATTCGCGATGATAAGATCGAAATCTGGATCAACAAGACACCCTTTGGTGCGCATGATCATGGACGTTTCGAGTCACTTGAAGACCAGGAAGCAGCGTATGTCGCATTGCAAGCCAAGTAGGACCTCCCGATGAGCAGTTTTACTGGCTGGCTGGTCAGCCCTTTCAAGCTGGGCCGTGAGGTTTCCGAGAAGGAAGCGCGCGCCAACCTGCGATCTCCCGGGATACCGCGTCCGAAGCCACTGAACAAAGGCGCCATCCATCTCGATTCCACCTGCCTGGAGTATCTGGACCGGTACTTCCTGATGCGCGGCTGGGGGGTGCTTGGGGGTGGGTTTCTTGTTGTCTTCTGCGTGGTCCTTGGCGGCGCGGGCATTTACGGATTCCTGCAAAGCTCACAGGGACAGGTTGCGCCTGTGTTCTGGGCGCTGGTCATCATGGCCGTGATGTTTGGTGTGCCCGCGCTTGTGGCGCTGAAGGTGCTCGTGCTCAAGGATGCGTTTCGGTACACCCACTATCCTGTCCGCTTCAATCGAGCCAACCGTAAGGTCTATGTGTTCACCGGCGGGGCGCGGAAGTACCTTGAGGTGCCGTTCGACGATGCATTCTTCTTCATCAACGAAGATGGCGGTACCGGTGCCAACAACGTCCGCATTTACGACCTGCGGATGCATGTCATCGAAAGTGGCAAGATTGTTCATACGGTGTCGATCGGATCCGATGGTGGCAGTAGCCCGGGGGTCGTCCTTGCGCATTGGGAGATGATTCGCCGCTTCATGGATGAAGGGATGGACGATCTGCCGTTCCCTCCGCTTGGCATCTTTGCGTCCTCGCGTGTTTCGTTGAAGAACGCGTTCATCATTCCGTTTGCAGTGTTCAACGGCGCATTGCGCTGGATACTTGCGCCTTTCCTGTTTCCGATTGGTGTCGCCCGCTACATGGCGCTGGCAAGCAGTAAGCGCCCGGTGTGGCCAAGCTCGGTGGAAGCAGAATGCGCGCCAGCGCGTGGCAGCCGGGTTCTGCGCGAACCGCAGGTTTACGGCAACCTTCCGGGCGGCAGGAGTGGGGAGGCGGCGTTCATGCAGTACTGGAACGAAGCTGAGACGCAGGCAAGGGCGGAGGACCAGGGCCTGGCGTCGCTCTTCAGGTGAGGCGTGGGTGACTGGACGCTGCCTGTCAGCGCGGTCCAGGCCCGATTGAACCCGGTGCGCGGCGCTGGGTGGCTCCGGTTTCTGCTGGTGTCACGCAGCGCAGTCGTACGCAACGCGGGCTGGACGACGTCCAACCCGGCAGCGCCTGGCGCAACGGCCGACTTCAAGGATGTGAGCATGAGTGCATTTGCAGGCTGGTTGGCCCAGCGCTATCGGGTCAACAGACCCTTGTCGGACGCCGAGAGCAACGCAGATGTGCGCAATTTCGATGGCATGGTCAAGGATCCAATCGACCAGGGCATCATCGCGCTCAATCCCACGTTCATCGAATATGTAGACCGGCATTTCCACTATCGCGGCTGGGGGCGATGTGGGGGCTGCTGATCATTGCGCTTGCCGTTGCATTCGCCGTTGCGATGGCAATGGCGCCAACGGTGACGCCCCAGGGCTTTCCACGGCCGCTGACAACGGGCGAGCGTTTCGTGGTGGGCTGGATCGTCACACTGTCGTCCGGGTTGGCAGCCTTCAGCTACTGGATGCTGTTGGGCCGGGATGTCTTTCGGTATCAGTACTATCCCGTTCGGTTCAACCGCAAGACGCGCAGGGTGCATGTCTTTACCGGTGGCCGCCGTGGCGCGCTCTCGGCACCGTGGGATGAGGTGCGTTTCATCATCGGAAGCGGCGCGCCGGTGGGCGCGGGCGACAGGGACGCAACCTACGATCTTCGCGGCCACCTGATGCAGGGCGATCAGGTGATTCACACCTTCGCCGTTGGCAGCGACAGTGGGGCTAATCCCGGGCCAACGTTGGCGCACTGGGAGATGATTCGCCGCTACATGGACGGGGGAATGGAGGCGCTTCCATTTCCGCCGCTGCAACTCTACACATCGACCACGCCCAGCCTTCGGAATGCCATCATCATCCATGTGTCGTCTGCCGGCACGGGCCTGGGTTTGCTTGCTTTGCCCATTACGCTGCCGTGGGCCATGTTCAGGTATCTGTCTATGAAGCTGTGCAGACACCCCAGCTGGCCGCGCGCAGTCGAGGATGATTGCGCCGGCGGTGCGGAGGCTGGGAGCCTGAAGGAGCCGGTCGTGTACGGTCGGGTAGGCGACGGCCGTTGCGGCGAGACAATGCTGGCGTACTGGACGCAAGCCACCCGTGATGCAATGGCGCTCAACGAGACGTTGCGCACACGGATGAAGGGAAACGGCGGGCATTGATCGCCTCGAACAAGTGCCTGCGCAGTGTCACTTGCCGCATCCTTGCTGCTGCACGTCACATTGGCTTGGATAGGCCCGCTGAGTGCGTTGTTCCCGCATGCGAGCGAACACGGGAGTGAGACGAGGATGTACACAGGTTGGTTGAGAAGGTTCAAGGTGGATCGAACGATCTACCCCGCCGAGCAGTGCGAGCCATTGAAGCGGGAGCGCACTGGCGTGAGCAACGAACGGCACTGCGTCATCCGCCTGAACTCGACGTACATGGATGTGATTGATCGGCGCTACCGTCTTCGGGGGATGGTGACGACGACCGTGGTAACGCTAGTCAGCACCGCCTTGGCGCTGTTCGGGGTATGGATGCTGGTGACCTGGCTTCCCACCGTGTACGCGGGGCGAGCGGTTGATTGGTTCATGGCGGGCGTTCTGGTGATCGGCTTCGTCGGTCAGTTCACGCTGATGTATCGATTGGTCATTGGCCGCGATTTCTTCACCTACAAGTACTACCCGATCCGGTTCAACCGTCGCACGCGGATGGTGCACGCCTATACGGATGCGGGCCCTTCCGGCGTCATCAGCGTGCCGTGGGACCAGGGCTACTTCCATCTGGGCCACGGCCAGGGTGAGACGTTCCTGCGCGACATTCGTTGCCACGTCATGGACGGGGAGATGGTCAAACAAACGTTTGCCGTCGGCCACTATTTCGACGATGCCGACAAGGTCCGCGAGATCTGGGAGTTCATCCGGCGTTACATGGATGAAGGCCCGCAGCACGTGGTTGACGCGCCTGCGTCGCCGCAGCTGCACCTGTCGGTCGCCGACACCTGGAATAACTGCTACCTCACGGTGATCATCAGCCTGGGAGAGGCGTTGCTGCCGTACCGTACGGTGTTGATGCCATTGCTGGGGCCGTTGGCAGCCTGCCGCTGGCTGGTCTTGAAGAGCAGCAAGACGCCAGAGTGGCCGGCGCATGTAGTGACGGAATCCGGCATCGACGTGGCCGATCCGCATCAGTTGCCCGAGCCGGAGTATGTCGGACAGTTCTATGAGGGGCGTGGCGTCTGATTGCGCCGCGCGTTGAACGGAGCATTCCAGTGCGACGCTGTCGTCTGGTTCTTTCTTCCCGGCGCTGAACAGCGATTTGCTCGCCGCGAGAACTCCCAATCGAATGTGATGTCAGTCACGTAACGTGGCGCGTCAAGGGCCAGGCGCTGCCTCCCGGCGAATGCCGGGGCGACCTGCACGGGTGCTTTGCGCTAAATTACGCTGACGATGGATCGCCCCAGTCGAGCTCACTGGGCTATTGAATGGACGCAAGATGGATTCCGTAACCAAGGTATTGGCCGCGCTGGCGGCACCGGGGCAGGCCCAACGTCTGCTGCAGCTGCGCACCTCGCTGGGGGGCGACGTGCTGGTGGCCGAGTCGCTCACTGGCGTCGAGCAGATCGATGGCGTGGGTTTCGTATTCGACGTCATCGCACTGTCGTCCGATGCCAACCTGTCGCTGGACAGTCTGCTTGGGCAGCCGGCATTGCTGCAGATGCAGGCCATCGGCAACGCCCGCCCGTTCCACGGCCGGATCACCGCCGCCGAACGGATTGGCAGCAACGGCGGTCTGGCGCGGTATCGCCTGCGCCTGCAGCCCTGGCTGGCATTCCTGGGCCAGCGCGTGGACAGCTACGTGTTCCATGACGCCAGCGTGGTCGACATCGTCGAAAACGTGTTCGCCGACTACAGCGGCCTGGTACCGGCATGGCGCTGGGACCTCACCGACCGCAGCCTCTACGCCAAGCGCAGTCTGACCACGCAGTACCAGGAAACCGACCTGGCCTTCGTGCAGCGCCTGCTCGCCGAAGAGGGCATCTATTACTGGTTCGAGCATGCTGGAGACCCAGGCAGCGAGTCGTACGGTGCCCACACCTTGATGCTGGCCGACAACCATCACGGTGCCAAGGACCTGGGTGCGGTGCGCTTCCACCGGGGCGATGTGACCGAGCGCGATGACAGCGTCCAGCAGTGGTCGACCGCGCGCCGCTGGCGTACCACCAAGGTGTCCCGGCACACCTGGGACCACCGCACGTTGGAGCTCCGCCAGGCCAGTGCCGAAGCGCAGATGACACAGAATTCCATGGGTGAGGACGCCGACACCTGCGGCCCGTACGGCTGGCAGGACAACGCGCGTGGCCAGCGTCGCGCGCAGCAGCACTTGGATGCGCTGCGCGTGCGCGCGCATACGATTGAAGGGCAGGGCAAATGGCGCCAGCTCACGCCCGGGGCGCAGTTCCAGCTGGGGCAGCATCCGGGCGTGGACGCGGGTACCGCCTTCCTGTGCCTGTCGGTACAGCACCAGGCGCGCAACAATTTCGAGGCCGATGTGTTCGACGCGCTGGAGCAGCAGCTTGGGCCGGCCGCGCAGGCGCCGCTCAGCTTGCCGGGCGGCTTGAGTGGCTTGTCCGTGGCCACCACTGCGCCGGACCTCACCACCACCTTCTACGACAACCGCTTCGTCGCCATTCCGGCCGACGTGGTGTATCGCCCGCAGACCGAAGATGGCCACGGCACCCGCCTGCATCCGCGCCCGTCGATCACCGGCACGCTCAGCGCCATCGTGGTCAGCGACGGCGAGCCCTTGCAGTCCGATCGCGACCACCGCATCAAGGTGCAGTTCCCGTGGCAGCGCGGTGGCAGTTCCAGCACCGGCCTGGCACATCCTGGCGGCGACGACAACGCCCCCGCCAATGGCGGTGCCTGGACCTGGGTGCGGGTGATGACCCCCTGGGCCGGCGACAACTGGGGCGGCGTGGTGCTGCCCCGTCGCGGCCAGGAAGTGCTGGTGGCGTTCCTTGAAGGCGACATCGACCGGCCGGTCGTGGTCGGCGCGGTCTACAACGGCCGCGGCCAGACCGACGCGGCCCACAACCAGGTCGCCAGCGGCGGCGCCAACGCCACCGGCAATGCGCCGGCGTGGTTCGATGGCAATGAACATGCCGCGGTCTACACCGGCTTCAAGAGCCAGGCACTGGCCGACAGCCAAGGCGGGCAGGGCGGTTACCAGCAGATGAGGCTGGATGACACGCCCGGCCAGGGCCGTGCGCAGCTGTCCACGACCCAGCATGCCACCACGCTGACCCTGGGTCACCTGAAAGGCGGCGAAGACAACGTGCGCGAGACCGAGCGCGGCTTCGGCGCCGAGCTTTCTACGCAGGCCTTCGGGTCACTGCGTGCCGGGCAGGGGTTGCTGCTGAGCACCGAGTCTGGCGAACCGCAGTTGGCTGCCAACCAGGCGCTGACCCAGCTGCAGGAAAGTGCCGAGCTGCTGCAATCGCTCAACGAATCGGCAGTGAACCAGCAGGCCCAACTGCCCGAGGAGCCGACCACGCTGCAGGCGCACGACGCGCTGGAGCAACTGCAGGAAAGCCTGCGCGCCACCCAGAGCGGCAGCACGGCGGGCAGCATCAGCGGCGGCGACGGCGATGCCCCGGGCTGGGACAAGCCGGTGCTGATGGGCAGCGGCGTGGCCGGTGTGATGAGCCTGACGCCGGCTGATCAGGTCTGGGTCAGCGGCACGCACACCACGCTGGCCTCGGGCGTGGCGCTGAACTGGCTGAGCCAAGGCTCGATCACGATGGCGGTGGCCGGTGGGCTGGTGCTGTATACCGCCGGTGCTGAGCCCAAGCCGGAGAGCCCGAACCAAGAACGCGGGATTGCGCTGCATGCCGCGCAGGGCAAGGTCAGTGCGCGCGCGCACAAGAACCAGGCGATCCTGGCGGCCAAGACCAACGTGAAGATCACCAGTACCCAGGCCGACGTGCAGCTCTCGGCGCCTAGCAAGCATCTGCTGGCGACGGCGGCCGGCGGCTACATCCGGATCGAGGGCGACAACATCGAGCTGGGCGCGCCGGGGAAGGTGGAGTTCAAGGGGGCGCAGCGGGAATGGGCAGAGGCCGCATCAGACGCCTGCGAAGTTGACATCAGTGCCGGCCAGCTTGGTGGCTGCGAATTCAAGGACAATGCCGGATGACCCGGGAAGGCGAACGATCAACCGAGCGGTCTGAGGCAAGGGCAATCGCAGACACCTGCTACTTGCTGCGCCACAACGAGCATGAGGCAGGCCAACTGTATGTAGTCCTCGATGCCACTGTTGGGACCAGCTCCCTCTTCCACGCAAGGCCAAAGGAAGAGCGGTTGGAGATTCGCGTTGAGGGCTTCGGTAAGGCGGCGCTTCACATACTGATGGTTGGTTCCGGTCAGGAAGAAATGCTCAGAGCGTCGGTTGAGCAGTACCGGCTGGCACGAAAGGAGCACCGTCGATCCCAAGTAGCTGCATGGGTCAACACGCCACTTGGTATCGATCACGTGGGTACGACGCTGCGTAGGCTATTGGAGAACGAGAAGCGCAGTGGCTCGAAGGACCCCGTGCGATGCCTTGACTCCATGTCAATTCCGCACTGGCCCCACGCACTGTCCGAGCAGCAGCGACACATGCTATCGCGCTCACTGCCAAGGATTGCGTGCCTGAGCCTCAACGCAGACCTCAGCTGGATATCGCTGCCCGATGTCGACAAAGATTCGCTGCAGATGCATGCGCGCGGCGTAATGAAGCAGCACAGCGTCTCACTCGTGAACGAGGCCGCCAAGGTGCTCCATAGAATTGGCGTACACAACATTGATCTTGAAAGAGCTCACCTCTTTGCAGAATCCATCAATGCAAATGTGCGCAGACGCAACATCCTGGATCGAACGATCCTGTTGGCGCACGACATGCTTCTGGATTGCGAGTTCCATTCGTCGCCGACCATCAGACTACTGCTTGACGAGACACCGGAGCGCGAGATGGCGTTGGCACAGAAGATTGGCGAGCTGGGCGAGTTGGAGTTGGAACGCATCAGGGACGAAATGTCTGGCCAGCAGGGAGCACGCTGAAGTGTGGTCGATGAAAAACAAGATAGCCGCGTCAGCAGTTGAATCGGTATCGCCGTGCGAACAGGGACGCTGCAAGAACTGCGACAAACCAGGTCTGCTCGTCCATCCTTTCCGCTACTCCGCGTTCTGCAGCGATGAAGAATCAATCCTGGAAAGAATCCCGGCGCTTAGGCCGTCGTCGGGTGACTCGCTCCCCGAGCTGACTCAAAGCAAGTATGCGCTACGCATGATGAGAGAGGGATACATCTATGTCGTACTTGTGCGCAACGGCCTGAAGTACATCGATAGCTACTATGTGAGACCCAGTGGCCGCTTGATGCGATTCCGGGAGACGCCGCCAGAACGGAAGACATCCGATATGGCGTGTCAGAGAATGGCCAACTCGCCGAACGCACTGATGGTCGCCATCGATGCGCCAGAAGAAGTCAGCATGACCTACTGGTTGTTCACCCCGGATCCGTTGTCCAACAATAAGGAACGGGAGCTGTTGTCAACGGCCGAGGAGCTTCTTTCATCCGGGTCTCTGCAAGGGTTCAGTCCTCAAAAATGGATCAACCAGCGGGAAAGCGAGCAGTACATGTTGTCCCCTGCAACGATCTCGTACTTTGTACTTGAGTACATGGTTGCGAGCCAGATTGCGGGCTATTCGGTTGGCCAAGTCCCGATGATCAGAGCACTTGACGAACAGCCCTTTCCTGCTTTGTGCGACTCGCAGGATCCACCGCTGCCACCGGCTTTCACGACGGATCAGCTTGGGCCGTTCTATCAGTCTCGACTGAACGCTTCTCTGCCAGTGCTCAGGGAATCAGTTGAACTGCTTCGAAGTCAGGATGGGCTAGGGATTGCTCTCCAAGATCCAATTGGCATCACTCAAGAGCTGAACGCGGTAAATGTCAAAGTAGTTGTCGCCTCGGTTACGCGGCTTTGCTCTTTATCGACGCGGCTGCGGCCGTGGCAATGGCAGCTTCCTTCTCCGGGTTGAGCGCCAC
>Ga0308164_10003337_pt1 | contig 14628 bp, 14 predicted proteins | sample PhyTR2_FD_201031 | JGI IMG/M metagenome (GOLD analysis project Ga0308164, IMG submission 201031) | Phyllosphere microbial communities from UC Gill Tract Community Farm, Albany, California, United States - DLSLT.R2 | ecosystem: Host-associated > Plants > Phyllosphere > Unclassified | place: USA... | reverse complement strand
GGGGTCGTGATCCGGCACTACACGGCTCGATTCATCTGTTCGTGATCACCAATGACACCAAGGACGGGGTCGGCATGGGCACGGCCAAGACCCAGGAAATGCTCGCCAGCCTGGGCCGGGCAGAAACCATTCCGGCCATCACCAAGCTGCGAATGATAAAGGAGATGAAACGTGAAGCCCCGGTCAGGCCACAGCCAGACGGGCCAAATGATCGGGCCGGGCAGAGAAAGCTGGACGAATGGCAAGCGGAGATAGACCGGAAAACCAAGGAGATTGAAGAAACCGAGCTACGACCGGAAACAGTGCCGGGCTTGAAGATTCATGTTTGCTCATTGGTCGCAATCGACTCGCCGGCGGGCAAGCCTTGGATGCCGGTCTACATCCACTCAAAGCTGATGATCGTCGATGACGTATACACCACTCATGGCTCGGCCAACATCAACACCCGCAGCATGATGGTGGATAGCGAACTGAACATCTGCCATGAACATCCGGAGTTTAGTCAGCCGTTGCGGCGGCGGTTGTGGGATCTGCATACAAACAAGATGGGGGCGCAGGATGATCCTAAAGACGCTTTTACAGCTTGGCAGGAAATCATCGGCAACAACAAAAGACTGCAGTCAAAAGAAATGTCGCCATACGCTCCTCTTATAGAATTCCATTACAGCGAAACCTCAATGACGGATCTCGACTGATGCGCCTGACTCTTCTGCTTTCAAGCGCTCTGCTGGTCGCGTGCAGTACTAGCAACGCCGTTAATCTTAGAACAAAGGATATCCCCTTGAATCAGTTGACTGAGATAAATTCCAAGCTAGCATTTACCTGCAAACACGAGAAAATCCCTGCCCCCTCTGCAGAAACGGATATGTTGTTCCAGTACGCTCGCTGGTTACAGAAAAATAACCAAACCAAGCAGGACAAGACAACTGATATAGAGATCGAGCGACTGTACCGAATTGCCGCTGAAAACCAGCATTACAAAGCGAACATAAATCTGCAGAATGGCAACATGCGTGGTCAGTTCAAGTTAAGCGGCTCCGAACATCGACGCTTAAGTCAGCAGTTGGTAGATGCACGCATAGCGACTGGTTATTACTTGATCGCTGTATTTCTTGAACGGGGCTCCGCTGGCTTGCAAAAGGATCCGGAAATGGCTTTGCGTTACTTTCGCAAAGCAGCGGATGAGGGTAATGCCCAGGCCCAAGCTTATGTGGCGGATAAACTAGAACCGATCAACATTGCACCGGATATTGCAAGACAGATGCGCTGGTGCGCTGCTGAACAAGGGAACGGGAAAGCCGCAACGGCATTAGGTAACGATCAAGCAATTGATAAAAATTATCAGAATGCCGTTAAAGCTTATCAACTTGGTGTTGCAGCAGGCGATGAAACTGCAGCCTCTTTTTTGAGTAAGGGCTTTCGTGGGCCTAAGCCAGATGATCGTCTGTACTATATAGAACAAAAAGAAGACTTGGAACGCGCAGAACGTTATAAAAAAATCTGGAGTCTTCTGGCAGATTGGTCATATGCCAATCCAAGCGTCCCCGAAATCAACGAAATCGTACCCCTGCCACCAGCCAAACTCCCCGCCTGGGATGGCAAGCTGAAATGGGTTGAAGAGCGTGAAGCCAACATCCCGCCGCCCAAGCCTTCCGAAGCGCTGATCGAGCAACTGGCCAAGGCCATGGTGCTTGATCCTAAAACAGGTAAGCCATTGCCGGGCTCTCCGGTCTACATCAAGGAAGATTGATCACAGATCCATGTGCCAAGCAGAGATTTACATGTGTCGACAGTGATCGGCACATGCAAATCTCTGCCCAAACTCAAATCCAACTCGCTCTCGTTGAACCTTATTATCACGACGCTACTATGACGGACCATGACTGATGCGACTGACTTTGTTGCTTTCAAGCCTGCTGTTGGCCGCCTGCAGCTACGGCGATGCCCTTACCTCACGGACGAAGGACGCGCCGCTGAGTCAGTTGAACGAAGTCAACGCCAAACTGGCATTTACCTGCGTACACGAGAAAATCCCGGCCCCTTCGGCGGAAACGGACGTACTGTTCCAGTACGCACGCTGGTGCAGAAAAATAACCAGATTCAGCAGGATGAAACGGTCGACGTTGAGATCGGAAGGCTGTACCGCATCGCCGCCGAAAATAATCACTACAAGGCCAACGTCAACCTGCAGAACGGTGCCATGCGCGGCCAGTTCAAGCTCGCTGGCGGGGAGCGCCTGCGCCTTAGCCAACAGTTGATAGATGCCCATGTGGCGTCGGGTTATTACATGATCGCCATCTACCTTCAGAAGGGTGCGGCTGGGCTGCAACAAGACGAGGATATGTCCCTGCGCTACTTTCGCAAAGCGGCAGATGAGGGAAGTGCGCAAGCGCAAGCATACGTTGCCGAAAAATTCGCGCCCATTGATATTGCACCGGATATTGCAAGACAAATGCGTCGTTGTGCTGCAGAGCAAGGTAACGGCAAGGCAGCTGGAGCATTGGGGGTCCACCTATCAACAGCCAAGCAATATCGGGCCGCTCTGGAAGCCTTTCAACTTGGCGCAGCGGCAGGTGATGAAACCTCTGCGTCTTTTTTGAGCAAGGGCTTTCGCGGACCTCAACCAGATGATCGCTTGTATTATCTAGGCCAGCAGGAAGACTTGGAACGCGCCGAACGTTATAAGCAAATCTGGAGCCTTCTAGCAGATTGGTCCTACGCCAATCCAAGCGTCCCCGAAATCAACGAAATCGTCCCCCTGCCGCCAGCCAAACTCCCAGCCTGGGATGGCAAGCTGAAATGGGTTGAAGAGCGTGAAGCCAACATCCCGCCGCCCAAGCCTTCTGAAGCGCTGATTGAGCAACTGGCCAAGGCCATGGTGCTTGCCCCTAAAACAGGTAAGCCATTGCCGGGCTCTCCCGTTTACAACAAGGAAGACTGATCACAGATCCATGTGTCAGGCAAGGTTTCGCATATGCCGACAGTGGTCGGCACATGCAAACCTGTGAGCCCCGTCTTCTCGGTATGGAAGCCAGATTATGCGTTTGCTGCCCCTGATATTTGCCTCGTAATGAGCGCCAGCGCCTCGCACCACCAGAAAAGCGTGCTGGTCGACTATGAACTGCCCAGCGCTGTCGGCTTTGTCATGGGTCACAACTCGCTGGACGAGTATTGGGACACCGACCAACACTCGGCACTGAACCGTGAAGAAGGTACCAAGCCTGCGCCCTATCTAGGCTCGCGCGGCTCCACGCCACGCCAGGACATCTCGTGCATGTTGTCCGGGCCGATCCTCCACGATGTGCACCAGAACTTCGCCATCGCCTGGCGCAAGGAAACCGGCGAGGACCTGCTCGCCTGTCGCGATTGCGATCCGACCTCCAATCGTCTCCAGTTCCAGAACGGCACGCGGTTGATGATGCAAGTGTTGCGCACCCAGGCTCAGGTGGGCCAGCCCAAAACCAACCGCAAGCACAAGGATGACATGGGCGACCATGAAAAACCCGTTCGAGACATCCAGAGCGGTTACATGGTGGCTGCCAATAACGTTACCCAGTTCATCTATATCGAAAACCAATACTTCCGCTGGCCGCCGCTGGCTGATCACCTCAAGACACTGGCAGGGAAATACCTTAAAGCAGGCCGCAAGGAGCCCCTTTATCTCTTTGTCGTCACCAATGACACGAAGGACGGGGTTGGCATGGGCACGGCCAAGACGCAGGAAATGCTCGCCAGCCTGGGCCGGGCAGAGACCATCCCGGCCATCACCAAGCTGCGACTAATCAAGGAGATGAAAAGTGAAGCCCCGGTCAGACCTAGGCCAGATGGCCCAAATGATCGGGCCGGGCAGAGAAAGCTGGACGAATGGCAAGCGGACATGGACAGGAAAACCAAGGAGATTGAAGAAACCGAGCTACGACCGGAAACAGTGCCGGGCTTGAAGATTCATGTTTGCTCACTGGTCGCGCGTGACCTGCAAGACGGCCAGCCGTGGATGCCGGTCTACATCCACTCCAAGCTGATGATCGTCGATGATGTCTACACCACCCACGGCTCGGCCAACATCAACACCCGCAGCATGATGGTTGATAGCGAACTGAACATCTGCCATGAGCATCCGGAGTTTAGTCAGCCTTTGCGGCGGCGGTTGTGGAGTTTGCATACCGATAAACGAGGAGCGCAGGATGATCCTAAGGATGCTTTTACGGCCTGGAAGGAGATCATTGATTAAAATAAAGATCTTCAGTAGGCGTCCGCCGAAGTCACCTTGCATGACTCAGGCAGATACCTACTGATGCGGCAGCAGTTGGTCGATCTCACTCGCTCGCTGCGTCGGCAGCCGCGTCAGCACGTATTTGAGATAAGCGAACGGATCATGCCCATTCATGCGCGCCGGCTGGATCAGACTCATGATCGCCGCCGCTCGCATGCCGCTGCGAAGCGACCCGGCAAACAGCCAGTTCGAGCGTCCAAGTGCCCACGGCCTGATCTGGTTTTCGACTGGATTATTGTCGATAGGTGTAGCGGTTCGATAACATCGGCGGCTCGACCCAATTACATCGCTCGATTCGGGACCACATTAGCTGAGAATATCGAGTCGCTCCGGCTCACAATAGGTGAGAGTGAGCCCACATTACTTGAGAATGAACATCGCATCACAGCGGTACTCCAGCAACCAATAGCCGATCATGCAGTCCTTGTGTCCTTCTGCTGCGAGCTGACCGTATAGGGTGCCATTTCGCCCCCAGCTGGAACCGACCCGATTAATGTGAGATCACGGGTAGCGTCAGTCGCAGTTAATCTGAGTCGAAAATCGCGTTGATTGCGAGCACGGCTGTTTTCGATCGCAAGCCCTTACACTTAGGAAACGGTATGCCAGCCCCATCAAACGCCCTTCGCTCTGCACTAGTGCTTTGGTTGTACGCCGCGGCCCTAGTGCATCTACTAGTCAGCCTCGCGCTGACCTGGGCCGGCCATTCGGGATTACTCGACGGTTTCCTACAAACCATCGAACAAGCTTTCTGGGCAACCGACGCCGTACCCATCGCCGCCCGCGCCCAACAAGTCTGGTGGGTCGCCTTATTCGGCGCCACGCTGCAAAGCTACTCCCTCTACATGCTCGCCCTCGTGCGCATCGGCCATCGACTGAGAAGTCCCATGGCCTGGGGCTGGTTAATCGCCGGCATCGTGCTGTGGGCGCCGCAAGACATGTGGGTCTCCGCCCAGGCTCGCGTCTGGTCACACCTGTGGTTCGACAGCCTCGCGCTGCTCACCTTGCTGCCGCCGCTGTTCTGGCTCTATCGCCATGACCGCCGCACCGCCCCTTCAAACAACACGCCGAGTGACGCCAACCATGTCTGATTTTTCTCTCATGGATTGGGCGGTCGCGCTGCTTATTGCCCAAGCCATTCTCGGGGCGCTGGATACCCTCTATCACCACGAACTCACTGTCGCGTTGCCTTATCGGCACAGCGCTCGGCTGGAGTTGTCGATCCACGCGCTGCGGTCGTGTTTCTACGGGATTCTGTTTCTGGGCATTGCGCATCTGGCGTTTCAGGGCACGTGGGCGATTGTGATTGCGTTGCTGTTCGCACTGGAGATCGGCCTGACTCTGTGGGATTTCGTGGTCGAGGATCGCAGCCGCAAACTGCCGGCCATCGAGCGGATCATGCACACCGTGTTGGCGGTGAATGGCGGGGCGTTTTTTGCTTTGTACGGGGTGCAACTGGCGCAGTGGGCGAGTCTGCCGACGGGCCTGAGCGCGATCGATTTCGGCTGGCGCGGCTGGTTGCTGACGTTGTTCGCTGTCGGCGTGACGGCCTCGGGCATTCGCGATGGATTGGCGGCGCTGCGCATGCAGAGCGAAGGCAAGCCGTCGAACCCGTTCGCGGGCGGCGCTTATAAGCGCGTGCTGGTGACCGGTGGCACCGGGTTTATCGGTGAAGTGCTGGTCAATCAATTGCTCGACGCCGGTCACACCGTCAGCGTGCTGGCTCGCGATCCGCTGAAAGCGGCGTACCTGTTTGATGGCCGCGCCCGGTGCCTGCGTTCGCTGAGCAAACTGGGCTACAACGAAACCTTCGACGTGGTGATCAATTTGGCCGGTGCGCCGGTGGCGGGGCCACGCTGGAGTGCCAAGCGCCAGGCGCAACTGATCGCCAGTCGGGTCAACACCACTGAAACATTGATCAGCTGGCTGAAGAACGTCCGGCGTAAACCGGCGCTGTGGGTTCAGGCCTCGGCCATTGGTTTTTACGGCGTGCGCGATGCTAGCGAAAGTCTTGATGAACGCGCCAGCATGGGTGACGGATTCATGGCTGAGTTGTGCGCAAAATGGGAAGCCGCCGCGCAACCGGCCATCGAATTCGGCGTGCGTCAGGTGGTGCTGCGTCTGGGGGTGGTGTTCGGCCCCGGCGGCGCGTTGTTGCCGTTGCTGATTCCGTTCCGCCTGGGGTTTGGCGGGCGGATGGGCGATGGCCAACAGATCATGAGTTGGGTGCACCGCGATGATGTGATTCAAGTGATCGCCCGCGCATTCGCCGACGACAACCTGAGCGGCATCTACAACCTGGTGGCGCCGGACGCGGTCAGTCAGGCGGTGTTCGCCGAGCGTGTCGGTAAAGTCTTGAAGCGCCCGGTGTGGTTCCACATTCCGGCCACGCCGGTACGCGCACTGGCCGGCGAAATGGCGCAGTTGTTCTTCGACGGTCAGCGCGTAGTGCCCAGCCGTCTGACTGAGGCGGGTTACACGTTCCGTTACCCGACCCTCGACGCTGCCCTGCGCGATCTAGCCTGAGGACAACCCATGAGCAAGCCCCTGATGTACCTGCTGGCCGGCAACGGTGGTGCCGCCGATTGGTGGGATGACGCGTTGCCGCACTTTGAGCGCTATCAGGTGGTACCACTGGAACTACCAGGCTTCGGCAATAATCCTCAAGCCCCGTGCGAAGACCTTGCCGCCTACGCTCAGGCCCTGGTGACGGCGACCGTCAAAGGCAGCGCGATCATGGCGGTCGGGGTGAATGCGTTGCTGGTGTTGCATGCGCTACAACGTCAGCCGGGGCACTTTTGCCGCAGTGTTTTGTTGGCGCCGGTGGGGGCGTTTTTGTGGCAACGACGGCTGCCGGCATTGATGTCGCCGCTGCCCATTCGCAAGACCATTCACTGGCTACTGTCGAACAAGTCCGTGCTGTTTGCGCACAAGTTTTCCAACCAGACCTGGACGCCCGCGCAGTACCAGCGCATGGGCGCCGGCTATGCACGCTGCCGCGCATTTGTGCCGCACTGGGACCTGGTGCGGGCGGACACCGCGTTGCCATTGCTGGAGTGGATCACCGATCCGGTCGAGTTGGTCTGGGGCGATCAGGACAATGTGCTGGGCATCGAGCAGGCTGCCGCTTGGTCGGCGATTCTGGCTCGCGCTGATCTGACTATCAGCCTGAAAACCGGTTGGGGGCATTACCCATGGATCGACTCGCCGGCCGAGTTCGCTGAGTGGCTGGAGTCGGGTGAGTGCGGATTCGTCGCTCACACCAAGGGTGGTCGGTTGCGTCTGGCCGAGTTGGCCGGGCAAGCGGTGCCGCCAGCGCTGTCACTCAATGACTGCGATGATTCACGCTTGCCGGCGTTCCTCGCCAGCCAACCGGGCGCCACGTGGGCGGTGCGTTCCTCCAGTTACGGCGAGGATCAGGCCGATGCGGCGAATGCGGGTTTGAGCACTACGTTCCTGCGCGAATCGACTTCGAACGTGCCGGCTCGTATTACCGAATTGAGCGCCGCGGGTGTTGAAGAAGTGGTGGTGCAGCGTTTCATCACACCGCAGCTGTCCGGCATCGCTTTCGTGCGTCACCTGTCGGTGGAACTGGAATGGGTGAAAGGGCATCTTGAGTCACTGGCCGATGGTCAGGTGAGTCCCGAGCGCGCAATCATTTCCCGCCTCGGCGCCTCCTGGAGCAGCGACACCTTCAAGCCTTCACTCGGCTTGACCGCTGACCTGTTGTGGCGCTTTCTACAAGACGTTTTGCGGGTCTTTCACTACGTGCCTGGCGACGTTGAATGGGCCTGGGACGGTACGAAGCTGTGGCTGTTGCAATACCGGCCGATCAGCGACTACGGTTGGCGTCGTCACCTGACGGCCGCCAACATCGCCGAAATCCTGCCACCACAACCGAGCGTTTTCGTGGAGTACGCCCAGCGACGTGCGGCGGCGAGTATTCCGGCGATCATGGCGCGTTGGGATTCGCGGGTGTTGCAGGATAACGAGCCGTTCACCGCTGTGTTTGGCGGCGCGTCGTACATCAACAATGATCTGTTTCTCGCCCGATTGGCCGACTGGGGGATCTCTGCCAGCAGCTACGCCGGTGAAGTCGGCGGCGCGACCCCGCATCTGCCTTGGCGACCGCTGCGAATGCTGCGCTCGTTGCCGTTGTTCCTGCGTATGCAGCGTATCGCGCGCGGGCATTTGCTGACGTTAGAAAAGCGCTTGCGCCGTTTCGACGAAGAACTGTCCGAGCTGATCGCCCAAGGCGCTGACGGCCAACAACTGGCCGACTGGTTCACCCGGTTTTATGTGTTCGTGGTGCAAGGCAACTTGTGCATCGCCACCTCACTGGCCAGCAGCGGCGGCGACCTGCTGGGCCGGCCGCCGACGGCTTATGACGATCTTGAAAACAGCCCGCATCGACTGCCCTGGGAAACCGATCCGGCCACGCCGCGCCCGGCCCCAACGGATCTGCCATTACAGGCCTTCCCCCAATGGCCGGGGTTTATCCGCTTAGCCCATTCGACCGGCTTGCCGGGCCTGCGTGGTAACTACCTGCAAGTGCGCGAATGGTATCGCGACAACCTGATGCGGATCTTTTTTCGCCTGCACCACGCCATGCCGATGGCGGATCGAGCGCATTGGTTTGCGCCTCATCCAGACATTCGCAGCCGCGACGGCAGCTTCTGGCAGGACGGTCGCGAAGGCACCGAACAAGCCACCGGTTTCATGATTTATCCGGGGCAGGTGCAAGGGGTTCTGGGCGACGACATTTTACTCGAAGACACCCTCGATCCGGGGCGACATGCACACTACCAAGCGGCGCGGGCGGTGATTGCGCGGATGGGTGGGCGCTTGTCCCACGGCTCGACGTTGTTGCGCGAGTTGCGCAAACCTTCAGCGGTACTGCCTCAAGTAGATGTGGCGTGGTTAGGGTGTGAGGTGCTGTATCGCGATGGTGAGTTGACGTTGGTTAAGTAGGGGGTGAACGCTAACGTTCTTGTGGCATGGGCGTCCGCTTAAAAAGGCTAAAACTGGTGTCCACTTAATTTAGGTGGACACCATCGCCTCAAGCGACGGTGTCAGGAAGGTGTGTTGGAGTTCCGTGCTCACCGAATGCGCCTGATTGCGTGCGTTCTGCGCCTAAAGCTAGATCAGAGTATTCGTGCACCTTGGTGCACCGTGGAAATCTGCCAGGTTGGCCTGCTGGCGCGGGGGGAAGCAAGGATTGCCGAACTACACACATACACGCTTCAGCAAGAAATTGTCCAATAAGGGTTCGATTCCCTCTACCCGCTCCATCTCCCCCAGTGTTTTCAGGCTTTTCAAGCCGCCCTCCCCTGTTCAGATAGCCCCCGCTTCAGCCCCGACCTGTCCAAGTCAATCAGTCGAAACACGCCCGCCCAACCAAAGACTTCGTTACCGCTAATCCCCTGCCCTAAATCCGCAGAACAGATTTCTCGCACGCTGCCGATACAGAGAAACCAGTCGCTAAAAATTCAGACATCGAGCGACGAACTCTCAAGGCACTGACGATCATGCAACGCATACCCCTGGCAACCTTCGAATCCATTGGCTGCGCTGAGTGTCGAAATCTGGAAGCGCTGGGTTTCGACTTCACCATGGCCTTCCAGCCTATTTTCAACGTCACCACGGGTGCGCCCTTCGCCTACGAGGCGCTGGTCCGTGGCTTCAACGGCGAGTCCGCTGCGTTCATTCTGGGTCAGGTAAACGACGGCAATCGTTACCGGTTCGATCAGGCGTGCCGGGTCAGGGCCATTGAGCTCGCGACTCAGCTGGGCCTGCCCGCGATTCCAGACTGCAAGCTGAGTATCAACTTCCTGCCTAATGCGGTGTATCGCGCCGAGACGTGCATTCGGGCAACACTTGAAGCGTCGCGGACGTTCGATTTTCCGGTGGATCGGCTCATGTTCGAAGTCACCGAAGGCGAGCGCGTGGAGGACCCGAACCACCTCAAATCCATTTTCGAAGAGTACGCACGGCAAGGTTTTACCACCGCCATCGATGATTTCGGTTCAGGTTATTCCGGCCTCAATATGCTGGCGATGTTTCAGCCACACGTCTTGAAAATCGACATGGCGCTGACCCGAAGCATTAACGAAGATCCCGTGCGGCGGGCGATTGTTGAGGGGATCGTGCTGGTGTCCAAGCGCATTGGCATCACGGTCGTTGCAGAGGGCATCGAGACCCGCGAGGAGCGCGACGCCCTGTTGGATCTGGGCGTCGACCTCATGCAGGGCTATCTGTTTGCCAGACCCATGGTTGGGCAATTGCAATCGATGCCTTTGGATCTGATATGTGCACCAGACGTTGTCGGATTGGCCTGATTTGCAAGGCATCCTGCGACGTTGCACGGGTTGCAGGTCAGCGGTAAGAGCGATACGTCAATCCGCCGCGTGGGTGGCTGCCTGTTCGATCAACGCGGCCACTTCCTGGGGACGGGACTGGTACACCGAGTGACTGGCACCTTTGATCTCGATGGTGTGGCTGTTGGCACGCCTGGCGTACATGCGCTCAAGGTCCGGGTTGATGATCCGGTCCGCCCCGGCCACTGCGTACCAGCTAGGCTTGGTTTTCCACGCGGGCACCCCAGCGGGCGTGGTGAATACCGACGCAGCGGTCGGCTTCTGGGAAATGGCTTCGAACTCAGCCTGAGCCTTGGGCAGGTCGGCTGCGAAATCTGACGGGTAGAACGCAGGGTCGAGGGACAGGAAGCCGTCAGCGGTTTTCTTCACCGCCTTGGTGGCGTTGGGGTACAGCTTGCCGTTCTGCGCTTCGGTTTCACCCTGGTCCAGCGCGTGGGCGGCGATGTACACCAGGCCTAGGACATGGGCGTCATTGCCGACGTCCGTGATGATCGCGCCGCCATAGCTGTGACCGACCAGAATGGTCGGGCCGTCCTGCTGGTCAACGATGCGCTTCACCGCCGTCACATCATCGGCGAACGACGTCAGCGGGTGTTCAGCGATCGAGACGTTGTACCCGTCCTTGCGCAGGATCTCGTAAACCGGCTTCCAGCCCGCCCCGTTCACAAAGGCGCCGTGGACCAGCACGATGTTCTTCACCGGTGCGGCCTGCGCTGCGCTCGCAACGCCCAGCGCCAGGGCGCCCGTCGTAAAAACGCTTAGCAGCAATGACGCGTTGATTCTGTTCATGGGGTGCTTCCTCAGTGTGCATTCATGGTCGGGGGCTTGGCCGGGATGGCCAAAGCCTGACCCCGCTCTTCGCTGTGAACCATTGAATGCGCTGCACGTATCTGCGGTGTGTCGCTGAGGGGGAGCTTTAAATCAGCGCGTGTCGGTAGGGGGGCTGGATACACGGGTATACAAAGTCTTGCAGTGTGCTGCCTGGCCCCTTCCCGGCTAAAGCCGGTCCTACAATGGCGCGCGCCGCCAGGCCCACTGAATGCATGCAATTCAAATGTAGGACCGGCTTTAGCCGGGAAGAGGCCGGTTGCCGCGCTATCAGTTTTCCGGTGTGATGCGTGATGGCTTCGCTGCTAATGCTTGTACGCAGCGTCATGAGACAAGCTCAACTCTAACGAACGGGCTATTACTCTAGTCCGAGGAGAACACCAAGTGCTCTATCCAATCGCGATTCTTCCTGGCGATGCGCAGCACGCATGGGGTGTCGAGGTTCCAGATATTCCTGGCTGCTTCTCAGCCGGTAACGATCTGGATGACGCCATGGCAATGGCTCGTGAAGCTATCGAAGGCCACCTTGAGATCCTGGCTGAAGACGGCGCAGCCATTCCCGCCGCTCAGAAGGTGACCGTGCACCAAGCCAATCCTGACTTTGAGGGCTGCATCTGGGCACTGGTGGACATAGACATCACCAAATACCTGGGGAAAGCTGAAAAACTCAACATTACCTTGCCGGCTCACCTACTCACCCGCATCGACGAACACGTCAAGCATCACCCCGAAGTAAAAAGCCGTTCAGGATTTCTGGCATCCGCCGCATTGAAAGTGCTGCAGCAGGCTTGAGCGGAACCAGGAGGCTGGTCAAATCTCCGCCCGGCATACAGGCACAAACAGTCACCCACAAAAAAGCCCGGAAAACTCCGGGCTTGTTAATGCCATCAACGCTTACGCCGCAAGGCTCGGCGACGACAGGGACTTCTTGTACTCAGCCTTCATAGCTTCCATTTGCGCGCCAAGCTCTTCCAGCTTCTTCTTACCCAGCAACTTTTCAGCTTGCGGGAACATCTCTTCCTCTTCTTCCTCGATGTGGTGCTCCAGCAGCTCTTTGACCACTTTCACACGACCGGAAAACTCCGGGGTGGCAGGGTCGGTTTGCTTGAGGTCCGGCAGCACCAGGGCGTCGACGGTGCGGTGCTCTTCCTTGGCTTCGTAGTACATGATGTCCTGCTTTTGCCGCTCGCCTCCTTGAACGCCGGATAGAGAATTTCTTCTTCAATCTTCGTATGGATGGTGATTTCCATTTCCAGCTTGGCGAGCAAGTCGGTGCGTTTTTTAACACCGCGCTCGGTGGATTCGCTTAGTTGGGTCAAGATGGCTTTTACGCGTTCATGGTCGGCTTTCAATAGTTCGATGGCGTTCATGGGGATTTTCCTCTAGATCACGGTAAGCGGATCGATCTAAGTGCCGACCCTGCAGGTTCGTGATAAGAGTTGCATCGAGCGTGCCGATATCGCGAAGTATTGAAAAGCCTGACTAATCAAACAGTTATAAAAATACAAAAAACACGAAATCGTGCAGGCTGCATGAAACTTCGCAAACGGATAGTGCAGCTCACAAGTTGCTATCCACCCGATTGAGCTCCGGTAAAAACCAGAGCTCAAATAGCGATAAACCGCGTCATTAGTGCGCTTTAATCGCAGGTGCCAACGCCGTTCGCTCTTGATAAGCAGGCAAAGAAGCCGCGAACGCCATGGCTTCTTCGCGGGTGGAAAACGAGCCTAATCGATCGTGATGGGTGCAGACCCGCCAGGGACCGTTGTTCACGTTGATCACATCGTACCCGTTGAAGTGCGTTTTGCTGAGCATTGCGGTATGCATGGTGGTCTCCCCCTCATTCAAGAGAGTGTTGTGGGATGTCGGATAAAACCTTACACCCGCCCTTCACTCTATAGGCATTACCGAGACCGCCGGCTCCCTTCTCAAAATGGGTGGAAGCCGGGATGCCGCGTTGACAACGCTGACCTGGGTTTCTATAAGTCCCCTCCGTTCTGGCGTCCGGTCAGTACCTGCTCACCTGAAAGCGAAGCGAGATGATGGAATTCACGGATTTTGATGCCGAACTGGCCGACTGGAACACCCTGCAAGCCGCCACTCCCTGCTCGGGATTGCTGCTGGGTAACGGCGCCAGTCTTGCCGTGTGGAAGAACTTCGCCTACGACTCGCTGTTCGAGTTGGCGCAGACCACGCGCAACAAACCCTTGAGCGCCACCGAGCTGGCGCTGTTCAAATCCATGGAAACGGAAAATTTCGAGCCCGTACTCAGCGGCTTGAAAGTCGCCATGCGGGTCAATGCGGCGCTGACCATTGGTTCGTCATCGCCACGTAACCGGTATTTCGCGATCAAGGAAGCCCTGATTCACGGCATCCGCTCGGCGCATATTCCGTGGCGGCTGATGGAAGCGGCGACCGTCGCCAGGATCAGCGACGCCCTGAGCCAGTACCAGACGGTGTATTCCACCAATTACGATCTGTTGGCGTACTGGGCAGCCATGCATGGCGCGCAGCCGTTCGATGATCTGTTCGACGACGATGCGATATTCAACCTGCACCGCACCGACAGCCACGCCACCCGTATTTTGTACCTGCACGGGGGCATGCATCTGGTGAAGAACTTCGATGGCTCGGCACGCAAGCTGATGTCCTCGGAAAGTACGTTGCTGGGCAGTTTCGCGATCAATGCGCTGGAGGATGTGCCGCTGTTTGTCTGCGAAGGGCGCAGCGACGACAAGATGAAGATCATCCGCGGCTCGGACTATCTGTCGTTTTGCCACGGCCAGCTGGCGCAGCATCAGGGCGCGCTGTGCGTCTTCGGCCACTCGCTGGGCAAGCAGGATCGACACATCCTCAACGCCATTCTCCAGGCCCGTCCTACGCGCATCGCCATCTCGGTGCTGCCGCGCAGTGACGCCTTCATCCAGCACCAGAAACGCCGCTACAGCGAACTGTTTGAAGGGCAGAACATCGAGCTGACATTCTTCAACGCCACCACCCACCCGCTGGGCGATCCGCAGCTTGCGGTGCCGGTGGCGCGACTGAAGGAAGCGTTGGAGTTGAAGAAGAGCTGAGGTTTAACGCGGTGAGTGCTCATATTCCCAACCCCGACAGGCCAATGCCACGTGCTTGGGGATAAGTGCAGCGCCGCTG
>Ga0308164_10003336_pt1 | contig 14636 bp, 12 predicted proteins | sample PhyTR2_FD_201031 | JGI IMG/M metagenome (GOLD analysis project Ga0308164, IMG submission 201031) | Phyllosphere microbial communities from UC Gill Tract Community Farm, Albany, California, United States - DLSLT.R2 | ecosystem: Host-associated > Plants > Phyllosphere > Unclassified | place: USA... | reverse complement strand
GGCCGGACGTCAAAGTCGCGCCTGGCCCACCGCGCAAGCGGCCCGCTACCCTGCGTCGGCACGCTTGATGGGGGGGCACACCGTCGATCACACTGCCGGTGACGAAAATGGCGGAGACGGAGTCCTCGGAACCTCCTGTTCGTAATGGTCCTTGCCAGTCCATCGTTGTTAATCCCTATGTCGTTATACAGGGTCAGCATGAGGTGCCGCTATCAAAATTGTCCGCGGAGGTTCACGGGCTTCCGCGAGCTTCCTCGCGTGGGGTGGGCATCAAGGTGGGCATCGTTTTTCAGGCCAGTAGACCTATCCATCTCGTCGATGAGACGCTGGCTTATCGGACTAACGGCAACAACGGTTTTAAGGATGGTCATGGCAGGGCTCCTTTAGGGGAATCCCAGTGCTCCGCCTGCCTTCCGCAGCACTCAACAGCCCTGTAACGCCCGTTGCTTCACTTTAACCGCGTCAAGCACTGCTCCCGCGCAGCGGGTTCGGCATCCACCGATCGATAGGCTTTCAGCCATCTGGCCGGCGGCATGAACGGAACGCCGGTTGCTGCTCATCAGACCAATCATTCCGTCCGACACGATAGGAACTGGGCGACGGCGCAAATCGTGTTGGCTTAAGACCTATCGCGGCCTCGCTGGCGTTCTAGTGGGGAAAATCACCCATTTTCTTCGCAAGCTTTTGTAAATATCAGTTGTTGACCGACCTACAAAGGCGCTGCAATATATGAAAAATTATCTAAACAACACTTTGATAATAAGCGCTTTTCTGAGTCAATATACTAAAGAGCGTGAGCAACATACAGTATTTTTGCTGACTGTGGCATATGCTTGAATGAACGAAGTCAATGTTACCCTGGGCTGGTACAACAGCGTGGAGTCAACTTATGCGATGCATTGTCTCTATCGTCACGTTGATCGCTAAGTTAATTTCTGCAACGGCTTGTATAACAATTTATCAAGTCAGAGCGCAGTCAGCCGATCCCGGTCTCACGTTCCTTCCGATGGAAGAGAAGACCGGAGGAAGCGTTCAGGTCGTCGGCGGCGAGGCGGTACAAGGCGGAGACTGGCGCACAGTCATCATCGCGAACATGGGCTGGGCACTCGACCGCGACGGCAGGCCGCTGCTCGACACCAAGGGCGCCAGAATCCCCTCGAACTGCACCGCGACGATGATTGGTCCTGGAGTGGCGCTCACCGCGGCACACTGCTTCGACCGGGGGGGAAATACGCTGGTCTTCACCGCGAAACTGCAAATCCGCGACAAGGACAAGACGATCGAAGAGGTCAATATGACCTGCTCGATTCCCGCAGGTTATATAAAGGATGACTACAAGCCGCCCTCCCCACGAAACGCTGAAGACTTCGCGCTATGCCGCTTTCCCGTGCTCGCGTCCGCGCCGCTGTTCAAAGGCATCCGCTACGAAGTTGTCGACATGGGCAATCCACCGGCTGACAACCAAAACGTCCTCTTGACCGGCTACGGCTGCAAAGGTGTCTACATGGGGGCCGACGGCCTACAGGGCATCAACTTCGACGAGGTCTTTACAATCGCGGACGCCGTCATAGACGACCCGGACTATTTAGGACGCGTAGAAATAAAGTCGGACGGCGAGACACGGCCGATGATCTGCTTCGGCGACTCCGGCGGCCCGATGATGACGGGGATGACGACCAAGTCGCAGGGCCCGCTTGTCGCCCGACGCGTGCTCGCGGTAAATTCGTCGATCGACACCCGCGATGGCTACTACGTGTCGCAGATGATGTCGCTGACTCAAGCCACCTTCGCGACCTTTCTCGTCAACTGGCTCACCACGAACTCCGACGCCATGGTCTGCGGCATGCCCGGCAAGCCGCTCAAGTCTCCATGCCGGACATGAGACCCATCCTCCTCGCGCTGGGGCTCGCGCTCGCTCCGAGCATCGCCGACGCCCAGTTCAACAGCTTCACCAAGCGCCTGCGGGCCGTGCGCGCGCCGACGGCCGCGATCGACAAAGTCGTTGCGGAAGGGGCTAAGCCAACGGTCTTGGAGGAAGCTAAGTATCCAGACGCAGGCAATATGACCGCCACACGAATAATCGGCGTCCTGTGCGGGCAGGTGCGGCAGCCCTATATAGACAGTCTTGAGTCGGTGGCCGAGAACCGCGAAATTCTGCAAAGCGCGTTCGGCACGGAAAAGCTGCCGATGGACAAACCGCTGGGCCCTTCGACCTACCGACTGCAATGGCCGGCCTGCCTCGTAGTGACGCCGGCTGCGGCGGTCCGCATTGGCCCGGGCGACAGCCCGGAGAAAATCTACAGGAGGCTCACGGGTGACAATGGCAGCAGAGCGGCGGTCGCCGACTTCTTCGGACTGGAATATTCGGACCTTGCTAAGAAAAAGCTCGGCGACGAGCTGACGCCTGCCCGCCGGACGATCAGCAGCAAGATCGAGGTTATTACTCCCGAACTCGCTCAGCGTCTGGACGAATTGAGCACCGCTGCCACCAAGGCCTCCGATCCCGCTCTGCTAACCATCTCCGAGACGCCGGACCCTCAAGCGTCTCCACCGCCTATGCTGCTGATCGGGACGGGAAGCGTTGCGGCTATCACGAGGCCTGCCGAATGCGTCGGCGCCGAGCCGCACAGCGCGACATACTACACCCGCGTGGCGAACGCCTTCAAGCACACGGCGCGCATGAGGAGATCCCGCCGCAAGGCGCCGCAGCCCGTCGAAATTATGGTCGTCGACAACGGCTTCCTCGGTGCGGTAAAGACGGCGGCCGGCGTCCGGATCCAGCCAGGTTTTACCGAGGAACTGATCGCAGCCCGATACGCAGGCAACGTCGGCCCTTCGATGTTCGCCGGAGTGAAGTCTCCCCTCATACAGCCGCCGACGCCTTGGGACGATGTTGCTGGGCACGGAACGCACGTGGCCAGCCTGGCGATGGGAGGCCCGTCATTCGCCGGAACCGTAAAGGATCTTCTTTCGTCGGACCTATACGCGTCCCTGCTGACAGTCTCGATGGTCAACGTCGGAGACGGCCGACGCGAACTGCTGCGTGGGTCGCCTACAGAGCTGCGCAACTTGATCGGCCTGTCTACATTCCGGATCATGAACTTCAGTCTTGAGTACACAGATCGGGCCGACAACGACGTCAAGGGCAATTTCGAGGCCGTCTTCAAGAACGATACCGCCAAGCTGTTCGTGGCAGCAGCCGGTAACGCCGGTGTACAAACCACGGGGCGCTTTCCAGCGGCGTTCGGCGGACCGTCCGCCTCCAACGTCATCACGGTCGGCGCCACGCTGCCGGATGGAAGCCTAGCTGCGTTCAGCAACTGGGGCGAGACGACGGTCGATGTCGCCGCACCCGGGTGCGACGTCATGGCGACGATCGACCAGAACGCGACCATACGGGGCCTGAGCGGCACTTCGCAGGCAGCGCCGCAAGTGAGCTTCGCAGCTGCTCTTCTGCGGGTGCTGGGGGGCGACGCGGCTGGCATCAAGACGCGCATCGTTGTCAGCGGCAGCCTCATCAAGCCGCCGCCGCCGGGCACCCCCAGGCGCACGCGGCTTCCTGGCCTGATCGCGTCGATGTCACAGCTGGACCTCGAGCGATCACTTTACGTTTACAACGACTATGTCGAACTTGGGGACGGTCGGGAATATCTCGGAACTGTCGACCGGCTTGACGGGGCCGAGTGCGTCGCGCGCAGCATTCCGTCAGCGAAGACGGTAGCGCAAATCTGGGCGTTCAAGAAGGCCGGCGACGACGGGTGGCTGGTGACCGGACGCGAGGCCAGCAAACACGCCGACCCACCCTGCGCATGGGTCAAGGATACCGGTGCGCTCGCGTTCAAGGCCACGCACAGGATCTGGGATGACGGCGTTAAGCTCCTTACGGCTGACGATCCAGCGGGCACAGGGCCGGGCGCGATGATCGAGGTTCCGCTTGGAACGGTTCGCAGACTGCTCGTCGGCTCGGACATCGACGAGGTAAACTGAGAAGCAAGGGAGGGCATCATGCCAGCGATGACTAGAGCTGCCGCTATCGCGCTCATCCTGAGCGGTTGCACGACCCAGATGACGAGTACAGTTCCGAGATCCGCCGCTGACAGCCGCAGTCCGGTGAGCGGCGTCTCCTACCGCCTCGCACGTCTGGACTATTCGGCGGCGATCACTCGGACGCTAACGAGCTGCCCGGGACCAGGTAAAGTCCTGGAGATCGAGGTCGCCGCCGCTGTCACGCCGACCTATGCTCCGGCGGAGGAGTTCGTCATCGACTACTCCACGCTCGCGAATGGCTGGAAGACGACGAACATCTCGTTCGAGACATATCCCAACGGCGTGCTCAAATCGGTCAATGCACAAGTGGCCGACCAGACCGGGCCCGCAATCAAGGCGGGAGTAGAATCGTTGGTCGGCATCGCCAAGCTCGTTGTCGGGGTGCCCGGGCTTCCCGTTGGGGCGGCGACGGGTCAGCTTCGCGGCGAAGGGCTTCGGGGCGCCCTCACCTGCACGTCGCTCGCCCGCACCTATCTTACCACGTTTGCCACGACCGAGCAGACGCGCGACGCCGCAGCGAGCAAGAGGGACATTGAAAAGGCGAACCTCGCAGCATTTGACGCCGATCACGCGGGCGCCCCGCTCGCGGAGGCAGCCAAGGCCGCGCGCGTGATCCTTGCCAAGGCCGCCCGAAGCGCTGACGAGGCGGCAAAGACGGCCGTCGAGGCCCACGCCAAGCAACGCCAGCTGCTATCAGTGCACACCGACGAACCCGTTCCCACTGACGCAACGGGTACGAAGGATCTGAAGCCGGGCCCTGCCGTCGGAGCGCTCTACGCAAAGCTCTTCGAAGTGAACTTCACGGTCGATGGCAAGCCCGACGGCAGTCCGTCGCTCCCCGTCCCCGCGGCGCTGGTCTTCAGCGACGGCAGTGCAAGGGGCTCGGCCGCGCAGAACGCTCTCAAAGCGCTGATTGACCGCTCGACTGTCACCTCGACTCTCCAGCCCATCAGCAGATCGTCCGGCACCCCGAACGTGGCAACGGCCTCGGCCTGCGGCGCGGACAGCAAGCTCTCGCCGTGCGGCGTGCTATATCGAAGCGCAACGCCGGTCCGGCTTCAACTTTGCCGCTACTCTGAGAAGCTAACGCCCTGCGACACTCGCCCAGCCGGCGACCCGCTCGTCCTCGTCCGCGACGAGCGCAACGGCCCTCAACTTGGCGGTCTGCGCTCGCTTCCCCTCAAAAACGGCCCGGGCGAGACCAACAGCCTCGTCGCGGTCTTCCGCGAGGATTCGACGCTGTGGACCGTGATCTATGCAAAGCCGACGGCGGCGGGCGTGGTGGCGCTCGGATCACTTGGGGACGTTGTAAACGGGTTCGCCCAAGTCGACACGTTCAACCGAGGTCGAGGCCTGCGTCGTACTAGCAACAAGACTATTCTCGCCAAGGCCAAGGCCGATCTCGCGACCGCGCAGGCTGCGGCATATGACGCGGAGATCAAACGCCGCGAGGCCGAAGCGAAAGTTGAGGCGCTGGATGGGGCTTCGCAGGAGCAGGACCAATGAACGCGGCCATAGGGCGCCGGAGCGTTATAGCCAGCCTCGGTGCAGGCGCAGGCCTATCGCTGCTGGGAACGGCGCTGGGCGCCGAGACCACGACCCTGCGAGTGCGGCGCGAAATCGGAGATCTGGAGAAGAGTTTCCCAGCCGAACTCGACCTCTTCCGGCGGGCAGTCGCCGCGATGACATCGTCGGCGGCAGGCAAGTCGGCGTGGGAGCGGAACGCCGAGATTCATGCCGCCCACTGCGGCGTTGGTCCCGGCGCGGAGATCCACCGGACCATACGCTTTCTGCCTTGGCATCGCGCCTTCCTTTGGATGACCGAACGCAACCTTCAGCATGCCGTCGGGTCTGAGCAGGTGGCCCTGCCGTATTGGCATTGGCCGGTCGCCCGCGGAGTCCCGGGCTCTTTCAGAAGCGGCGCGTTGTCCCACCCCCGCGCCAACCTCCATCTCGGCGCAGCCGACTACCAGTATGCACAAGCGATGGACTCGACGGACCGCTACGTCGGCGAGCTTGAGACGGTCTCTGGAAGAACGGTCGTCCGGCAGATCGGGTTCGGCGGATACCCAGGCGACTTCGCCCTGTCGGCGCTCGAAGGCACGCCCCACGGGTCGGTTCACAACCGGATCGGCAACGATACCACGGCGGGCGTTCAGCACGACATGGGCAATATCCGCTGGTCACCTCGCGATCCGATCTTCTTCGGCCATCACGGCAATCTGGACCGACTCTGGGAGATCTGGCGAGGCGCCGCCGGTTCGAAGCAACGCGGAACGGAACCGTGGACAGACTCGGCCTTCGCCAACGCCAGCTTTAGCTTCTTCGACCTATCGACCGGTTTGACGCGGCCCGTGCGGCTAGTGGAAACGCGGGACCTTGCAGAACTTGGATACCGGTATGCGCCGCCCGGCGAAGGACCGACCGGCTCACCGGCGGCCGCCGTCGCGGGGACGCGCCAGTCGACCGCCCCGGTGGCGCCGGACCCGTCAGAGCTCGGCGCCCCGCTCGCGAGCGGTGACGCGGCGCTCTCGTCGGGCAGCCTCGGCGCGTCCTCCGGGTTCCCGGCCGCGACACGGGCGATCCTCACCATTCGCGGCATCAGCGTTCCGCGCGACCGTGGCGTCACAGTCGCCGTATACCTGACTAGACGTGACGTTCCGTTCAAGGCGTCGGACGCGCATTTCGCCGGCATGACGGCAGTGGTCAGCCAGCCGACCGCATCGACCGTATCAGTGGCGATGGACGTCACGGCCGCCTTGCGCGCGACCCGTATCGACAAGGGCAAAGTCACGGTCGTTCTTGTTCCCGTTGGCGAAAGGAGCGGCCGCGCTCTAGCGATCGAGGGGTACGACATCAGGGTGACGCCTCGTTGACCCGCCGGCCGGGCTGACCATGCATTGACGACTACGAAGTACCCCAAGGGGAACGATTTCGTTCGACACCTCATATTGCGCGTACCCGTCGTGAACCCTTATCTTGGTGACGTTATCGCCGTCGCGATGTTTCTTAACGCCGTTCCGGCTAAAGCAGGGGGGCTGTTCGTCAAAGTCGGCGGACTTACGAGAGTTAGCAAGCCGTCGTGGCATTGCGATATAGCCTCACTGTCCTCCAGCCGATTTACAAAGCCCCGGATTAGAAATATCATATCGCCGTATCAACCTCCTGATTGTCAATTCAAAAGAATCGATTGAAGGAGTAGCGACGCGTTATTTGCGCAATTCGTGACACATCTATTGCACGGACAATGCCGCAAACCTTTACAGCCGCGAGGACTGCCGCGGTCATTTCGGGGAGATTATTAATCAGTATCTTCCGAGGCCCGCCGCTGTCGATTAAATCTCTCTCGTTAAGCGCGAGAAAAGCGTCCTCAAAGTCGGCCTCAGGGTCAAGCGCGAGCACCCAGCTATAGAAAGTATCAGCGACCTCTACAGACTGCCCGGTCTCGATCGCGGCAGTGAGGGCGATTAGCGGGTAATCTGGGCCTTCGCCCCAGCTCGGGTCGCGCGTGATTTCGCTGAGGCGCGTGCGCACAAGACGATAGACGTTGACGAGGCGTTTAACGCCTCGTGGCGTAGATGAAGCCAAGCTGCCGATTTCCGGGGATGCAAGGAAGGCTATCTCCTCCGGCAACAACTCGATCGTGCGAAGCGCTTCTTGCCGGAACAGGTTGTCACTGCCGCGAACGTCAGCGGCGGACGTCTCTGTCGAGTTTTCAGGATTGATAGCAGGCGACGCTGGAGTCAGGGCCTCCGAATTTTGGATTTCGGAGTCATTCGGCTTGGCGGCTGGAGGGATATGATTTTCGTCAGAGGCCGCCACCCGGTCGGCCGGTATCGAGAGCGTTGAGATGGAACGCGTCGTGGCCAGTGACCGGATATAGCGTGCATAGCTTCCGCCATCCGCACCGGAATGTTTAAGCGGACTGAGCCAAAAAGCGACCTGAAAGATTTTTTCGAGATAAGAGGAGGCGATCTGCCTAATATCTGTGTCGCTGGTTTCAGTAACGCCTAGGGCTTTGCCAAGTGCACGATGCACCCAGTTGACGTCGACACCGACAACAACCACGAAGAGATCGAAGGAAAGTAACAGGTGCGTCGCCTGCAAGACCGAATAAACTTGCTCCTCAGTGCAACGATCTAGATCATCGATATATAGCACGATCCGGTCTGGAACGTCGCCGTCCACCCTGTCTTTCTCTGGCTTCTCACGCTCCGTTCGAACAATATAGTCCACAGCCTGAAACAGACGACGCGTTCGGTCAATCACGCCTACCTCTGCGGCGAGCGCTTTGGTGTCAGGGTCGTCTTCCAAAATGTAGCGTAACAGGCGAGGTGGATTGGCCACGCCATTTGGGTCAACGTAGCGAGCCAACCTACTGGCAGCACCATCGGCAGACGCTTGGAGTGCCATCGCTTCGCGGGACACTTCACGTAGGTGGATTTCTGTCTGAAGGAGTGCCTTCAACGTCACCTGATTCGCCTGCTCGACTGAACGCGCAATCTGACTCCCTCGCTCCGCGAGCGCCCGCACCATTTTTACGGCTGGCTCGGCCGCCTTCGCCATTGACCCAAACGCACCGATCGCCACCATGAGGGAGATAAAATGAGCCTGCGGATCACCCCGGACAAGCAGGCTAAGCAACGTCACGGCGAGGAGGACTGCGGACCCCAGAGCCACCCAAAAACGGGGACCGGTTTCCTTAAGAAGCTTTAAGACTTCCAGTACTTGGCCATAGACTGTCTCTGATGATTTGACGACGTCGACAACGGCATCGATCGCCTTCCCCGTATCGACACCCGCCACGACCATGCCGAGCTTCGTCAGATTTTGCTTTTGACTTTCATAAGCGTCGCTCAGCAGGTCGACAGCGGCTTGGCCCAACGCGTGCTCGGTAGCGCCCCTTGCCTTTTCAGCCGCCTTGTCCCTTTCCCGTTGGGCCGCCAGAAGCTCGCGATTGCCGACTACCGCCGCATCCCGCACCGCCTCCACCTCAGAGGTTAGTGAATGGACATGGCGATTGACCCGTTCGACCAAACCGGCGTGTCGTGCTTGGTCAAGCTTGTTCCAGCCCCCGGCTCGAAGTTGGTCGAAGAATTCTGCCGTAAGGCTGGTCCACAAATTTGCGTCGACAAACTGCCAAGCATTGAACCGCATCTGGACGACGCGGCTGATAAAAGTAGCTGTTCCCTCGTTGATGGTGTGCGGGGCCGCCTCTTCGGACCGGCGTGCCGTCTGACTTTTGACGATGCTGTCCACCTCGCGATCAAGCGTAGCCATGAATGTCGACTTGCCCGATCCCCAACCCCCAAAGATTGCCACCGCCAGCGGGGCGGCGTCGTCTAGACAAATGAGCCGAGCAAGAGCGCGAGAATCTGCCCAGGTGTCTAGAAGGTCGCCGTTCCCCACTGAGACCCGATCGCTATGAAAGCCGGCGACTCCTTCCGTCGGAGGCTCGAAACCCCGCACTTTTGAGCTTCCGGTGGCAGGCTCTGCTCCTGCAAATACATGCGCCCTCTCGTCACTGACGGTCGCGCTCGCCTCTGGGGCGGGCTGTGCGAGACCGAGCGCCCTATACCAACGCGCCTTGCTCTCGTTGGGGTCTGGGGCACTCATGATGCGCTCGATAAAGCGAGTGCGGAGGTCCATGATGTCCTCGGCAGTGAGGTCGACATTAAATAGCTGGCGGACCTGATCGACGATGATGCCCTTCTCGATCATCGCAAAAAATAGGTGACGTGCTTCAAAGGCACTCAGGTCGGTAGCCGATCGGGCAAGAGCATTCGCGGTTCCGAGAAGACCCCGCACCGAGGACGAGAGTACGACCTCATGCCCTGCAGCCAGAGCCTCCCCAACGCGGTCTGGATCCGCCATCTTACTCCGTTGCAGCGCACGAACGACGGCGTCTTGACCAATTCTTTCTTCTAGCCATGTTACAAACCAAGAGGCTGTATTTCCGTAGCGGATCGAATCAGGATCGCCGCGCCCGGTCGCAAGAAAACCGCTCACGAGAGCACGTGTATCGAAGAGTTGCTCCGCAGTGTTCGGATCCGTCTTGATATAGCGCACGCCGCGCTCGACCACAGAGGTTAGCGTCGGCGAGCGATTTTTAGTCAATCCTAGTTGACGAGCAACCTGCTCCCCCAGCCGTCCCCAAATGAATTCTGGCTCTGCTACTATTGCCATGCCCGCCCCACTAAAGTTTAAATTCATCTCTATACTAGACGGTTACTGCAGAACAGGCCACCTGCTGCGGAGTTACGACATTCTATCCGAACCCGGTCTCACGTGGACGAGAACGGCTGACATGGGGACGGAGCCACCGACACTCTGTTGAAAAATATCCGCCATGCGCTGTGCGGCCTTAACCCAGGGTCAAACATCGCTACCTCACGCCAGCCCTGTCGGAAGCGGACAATTGTTTAGAATTCTGCTTGAGTACAAGCACACACTCGCAAGCTATGCATGCATGGATAAAAACTACAGTATGTCAGTTGGGTCGGGTGCAACGCTAGGTTCCGGCAGCCAAGACCGTCCCCAGTCCTAAAAGATGGTTAAATTCATTCTAAAATTCCCTCTGCGAGCAACGACTATCGCTGGGCAACCTGAGGGGGCTGCATATGAAAGCGTATTCTGCCGACGAGGGTCAAATGGAACGTTGCCGGTCTGGTTTGGCGATTTGCATAATACCCGACGCAGAGATCGAGTAGCGCAAGAATATCCCGGCATTAATTAGTGAGAATTAGGAACGCTGGAGGTGTGATCAAACACTGTCGCGGGATCCTAGCCGTTGATTCTACCATGCCCGATGCACCTAGCTATCACCGCAATCCGTTATCTGAGCAAACTTTGACGTGCATTCCCGGCTACCCGTGAAATAGAATTGGCACGGCTTCGCTTCTTCGTGGACAACCCCGGATATACTCGCTGATCCGATCTAGAGAGCATGGGTCGGATCAGCAGGAGACACTTGATAAGTTGCTCCTGCACGATCATGTCCACGTCCTGAAAGGCGACATCGTGGCCAACGGGGGCCTAATCGATCCGCTGATCGTCCGAGACGGCGACATGGTCGTTCTCGAAGGCAACAGTCGTCTCGCCGCATATCGACATCTCGCGACTAAGAGCCCCTCAGGTGGGGCATGATGCGATGCACGATTCCTCCGGCCGACGTCGACGAGAAACTGATATTTGGGCACCTAAGGCTGCTAAGCAGATTGCGGATGTACTAGAAGCGCAGCCGATCAGCGCACGACGGCGAACTTAGAGGGTTCCCATCAGAGACGTTGCCGTTCGTACTGGTTCGCCCAGCTCCGCCCCTCAATTGGGCATCGGGCTATCCATCCGTCGGCCTATCCGATGCGCGCGAGAAAACCGCAGCGACCCGCAAGTAGCTCAAGGCTGGTGAAGACCCAGTGGCGGCCAAGAAAACCGCGCGGAAGGTCATTGTGGCGCTGCCGACGTTCCGTGAAGCTGCCCAGAAGGCCCACGGCGAGCAGCAGGCCGGCTGGCGCAACCCAAAGCACCGTGCGCAGTGGCTATCGTCACTGGAAGCGTACGCATTTCCCAGCCTGGGTGGTGAGACAGTCGACAAGATCGACAGGCCAATGATCCGCGACACGCTGCTGCCCATCTGGCTCGGCAAGCCCAAGACCGCGCGACGGGTGCGGCAGTGCATCGGCGCGGTACTCGACTGGGCCTATGCGAAGGGACACCGTACCGCCGCACAAACTATCTGGAGAAACGGCGGGGCCTCATGGATGCTTGGGCTGCGTTTGCCTGCCCATCAGGGCCTGACGGAGTAAGCGCCGGTACAGCCGGTTAGTCACTCGGGGCGCTGTTGGGAATATTGAGTTCCTCATAGGCAGGCGGCCAAAACGCAGATAGGATGGGACCGCTGGACAATCGGCAGCAGACCGGCTAGCTGGCGTGTTCTGCATTTGTTCTACTCGCATAATCAGGAGGCGACCGTGCGTAAACTCTTCGCTAACCCCTCCCAGCCTACGGCCCGATAGAATGCTAATTTACCGCCGCACCAGCATCTTTGAGTCCCCTGCGCAGACGTTGGTGAACACCGTCAACTGCGTGGGCGTGATGGGCAAGGGGCTTGCTCAGGCGTTTCGCGATCGCGAGCCCACGATGTTCGCAGCCTATAAGCGCATCTGCGATCAGAAGGCGCTGGTGCCGGGCAAGCTGTGGCTGTGGCGTGGGCGTGGCAGTTGGGTGCTGAACTTTCCGACGAAGATGCATTGGCGCAATCCGTCAAAGATTGAGTGGATTGAGCAAGGTCTTGCGAAATTTGTCTCGGCTTACGAGGCGCAGGGGATCACCGAGATTTCATTCCCGCTGCTCGGCTGTGGAAACGGCGGATTGGACTGGAACGACGTTCGACCGGTCATGGAGCACTATCTCTCGCAGGTCCCGATCCCAGTCTACATCCACGACCATACTATCGATGTAGGCTTGCCCGAGCATCTGGAAGCGGTGGCTTTAGCTATGCGATCTGAAAAGGCGACAACGACATCGTTCGACACCTTTATGGCGTCGATCGAGAAAGCTGTTGACCTATCCAAGGGCAGATTGGAGACGATCGACGCTAGCAGCACGTTCGCTGCACATATGCGCGAAGATCGCGGCTTAGCAATTGAGACTGAAACGGCTACTTGCCTCTTTGAAGAAGACGACCTTCGGGGGGTGTGGCTTGATTTACAAAACGGATTGGTGACCGAGCGAAAGGCTGGCTGGGCAATTAGAGGCGGAGGCGCGCCACTGCTCTCAATTCTAAGTGTCCTACCTAATATTCGACCTGTGCAAATACAGCGAGCAGGTTCGGCGGCACCTGAGTACGCAGTTGAGCCATGCCCAAGTAGCAGGGGATTTGAGGCTGCTACCCAGAGCAAACAGCAGCACGAGTTGGCGTGGCACTAGGACCGGAGTTCGTTGACGAGCATATTGCCCGTCAGGCTGAGCGACTGACTAGCGAGTATTACCCGCATCGGAAGCATTGGCCGGCGCGACTGTTCCATCACGCGCCGTTAGAGAACGCAGTTGCCATCTTGCAAGCGGGCGTTCTTCGGTCACGTAATGATCCACTTAACCCGCATCCACGAGACGTTGCCGCGCCGGATGTGATAAACACGCGAGTGGATGCTCACGATTACGTTCGGCTATATTTTCGTCCAAAGACACCAACTCAGTATAGTATAGAAGGCATTCGTAGAGCAAGCGAATGCCCCTACGGCGAGGTAACTCACGCACCGTTTCTGGTGATGTTTGCATTAGATGCCAAAACCGTTCTATCTCATCATGACGTGCGCTTTTCCAATCAGAATATGCAACTTGGCGCTACCGTATCGGGTGATGACGAGGCTTATTTTAGTCATATTCCATTCGAAAAGGTTTTTCACGAAGGCAATACCGGTGGCGATCGGTCCATCACTGATGCACGTTCTGCTGAGGTTCTAGCCTCGTCCCCACTTAGCTTACACGAATGTCTGCGTGAGATTTACTTTCGTTCGGAACCTGAACGTGACACGGTGCTGCACATGTTAAGTGCTCAGCGTGAGACATGGGCAAAGATGTGCCATGTATCTGACGCTCTCAAAGTTTTTCAGAAGCGGCACACCTTCGTACAGGAGGTCGCGCTAACCCCGGAAGGGATAACCTTCCTACTCAATCCCCGGCATGATCTGGCAAAAATAAAAGTAACGATCTCAATAACAGACGCTGCTGGGCGCAGAGTGGCGGACTTTTATAACGAAGCATTGGATGCCCGGCCGCCCGGGAACAGCCGCTGGATATACAAGTACGCGTTTGCCGACGGGACATATAAAGTTGAGATACACCTGGAGGGTCATCTGGCGTATCGTGCGATGATCCCGCTGGATAGTATCCTCTTCTAACGAAGTGCCTTACTGGTCGGCTTGGTAGAAGCCAGTTGACCAGATCGCTTGCGAATAGCAAACATATGACATGCATTCAGACTGGGTATCCGCCCAGGCCAACCTGCCCCCTCGGGCAAGGTGGCAGGCCATACAGGCGATGCGGCCGACTAGCCGGCAACTAAGCGAGGTGCGCACATGCACAAGTGGCACGATATTCTGCTGACTGCTGGCGACCACAGCAGCCCGGCCGACGGACTGTGCCTGATGGAGGCGGTGGCGCTGCTTGCCGGCGAGCGGCACGGCGACTGGCCAACCTGCGTGTGCCCAGCGCTGGTCGAGTTCCGCCGCATCCTGAATGACACCATGCCCGACCAATGGCGCACCGGCCTGCTGTTACAACTAGTTCCCGCCCTCGTCGGTAACACGCCGCCTGCGTTGACGCGCCGAGTTAAGATATGTGGCCTTCTTTTGTCACAAGGCACTGGATGCTAGGCGGTAGCTTCTCGCCGTTCCCGCGACCATATTGGTCGGAATTGATGTCACGGACGCCGGCGCCAGAGCCTACTACTCGCATCTTGAACCCGACCATTAAACCATCGTCGGGGCAATCGTCTCGCAGATTGTGGGTCGGACCAACGTCCCATCCCTCTGAACGGTCTCGGTTTTGACGTGCGAGTTTAATCGATAATCAAAACGAAGCAGGAA
>Ga0308164_10003335_pt1 | contig 14640 bp, 13 predicted proteins | sample PhyTR2_FD_201031 | JGI IMG/M metagenome (GOLD analysis project Ga0308164, IMG submission 201031) | Phyllosphere microbial communities from UC Gill Tract Community Farm, Albany, California, United States - DLSLT.R2 | ecosystem: Host-associated > Plants > Phyllosphere > Unclassified | place: USA... | reverse complement strand
TGGACATCATCCCGGCCGAGTTCTTCGTGCATCGGCACATCTACGGCAAGTGGGCCTGCCGCTGTTGCCAGTGCCTGGTGCAGGAAGCCGCCGTACCGCAGATCATCGACGGTGGCATCCCCGCCGCGGGCCTGGTCGCCCACACGCTGATCAGCCGCTTCGTCGACCACGTGCCGTACTACCGCCAGGAATCCATCAACGCTCGCTCGAAGGTCCACACCCCGCGCTCGACGCTGGCGAGCTGGTCCGGTCAGGGTGGCGCAGCACTGGAGCCGCTGTTCGTCGCGCAAAAGCGCTTCGTGCTCTCCAGCCGCGTGCTGCACGCCGACGAGACGCCCGTGGCCATGCTGGACCCGGGCGCCGGCAAGACCCGACGAGCCTACGTCTGGGCCTACGCGCGAGGTGCCTTCGATGCGGCACCGGGCGTGGTTTACGACTTCTGCCTCGGACGCGGTGCGCAGTACCCGATCGCCTTCCTCGGCGCGCCCGACGATGACCCGGACCAGACGCCAGGTTGGCGCGGGACGCTCGTGCGGGACGAATACAAGGCTTACGAGCAAGTGATCGGCGCCAAGCCGGGTCGCTCGGCCGCGGGATGCCTGGCCCACGCGAGGAGGAAGTTCGACGAGCTGCTGCGCGACAACGGCAGGAGCGCCGTGGCCACGCAGGCGCTGCAGCACATCGCCCAGATCTACCGCGTCGAGCGAGAGCTGGCTGTGTTGACGAGCGAGCAACGCCTGGTTGGCAGGAACGCCGTCGCGCGGCCGCTGTGGGAGAAGCTGCATGCCTGGCTGCGATGCGAACGTGATCGCGTGCCTGAGGGCAGCGCCACGGCCAAGGCCCTGAATTACAGCTTGAACGCCTGGGAGGCGCTGACGCAGAACCTGCTCGATGGCGAGGTGAACGTGGACAACAACCATTGCGAGAACCTGATCCGCCCCTGGGCCCTGGGGAGAAAAGCCTGGCTGTTTGCAGGCAGCGAATTGGCCGGCCAGCGTGCCGCCGTCGTCATGAGCCTCGTGCAGTCGGCAAAGCTCAACGGCCACGACCCACACGCCTACCTCAACGACGTGCTGACCCGATTGCCCACGCATCTGAACAGCCGCATCGACGAACTGCTCCCGCACAACTGGCAGCCCTCGCGCTGACCGGCGCGGCCACTGACTGCCTGCACGCCGTCAAGATGGGATGGTCAGCCGCTTACATGTTTGATAATTTTTATGTGGGCCATTTTGGGGGGTGCTGCCCATGCCCTGCCATCAAATTAATCAGTTGACTATCTATCTTGCCGATACTGTGGCCCAGTTCGAATGATGACAAATCTTGGTCAAACAGCATCTACACAAATCAGACAACAGGGTGCATAGTTCACAGTTTTCCCAAATGCTTTCATGCGAGTCTCTATGAAGCATGGAGTTTTAGAATACTCTTCAGATTATGAAATTTCTTCGCTATCTTCTAATCGCCATCGGAATTTTGGGTGCTATCTTGACGATGCCGGCTCCCTCCATGGTGTCTACCAGAGCCGGGCTTCTATGTCTTGGAATTTTTATTGGCTTCTTAGGATTTATCTGGTTTGTGTGGCGTTTGGACAGGCCAAAGAGAAATCCAGAATTTTCTGAATCAACGTTGGCAGGGCCGTTGAGGACCTATTAATCGAAAAACGCTTCGGGTGGCATGTTCAGCCCGGCACTGGCGTCGAAATGTGCGTTTCCGATGTTAGATGGATCGATTCAATCCTGAGTCATCATGGATCGAATTTGTCGTTTTAGCTTAACCCTGCTAACCACGTCTTGCTGAGGAGGTTACCTTGATAGCCTTAGGCATCAAACAAACCATCAACAAGAAAAAAGCAGCGCGAACAAAGAATTTTATTTCGCAGCTTTTCAACGCTTGTGGAGCGCACCTTTTTGAGCTTGCTGTTCAGCGCTTTTCGTTTTGCGTTTGATGGCCTTGCAATCGGTTGTGGTACCGGGGCCTGTCTCGATGAGTGGCAACAGGGCAGCCAAAGGCGCCGCAGCAATCATGGCCAAGGCGCCGCCGGCACGGGCCAGCAAAGGTCCTTTCTCGATGGCAAACTCGGGATGCTTGAAGGTGCCGTAAGCGCGCATGGGCGTTCGCAGTGACAGAATCCCCATTCGTTTGGGCTTTGGCTCCACCGTAATATCGAATTGTTCCTTGGCCAGATCGAACGTGCCACTGCCGAGAATCTGTGTCTGCTCTGTGTCAATGACCATAAGGGTTGATTTACCCAAGCCGTTGGTGACATCGAAAGCAACGCCGCCGCAGTTGATGGCGATGGTTTGATCGCCCGCAACAAGCAGTTGGATCGCCTTGCCACCGTTGAGCCCACTCAACGCATCGACCAAGTTAGAGATGCGACCGTTGGCCACAGCAAGCTGGATGCTGCCGTTCGCTTTGGCTGCAGCATCAGCAAGGGAGTTTCCCGATCCCTTGAGTCGGACGATGCCACCCAGTTGACCCGCACCTTCTGCCAACTGCTTCTGCTTTGGAACCAGCTTGGCGATCTGGATGCGATTGAAGTCGATCTTGACGTCTGCACCGATGGTGGGTTGCCTGGCATCCAGTTCGATCTTCGAGGCGATGGTGCCGCTGGCGAAGCCGAAGTCGAGCGGTGCAAGCTTCAACACGGCGTCGTGCAAACGCAGGGAAGCACGCAGGCTCTCCAGCGGCAGGTTGCCGGGAACTTCGAGCCTGGCGGCTTCAAAGTCAACTTCAGCATCGATTTTCTGCAGCCGGCTACCGTCAAACTTGCCTGCAGGAATGATGTGATTGGGGTCGGCCGCATCGCTGGCCGCTTTCGCGCTCTCGCGATGCTGGGTGACCGATTGAGATGCAGCAGGTTTGCCTCCTGAATCCTTGGTTTGAACACCGATGACAGGTCCGAGATCGATGATCCTCAACAGCTTGCTGTGCAAGTCCGCCGTCAGGAGTGGACGTGGTTTCTGATCCACATAAGCACCTCGACCTGTGATGTCCGTCGAGCCGATCTTCCCTGCGAGGTTTTCAAGCGTGTAGCGATTGCCCTTGAGTACCAGGTGACCGCTGAGTTGATAAGGAGGCGATGCTGGCAACGGCAACAGCAGGAATGGATAGAGGTTGGCCAATGTCTGGCCCTCGATGCGCAGCTGTGTATCGATGCCCGAAATGTTCGCTGCATCGGCCACCGTGCCCTCGACCTGAATCCGGGTGGTCCCGGCTTGCAAGTCGCCCTTGAGCGGAAACGGGACCCCGGACTCCTGGAAACTGAGAACTTCGCCGCTCAAGGCAGTGCCTGAAAAACCGGCGTTGTGATACTTGCCGCTAAAGGTGTAGCGAGTCGAATAGCGATTGTTTGTCGGCGAAGCGTCTGCCTCCTTGACATTTGCCAATTGAGCAGCGTCGAAAGTGCTGGCGATGACTTCGACTTCGAAGGGCTCTCCATGGTCTACATAAAGGATTTTCCCCTGATCAACTGACAGGGTGCTGATAAGCAGCTTGCTTGGCGTTGTGCTTTCAGATGGGGGTGACAATACCCAGTTCTTGCGCTCATCCTTGAGCTTCTCAAACACCAGATCAGGCTTGGTCAAGGCGACGCGGGGAATCAGTATCTTGTCAGGCAGATCGCGTAAAGATATGGAGAATTCCACCATCTCTGCATTTGCCATGGCAGGTTCTTTTGACCAATCCGCATTGCCAAAATGAAGATCGCGCATGCGAACGATCGGTGTCCAGCCAAGTTTTACATCAAGATCACTGATGGTGAAGGTTCGTTGTGTCTTCTTGGAAATGTAGCGTTCAAGACTTGGGCGCAACCAATTCCAGTCGAACAATGCAAAAAACACAATCAATAAAACAACTATAAACCCAAAAGCGGTTAAGACTGGATGTAGCCGATATATATGGAAAATATTAGGCTTCATGATTTAACTGCGTATTTGTTAAATTAATGATATTATTTGAGTGAGTCTTGCACTGGCATCTAACAAAAGATTATATTATATAGATTGGCGGTAGGACGTTGGCGGCCGTATAGATTGCATAAAAATACGAGAATGATTGTAAAAACACGTCATAATTATAATTCAATGTCTTTCAAAAAAAGGCCATTAAGCTTTATTTTCAGCCATTTTATAATTATGGATGTCGTCAATGAATCATTGCTGCATCAGTGTTAACTTATGAGCTAAAACGCAGAATAATCAAAAATTAGTGGTTTGAGGGTTGATCAAAATCCTGCGTGTTGATGCTTTAATTAACCAGCCGTTAAACTTTAATTTTTAAAGGCTATTTTTAAAAACAAAAGGACGGGTTTTCCGTCCTTTTGTTTTAAGTAATTTATTTCATTCGCATGTTGCATGCTAATGTTTTTATTGCAGAAAACCTGTCCATAGCAAGACTTAATGTGTTTTGCCCTCTCCCATGAAAATTTTATTTGATTCAAGAATTCATGCGTTTCATGAAGTCATCGACGCTCGAGGACATGTGCTCGAGACTGGGCATCTCGCCTTGCGGAGTGAAGTGGTCCACCACGCTCGGCAAAAGCTCGCTCAATCCATGGCGTGCATCGTCTGTGCTCACGCCAGCCTGCTGAGCAATCTGGGAGATCTGATCGTCTCCGAAGACGTCGGTCACCGCTTGTGGGGACAGCGCCTCATTGGCGCCGCTGCCGATCCAGGAATTGGCCTGTGCGCCGTAGCCCTTGTGAGTGAACTGTTCGATCAAGGAGCCCAGTCCTCCCAAACCTCCCGCTCCTGCCAATCCGCCTAAACCTCCAGCGTTATTCCCTGAGGAACCACCCATGCCGAGGATGCTGCCCAGGCCACCCAGTCCGCCTGCTGGCCCGGCGCTGCCGCTGCGATGGCTCAGCATACTGATCACCACGGGTAGCAAGGCCATCAAGACGCCGCTGCCCATGCCGCTGCTGCGTTGGCTTGAGTTATTACCCATCCCGCCCGTGACGCCACCAAGAATCTGATCTAACAATCCCATTTGGATCTCCTTGAGAACATGTATGAGTGCACGCAGCGAACCACACCCGTTGGCGCCGTTCGCTGCGTGCAGAGGCCTTACAGCGACTTCTTATTCTTAGGGTCGACGGTGGGGTCGATCTCCTCAGCCACGCCCTTGCCCGCCAGCCCGCCTGCGACTGCGCCAACGGCAGCGCCGATGGCCGTACCAACCGGGCCCGCGACGGTGCCAACAGCCGCGCCAGCAGCTGCTCCACCTGCAAGCGCGCCAACGCCCGTACCAACCGGATGAGCGCCGGGAGTGCCGGTGATCGGGTCGCGGTTGGCCGAGCCATCGGTGTAGGCGGTCGTGCCCGACAGGCCGGTCGCCGAGGCGTTGTTGCCCGTGGTGCGGGTGGCGTCGATTTGCTGGACATCCACCTCGGTCTTGCGCAGCGTGTCGCGCACGACTTCATCGCGTTCGGTGACCTGGGTGCCGATCTCGACCTCACCCACGACACGCGCCGACTTGCTCACGACGGCTTCCTCGGCCGTGTTGCGTACTTCGATCGTGCCTTCCTGGAACGCTGCAAAGTCAGCTTCCGTAGCCGGACGGTCGACCACGCGACGCTGGACCTCGGCATGCTCCTCACGCAGGTGAACCGTCTCTTCCACCGGCACTTCGACCACGCGGCTGAAGACGCGCACGCCGCCCTTGCCCACGGAGCGCTTGCCCACGGCCAGGTTTTCTTCGACCAGGTTTACGGTCTTGGTTTCACCAGCGGCCACGTGGGTGCCAACTGCGCCCGCGACGCCTTGCGTTGCCGTGCTGGTGGTAGAGCCACCGGTCCAACCGTCGCTGCGCCACTGCTGTTCGCGCTCGTCCACATCGACCGCGCCGCAGTCTTCCATGATGTCGCTGACACGTTCCATGTCGGCATCGGCAACGGCGCTGACCGTCAAGCCATAGCCACCGCGGCGGAAGGCTTCCTGGTAAGTACTCGAATGGGCGGTTGCCGCGTTGTCGCTGCCAAAGAGCGAACGGAAGAAGCCGGAGATCCCGCCTTCGTCGCCTGGACGTGCGGTCACAGGCTCATCGGCCAGCGCGCTGCTGCTTGCACTCGAATCGCTTCCCGTAACTTGGCCCGGCGAGAAGCCAGCTGCCACGAGACGCGTGCGAGCCTGCTCGGCCGCGGCCTGGGTATCAAACATGCCAACCAGTACTGAATTCATGAGGATCTACTTCTTAGAGATGAGTGGGAAGCAGCTTCGGGCAGAGGCTGCAAGTGACTGGCTGGGCAGCCAGCCGGTTAAAGCTTCTCGTTCACCGGCGGGACGCCGGGTTCAAGTGGCTCAACGGCGACGTTCTCGCTGCGAAGTGAGAACTTTTGTAGGTGATGGGTGGTTGATTCGGTGCGACGAATGTGCAACTCTTCCTTGAGCATCAAGCGCTTCTCGGTGACCAGAACTTCTTCGACGACCGACACGATCCAGGTGTCGCCCTCCTGTCGGGACGCCGGTACTTCCATTGACGGCAACAGGCGGCCAATGATTCGACGCTCGACGTCGACCGTGTGAGCCACCAAGGGCTCGTCCACGACTTCTTCGCGAACGTCCACGCTCTTGACGATTCGATAGCCACCTCGGTCGACCACACGCTTGTCGACAACCAAGGATTCTTCGATCAATGGAACGACGAGCGTTGTCTCTATCGACGTTGTTGCCTGCGATATTGGGGTGCCTTCTTGATGATCTTTGCTAGACATCAAGCATTCTCGTTTCGGTCCATCGACTTTTGCGTCTTACGAAACAAGCCAAAGATCTTGCGAAGCGGTGCAGGACCGCGCAGTCCCCATACAGCCAAGGTCGAAAGCGAGAACAGACGCCAAGGGCGCAGCACATATAACACCGACCCTAAGGCAAACCCACCTGCAACGATGTGTCCTGGATGTTTCTGAGCGTAGGGTTGCAGCATGGGCCGAGCTACCTGCAGGACACTGTGCGCGGGATGGTGGGCCCACCACGCGCGTATCGCTTTCAGACCCAAAAACTGCCAAAAAGAACTTGGAGAACGCTTCACCGATGATGAGTTCAAAGGCGTAAGTGTCAAACCATTGACAGGCACCGCAGTTTGGGCATCGTTTGAAATCGACTTGTTTGTTGCAACGCCCATCTCCAACAGCAGGGCCACTCGCGAGTCTTCTAGCCGACTTTTCGCAGTTATTTCTGTTGCGCGATCAAGCATGAGGCTCTCCTGCAAGTCTCAAGGCTGCCAAATCGGCATCAATCTGGTTTTTCAGCTCTTGAGCACCATCGGTCACGCCAGGTTTCACAGCAATGGCTGCCCCCACGCCAGCCATCAGCCAAGTAAACCCAGGAACCAGTACCAAGCTCCAAGCAAAACCGTGCAACGCTCCTAACATGGCAGCCACACCTGTAAAGATGAGCGCCAGCAGCCCAGCCAACACAGCAACTACACCGCCTATGGCACGAACCTTTAAGCCATTTAAAGTTCGTGAAATCTCTTCCTTGAGCAATTCTCCGTAGTTGCGGGCATGGGTAGCCAACAGGTCAGGCCGCCGCAGCGTGGTCATGAAAATGGGGTGCATGGCCTTGAGTGGAATTGATTGCTTATGCTTAATCGCGGTGGAGCCAAGGATGGGGATAGAAACGTTCAACGACGCCGAAAAATGCCAATCAGTGCTGCAGTCAGTATCGCGCTGCCAATCGCCGTATAGGCCACTGCCCGCACAGGATCTTCATGGATGTAATCACTGGCCGTGCTCTTGGCGCTGTCGATTTGGCTTTGAACCTGACGAACTTTTTGCCCAGTCGCATTGACAGCGTAAGTGGCATAAGTACTCGTGGCTTCAATGGTCTTGTCGCTGTATCGCTTCACCTTGTCGGCCACTCGAGAGACGGCTTCCTTGGCATCCACGCCGCCCTCAACGAGCTCGCCTTTGCCTTCTTGCGCGTCATCACCGGCTTGCTCTTTTGTCTCCTTGGCAGCCTCGGCAAACTTCCCCGTCGCACGCTCGACGTCCTTGCGGATCTCACTCGACGCCATAGTCGCCAACGCACGTGGCTCTTGCGAAGCATTTAGAGACTCGTTAGGGGTCTTGCTTGAAGGAAAAGAAGGGTTGGATTTTGATTCCATGATGAGTCCAGAAAAACAAAAGAAATGCTCTGGCATGAGCTCGAAATCACTCATCGTAGCTTGCTCGAAAGGTCGATTTGTGGCCGTACACGCCTTCGCAGTGTCGGAAAATGACTTTTTAACTTTTTAATACATTTGATCGGTTGGATGGCCGAAGTTTGTTGGTTTGAGGCCTGCACAACTGCTAATTACAAAAATCTAAGCTTTTTCCAGTGCTTAGTTCATGATTTGCTTTAACGCTATGTCAAATGACATGGTGTTTCCCATGCCTACGTTGGCTGGCCGATTTTCCCTTACACAATCACAAGGCCTTGGACTGGAACCTTGGAGAAGTAGGTGTTCACGCTCAAGAATTCAACTTTGATCGACCTTTTTCATGAACAAGACTTACACGGCAGCAAATCCTGCCGGATTGCCGCAAGAATTTTCTTCGGAAGGGTCAGCCGCTCACCGTCCGCGCGTTGTTTGGGGTGCCGTCATTGCCGGAGTGGTGATCGCCATTGTGTGCCAGATGGTGCTGAGCCTGTTGGGTGCTGGCATCGGACTGAGCACGGTGGACCCACTGCGCTACAGCAGTCCGGATGCATCGTCGTTTGGCATCGGGGCTGGCATCTGGTGGGCGATCAGTAGCGTGGTCTCCCTGTTTGCAGGTGGCTGGGTGGCAGCGCACCTCGCTGGCTCGCCTGAGAAGACCGACGCTGCGCTGCACGGTCTGCTCACCTGGGGTCTTGCAGCCATCGTGACGGCTTACCTGCTGGCGTCCGCCGTGGGTGCGGTGGTACGTGGCGGCGCAGGCATGGTCAGCACGGCAGCGACCGTGACGGCCAGTGGTGCGGCAGCCATGGCGGGACCTGCAACAGACATGGTCAAGAAGCAGCTTGATGCCAGCGGCGTCTCCTGGGATGCCATCAAGGGCCAGGCTCAGCAAGTGCTGACCCAGACGGGCAAGCCGGCGCTTCAACCGGGTGCCATCGAAGGCAAGGCCGACGCCAGTGTCGATGCAGCGAAGTCTGCGGCTGTGAATGCCGGCAGCAATGGTGGTGCTTCGGGTGGTGCGGATCTGCAAGCCGCCATCGACAAGATCATCAACTCGGGCAAGGACACGGTCGACCAAGTCGATCGCGATGCGGTGGTCAACGTCGTCATGGCTCGCTCGGGTGTGACCAAGCCCGAAGCCGAAGCGCGCGTGGACGGTTGGATCAAGACCTACCAGACCACCCGCGTCAAATTCGAAGAGCAAAAAGCAGCCGCAGAAGCTAAGGCGCGCCAAGCGGCCGATGCAACGGCCAAGGCTTCGTCCCAGGCTGCACTGGCAGCGGTCGTGGCGCTGATCTTGGGCGCTTTGGCGGCCGCACTGGGTGGCATTGCCGCCCGCCGTCGTTATTTCGTGACGACTACCGCAACCACACGGCGCGCATAAACCAACAGCTTATCGATATCGAGGCTAACTCGATTCTTATGGCAAAGGCCGGCTCAATGCCGGCTTTTCTGCGTTTTACGCAACCGGCCAGTGTTGCTTGTTTTCTGTTTTCTTGAGTTTTTGATTTATATGACGTTCGCCAATTGGTGCCTGTTTCTGGGCTTGCTTCTGCTGATCATGTCGATCTCGGACAGCCTGCTCAAGAAGATTCCGTTCAGCTCGGCTGCGGTTTATATGATCCTGGGGGTCGCTGCCGGTCCATACGGACTGAAGCTGATCGATCTGAGCATGAGCATTCATGACGATGCTCATTTGCTGGAGATCCTGACCGAGGTCGTCGTGCTTGTGTCGCTGTTCGCGGTGGGCCTAAAGCTGCCCGTGCGTTCTTCTCGCGCGCCTTGGAAGGTCCCCATCCTGTTAGCCACTGTGGCCATGGTGGTCACCATCGGACTGACAGCAGCGATTGGCATGACCCTTGGCTGGTCTCTTGCGGTTTCGCTTCTGGTGGGTGCATTGCTCGCGCCCACCGATCCTGTATTGGCTTCCGAAGTTCAGGTTTCTCACGGAGAGGACCGTGATGCTTTGCGGTTTGGCTTGACGGCCGAGGGCGGCCTTAACGACGGCACAGCATTCCCGTTCGTCATGCTCGCCCTAGGCCTGATGGGCTATCACGAACTGGGGCCCTATGGAATGACTTGGTTCGGCTTGGATGTAGTCTGGGCAGTCATTGGTAGCCTTGGCATCGGCTGGTTATGTGGCGCCGGATTCACCCGCGCGGTGATCGCGCTGCGGCGTCACAAGGGCTCGGCGATCGGCATGGAAAGCTTTTTGGCGCTGGGACTGATTGCCGTGACCTACGGCCTGTCCATTCATGCGTCGGTTTACGGGTTCTTGGCCGTGTTTGTAGCGGGTTTGGGCATGCGTGGAATCGAACAAGGAACCGTTGGAGAAGTCGCCAAGGCAAATCCAGGGCCGGATGTGCGTTCACCCGGGCGCTTGCCTGCGACCGAGGTCACCAACGTCGCCTTGGACTTCATCGAGGATCTGGAGAAGTTCGCCGAGATGGCGGCCATGCTGGTCATCGGAAGTCTGTTGACGCTGGAGATGCTGACGTGGCGGAACGCAGCGCTGGCGGCAAGCCTGCTGTTCGTGATCCGGCCACTGTCGGTCTTCCTGGTGACGTGGCGCAGCGGCTGGACGCGCTCCCAGCGGCGCATCGGTGCCTGGATGGGCGTGCGCGGCGTGGGTTCGATGTACTACCTGGCTTTCGTTCTGACCCACGACCTCGAACTCGACCCGCTCTCCGACCAGATCACGCAGGTGGTGCTGTTCACCGTTGCCGCGTCCGTCTTACTGCACGGCATCTCTGCAACCCCCATCATGACCCTGTACAAAAACCGCAAGCGTCATGGGAAAGGTAAGGATGGAATTTCTTAAAGAACTCTCTGAAGCGCCGTTACCGGTATCGATCTACCAAACCGAACTGATCGATAAGGTACGCAGCTATGTCAGCGCAGGATTGATCACGGCAAGCTTGCCCAGTGAACTACGATCGCAACGGCCAACGACGACGCCAGCGCAAGTGCTGAAAATAACGGCTGAAGGCAAGCGGGTATTGAAAAAATACCTCAAACGTCCTGGGTGGTGTTGAGCTTAGAAGGCTTCGATTTTGAAGCTGCTGATGACTTATCAAGCGAACCGTTCAACCCAAGTTTTTTCACAGGCAAACAGAATGTCAAAAAAATCCAGGAATCAAGACATTCGTATCCCTCATCTGCGTGCAATTGCCATGCCGCGAGACACCAATTCTTCCGGTGACATGTTCGGAGGATGGACGCTTTCGCAGATGGACTTGGCAGGCGCGACCTTTGCAGCACGCCACAGCGGCGGTCGAGTGGCAACGGTCAGCATCGACGCCATGAAATTCCTGCGCCCGATCAAAGTCGGCGACGATGTGAGTTGCTACTGCTTGTTGGAAAAAGAGGGCGAGCATTCGATTGCAGTCAAGATCGAAACATGGTCGGCCAGTCGTGAGGAAGCAGAGGCTGAGAAGGTGACTGAAGGAATCTTCACTTATGTCGCACTTGACGACGAAGGAAAGCCTCGCACAGTTGCTGATTAATGTTCAAATGACTGACTACGATTGAGTTTGGCAGCAGACAAACTCCGTTTCATGGCATAAAGGCGGCATAAAAATGCCAGACTTTATTATTTGTCTTGATGATAATTCAGCGAAATGTGATTTATCAACAAGATGAACCAATAGATTGCTGACTGAAGAATGTGGCTATCGGCCGATTCCCGTCACCCGGAAAGCATGTTCAAACATCTGCTTTGCAGCGATGACTTGTTGCGCACAGATGTGAGTTTAAGAACCCATAGCCGACTGCACCTGCCCGCCGTAGAAGAAGGTGTAGCCGTCGCCAGGCGCCTAGTGGTGTGAACCGGAGGTTCGCATGAACTTCTATGATGTGCTTCTGGCGGCTGTTTTTTGCAGCCCGGGAGCCTATCATGGCCCGACCGCATGCCGTTGCTATCGAGTTGAGCGAAGCCGACCGAGCTGTGGTGCTCAGTTGGTCACGCCGTCGCAAGACCGCTCAGGCCTTGGCGCTGCGAGCACGCATCGTGCTGGCCTGCGCTGACACAGCAGCGACCAACACGGCCATTGACCCTGCCTCGATTTCACGTACAGCAAGAAGTTGGAAACTTCACCTGTACGGAGAATGGAAATGCAAGAAAGCAAGCTGCCCAAGCGGCAGTACACGGACGAGTTCAAGACCGAGGCGATCAGGCTTGGCGAATCAGTCGGAGGGCACGAAGCAGCACGCCGGCTCGGCATTCCGGTGGCCACGCTGGGCAACTGGAAGCGGCGCCGAGCGGCTGGAGGGGTCGTCGGTGCTGGCGCGCCGGAAGTCGCAGCGAGCGCCGCAGCCGTGCCCACGCGTCGACCGGTGAGCGAGCTGGAGGCGGAGAACAGCCGGCTACGCAAAGAGCTTGCCGACGCAAGGCTGGACGTGGAAATCCTTCGAAAAGCGACGGCGTACTTTGCCAGAGGGTCGCGATGAAGTACGCCTGGATCGATCAACATCGCGACGAATACACCGTCAGCCGGCTGTGCCGGGTGCTCTCGGTCTCGCGCAGCGGGTACTGCCAGTGGCGGGTGCGTGCCCCCAGTGCTCGTGCGCTGGCCAACCAGGCACTGGATGCCAAGGTGGCTGTCATCCACTGCGAGAGTCGCCGCAGCTACGGACGACCGCGCATCGTGCAGCAGCTGCGCCGCCAAGGCGAATGCGTGAGTGCCGAGCGGGTGCGCCAGAGCCTCCAGCGCCAGGGACTGCGCCCGGTCTACCGCAGGGCGTATGTGGTCACCACCGACTCCGCGCACCACCTGCCGGTCGTACCCAATGTGCTGGATCGCCGCTTCGACGGCTGGAAACCGGACCAGGCATGGACCGCGGACATCACCTACATCGCGACGAACGAGGGCTGGCTGTACCTGGCGGTGGTCATGGACTTGGCCAGCCGCCGCATCGTGGGCTGGTCGATGTCCGAGTCGATCGATGCGAAGCTGGTGTGCGCGGCGCTGAGATCGGCGTACTGGCAACGCAAACCGGCCGCTGGATTGCTGGTACATACCGACAGGGGAAGTCAATACGCCAGTCACGCCTACCGCCGCCTGGCGGAGGACTTCGCCATCACGATCTCGATGAGCAGAAAAGGCAACGCCTGGGACAACGCGGCGATGGAGAGCTTCTTCAAAACGCTCAAAGTCGAGCGGGTCCACCAAGTACGCTACGACACCCGGGCTCAGGCCCGGCTGGACATCGTCGACTGGATCGAGGGCTTCTACAACCGCAAGCGCATGCACACGGCCATCGGCTTCGTCGCCCCTGTCGAGAAAGAACGCAGCCTCTTGGCTGCATGACTTGCTGTACGTGGAAACGAGGCATGGTCAGTGCCTACGTGGCTACCACCAACGTGAATCCAAAGCCCTTCATCTGGACCAAAACGGCCGACCAGATCCTCCAGTCTGTCGCAGAGTTCTGCGTACGAACTTCTGAATCACACCACTAGAGCGTGTTCTGAACTTTCCCCTTGATCGGACGCCGGGGAACGGTATTTTGGAGCGATGCCAAGAAAGCCGTATTCGACCGATGTCAGTGATGAAGAGTGGAGCTTCGCCGCACCGTACCTTGTCCTCATGATCCAGGACGCCCCACAGCGTGAGCACAGCCTGCGGGAGGTCTTAAACGCCCTGCGCTGGATCGTGCGGGCGGGCTCCCCTGGAGATTGCTGCCCAACGACTTCCCACCCTGGGAGGCGGTCTACCAGCAAAGCCGACGCTGGCTGGATGCAGGTTGCTTTGAGGCCATGGTCATGGATCTGCGCTCGATGCTTCGTTTCGCCTCGGGCCGCCAAGGTCAGCCCAGTGCGGTGGTTCTGGACGGGCGTACCTTGCAGTCGAGCTGCGAGAGCGGCCCACGCAGTGGTTACGACGGCTACAAGCGCAAGCGCGGCAGCAAGGTGCACATGGCCGTCGACACGCTGGGTCATCTTCTGGCCGTGCATGTGACGCCGGCCAACGAGCAGGAGCGAGCCCAGGTGTTCGAGTTGTGCGAGGCCGTGCAGACGGTCACCGGCCACACGGTCGAGCTGGCCTGGGCCGATCAGGGCTACACGGGCGAACAGCCCAGGCGCGATGCCCAAGCCCACGGCATCGAGCTGCAGGTGATCAAGCTGGCCGAGGCGAAGAAGGGCTTCGTGCTGCTGCCCAAGCGCTGGGTGGTCGAGCGCAGCTTCGCCTGGGCGGCACGCTTTCGCCGGCTGGCCAAGGATTACGAGCGACTGCCCGATGTGCTGCGCGGACTGCACTTCCTGGTTTTCGCCATCCTCATGCTGCCCAAGGCAATTCCACTGCTGACGGCCACGGGAAATGCATAACACGCTCTAGGGTCATAGAATTTTGCCTGAAAAAGTCTTGGCCATGAAAATAGCTCGCAGCATGGGCGCGTCCCGCGAGCTGGTCACCCGTATGATCGAGAGCCTCAAAGACGATGGGTCGATTGTCAGACAGTCAGATGGGTCACAACGAATCATGGACTCTTTATAAAATC
>Ga0308164_10003333_pt1 | contig 14643 bp, 18 predicted proteins | sample PhyTR2_FD_201031 | JGI IMG/M metagenome (GOLD analysis project Ga0308164, IMG submission 201031) | Phyllosphere microbial communities from UC Gill Tract Community Farm, Albany, California, United States - DLSLT.R2 | ecosystem: Host-associated > Plants > Phyllosphere > Unclassified | place: USA... | reverse complement strand
GTGGCCGGCACGGCGTTCAGGTCGACGTTGACTTGCTCGTCGTCGCCATCGCCGGCGCCGGTGCGGTTGTCGCCGGTGTGGACCACGCTGCCGTCCTTGCTGCGCAGCTGGCGGAACCAGATCACGTCCACCGGACGGTTTGCTTCATCGAACATGACGACCGATGCGTCGAGGTCGACCGCTTCGCTTTTCGAACCGAAACCGAGGAAACCCTTGGTCTTGATGGCATCCCAGCCCAGGCCCATGGTGACCTTGCCCAGGGCGCCGCCGCCTTCTTTTTCCAGATTGATTTTCTGGCCCTTGCTTAAACTGACTGACATTGTGTACTCCTTTATGTTGTGTTGATTACGCGCCGGCACTTTGCGTCCAGGTCTTGAACGCCGCGCTGTTGCGCGAGCAGATCAGGACCTTGCCGCTGCCGGAAAAGCGCAGCACCATGCCTTCGCCGCTGGTCTGGCTGTTGACCAGGTTGCCGAGGAAACCGCTGCTGGCGCCGGTGGTGACCGAGATTTCGTATTGCAGGCGGCTGTCCCACGCCACCACGTGCGCGTTGTCAATGACCACATCGCGGCCCGGCGTGACTTCCAGCTGCGACATCGAACCGAAGCCCGACACCGCCACCTGGCCGTTGCCACCGGTTTCGGTGATGAAGAAACCGCCGCTTTGCGCAAACAGCGCATTGCCCAGGCTTTGGGTGCGCACCTTGAGTTCCACCGTCTCGGTGGCGGCCACGAAAGCGCCGTCGCTGAGCATGTACTGCTCCTTGCCCACGTCGAGGATTTGCACCGCGCCGGGCAGGCGCGGCGACAGCAGGCAATCGCCGTCGCCGCGCACCGCCTCGATATGCTGCTGGAAGAAGGATTCGCCATTGGCGAAGCGCCGCATGATGGCCGCACCGATACCGCCGGTCATCTTGCCCTTGAGGTCGAGGGCCTCCTCCATCATCACCATGGCGTCGGACTCGCAGTAAATCTTTTCACCGCGTGCCAGCGACACGTGCAGGAAGGGATCGATATCACCGGTCACCGAAAATGTAGGCATGACGAATCCTTTCCCCGTTTAAACGCCGACGCCGAACGATGCTGCGAGGGGACCGAGGCCGCCCTTGAAGCCCTGGCCCACGGCCTTGAACTTCCAATCGGCGCCGTTGCGATACACCTCGCCGAAGATCATCGCCGATTCCGTCGAGCCGTCTTCCGACAGGTCGTAGCGGGCGATTTCGGCGTTGCCGTTGGCGTTGATGGTGCGCACGAATGCCTTCTGGATCTGGCCGAAGTTCTGCTTGCGGGCGTCGCCGTCGTGGATGGTGACGCAAATGGCGATGCGCTCGATGTCGGCTGGCACGGTGGCCAGGTCAATGGTGACGGTCTCGTCGTCGCCGTCACCGTCGCCGGTGCGGTTGTCGCCGGAGTGGGCAACTGCGCCGTCGGACGATTTCAGGTTGTTGTAGAAGATGAAGTCGTTGTCGGCGCGGACTTTGCCGTCGGCCTTGAGCAGGAAGGCCGAGCCGTCCAGGTCGAACGCGCTGCCATCGGTGGCACGCACGTCCCAGCCGAGGCCGACGATGATTTTCGACAGGCCTGGGGCTTCTTTGCTCAGATTAACGTTACCGCCTTTTTGCAGACTGATTGCCATGGTGTTACTCCTTAAAAAGAAAACCGGACTAGGGGTTACTACCTGCAGCGCGCCGTGTCCGTATTAGACGGCGCGCTGTGTTCTTGGTTCTGTATTTGTTACTTTGCTTCGATTGCGACCAGCGCTTCCTGCTGGCGACGGTACCGGATCGACGACCACACCGAGGCGGCAATGAATGCCACGCCGATCAGGCCCGTGAAGATTTCCGGCACATGGAACTTCATACTGGCCAACATGATCGCGGCCAAAATACCGATGGCGTAGTGGGCGCCGTGTTCGAGATACACAAACTGGTCGAGCGTACCTTTTTTCACCAGGTACACGGTCATCGAACGCACGAACATTGCGCCAATCGCCAGACCCAGCATGATGATGACAACGTCGGTGGTGATGGCAAACGCGCCGATCACGCCGTCAAAGCTGAACGATGCATCGAGTACTTCCAGGTACAGGAATCCACCGATACCGCCCTTCTTGACCATGTCGCCCACGCCGCTGTCGCCCTCTTCCTCTTTTTCCAGCAGGCCGCTGATGGCGTCGACACCGACATACACCAGGATGCCCCACAGGCCCGAGATCAGCACCACCAGCTTTTGCGCTTCGGTCACCAGGCTCATACAGCCCATCAGCACGGCCAGCGCAATCATCACCGAGATGGACGAGACCTTGCCCAGCGAACCCAGTTTGCGCTCAAAGTTACCGAGCCAGTGCACTTCCTTGTCGCTATCGAGCAGGAAGTTCAGGAACACCAGCAGCAGGAACATGCCGCCGAAGGCCGCCACTTCCGCGTGGTGATTGGTCAGGTGCATCGAATACGTTTTCGGATCGTTCAGTGCCAGCGTCCACACGTCCATGATGCTGATGTCGGCGGCCACGGCCACGATTACCAGTGGGAACAGCAATCGCATACCGAATACGGCAATGATGATGCCCAGGCCGAGGAACAGCTTTTGCCAGAATTCGTCCCAGTTCTTCAGGACCGACGCGTTGACCACCGCGTTATCGAACGACAGCGACACTTCCATCGCGGCCAGGATCACCGCCACGCCGAACGCCGACAGCGCCCCGCTCCATCCGCCCAGCTCGTAACCCCACCAGCCGGCCAGCGCCAGGCAGATAAAGGTAACGATGAAGGAAATTCTGAAATGCTTCATGGATTTCTCTCGTTGTTAGTTATGAATCGACCTGGAGCAGTATAGGGAACAACAACATATTTAAAAATAGAAGATAATTGAAGTATTACTTCGCAAAAACAGAAGGATCTTGCGTGAAGACAAGCGGATTGAACTATCGGCACCTGTATTTTTTCTGGATCGTCGCCAAGGAAGGCGGCGTGACGCGCGCTGCCGAAAAGCTCGGGCTGGCCGTGCAAACCATCAGCATGCAGCTGTCGTCGCTGGAACAGTCGATCGGCAAGCAGTTGCTGGAACCGCAGGGGCGACGGCTGGTGCCCACCGAGGCGGGCAAGCTCGCGCTCAGTTATTGCGACCAGATTTTCCTGCTGGGTGAGCAGCTGCAGGATGCGCTCGATGAAGCCGAGGCGGGCAAGATGCGGCTGACGGTCGGCATTTCCGATTCGCTGCCCAAGCTGATCGCGTTCCGCCTGCTGCAGGCGACGCAGACCATGTCGCAGCAAGTGCGACTGGTCTGCATGGAAGATGAGTTCGAGAATTTATTGGCCGACCTGGCGCTGGGCAAGCTCGACGTGGTGCTGACCGACCGCACCGTGCGCGCCGGTGGCAGCCTGAAAGTGTTCAGCCACCTGCTGGGCGAAAGCGACATGAAACTGTTTGGCGTGCCGCGCCTGGCCGAGCAATACCGGGGCAACTTCCCCGCCAGCTTGCACCACGCCCCGCTGCTGGTCCCCACCCGCAACAATGCGCTGCGCGGCCGCATCGATGCCTGGCTGGTCGAGCACAAGGTGCGCGCCGATATCGTGGGCGAATTTGAAGACAACGCCATGCTCAACACCTTCGGCCGCAATGGCATGGGCCTGTTTTTCGCGCCCTCGGCACTGGCGCGCGACATCGAAGAGCAGCTTGGCGCCGTGCTGGTGGGCCAGGCGCCAGAACTGCGCGAACATTTCTACGCAATCTCGAACGAACGCAAGATCCGCCATCCAGCCATCGAAGCGATCCTGTCGGCCAAGCACAGCGGCCTGTTCGCCCACTAAACAACTTCGGGGTCAGTGCCGACATTCGGACATTGGGGGAACTTTCGTATTGAAGCCTGAGACAATAATAAAGTTCACTTTTGTCCGAATGTCGGCACTGACCCTCGAATTTCCTGACCCTCGGATTCCACCGAAAGGGGCAATTCGTGCTGCGTTTCGCCGCTGTCGTTTAAGATAAGCGTTTTATACAAAGAAATCTGCCGCTCGGCCCCTATGCAAAACGTTCTGCTTGTCGTGCTCGCCCTCTTCCTGGTCGCGCTCAATGGATTCTTTGTGGCCGCCGAATTCGGCATTGTCACGCTGCGCAAAACCCGGGTACGGGCGATTGCCAAGACGCAGGGACTGCGGGGGCGCATCCTCGGCAAGGTGCACGGCGAGCTTGATGCCTACCTGTCGGCGTGCCAGCTCGGCATCACGCTGGCGTCGCTGGGCCTGGGCTGGGTGGGCGAGCCGGCGTTTGCCAGTTTGCTCGAACCGGTGCTGACCGCCGTCGGCGTGACCAAGCCGGAAGTGGTGCACGGCATTGCCTTCGTGTTTGCCTTCAGCGTGATTTCGTTCCTGCACATCGTGGTGGGCGAGCTGGCGCCGAAATCGCTGGCGATCCGCATGCCCGAGGCCGTAGGCTTGTGGGCGGCGCCGCCGCTGTACGTGTTTTACTGGATTATGTACCCGTTCATCTGGGTGCTGAACGCCAGCGCCAACATGGTGCTGCGCATTGCCGGCCTGGCCGGCAAAGGCGGCCACGACAGCCATTACTCGGTCGAGGAACTCAAGCTGATCCTGCGCACCAGCCAGCCGGGCGAAAAATTCAACAAGGACGAGCGCAATATCCTGGCCCATTCGCTCGACTTTTCCGATCTGGCGGTCTCCGACCTGATGCGTCCAATTAACGAGGTGATCAGCCTGCATGCTACCCGTCCGCTGGCCGACAACCTGCAAACCATGTTGCGCAACCGCTTCAGCCGCTACCCGTACTACGACCGCGACGGCGAGACCGTGCTCGGCGTGGTGCACTTGAAAGACCTGTTTTTCGCCCAGCAATCGGGCAAGCCGATCACCGACCTGGTGCCGTTCCTGCGGCCGGTGGAAACGATTTCCGCGCGCACGCCAGCGCTGGAGCAATTCCGCCGCTTCCGCGACGGCGCCCCGCACTTCGCGCTGATCGGCGAAAAAGGCAAGCGCCCGGTGGGCTTCATCACGCTCGACAATTTGCTGGGCGCGATGGTCGGTGAAATCCACGACGAATTCCGCCTCAACGAAAACGACTGGCTCAAGCAGCCGGACGGCACCCTGATCGGCAAGGCCAGCCTGCCGATCTTCTCGCTCGAACGCACGCTGGGCATCGATATCGAGAACGAAGAACTGGGCATGGAGGAAGTGGAATCGGTGGGCGGCCTGATCATGGTGAAACTGGGCGACATTCCCAAGCAGGGCCAGCGCATCAGCTTCCGTCACTTCGATATCGTGGCAAAAAAAATGAACGGACCGCGCATCTTGCTGGTCAAAGTCATACCGAAGGATGACACGGAAGATAACGCGGACCTGGACTAAGCGTTTCGGTCGATCACAAACGGCTTCGCCTGGAATTGATCGACAATTCGATCAGCAGCGCAACCACCGCACCGGCGGTATAGGCCACCAAGTCCATCCAGCCAAACGCCGTGCCCAGCACCAGGTGCCCGAGCGGATGGGCGCGTACTGCCACGATCCACGGCGCCTGGTATAGCTGGCCGAACTCTACTGCGTAGGAAATTGCCAGCGCCCACAGCGTCAGCCGCGCGATGGTCATGCGCGGTGCCATCACGGCCAGGCCAAAAAACACCATCATGGTCCACAGCGCATCGCCGGGATACTTGCCCAGCACGGCCGGGAACAGGCCGGGGAATTTGCGCGAGGCCAGCCCGAGCGCGATCACGACCAGCACAATCGCGCAGTAGGCGAGCCGGTTGCGTGGCGCTGACAACAGCTTCAAGCTTGCTGCGCGGTGTAGTTGCGCAGCAAGCCCATCCCCACGGCCAGCAAGGTCGGGCCGATGAACAGGCCGACAAAGCCGAACGCCAGCACGCCGCCCATCACCCCCAGCAGCACCAGGATGAACGGCAGGCTGCTGCCACGGCTGATCAACAGCGGCTTGACCACGTTATCGACGCCGCTGATCAACAGCACGCCCCACACGGCCATGAAGATGGCCCAGCCGGTCTGGCCGTGGTCGAACAGCCAGATGGTGGCGCCGATCCAGATGAGCGGTGGCCCCACGGGAATGAGCGACAGCAGGAACGTGGCCACCGACAGCAGCGCCACGGCCGGCACGCCGGCAATCAAAAAGCCGACCGCCGCCACCACCGATTGCGCCAGCGCCGTGCCCAGCAGGCCGTACATGACACCGCGCACGGTGCGGCCGATGGTGTCGGACACCGATGCCGCCTGCTCGGCGCCGATCAGCTTGTCCATCGCATGACCGAGCGAGGCCAGCATGGCAACGCCGTCGCGGTACAGGAAAAAGCTGACGAACACGGCCAGGCTCACTTGCGCCACGCCGCTGCCCAGCAGCACGCCGCCACCGAGCAGCAGGTGGCGTGCCGGTTCCAGCAGGTTCTTGGCGACATGCAGCAGTTCTTCGCGGCTGCCCAACAGCTTGCGCAAATAGGTGTCGATCATTTCGCCCACCAGCGGAATGTCGCGCAACCAGGCCGGTGGCGCCAGCGTGCCGCTGCCAAGGCTGGCCTTGAAATGGTCGTAGAACGAGGCGGCGTTGTCGGCAATGTTCCAGGTCACCAGCGTGAGCGGCACCAGGATCAGCAAGGTCAGGCCCACGCTCATGATGGCAGCCGCCATCGACCGCCGGCCGCTGAGCCGGTTGAGCAGTCGCAGGTAAATGGGCCAGCTGGAAATCGTGATGGCGCTGGCAAACAGGATCGCCGCCACAAACGGACGCAGCACGATCAGGCAGCCGATCACCAGCAGGATGACGGCAGCGAGCCGGGTAAAAGGTTGAAAGCGTTGACGCATGCCGGCTCCGCAGGGGGGGTTAAAACCGAGTTACAACAACTGTTGGATATCGTGGACGATGGCCGCCTGGCCCTTAGCGTGCGGCACCATCAGGCGCACCTTGCCGGTCTTGTCGAAGATGTAGCTGGCGGCCGTATGGTCCACCGAATAGTTGGCAGCATCGCTGCCCGGCACCTTGGCGTAGAAAATCTTGAATTCTTTCGCCACCGCGGCGGTCTGCTCTGGCGTGCCGTACAGGCCGAGGAAGCGAGGATCGAACGTGGGCACGTATTGCGCCAGCAGTTCCTGGGTATCGCGCTCGGGATCGACGGTGACGAACAGCACTTGCACCTGGTCGGCCCTGGGGCCCAGCGCTTTCATCACGGCCGCCATGTTGGCCATGGTGGTGGGACAGACGTCGGGACACTGGGTAAAGCCGAAGAACATCACCACCACCTTGCCGCGGAAGTCGGCCATGGTACGCGGCTTGCCGGTATGGTCGTTCAGTGCGAAGTCTTTCGCAAAGGCGGCGCCGGTGATGTCGACATTCTGAAAGGCTGGGGAAGAAGATTTTTCGCCGCAGCCGGCAACTAAGATGGTGACGGCCAGCACGGCCAATGCGACGATTTTCTTCATATCTTGATGTAGTGGTCCACCAGCAGCGCCGCGAACAGCAGGCCAAGGTACATGATCGACCAGGCAAACGCCTTGCGCGCGATCACATCGGAATAGTGACGGTAGATTTTCCACGAATGGCGCAGGAACACGGCATTGAGGATGATGGCCGACACCAGGTAAATCAGCCCGCTCATCTGCACCACGTATGGCAGCACCGTGGTGGCGGCCAGCGCGATCGAGTACAGCCACACGTGCAGCTGTGTGTATTCCATGCCGTGCGTGACCGGCAGCATGGGCAAGCCGGAGCGGGCGTAGTCGTCGCGGCGATACAGCGCCAGCGCCCAGAAATGCGGCGGGGTCCACACGAAAATGATCATCACCAGCAGCCACGCTTCGGCCGGCACTTCGTTGGCCATCGCGGCCCAACCCAGCGCCGGCGGCATGGCGCCCGACAGGCCGCCGATCACGATGTTCTGCGGCGTGGCCGGTTTCAAAATCATGGTGTAAATCACGGCGTAACCGACAAAGCTGAAGAACGTCAGCCACATGGTGAGAGCGTTGACCATCGTGTACAAAATCCACATGCCGGCGCCACCCACCACCAGTGCGAACACCACGGTCTCGGCCACGGTAATGTCGCCCATCGCGTGCGGACGGCGCGCAGTGCGTGCCATGCGGGCATCGATTTCGCGCTCGGCCAGACAGTTCACCGCGAACGCGGCGCTGGTTAGCAGGAAGATGCCGATGGTTGCGGGCACGGCCACGCGCCAGTCCGGGATGCCGTCGGTCGCCAGGAACATGCCGATGATGGCGCAAAACACCGCCATCTGGGTAATGCGCGGCTTGGTCAGCGCCCAGAATTGGCCGATGCGGTTCGAAGGTTTGGTGAGAGTCTGCGTGGTCATGATGTGTTTTCGAATCAGCAAGCTACTGCTGCTTCTGTGATAATTTTTGCGATAAACCAGCCGCTGAAGCTGCTTTTTTAGCAAGATCATGCTGGAATTTAGCCTTGTAGTTTAACACGGTCAGCAAAAGTACCAGCAGCGCCGCGCCGGCGTTGTGCAACACGGCAATGGTCAGCGGGAAGCTGAAGTAGATCGTCGCCAGGCCGGTGGCGATTTGCGCGGCCAGCACGATGGCGATAGAACGCGCAGTTTTATGCAGGGCAACGTTGCCCCAAGCACGCCACACGGTGTAACCGGCCACCAGCGCCACGAGGAAGCCGGCATTGCGGTGCACCCAGTGGATCGCGGTCAGTGCAGAGAACGGAATGTAGTGGCCGGCAGCGGTCTTGCCCAGCTCGCGCCACAGGGTAAAGCCGTGTTCAAAATCCATTTCCGGCACCAGCTTGCCGCCGCACAGCGGGAAGTCGGTACACGCCAGCGTGGCGTAATTGGTGCTTACCCAGCCGCCCAGCGCCAGTTGCACCAGCAGCAGCGCGGCCGAGATGCCGGCCAGCCAGCGGATGTTGCGCATCGCGGTGGGCGAACCGGACAGCACCCGCACCGGCGCGATCAGCTGGTTCTGGTAGCCGCCATACCATACCAGCAACGCCAGCATGCTCATGCCCAGCAGCAGGTGGATGGTAACGATCACCGGTTGCAGCTTGAGCGTGACGGTCCAGGCGCCGAACGCGCCTTGCACGCAGACGCAAAAGAACAGGAAACTCGGCATCGCTGGGCGGTATTCAGGGCGCGTTCCCTTCGATTTGTACCATTGGTAGGAAGCCTGCAACATCATTCCCATGATGAGCACGCCGATCGTCATGGCCAGGTAGCGGTGGATCATTTCGATCCAGGCCTTGGCCACGGTGACCGGGCCGGTGGGGTTCAGGGTTTCGGCGGCAACGATGTCGGCATGGGCCAGGAACGGGTTGGCGGCGCCGTAGCAACCGGGCCAGTCCGGGCAACCGAGGCCGGAATCGGTGAGCCGCGTAAAGGCGCCAAACACGATCAGGTCGAAGGTGATGAAAGCGCTTACCCAGACCAGCTTGCGGTACTTGTTGGCGTCCGATGAAGTCCATACGAGAGTCAGCGGCAGCAGCGCCACCAGCAGCGCCGTAATGGCCATTTGAGCGAGAGTCAGGTGCATCGTTTATCCTATGGCTGAAGCTTTAAGCAGTTTGGCAATATCTTTGTGGACCTTGGCCGCCTTGGCGGTATCGCTGGACACCGCGCCCTTCGGGAAGCGCATCATCAGGTTACCCAGCGGGTCGATCAGGTACACGTAATCGGCGGCGCTTGCGCCCGGCTCCACCGGCAGCCATTGCTGCACCGTGGCAGCTGGCGCGCGCAGCATGTGGGTGCCGTCGTTGACGCGCAGCAGCATGGTCTCGAGTGGCTGGTCGTCGGTAATCAGCCACACGCGTTCCACCCGGTCCATGGCCTTGCCCTGCATGGTGCGCAGCTGGCGCATCGCAAACAGCTGGTCCTGGCAGTCTTGCTGGCAGTCGGACGGCCCTACCTTGAGCATGATCCACTTGCCTTGGTAAGCGGCCAGGGTGGCCGGGCTGCCGTCGAGCTGCTTGCTGGCCATGGCCGGTATCGGATACTGGCGCGCGTCGAGCAAGGTGCCGTAGTTGGTCACGCCGCCCTTGGGTTTCACCACGTAATACATGAAGTACGACGCCAGCAGCGGCGCCGCGCATACGGCGATCACCACCAGCAGCTTCCAGCGTCCGCGGGCCGTCTGTTTAGGGTTGTGGTTTTCCACGTCTGCATCCGTTCACGACAAAAAAGATGATGGCCATTGCCGCCAGCGCATACCACTGGAACGCATAGCCCTGGTGTTTTTCGGGATTCATGCCCGACGCCGGCCACTCGCGGCCCATGCGCAAGTCGTCGCCATAGGGCCTGGCCGGCGCGCTTTGCTGCAGCACGAACGGTTGCATGGTCAAGCCGCTGGCCGCCGCCACCTGCAGCGGATCGGCGTTCTGCACGATGGCGCCGGGCGCCAGCGCCGGGGCCTGGCCCAGTTCCATCACATGGCCCGCATGCAGCCGCGCCACGCCCTCGAGCGTCACGACTCCGGCCGGCGTATCGAAGGCGGGCAGCTTGTCGCGCGCCAGCGGATCGCGCGGCAACCAGCCGCGCTGCACCAGCACGTGCATGGCCGATCCGTCCACCTTGAACGGCATCAGCAGGTACACGCCGGCGCGGCCCTGGTACGGGCGGTTGTCGAGATACACGGGCCAGTCCTGCACGAAGCGGCCCGTCACCTGCACCCGGCGGTATTCGACGTCGGCAGCGGCCAGCGGCGCGCCGGTAAGCACCAGTGGCGCGGCGGCGGCGCCGTGCGCCAGCCGCTCCTGCGTGGCGATTTTTTCGTCGGCGCGGCGCTCCTGCCAGTTGCCGAGCGCGATGCCGAGCGCCACCACGAGCACCGTGGCGATGAAGGGAATTGGTTTAAATCGAAACGCAATCGGCATTACAATGAAGTCCCGCTCATCTCACCGCCCTGTCATGAAAATTGTCGTCGCCATTGCGTTCGTCCTGATCATCGGCAGCCTCGGTTCGGCGCTGTTCTTCCTCATGCGCGACAAGGGCAAGAGCAACAACACGGTGCGCGCACTGGCGGTGCGGGTGGGATTGTCGATCACCTTGTTCGTGCTGATCCTGGTGGCGTACAAGCTCGGTTACATCCATCCCACCGGTTTGCGTGGATGAACCCCGCAAACCGATGGGGTCGGACCCCGAACGGGGTCCGACCCCGGCCTTCGGTGTGCGGGGAAAAAACGATCGACAGCATTATAGCGCCGTTGGTCGGGGCTCGTTCAGAGCCAGTAAATCACCACGTACAGGCCCAGCCACACCACGTCGACGAAGTGCCAGTACCAGGCCGCGCCTTCGAACGCGAAGTGGTTGTCGGGCGTGAAATGCCCTTTCAGCACCCGGTATAGCACCACCGACAACATGATCGCGCCCATCGTCACGTGGAAGCCGTGGAAGCCGGTGAGCATGAAGAACGTAGAACCGTAGATGCCGGACGTGAGCTTCAGATTGAGGTCGTTATATGCGTGGATGTATTCGTAAGCCTGGAAACCCATGAAGGTAGCGCCCAGCAGCACGGTGGCAAACAGCCAGATCGCCGTTTTCGCGCGGTGGCCGGCGCGCAGCGCGTGGTGGGCGATGGTGAGCGTGACGCCGGACGTGAGCAGCAGCGCGGTATTGATGGTAGGGATAGGGAACGGTCCCATGGTACGGAATTCGTCGATGGTGCCGGCCGGGCTGGCGCCGCCCCACTGGGCGGCAAAGTCGGGCCAGATGAATTTATGGTCGATATCGCCGAGCCACGGCATCGAGATCGTGCGCGCGTAGAACAGCGCGCCGAAGAACGCACCGAAGAACATCACTTCCGAAACGATGAACCACGCCATCGACCAGCGGAACGAGTGATCGATGCGCTGGCTGTACAAGCCGCCCTCGGACTCCTTGATGGCGTCGCCGAACCAGAAGTACAGCACGGCGATGAACGCCACCAGTCCGGCCAGGCACAACGGCATGCCCCACGCCGCATCGTTGACCCAGCCCGACGCGCCGGCCATGGTGGCCAGCAGCGCGACGCCGGAAAACAGCGGCCAGCGCGACGGCCCCGGCACAAAATAATACGGTGCTGCGGTGTTGTGTGCGCTCATGGTGATCTCCCTGTTATTTTTGAGAACTTAATAGATAACTACGCTACCGCCCATTGCACGGCCAGGATCAGCAGCCCGATGAACAGGGCCACGGCGATCAGCGCCGCGATGACGATGTGCACCGGGTTGAGCCGGGCGTCGTCGTTGTCGAAATCACGCTTGCGGCGCAGGCCGAAAAACGACCACACCACCGCTTTCAGCGAGTACAGGAACGATGCCTTGTTCATCGCGACGCCGTCTGGTTCGTGCCGCCTACCTCGAAGAACGTGTACGACAAGGTGATGGTTTTCACTTCGCGCGGCAGCTTGGGGTCGATGTAGAACATCACCGGCATCTGCCGCGCCTCGTTCGGCTTCAACGCCTGCTGCTTGAAGCAGAAGCATTCGACCTTTTTAAAGTGCTGCATGGCGTTTTGCGGCGCGTAACTCGGTATCGCCTGCGCCGCCACGTCGCGGTTCTGGGTGTTCACCACTTCGTACGTGACGGTGGCCAGTTCGCCCGGGTGTACCTTCATGGACCCCACCGTAGGGCGGAAGCGATACGGGCCCTGGGTGTTGGCGTCGAACTCGATGGTGATGCTGCGCGTGCTGTCCACCTGGGTGTTCTGGTCGTAGGCGACCGTGCCGTCTTTTTGCGTGAGCACGTTCAACCCCAGTGCTTCGCAGATCTGGCGGTAGAACGGATTGAGTGCATAGGCAAAGCCGAACATCACCACGGCCGTGACCAGCAGCTTGCCGAGCAAGGTGCGGTTCAGACCAAGGGTGCGGTCTTTGCTCATGTCAGCTCAACCAGATGCGTTTGACGAACACGGACAGAAAAAACAGCACCGCCAGTGCGGCCAGCCACAGCGCCATGCGCAGGTTATTGGGTTTTTTGGCGCTCATGTCATTTGAACTGCGGTGGCGTTTCAAACGTATGGAACGGCGCCGGCGACGGCACGGTCCATTCCAGCCCCTCGGCGCCTTCCCACGGCTTGGCTTCCGCCTTCTTGCCGCCACGGATGGTCGGGATCACCACGCCGAACAGGAAGAATACCTGCGACAGGCCGAAGCCGAACGCGCCGATGGTGGCGATCATGTTGTAGTCGGTGAACTGCGCCGAGTAATCGACATAACGGCGCGGCATGCCGGCCAGGCCGAGGAAATGCATCGGGAAGAACGTGATGTTGAAGGAAATGAGCGACAGCCAGAAGTGCGCCTTGCCCATGGTTTCGTTGTACATGTGGCCGGTCCACTTGGGCGACCAGTAATAGAAGCCGGCAAACAGCGCGAACAGCGAACCGGCCACCAGCACGTAGTGGAAGTGCGCCACCACGTAATACGTGTCCTGCAATTGGATGTCGATCGGCGTCACGGCCAGAATCAGGCCGGTGAAGCCGCCGATGGTGAACACGAAAATGAAGCCGACGGTGAACAGCATCGGCGTTTCGAACGTCATCGAGCCGCGCCACATGGTGGCGATCCAGTTAAAGACCTTCACGCCGGTGGGCACGGCGATCAGCATGGTGGCGTACATGAAGAACAGCTGCGACGTCACCGGCATGCCGGTGGTGAACATGTGGTGGGCCCACACGATGAACGACAGAATCGCGATCGACGCCGTGGCGTACACCATCGACGCGTAGCCGAACAGCTGCTTGCGCGCGAACGCGGGCAGGATTTGCGAGACGATGCCGAAGGCCGGCAAGATCATGATGTACACCTCGGGGTGGCCGAAGAACCAGAAGATATGCTGGTACATCACCGGGTCGCCGCCGGCAGCGGCGTTGAAGAACGTGGTGCCGAAGTGGCGGTCGGTGAGCGTCATGGTAATCGCCCCGGCCAGTACCGGCATCACCAGGATCAGCAAGTAGGCCGTGATCAGCCAGGTCCAGCAGAACATGGGCATTTTCATCAGCGTCATGCCCGGCGCGCGCATGTTCAAAATGGTGACGATGATGTTGATCGAGCCCATGATTGACGACGCGCCCATCAGATGCATGGCAAAGATGGCCATGTCCATGCCGGGGCCCATTTGCGTGGACAGCGGCGCGTACAGGGTCCAGCCGGCAGCGGTGGCCCCACCAGGCACCAGGAACGACGTGGCCAGCAGCAGCGCGGCCGGCGGCAGCAGCCAGAACGAGAAGTTGTTCATGCGCGCAAACGCCATGTCGGAGGCGCCAATCTGCAGCGGGATCATCCAGTTGGCAAAGCCCACGAAGGCCGGCATGATGGCGCCGAATACCATCACCAGGCCGTGCATGGTGGTCAGCTGGTTGAAGAATTCGGGCTGGAAGAATTGCAGGCCGGGCTGGAACAGTTCGGTGCGTATCAGCAGCGCCAGCACGCCGCCCGACAGCAGCATGGCAAACGAGAACCACAGGTACAGCGTGCCGATATCCTTGTGGTTGGTGGCGAACACCCAGCGCGACAGTCCGTGCGGATGGTCGTGGGCGTGGGCGTGGTCGTGACCCGGCGCGGCATGATCGTGGCCGTGATCGATGGTGCTTGTGCTCATTGATGTCTCCTGCTTGTATGCTGGATTATTTACGTGCAGCCACGATTTCGGCCGGCTGGACGATGTTCTGTTCTGGTTTGTTCGACCAGCTGTTGCGGGT
>Ga0308164_10003326_pt1 | contig 14678 bp, 17 predicted proteins | sample PhyTR2_FD_201031 | JGI IMG/M metagenome (GOLD analysis project Ga0308164, IMG submission 201031) | Phyllosphere microbial communities from UC Gill Tract Community Farm, Albany, California, United States - DLSLT.R2 | ecosystem: Host-associated > Plants > Phyllosphere > Unclassified | place: USA... | reverse complement strand
AAAATTAAAATTTTCCACTCACAAAGGGAATCATTATCTTTGCCGGAATAAATCTATCGAACGAAATGAAATTTTTTATTGACACAGCCAATTTAGAGCAGATCAGAGAAGCAAGAGACCTTGGAATTTTAGATGGGGTTACCACCAATCCTTCGCTAATGGCAAAAGAAGGAATTCGCGGAAATGAAGCGATCAATAACCATTACAAAGCAATCTGCGAACTTGTAGACGGAGATATTTCGGCAGAAGTACTTTCTACTACTTATGAGGAAATGATCAAGGAAGGTGATGAATTGGCAGCGATTCACCCAAATATCGTTGTTAAGATCCCAATGATCAAAGACGGTATCAAAGCATTAAAATATTTTTCCGATAAAGGAATCAAAACCAACTGTACGCTTATTTTCTCTGCAGGGCAGGCACTTTTAGCCGCTAAGGCAGGAGCTACTTACGTTTCTCCTTTCTTAGGAAGATTAGATGATATCTCAACAGACGGATTAAATCTTATCCAGGAGATCAGATTAATTTTTGACAACTATATGTATGACACTGAGATCCTGGCAGCATCTATCCGTCATTCTATGCACATCATCGACTGTGCTAAGATTGGTGCAGATGTGATCACGTCTCCACTTCCTCCGATCTTGAGCTTATTGAAGCATCCTCTAACGGACAGCGGATTGGCTCAGTTTATTGCAGATTCTCAGAAACTGGCTTAATAGCTGAAGTAATTTAAATATAAAAATCCCGAAACTTTCGTTTCGGGATTTCTTTTATAAGTTTTCTTCTATATTTTTAATGACCCTGCAAGGGTTCCCTACAGCAACAGCATGATCGGGAATATCTTTGGTCACTACACTTCCAGCTCCTATCACCGCATTATTTCCAATGGAAACTCCCGGCAGGACTACGACATTTCCTCCGAACCATACATTATCTCCAACAGTGATGGGATGAGCGTATTCCAGGCCTTCATTTCTCTGTTTGGCATCCAGCGGATGTCCAGCGGTATAAAAACTGCAGTTTGGACCAATGAATACATGATCCCCGAATTTCACTTTGGCGCAGTCTAAAATAACCAGATTATGATTGGCATAAAAGTTTTCTCCTGTCTCAATATTGTAGCCGTAATCACACCAAAAAGACGGTTCTATACAGATATTTTCCTTGGTGCTTCCCAGAATTTCTTTAATCAATTTATTTCTGTTTTGGGTATCTGAATTTTTCAGCTGGTTGTATTCCAGACAAAGATCTTTACAAGCCATACGTTCTTTGATCAGTTCCTTATCGTAATTCGCATCATATAAAAGTCCGGCTGCACATTTTTCCTTTTCTGTCATAATATTGGATTCAAGTTTAAGATTTAAATATACGACAATAACAAAAAAACAGGATGGTTACTAATAACCATCCTGTTCTCTATTACAATTAATGCAGATTATTTTACCAGATCCGGTTCGATCGGGTTATTATTTTTCTGAAGGGTTTCTTTTGTTCTCTTTTCCATTTCCTTGAAAACCTGGTTGGGATCTGAAAGTTCTTTTCCGTCTGAAGTTTTCATTTTGAATACCATTTTTGTATTGGAGTCTCCCCCACTTTTCATCATCATTTCTCTCATATTTTTGGTAGGATCGTTTGCATAAGCTTTCCATACTTTTTTGTACTGATCTTTCGTGATCTCAAGTTCCTTTCCTCCCATACCTAATACTCTGATATTGTCCGGAAGCTGGGTTTCTTTTTCTTCAGCAGGACTCTGTATCGTTTTGTTTCCTATGAGTGTCATGATGTGTGAACCCGTGTTGTCTTCTAATTTCACAATCAGTCCGGGAAGTCCATAAAATTTATACGGCCCATCCTGAAAAGGAATATCTGAGGAAAACCAGGCGATCCATTCTCTTCCGCCATAACTTGTTACTGCTTTCTGAGCATTGTATTCACCTATTTTCTGCTTGTCAGGAAGAATCTTCCACTCCGGTTTTTTATCTTCTTTTATTTTATACTTATCTGTACTGACATTGGTAAAAAGATAGGTTTTAAAATCCGGATAGTCTTTAGTTACTTTATAAGAAACCTGACCAGGGGCATCCCTCCTGTTGACACTGATGCTTCCGCTACCGGTACTGATCTGCTTTTCCAGATCCGCCTTTGAAGTGGAATCTGCAACAAATTTATCGCGGCTGTAATAAGCTGATCCCTTTTTATTGATATCCAAAAGCATCATTTCCTTCTTCACCTCTTCTTTATTGTTGGAATCCGGAATGAATTTATATTCATAAAAAAATCTGTTGGTCTGGGCTCCTGTTACTATTCCCAGAAGCAGAAAAAATAAAATTTTTGTTTTCATCCTAATTTGAATTTAATAAAAAAGCTCTGTAAATATAGAATTAACAAAGCTTTTTGGTACTTATTTTTTTGTCTGTATCCTTATTTCCCCACGTCTGATATTTGCTCCATCCGTCTTATTAATGGTAATACTCGCAATACTTTCAGGGTTTACTGCATCCATTTCACTTTTGGTGATCTGTTTTCCATCCAGAAAAATCTTAGTATCATCCCAGCCATTTACCTTAAACTTTTTTACCCCGTTTAAAGCAAGAGTTCCATTAGATTCTTTTTTAATGTAATCAGCCTGAAGTTCCATGGTTCTGTTTCCTGAAAATGGTTTATCAGAATTTGAACTTCTGAAGAAGTAGACATTTCCTTTGGCGCCTTCTGAAATTCCTTTTAATGCTTCCAACCTTGCTTTCTCACCCATTTTTCTTGCCTTCTCTCCTTGTATTCTAGCTCTTTCACCTGCTTTTCTGGCCTCCTCTCCGGCAACTCTGGCTGATTCCCCTTGTATTCTTCCTAATTCCCCGGCTTTAATAGCTTCGATTCGTGCAGTCTGGCCTTGTAATCCTGCTATTTTGGCTGCTTTCATTCCTTCAATTCTCGCCTTCTCTCCGGCTATTCTGGCTTCTTCTCCAATTGCCCTTGCTTTTTCGCTTAATTTCATGGCTTCTATACCGGCTTTTTCAGCTTGTTTTCTGGCTGCTTTTTCAGCACGGATAGCTTTCTTTGAAACTTTTGCATTTCCTGAATCCCAGCTTTGGTAAGCACCATCATTAAACCTTATTACTTTTACTTTCGCAGAATTGTAAGGCATTGGAGGAGCCGGTGGGGCATCAGGAAAATCAATATTCAGATTTGAAAGGTCAGGCATTTCTACGCCAAGGCTTTCAAGGTCTTTAGTTTTATTTTTCCATTCATCAGATTTGAAAAAGTCATTCATCCTTTTTGCTTCCTCTTTTGAAATCGCTAAATCTCTCTTAAAATCAATGGAATTCGTAATTCTTCCTATTTCGCCTGAAAGTTCACCGATCTCATCAATTTTCAACTGGAATTCTTTGCTTTCCGGTTTTAACTTCTTTAAATCTTTACTTTTTTCTTCGATCTTTTTTCCAAGTTCAGCCAGTTCTTTTTCGCTGGCAGATTTTTTTAGAAATTTAGGTTCTATAGCTTCTGCTTTTTCTGCTTTCTCAGGTTTTATGGTATCTCTTTTGATCTGGGAAACAGCTTCCTTGATTGCTATATTGGTTTCTTTAATTTCATTGTTCTTGGCATTTACCATGTAGGCAAAAGCTACTGAAAATACAACCGGAAGTGCAAAAATTCTCCGCGCATATCCGAATTTGGTTTTTGGTTTTTGTAACATTTTGAGTCGTTTTTTTAGATTTGAACTTAGAAACGGACTGGTGGCAGGCAACTGGTTTCCGGAAAAGTGGCTTGCTAAAAGCATCTGCGCAAATGCTTTGGTGTCCGATTGTTTGACGGCTTTTTTATCCGCCAGGTATTCGTGAATAAGGCTTATTTCTTTTTTAATGATATGAAAAAACGGATTGAACCAGAAAACAGAAGTAATAATTTCGATACCTATCTTATCGAAGGAATGTTTCTGCTCAATGTGAACCATTTCATGCTTTAAAATCTGTTCACCAACATCAGAATTCAGGGTGATGGTATTTTTCCAAAAAAGGTTTTTAAAGTATGAAAACGGAGCTTCTGTCAGGTCTGTACGGTAAAAATTGATCCCGTCAAAACTTTCTTTTTGAAACTGCTTCTTAAGTCGTTGGATCTTCAGGATCCCAAAAATCAACTTCCCTAAAAAATAGAGAGAAACCAGTCCCAAAGCTGAAAAAATAATGCTAAAATAAATGTGGCCATTGTCTATGTTTTTTTCTGTATTAAAATTCTGTATCTTATCAAGAAGCATATATAGGTCGCTATTTACTTCTATCGTAAAATCATCTATTCTGATCAGGGGCAGCAACAGTGATATCATCATCGCACCCAGCAGATAAAACCTGTTATAATGATGAAATGTCTTGTCCTTTAAAGACAACTGATAATATAAAAACATTACACCGGAACTTACAATTACTTTTCCAAAGTACAGAAATAGAGTTTCCATGGTCAGTTAGTTTTTCTTTTTAAGTTCGTTCAGAAGCATTTCAAGGTCTTCCACAGTCATTTCATTTTTCTCTACCAGAAAAGAAACTGCGCTTTTATAAGAGCCTTTGAAATAATTTTTCACAAGACTTTTCATGGTCTTCCCCGAATACTGCTCTTTGGTAACCAAAGGAAAATATTCGTGTTGTCTTCCGTATACATTATAATCTACAAACTCTTTGTCTTTCAAGACTTTCAAAATAGTAGAAACCGTATTGGTATGTGGTTTTGGGTCTGGAAAGAGATCCAGAATGTCTTTCAGAAATCCTTTTTCCAGTTTCCATACATACTGCATTACCTGTTCTTCCGCTTTTGTCAAATTCTGAATTTTCATATCCTTTTCATTTATTACTTTAATGATATGCAAAATCTCATATCACTAATAAATTAGTTATACAAATGTAGAAATAAAATCGAACCAAACAACTATTTTTTTAGTGATAAAGGATTTAATGATTTAAATAATTGAAAATCAATTACATAAATTTCATTAAAATATATTAAATTTTTAATGCACTTTAATTATTGTCTGTTTAATTGTCAGAAAAAGTAGTCTTTATGCTGTAAATTCTTAAAACTTGTTAATTTTTATTAAATAAAATTAAAATGAATTTGTTTAAAGTGAGAAAATATATTTATTTTAGTGCTTTAAAAATTTCTCATGAAAAGATATAACTTATTGATTGTATTATTACTGCTTATTTTTAACGTTACTACGGCTCAAAAGAAGAACTCTCCCGCTGCGGATCTCAGCATTTTAAAGGAAACCAAAACGAAGATTGAAAATACGGTTCCACTGGTGATCAAGCATCTGCAGGCTATTGCTGATAAAGAGGGCGACAATAATATCATTACGAACGGAAAGACCGCTCTAGGAAAAGAATACGGAATTTTGGAATCTGAATGGTTCCTGTACAGAAATAATATGAAAAACTGTATCCTGAACAATTCTTCCAAGAAAGCTAAAAAATGTATGGATTATCATACGCAATACCTGAGAAATACATTCATCAACTACGGAAACTATATTTCAAACCTGACAAGAAAGAATGGATATCTTGGTGTGGATGGTGATATAAAATTCGATTTCAAACCTGCTGAGATTGCAACAAAGCTTAGTGAAGCCTACCTTAATGCAAATGATGCTGCAGGAAGAATGAAAGGTGACCAGAAAAAAGAGTTTTTGGGGCAGACCATGTCAGATGATAACAAACTTACTCCCTTCGGCCAGTTAGCTCAATAATATTTATAACCACAACATACTGAATCCCGTTTTTTTTAAAACGGGATTTTTATTTTTAGTCATTCTCATTCTAGATTCTGCTCAAATTCCTCACAGGTCCTTAAAATCGTATCAGGATGCTGGTCAAATTTACCCAGCTTTACAGTATAATAATTCTTGGTCAACTGTTCAAAATCGGGAAACTTTCTGTCTTTATTTTTCAGCTTAATAACAAGGCTTTGCTTTATGGAGGTTGAATAACCGCCCCCTTCGGTCGGCACCTGAGATTCATAGGTGCTGATATCAAATCCTGATATGGTGTCCCACGGAATCTGGTTGTCGGGAGGAATTGTAAAGCTCCCTTCAAAATGCATAATGTCAACAAAATTTCTTCCGTAGCACAGCTTTATTCCATCTGCTGATAAAATTATTTTTTGTTTTACATCCCAAATATAGCCTGATATGACTACCACAGGAAAAAACAGGGTTACCATGATCAGAAAAATAATAAATATCTTCCCGTCGTCTGCCAGAATTAACCATTTCACCAGAAAAAATAATGGGACCGCTCCGAATATGAACAATAAAACGAAGTCGGTAATGACTGATTTTTTTCTTTCCGAAATGATAACATTTTCCATCGGCCAGGAATTTTAGGATCAGAATAATATAAAATTTAACTTTAAATCTTTAAGTACTAAGTTAAGCTAAAAACTGTTATGCTATGTTGCCCGAAAAAAAAGAGAACCACAGATGTGATTCTCTTTTAGTTGGGAATATATACAATAAATTTCATCATACTATTCTGGATGAAAATCTTTAAAAAACAAATGATCTCCGCCAGGAAAGCAGTTATGTATTAATCATAAAAACATTCGGGAAAAAGTAGAAAATGAGGCGGAGATCATTAAACATAAATAAACTCTACAACCAGTTACCTGATTGATTTGAGCGTTACAAAAGTAAGCTTCAGATCTGTTCCGGTAAAAAATATATTGTAGAATTAAATAAAACATTTTGTAGAAGTAATACTACTTTTGAAACAATATCATGATTGATGGCTTGATCTGGTTTATGTTCATCTTCTGATTGCTACACCTTATTTCCACCAGTGATAGTAATTGTGAAGCCCATCATACTCAAATCCACAACGCGGATACAAGGTATTTCCGATATCATTGCTTTTTTCTGTTTCAAGCATCAATCCACAGGCACCCGTTTCTTCACACCATTGCTTACTTCGGTCTATAAGCCCTACGGAAATTCCTTTTCCTCTGTAATCCGGATGTACAAAAAGATCACTTAAAAGCCATTGTTTCTGCAGTCTGGTGTAGTGGAAAAGCTTATAAAGCTGTACAAAACCTATGGCTTTTCCATCAGTAAATGCCAGAAAAATATCAGACTCATTATTCAGAAATCTTTCTTTAAGGAATGTTTTCCCTTTTTCTACATCAGATTCCTGACGGTAAAAAATACGGTAAAGGTTGAAGAGTTCTGCAGTTTCATTCAGGTCTTCAAGGCCTGCTTTCTTAATTGTGTAATTCATTTCTGTAATTATTTTTTTAAATTAACAATGCAAAAGTATTTTGAAATAGGACTACATTTGTACTCCAGATATTAAACAACTGATAGTCCAGTATGCTTCCGTTCGAACACATCATCAACATTGATAAAGAAAACAAAATTGCAGTTTACAGACAGATTGCGGTTTCTATTATTATGGCCATAAGAAACGGCGTGCTAAAACCACGTTATCATCTTCCCGGAACCCGTGAACTTTCAAAAGCATTGGGAATACACCGCAAAACAGTCATTGCAGCCTATGATGAATTACATGCGCAGGGCTGGATTACGATCATTCCAAGAAAATATACTGCTGTATCCGACCATATCCCATTACTGAAGCCTCAACGATGGAACGCAGCGGATGCAGTCCCCTCTTATGAAAACAGCTTCAGTCTTCCGTTCAGACAGATTGATGAAGAGATAGAAAAATCACGATATGGATTGCTTCCTGAAATCATTATTGACGACGGACATCCTGATGTAAGGCTTTCCCCAATTGATGAGCTTTTGAAAACCTATCGTTCGTACACATCCAAAAGACACACCATCAAAAATGCCAATATCGGGACAGAACAAGGTACTTCAAGGCTTCGGGACGAGCTGGCCCATTATCTTTGTGAAACAAGAGGTCTTACTATAAGTTCAGAAAACATACTGATTACGCATGGTGCACAGATGAGCATCTATCTGGCCGCACAGCTTATTCTGGGACCTGATACCAATGTCATAGTAGGATCGCCCAATTATCCGGCTGCCAACGCTGCATTTGAACAGACCGGTGCAAAGCTTATAGAAGTGCCTGTGGATGAAAATGGCATTAACACCGAAGATGTTGAACTGATCTGTAAAAAGAAAAAGATTAGTGCGGTTTACGTTATTCCCCACCATCATTATCCTACCACAGTCACGCTCAGCGCTGCCAGGAGAATGAAACTGCAGGAGCTGGCGGCTACCTATTCTTTTGCAATTATTGAAGACGATTATGACTATGATTACCATTATAACTCTTCACCGTATCTTCCTCTGGCTGGAAGCAGCCATAATGGAAATATTATTTATATCGGATCTTTCTCCAAAATCCTGGATCCTTCTCTCAGAATAGGTTTTATGGTGGCTCCAAGAAACTTTATTGACCAATGCACGGCATTACGAAAAATCATCGACGTAGGTGGTGACGGCTATATGCAAAATGCGGTGGCTTTTCTGATCAGGGAAGGTGAGCTTAAACGGCATCTTAAAAAGGCAAAAAAGATCTACCATCAACGCAGAGACTTTCTGGACGCTTTATTGAAAAACAGGTTGAGTCCATATATTTCCTATGTTCTGCCATCTGGTGGAATGGCTTTCTGGATCAGATTGTCACCTGAGTATCCTATACACCATTTAATAAAAATTCCACAGTTAAAAATTTTACGCACTGACGAAAAACTGAATGCTTTCCGGTTTGGTTTTGCTTCAATGGATGAGAAGGAATTAGAAATAACAGTAGATTTTTTAAAAACAGCTTTGGATCGTTTCTAATGATCAATGGATTTTAAGTCAGTCAAAAAATACAGCATGTTTCGGATTTTATATAAGCATTAAGCTTCAGAAATTTGCATTATAAAATGTAAAATAATGAATAACATCATCCGGAGAATTGAACGTATAGACTGGCAAAACGTCACTGAAACCCTGCACCAAAACGGATATGCCGTGATACCCGGTTTCTTATCAGATAATGAATGCGAAGCATTACAATCAGATTATGACAATGTGGACTTATACCGCAAAACGGTTGTTATGGCCCGCCACCGTTTTGGATTGGGTGAATATAAATACTTTAATTATCCCCTTCCAGATTTGATTCAAACAATAAGAACAAACATATATCCGCACCTCGTTCCTGTTGCCAATGCGTGGTTTAAGGCACTTAGGATTGATATGGATTTTCCATTGGAGCATACGGCATTACTTCAGCAGTGCCATAACAACGGCCAGCGGAAAGCAACTCCTCTAATTTTAAAATATGGAAAGGGAGGTTTTAATACTTTACATCAGGATCTTTACGGAGATATTTACTTTCCAATTCAACTCGTTTTAATATTAAATGAGCCCGAAAAAGATTTTACAGGCGGAGAATTTGTGCTTACCCAGCAGATTCCCAGAGCACAGTCCAAAGCTATTGTCCTTCATCCTAAGAAAGGTGATGCTTTGATTTTTACTACCAATTTTAAACCTGAAAAAGGAGCTAAAGGATATTACAGAGTAAATATGAAGCACGGTGTGAGTGAAGTAAAAGAAGGCAGCCGTTGTACATTGGGAATTATTTTTCATGATGCTGCCTCTTAATATGAAACTACATACTGAAATATCTGAAACTGCATTAAGAATTGGAATCAGAGCCGGGGAAATTAATTTTGCAGGAAATAAAAAATTAAAAATCTACGGTCTGTTGAGCTGTTCTTCCGGCAAAAAAATGAAACAGGAAAACAGGGTCTTTTTTAAATCTGAAAAAGAAGCATTAGAAAATAAGTACCGCCCGTGTGGACACTGCATGAAGGCGAAATACAAGCTATGGAAAAAGAAGGAATAACCGGAAATCCATCAGAAGTAATGAAATTATGAGATTCTGTAATGTTAAATGCAGCTTTTTCAATATCATTGTAAAATCAATAGCATTTAAGTATGAGAATTAAAATGTCTGTGTTCCTCGTTTCCGGTTTTATTTCAGTTTGTGGTCAAACAGCAGTAATGGAGATTAATTATGAAACTAAAATCATTCAGGACAGCATCAATAAAAGCCAGGTAAATATATATGCTTCCACTTTATTATGTAATAATCTGGAATCATCTTACTATAGCCGGGAAGCTAAAGCTTTTTATAACAGAAATTCTAAAGAAACTATAATCAGTACAAACTATGGAGCTATTCCTAAATATCCTAAATCGGTAATCAGCGTTTATAAAAAAAAAGAAAATTTAATGGTATCCATGCCTGTTGGCAGATATATTTTCACATATGAAGAACCTAAACTAAAATGGGAGATACTGAACAAAAAAAAAGACATACAGGGCTTTAAAAGTCAGCTGGCAAAAACCACAACTGACACCGGTGAAACTTTTTTTGCCTGGTTCACTAATGATATAGCGATCCCTGACGGACCGTTCAGATTTAAAGGCTTATCCGGCCTGGTTCTTGAAGTATATAATAAAAACAGAACAATTGAGATTTATGCTACTGATATCAGAAAATCAGAAGAAATAATAGAGCCATTAAACTATGGGAATGATGTCAAAACAAAATCTAAAGAGCAATTTCTGAAAGCAAGAGAGAATTATCAGGAAAACCCCTCTGTTTACAATGGAAATATGAAGATATTTGATGAATACGGAAACGAAAAAACTAAAAAGATGACCGATCGAGTAAAAAGCCAAACTACTTTTCTGGATTGAAACCTGATCTTGAAACGGCTTAATATTTAATTGAAAACCTTCTTAATTTGCAGATAACTCCGATTTCATTTATTAAATGATATAAAACAAAAAAGAAGCAATAATTTATTGCTTCTTTCTTTCTAGTAGCGGGAACCGGACTCGAACCGATGACCTTCGGGTTATGAGCCCGACGAGCTACCTACTGCTCCATCCCGCGGTGTATCTTTAGAGTGCTTACCGAAAGCACTTAGCTTAGTAGCGGGAACCGGACTCGAACCGATGACCTTCGGGTTATGAGCCCGACGAGCTACCTACTGCTCCATCCCGCGGTGTATCTTTAGAGTGCTTACCGAAAGCACTTAGCTTAGTAGCGGGAACCGGACTCGAACCGATGACCTTCGGGTTATGAGCCCGACGAGCTACCTACTGCTCCATCCCGCGATATTGTGAGTGCAAAGATACGGCTATTTTTTAAAAATCCTAATTTTTCTTTTAAATAAAGGACTTTTATGAAAACTATTTTATTATTTGTATCTTTGTTTTATGGCAAAAATACTGAAAATTTACCCTGACAATCCTCAGGAAAATCTTATAAATGAGGTTATTAAAACCTTAAAAAACGGCGGACTGATTATCTATCCTTCGGATACAATTTATGCCTTAGGATGTAATATTTTCGACATAAAAGCTATGGAAAAGCTGGCTCAGCTTAAAAAAGTTAAGCTGGAAAAGTCTCAATTCTCAATTATTTGTAATGATCTCAGCCATCTTTCGGATTTTACGAGACCTATAGACACTTCAGTGTTCAGATTTTTGAAAAGCCACCTTCCGGGACCGTTTACCTTTATTCTTGATGCCAACAAAAGCCTTCCTCTGGCTTATAAAAATCATAAAACTATTGGGATCCGTGTGCCTGACCATCCAATTCCGCAGCTAATTGTAGAAAAACTGGGTCACCCTATCGCTTCAACATCTATCAAGGATGATGATGAAATCATTGAATATTCTACTGATCCTGAACTGATCGCAGAAAAATACGATCATCTGGTAGATATTGTGATCGATTCCGGTTATGGTGATAATATAGCTTCTACTATTGTGGATCTTACTTCGGGAGAACCGGAAATTATCCGTCAGGGAAAAGGAATTATTTAAGATTAACAGCTGAGAGTTAATCGTTGAGGATATGAGTGTGAACGGAAAATATGCAGTAGGAATTCTTTTAACCTTTGTGCTTCTGGCTGCAGCAATGCTGTATGCTTTCCCTGTTATTTATTCTATTACGGGAATAAGAGCATTTACATCTCTTAATTTCTTTTATACAAGGATTGCACTCTGGACTGTTCTTCTTTTGGTTTTTCTTTATAATTTTTACATAGAGAAAAATAATTTCCTAATGTGGAAAGAGAAGAATTATCCTGTATTTTTCTATATAAAAGCAGTGATTGCAATGTATCTGATCTGTGCTTTCGGCAGTGCTTTCCTGAATTTAATTATACAGCTTTTAACTCAGGAAGGGATGAGCAGAAAACTGGTTCAGATTGCATCTGTTTTCAGGAATAATTATTTATTGATTATTTTTACCTGCTTTACGGCGGGTGCTGTGGAAGAGCTTCTGATGCGCGGATATGTTCAGCCAAGAATTGAAAAAATATATAATAACCCCTATCTGGGCATATTTGTTTCTGCTGCGTTATTTGGGATTCTCCACAGTACTTACGGAACAATTGGACAGGTAATGATCCCTTTCTTTATCGGAACCGTTTTTGCTTTGTTTTATAAAAAATATTCAAATATTAAGATTCTGATCATCTGTCATTTTATGTATGACTTTGTTTCCATGATGATTATGAATTTTATTGACATTAAACATTTATCTGTATTCTAACATTATGAAAATTATAACTTCTCCAGCGAAACTGATGAACGTTGAAAATTCAACAGACCTACTGAGATCTACTACTCCTAAATTCATCGAAGAAGCTGCATTTATACAGTCTTTTTTAAAGCATAAATCACCAAAATACCTTTCCGAATTAATGGAAATTTCACCCAAATTAGCCGATGAAAACTGGGAAAGAAATCAAAAATGGAAAGATAAGCCCACGGCAAAAGAGTCCGCTCCTGCAATGTTTGCTTTTACCGGTGAAGTATACAGAGGACTGGATGCTAAAACTCTTGATAAGAATGCCATCGATTATCTGCAGAAAAATTACAGGATGCTTTCGGGGCTTTACGGGCTGCTGAAACCATCTGACAAGGTGATGCTTTACAGATTGGAAATGGGACGTCATTTTGAATTTGATCAGTATAAGAATCTATATGAATTCTGGAGAGAAAAGATCACGGAACAGCTGAATTCTGAAATGAAAAAAGGCGAGATCCTGCTTCATCTGGCCAGCAACGAGTACGGAAAAGTAATTGACAGGAAAAAACTAAATCACAAAGTGATAGATTTCGACTTTTATGAGCTGAAAGAAGGGAAACTTAAAACAATTGTAGTTTACACCAAACATGCTAGAGGTCTCATGGTCAGGTTCTGCGCAGAAACTAATGCAAAGACCTTAAATGATGTAAAGGCATTTAACTATGAAGGTTACCTGATTGATGAAGAAAAGTCTACAGATACAAAACTGGTTTTCACAAGATAAATGACAATATCAGCATTCAAAAAATATTTCAAAACAGAGCTTTCCGGATCTTATAGTGAATCGGAAAGCACGTTTTTATATTCTGTTTTTATACAGAAGATTGTAGGTCTCGATGCTTTTCATCAGAGAAAACTTTCTCATCAGGAACTTCTTATTGATGATGAAAGACAACTGACCCATGCGGTATCTGAATTAAAAACAGGCAGACCTTATCAACAAATCCTTGGAGAAACGGAGTTTTACGGAATGGTATTTTTTGTGGATGAACATGTTTTGATTCCACGTCCTGAAACAGAAGAGCTTCTGGAGATGGCGATCCGTGAAATCCGGAGTTTAAATCCTGAAAAAAGAGGTTTAAAAATCCTGGATATCGGAACCGGAAGTGGAGTCATCCCTTTAGTGCTGAAAAAATATTTCCCCAATGCAGACATTTCATCCATTGATTTTTCTGAAAAAGCACTGGAAACGGCTAAAAGAAATGCTGAACATCATCAGCTGAATATCAATTTCATTCATAGTGATTATCTTAATTTAAAATTAGATGAAAACTACGATATCATTATTTCTAATCCTCCTTACATTGGAATTGAAGAGGAAATTGAGATTGCTGATTCTGTGAAGGAATTTGAACCGAAAATGGCACTTTTCTCCCCTGTTCAGGATGCACTGATTTTTTACCGTAAAATTGCAGAAGATTCCAGAAATCATCTAAATGATAACGGCTTCTTATTTTTGGAAATCAATCAAAAGCTAGGCCCTGAAACTCTTGCATTGTACACTGAACATTTCTCTGAGGCTCAACTTATCAAGGATTTGTCAGAAAATGACCGTTTTATTTTTGGAAAGAAATAGATGATCATGGAAATTGTTACGCATCTTATCAATACCATTAAAATTGCTGAAGTTATCAGTGATGAAATGATCATCCATACTACTGAAGACAGCCTGGATCTTCTTGGAAATATTTATTACCAGGGCTTTGATAAGGTGATTATCTATGAAAAGAATATAACCCCTGAATTCTTTGATCTGAAAACAAAAATAGCCGGCGATATTCTGCAGAAGTTCTCCAATTACCGTGTAAGTCTTGCCATTGTGGGTGATTTTGAAAAATATGAAAGTAAAAGTATCCGGGATTTTATTTTTGAAAGTAATAACACAAAACAGGTCAACTTCGTTGATACCCTGGAAGATGCTTTAAAAAGACTTGGAAACTGATAAGTTATTAATCTGCGAAAGGAAAATAGCATTCCTAAAATAAAAATTCGTTCATATTTAAAACCACAGATGACACGAATTTCCACAGATATTTGCACTAATAAAATATGCAGAGT
>Ga0308164_10003325_pt1 | contig 14679 bp, 14 predicted proteins | sample PhyTR2_FD_201031 | JGI IMG/M metagenome (GOLD analysis project Ga0308164, IMG submission 201031) | Phyllosphere microbial communities from UC Gill Tract Community Farm, Albany, California, United States - DLSLT.R2 | ecosystem: Host-associated > Plants > Phyllosphere > Unclassified | place: USA... | reverse complement strand
CCATTGCCTCATTTTTGAAGCGCTCAAAATCAAATGGTTCTTTACTTTTCATTGTGTCCTAAGTGGTACTAAATTACTTATTTTAACTCTATATTCTAGAGTTGACACAGTTCACTTTACAGTCTCTTCCCCGCCGTACTGATCATTTCTCCGATATTTTGAAATAGTCCTTCAGCCACACCGCTACTGAGATCTTTAAAGATTTGAGAGGGTTCAGACTGCTGGTTTTGAATGCTGTCTAAAATTTGCATTTGCAACGTTTGTTCAGCTGTTCCGTTTTTCATCGTATTGGCATAGGCTAATGTATCTTTCAGCCCCCGCTCAAACTCAAAAACTGTATCAAATAACCTTTCTCCTGACTGTTTAAAAGCAGTACGGTTGAATTCGCCAAGCTTGGCAGAATGCTCCTTGTTCTTTCCTTTGGAAGTGTTTTGCGGGCTGAGCTTGATGGTGTTGGTGATGTCCTTTCGGCTCACAATGATCTGGATATGTTCCTGCCGTCCTTCTTTGCGCTCTCCCTTTTGCTTTGATCCATCCTTTACCTCCTTGTCCGTATGTTTATAATAGCGGAAGTTTTCGTGCTTGGCAAACCATTGTAGGTCTTTATGGCTGTTAATACCTGGTCTTTTAAAGTTTTTAGCATACTCGTCCATCACTTTAATGGCAAATTCTTTCAGCTTTTCCTTTACGCCCTGCTCGCCGTAGGTCTGATAAAGGTGTACCAGTTCTTTTTGGCTTGGACTGATATTGATCAGAAAAAACTTACTGTCATTACGGCCAAGTTTGGCAATGTTGCGGTCAATCTTCATCCTGACCTCCTGCCTGCTGATTTCGTTTCCACTACCGTTAAACCAGTTTTCCTGACCTAAGCCCCTGCTGTAGACGGAAACTAAAAGTGCAAGGTTTTTGGCAAGAATGAGTACACAACATTCGGTAAGAATACCGCCGAGAAAACGGTAAGAATGAATACACAACTCAGGTCAAAAATATTAGATATAATCTATGATTCAAAGAAAGTTTGTCTATTTTCCAACCTATAACTTTCACCGGTTAAATTGACCACTTCGCACCGAAAAAGGAGCCTGTCCAGTAATGCTGTGGCGATAACTTCATCATCGAGCATTTTGGCCCATTCTGTAGGCTTTTTATTAGTGGTGATGACAATAGAAGTTGATTCGTAGATATGATTAATGAAGTTGAAGAATGCTACGGCGATGTTCTTTTCCAGCGGGAAAAGCATGATATCATCCAGAACAATCATGTTGGCTTTCAGCAATCTTTTATACTCCAGCATTTGTGATTTGACAAAGTCTTTAGTTTTTAAGGTATTGACAATGTCTTCCATGGATCTGAAGTAAGCCCTATATCCTGCTTTACTGCATCAGCTGCCAAACCTGCCGCGAGGTATGTTTTTCCTGTTCCGCTGGGCCCCATCAGGACAATATTAAACAATTGATCGATCCAGTTTAGTTCTCTCAATTGTGCCATTCGGGTAGTTTTCAGCCCGTTTTTCTCCGCATCATAATGTTTCAGGTCATTGCTTTTAGGCAATCCTGCAGCTTTCATTCTTTTTGCCTGGTCCTTGCTTTGACGATGGTCCGCTTCGCTTTGGAGCAGTTCCAATGTAAACTGCATGAAGCCTATTTGTTGTTTTTCTGCGTCATTAACCAGTTTTTCCAACTGTGAACCCATGCCTGTCAGCATAAATTTGCTGCAGAGCTGTTTGATTTCCTGTTTTTGTATTTCCATTTCTGTTTTTATTTAAAGATGCCCGTTGCCATTATCGGTTAAAAGACAACGGGCAGCAATTTATTTTGCCGTAAAATAGGTGTCGTAAGTACTCAGTTCGCTTTGGCCTGGAATTGTCTCGGCTATAGATCTGCTTGTTCCGTCCAGGGGATTTAGCTGAATGATAATTGGCTCTGGCTGTTTGTCCTTGAGCTTTTCGCGCTGCAAAGTATTAACTACCGCCCTAAAGTCCGTAGCACTGACAATCTGATGGGCGCAAACATAATTAAGTGCCTTTGAGGCAATTAATGGATCAAGCCCCGCTACCGTTGATTTAAGCAGCTGAATCTGGTCACGAATATATCTGGGCTTGTGATCCTTGATTTGCATCACCCAGTTCAACGCTTGTAATTTATTATCCATCAGCTCGCTGAACTCCTGCATCATTTCCCCAATTGCGGCATGTTTGTCTCGCCCGTGGTCGCGGGAAAGGATTTTTTGTCCTTTAAGCTTGCAGATCTCATGGCGACAAATTTCTTGTTGCTTATCATTCAATAAGACCAGCTGATCCAATGTGATCTGGAGTAACACTTTGGTGCCTTTTCCTTTGTAGGTGCCAATAGGCAGGCTGTACACGTTACTTTTGTAGGATATCTTATTGTCCTTATGAACGGTGTACGATGGATATTGTTCAGTTTCGGCAATTACCGGGTACCAACTGGCCAAAAAGTCTTTCTCGATTTGATATTCATCTGCCGGTACTTTTTTTGTTGTACCATGCTCCAATGCATTTGCAGTACGGGAAAGCCAGGCCTGCGCTTCTGTATTAAGTGTTTCCAGATCCTTAAAAGATCGGTTCCGTAAAAAGTTCTGTTTTACATACTTGACAACATTCTCTACTTTACCTTTGCTCTCCGGATCTGCTTTCCTGCAAAAATGGGTGATAAAAGTGCTTTGACTAACATAAGCACGAAAGCCGGCGGTAAGAATAATATCTCCCAGGTTTTCTGAGACCATAAACAGGCGGTCCTGGTCATATACAATCTCTACCGGGCAGCCGTTAATGGCCTGGAAGGCCAGTTCATGTGCTTTTATAACTGATGCGGTAGTAAAGGGACAGTCACTGAAAAGGATATATTTGAACCTTGATCTGGACAATACAAAAGTAAAAAACTGTACTCTCTTGGTTTTACCCAGACTTGTAGACATGTTATAGAACCCAAAATCTACCTGTGCCTGGAGTCCATAAGGTAATTCCGGCACACAAAAATAATCTCTGACGGGCTCTGTCTTTGGAATATTATATTTTCCGCGAACAGAAAACACAAAGTTAAAAACAGTCTTCTGACTAACCTGCGGAAAATCCGGATGCTGCTCTTTTAACCAGTCATGCATCTGAGCTGCAGGAGTATCGGGATGCAAAATAAGCTTGGCCCTGACAAACTCCTCGTAAAGTTCCAGTGATTTTTTCCTACCAGGTACTTTTTCCTGTTCATTCAGGTAGTCCTGCTCCTGAAGGTTTAAAAGGCGTTTGGCTGTGCGCCAATTCATACCAAAGTGATCCGCTATTTTCTGGGTAGAAAATCCTTCGCGCTCCATTTGGTGAACTAGATGATACGTCATAAGTTTGTTTAAATAATGGTTCATAATAACCTCGTCGTTTTGATAGGTGACAAAGGTTGTTTTTCTTTTGGGGGCATGCCCCCAAAAGATGAACTATGTATTCATTCTTACCGTTTTCTCTGCAGCATTCTTACCGAAAACACTGCACTCATAAGTGCCAAAAGTTGTGTAGTCTTATTTTCCGTTCACACCTGCCTTTTTCGACTTGTAAACGGTTCTCTTTTTCAAGGTAATTGACCAACGCCCCGCTGCTGCCTTTGTTATTTCCTGTTTCCGATGCGGTGATATTGATAAACATGGGCTATAAGTTTTCAAGTGATTGTCTGATATGGGCTTGCAGCTCCTCCTTTTTAACATTGGATGTAGACCAGCCCAGTGATTCCCTTTGATTGATGTAGTATTCGAGTATCTTTTTAAAGTTTAATTTTAAGGCAGCCTTGTCTTCTAACTGCCTTTGTATTGCGGCTATTTCTTTTTCCAGCACACCAGCCTTTAAAGAAAGCTGACTGGTCTTTTTTGCTTCCTCGGCCAAATACCCCGAAATGTTAGTGAAATAAACAGTGTGTTGCTTTGCAATGGTCGTCAATAGTCCTGTGGCACTCAAAACAGGAAAAAGAAAATCCCGTTCCTGTGTCTTAAAAAAAGCTATGATCCTGTTGTTCCCATTGACCAGCTCTTTTTTTAGCAGCTCATCACCCATATCTAAAGGGTCTTTCTTGCTTCGATAGAAATACTCTACCATTTGCTCTACCATCAGCTTTTTTGTCCTGCCTAGTTTTAAGGCAATTTTTTCCAGTTTTAGATCGGTGGCTACCGGGTAGCGCACCGATTTTGTATTCCTATCTTCCATACGCTGAATGATTTACTTTTTAGCTGTCTCCACAACTAACCGGATTTGACTGCCTCTTTGGGGATGCCATGAAGGGGTGTATACGATATATCCATAGTCCACCAGATCTTTAATATTCTTATGATAGGTGGCTATTGATCTGATACGGGAGAAGCACATTAACTTTGGCCTACTGACCTGAAAGGATATTTCTGGCGCATTGCTGTCGCTGTAATAAAACAAGGCCATCAGCAGGCTGATATGACTTGAATAAAAGCGGTCTTCTATGGCTACCCGTTCACAGTAACCGCTAAGGGCATGTTGCTGTATATGCTGGTAATTTTTCATCTTATTCTCCTTTCAATAATTTTTCAATCTCTGTTTTGCTGTAGAACATCGTACCGCCGATCTTTCGGAACCGTAGAGTGCCGTTGATACGTAAGTTTTGTAAAGTTCCGGGCGAAATGTTGAGCATCTTTCTAACCGATGCGCTCCTTAACCAATCGCTAGTCTCGTTTTGTTTTCTCTGTCCAATGACAGTTTTCATTTCCTCTAAAAAATCCATCTTGAACTGCTTTAAATCTTCCATAGTGATAATGTCCATTTTCATAATTGTTCTCCTTTAATGTATTTCGTCTTTTAATTGATTAATAATAATGATGGTGTATATCTGCATATCTGGTATACCCGAAAGTATACCAGATATGGCCTCCAAAGGGCTTACAAAGCCCACAAGTATCCCCGGAGGATACTTGAAACCCCTGCAGCGATAGCACAGGGCAAGCAAGTAGGGCCCCTGCCCAACTTCCGCTTGCTCAGCCCCGAAAAGGGGACTGACTGCATAAACCCCTTTCTACCGCTATAACTGCATCCGATAAAAGCCTCACAAGCCCAAAAGCTGTCATCCATTAAATTGCTATATGCCGCTATTTTGCTATACAAAAACTCACAGTCGCCGGCTATACCGATATATTTTATATATCACAGACTTATATAGATATATAGCCAATTGTATAGCTAGATATACAGCTCCCTAATGATCCGTATATCTGGTACATTAATATTACTGATAGCTAGCTATTCCAGAATATAGCTATACGGTTGTACTGATACCTAATTATGTTGGCGGTGTGGTTTCTTTGGCAGGTTGAAATTTGGTCGTGCTCTGAATTTCTTCCTGCGTTTTCTTTCTGCCGGATTTTATCCAGGTGCTTAATTCAGTTATAGAAAAATAAAGTCTTTTGCCACGTTTGTTTACAGGGATTTCTTTACGGCTCACTTTTGTATACAATGTCGGTACAGAATGACTGAGAAATGCAGCGGCCTGTTTGATGGTCAATAGATCAGCATAAGGTGGGGGTACCTTTTGACTTTCTAATAATAAGTCTTTAATGTTATCCACCTTGTCATGCAGTGCACTGATAGCCTGCGGTAGTTCTTCAAATGTGTACTTCATATGCGGTATATTTATTTTATACTGCAATAGTACCGGCTTGTTTTGTGCGGTTACAAGGGGTTAAACCGCATCCTTACTGCTTCCCTACTAATTATTTACCGTTTCTTTTGTTTCTCGTCGTTGGGAAAACTGTAGGAACCCGATCGATCATTTTGATTTCAATAATTGGAGATTTACAGGGTTTGGTATCTTCGGAAATAATGGCACCAACCCAACCCTCTGTATATTCTTTCGGAGTCACACCTGTACCGTAAAGAAAGTTCTTCGCAACCCATTTTTCAAGATCACTTTTCAAGCATCCTGTAATAAGATTATATTCTATCAATTGCTTAAAAGCATCTGCAAGTTGGTTGCCATTCCCCTTAAAAATCAACCGATTTTTAGGCGCTGTATGGTCAGAAATTAATGCGGAAAGCTGTGAGTGATGTTCTTCAGAGAAATAAGATTTCATTATTTTGAGAAAGTCACTGGCAGACTGCTGATCGAATTTGGGCAAACCCGCATTTTCATTATAAGGAATTTTAGCGGGTAAATCTGAAACGACACTTTGATCTGTCGCCTGGTTAGATTGCTTGGCCGTCCATTCCTCGAAAGTTTCAGCGGGATATAATATAGCCTGAACCTCGTTAATCAGTTCGTTGAGGAACTTTTCCCGGATTTTAACGGAGTCATTGAGACTTTCTACAAATTCGTCCCCGATGAAAATATCGCTATAATCAGACTGCAAATTCTTGACAATAAAAAGGTAATCGAGACGAACGGAAAAAATAAAATTGTGGGGGTACACTTTCTGGAGTTCACTATAATACTGGTGAAAATTTACCCAGAAAAGTTTAAACCTTGCCTTTAACTTTTTGAGTTGTTCGAATTCTCTTTTTAAACTATTATCACCAAGAGATAGAAGATCGAGTAATGCCATGTCTTTCAATACCCGAATTTCACTCTTGTAACTAAATGAATTATAATATTGGGTCTCATGTATAAGGCTATAGGCAGGCTTTGTTTCTTCATCTCTTATCTTATTTTGCAGTTCCCCTTTAGTAATAATCCGAATATCGAAAATCTGTATTTTAGTTAAAAAAAACGTTAAGCTCTGCATATTATTAATATACATTTTTATACGAAATGTAGTTAGAATACCGATACATTCATGTTATGTTCTAAAGAGTATCAAATTGATTAAATTTACATCAAATTATTATTAAGATGGAGTTGTAATCAGATTTAAATTGAATACACTGCCTATCTTATTAGTTTTGTTTAATTAGACATAAATAAGTAGGTTTAATTATGATTAATGCTTCAACAGTCAATCCTTATTATTTTTACCCAGATCAATATAGAGAAATGGGTGAGTCTTTTTTTGACTCTTACGAACTGGAGAGAGAGGTCTACTGCCCTACAAAAAAAATGATTGGGCTAAAACCCAAGAATGATCGGCAGTGTAGATTTTGCGATAAGAAGTCCCCTTATGTATCTTTTCATAAGATTGCTCATATTATTCCTGAACTGCTTGGCAATCATTATTTAGTTTCAGATTATGAATGTGATCAGTGCAATGAAAAATTTGGGAGGTATGAAAATGATTTTGCTAACTATTTAGGCATAGCCAGAATCATTCAATCCGTTAAGGGAAAAAAACAACCGAAGTTTAAACCGAACGGGCACATATCAATGGCGACTGTAAATGACCCATTTGATGGAGAGATTATCGAAATTAAACGGACTGATCCCACTAATGATGTTTTTGAGTTCGACAAGGAAACAAATCAGACTATCATACATTTTAAACTGCTTCCTTATACGCCTTTAAAGTATATAAATGCCTATTGAAAATAGCTTTAACTATTATTGATCAAGGGGATTTGCGGAATTATAGATTTGCCCTTGACGTAATTAATTCCACAAGATATGATGATGACTCTAATGGATTTCATCATATAACAAAGTATTCAATGCCTTATGGTTTCCAGTACGAATCACCGACAACCTCCTATTCAGAAAAAAAAATCCACTGGATGCCCTGGTTACGCACGTTTTTGTCTTAAACGCCTTAAACATGATCTTTCAAATCTCAATCCCATTACATGCCCAAGATAAAAGACAATACGATTCAGGAGGCGTAACACAAAAGCTCTGTCCGCCAATATTTGGCACTGATTCTATAGAAGGTCTGGAGCCAATACAACAGCATACAACGGATTTTAAATCCAACATTCGGATTAAAGATCAAATGAGCAAACTTGTTTTACCAGCAAATGAAAGGGATTTTGAAATCAGTAAAATAGTGTACAAAAAAACAGGTAAAATAAAAGAAGAACGCATCTTTGATGGCCGCAAAATAATTGGGATTAATTTGCAACGCAGGGAAATTTAACTCACTATCTAACTGACCAGATGGGACAAGCAAAAAAACATTACGAGCAGCGACTTTGGGATGAGTCGCAATTAGAGAATGATAAATATGTTTGCAATGATCACATTAATGATGATGCAATTCGCACATTTATTATTGAATATAGTGAAAAAGGAATTTGTAGTTATTGTAGCCGCAAAACTCAGGTTGCTTTAGTTAAGGATGTCATTAAGTTTATCAAGGGAGGGATTTTTCACTTTTATGGTGATGCCAACGATGAGGGCGTGAGCTATGAAAGCGAAGAAGGTGGGTATTATGGTGCTGCTACCTACGATACTGATGAAATGCTAGAAGACGCTGGCCTTGAGGTTGATAATGATTTGCTACGAAAAGATATTTTTCATGCTTTTGGATATAATACATGGTGTGATAAAGACCCTTATGCTGACCGTGAAAACGTAGAACTGTCCTATAATTGGAAAGAATTCAAGCAAGTGGTAAAACATAGATCACGATATGTTTTTTTGGGTTCAAAACAATTTCAAACAGGCACTAAAAGTCTACCTGTAGACGAAATTCTGAATGATATAGGAAGACGAATTGATGATTTGGACTTATTTAAATGGCTATGTCCAGGAACAATTCTATATCGTTGCCGCCAGCATAGTATTGCCGAGGTTTTGACAAGTGCGAAGCAATTAACATCACCGCCGGACGATAAAGCGATTTTTCCAAACCGTATGAGCCCTGCTGGTATATCTATGTTCTATTGCGCTTTTGATAAGAGGACATGTCATTTGGAAACTGTCGATCCTTCAAATATTTCAAAAGAAAAGGTTACTACAGGAGTATTCAAAAACAAAAAACAACTTTATTTATTAGATCTTACAAATTTACCTGAACTACCGAGCATATTCGACCCTAAAAGACGAAAGCATTATTATTCAATTGTGTTCCTGCATGATTTTGTGAGAGATCTTACCCAGCCTGTAAGTAAGGACGGTCGCCAACACATTGATTATGTCCCAACGCAAATAGTGACTGAATATTTCCGTTATACCTATACTGACCTAACCGGAGCAAGTATCGACGGGATACAATATCCTAGTTCTAAAATAGATGGTAAAAACGCTTGCGTATTGTTCTATGATCACCCTCAATCTGTGGATGCGCTAGACTTTCACCAAAGCATGCTTGTTGTAGAGGATGTGTAATACAAACACCTGCTCTTGAAATCTAGTGATTAGCAGGTTCCATCATGTTTATAAGATAATACCCTTTAATAACACTTAAAATCCTTGCATATAACTCGTTGCAATGTTCAATATAGCTTACTAGAGACATATGTTTCCGCCCCCTTCCACCTTTTCCGGTCTTAAATGTTATCGTCTGCGTATCCTTATCGAATGTACTTGCTTTATGATGCGTACCATTCCGTATTCCCGAATCATAGAAATCGCTTAGGCTAACGAGTTTACTATTGATTTTAAAATTTTCTGCTTTACCAGATTTGTCAGCATCAATATATTTATTCAGGTTGAAGCCGTCTGTGTTAAATTTATTAATATCATTTCTAGTGAGTAGATTGTTAAGCGAGGTTGGAATAAGTAACAGGTCACCATAGATTTCAAAGAAATCGCCATAGACCATTTTTAATTTTTCCCAGTTTACAGTAGAAGAATATCCCTCCGGCGCAAAACCACATTTTTGATGTAACAGCGTAGGCAACAAGGAATCTTCTACATCCCTGTAGCTTTTCATTACTTCATATAACTTATTCATAAGAAAATCCTCTTTGAAATCAAGCAAGTAGTCACGCAAGCTATTATAACCTGGGTGTTTATAAGCATCACCCACTACATCGAGAACATTATCTGAGAATTCTGCCCATTTGCCTTGTAAGAAGCGATCAGCCGCTTCAAATACCGCCATTAGAATTTTGTGCGAAGTTACTTTTTCATCAGTTCCATACTTTTCTTCGAGTAGTCTCCAACGCTTCTCTGTCAGGTAACGGAAATCCTTTTGAATTGCATCCCATTTTTGTTGATATAAAATACAAGATTGCTGAGCTGCATGAAATGCAGCAAATCCCTCTTTCCCATTTTCATGTTGGCGCACCATAAAGTCTAACGAGGGAAAATATAGCGGGTCGTCTTTCGATGCAGCATCTAAGGTTAGTTCAGGATGCAGGTTAACAATTTTTAAATCCATATTGAAGGGAATCTCCCTTATATTTTTAAATATCTCTTTATCCGTTCCAATCCCAAATGTTAAATCTTCACCGCATATATGGCATGGAAAGGTAGCACTCTGGGGATATTTATTCCCCAAATTATATCGCAACCGGTATTTTTCCTGGCAGTGTTCGCATTGCACGCATTTAGCTAAAATCCCCATTTTATTTGTTTATGTAGGACAATATACTATAAATTAAAGTTTACGATCATAAGAATCATGGGTATAATTGGAAGTTCATGCTGACCTTATTGATTCCGATAATAGATAATTTGTCATCTCTTAACTATCTTAGTTTAAATACTTATAAAATGGAATGCACCAATATACCCACTACGACGGAAACTGTATCAGAAGTCAACGACTGGCTAAAGCTAATAATCCCTGCAACGATCGCTATTATGGTGTTTTTTCTGGGCGTATTAATAACTTGGTTAAAGTCAAATATGGAGCGACGAAAAGACACCAGGCATTTACGCACCACGATTATTACTTGGGTAACATACATGGACAATGGAGTAAAAACACTTGCGTTGTCATGTGGTAATCTTGCAAAAAGAGTTGCTGAAACGCATGAGATCCATCCGGAGCAATTTAAGTTTAATTTTTTACACGCCAATAAAGTTTCCGGTATAGAAGTAACCAAAACGATAAAAGCGTTCGTTACAAATAGTGATGGAGATGAAGGTTCGAAGAACCAGAATTATTATAAATTGGTAAGCGGCTTAGACTATTTAGGGAAAGTGGAAGATGAGATCAAGTCAAAATACGATGAGCATTATTCTTACACACTAAAGCTATTGGACAACTGGAATGAAAGTTTTGTAGCTTTTGACAATTCACAACGGGACTTGGCAACAGCCAAAGTAGAAAAAGATGATGTTAGGTTATCAATGGAAAAAGATTTAAATAGTATTATAGTCAAATGGCTAGCTGCTAATAAAAAGGACGGACAAAATATTATCTATACACATGACGAGCTATTAAGTCCGTTTGAAAATATAATCACTGATTATTTCCAAAGAACAGGTTCCAGAGAAGACGAGGTTTCCAAACTGATTTCTACTGTGCAGGATTTGATAATTGTTTATAAACAATGGAAAGCCTCGAAAGAAGCCTATAGCACGATATTTTCGGAGTATGCCCAAAAGCTTCAAAAGGTCTATGACGATACTTTAGTCGCTGCTCAGTACTTTGAAAATTCAACTAGCGTAAAACTACTCTGCAATTAAAATTTCTCGATAACGATGGTTATTTCTCACTCCTAGAGTAATCTCTTATGGGTATAATGTGGCATTTAAAAATCTATAATAACCATCAAAAAATAATTGAAGTGACTTCTTGTCACTTGATTAACTTTATGTGAAATTAAAAAGGAACAAATGGCTTTAAATATTATAATAGATAAATCTACTTTTCAGTCCCTTAACTATGACGAGCTACTTAGGCTTACTCATTATTATAAGCATAATATTACTCCTGTGCTTGTGATGGAAATACTCGGCGATTTAAAAAAAGAGGAAAAAGATGGTAAGCCACCATCACAAAATCGTGTCATAGATTTCGCTACAAAGTTATTCCCTACAAATACGATTGTTAATATGCACTAAACTAAACCTCTTAGAGGCGAACTCTCTGGTGACGATGCTTTGGAAATTGATGGTCGCCCGATTGTTGAAATAGGCAAAACTGTTCAGACAACTGATGGCAGGAAAGGATGGGTTGTCGGCGAAACAGAAGAGGAAAAAGCAATATATAATTGGCGTGAAGGTAAATTTTCCCAAGCCGATCACGACTTGTCAAACCTATGGAGAAATACAACTACACAGGAAGACTTGTTAATTAATTTAAAAAAGGAGTTAAAAGAAAAAGGTGAGAAAATAAAACTAGCCAGTTTTCAGGAATTAGATGCATTTGTTAATGATGCGATTGACAAACCAGAAAATCAACAAAACTTACTTATTGATTTATGCAAAACTTCGGGTATTAGTGTGACCATTTCTTATAAGACATTGGTTCATTGGCAACGATCGGGGCAACCACTTTTAAAAGATTTCGTTCCGTATGCCTATCATGTTTTAAGAGTGAATACCCTTTTTCATGTTGGCCTGCAATGTGAGTTAATAGGAACAAGACCAACGAACAAGGTTGACCTGGAATATCTTTACTATTTACCTTTTTGCCAAATCTTTACATCCAACGACCACCTGCACTTAAAGCTAGCTCCGCTTTTACTCAGAAAAGATCAGTATTTTATTAAAGGATCAGACTTAAAACAGGATTTAAAATCAATTAATGAGCATCTAGCTGGATTATCCGAAGATGAACGAGATAAGTTCAAAAAATCACCGCCATTCAAAGAGGATTCATTTACGTATCAAATGTACAAACAGTACTTTGATTATCCGAGAAGATGGGAATGGGATCGAAAAGTATCAGAAAAAGAAACAGCAGAAGCGGTTCGAATGATGAAAGAATTTGAAAAGGCAAATGCAGAAGATGCCATACAGATGCAAAAGGGAGATAGTGGATCATTCTTTACCCGCATGACTTACATGGGTAAAAACGATCCCTGCTTTTGTGGTAGTGGTAAAAAAATCATCGATTGCTGTATTACAGAAGAACAATTTGATAAAACAGTCAAAGACCAGGCTGCCGCTAAACAAACCCCAAGGAATAAGATCTAAATGCATAAACTCATCCTATAATTGATACTCAATATTGAAACAAATGAAAATAGACAGAAATGCGCTCTGTCCCTGTGGCAGTGGACGAAAGTATAAAAAATGTTGCGTAAATAAGGAATCACCCACTGACACAGCTATAAATATGTCAAATGATTCACTCCTCTCTGTTATAAAATTTGGTCTTGAGAACGGGGATGTACTTGCTGATGGTGCTAAAAAAGTAAATGTTAAGGCCGTTTCTATAATGAATGGAGAAGATTCAATTCTCGTAGAGTTTTATGCACAACATTCGAAAGCATTGGATATTAAATGGGAAATAGCATATATTATGTCATTCCTATCCAGTTTTTTAAAAGGTGAACCTTATAACGATTTTATTATCAATATGTTTGGTGTTAAAGCTTACAACCAAAATGATGTTGAAATCATGTATGCCGTAAATACGAAAGCTGGCGCTACCGCAATAACAAACGGCAATTCAATTGAGTGGTTCAAAACAACTCTATTCCAGGAAAATACTGCCGATTACCGTTTGGCAAGGGCTAAAACAATGATCTCAGATATAGAGAATGCTTTACGAAAGGTGATAAAGGATCTGTATGAAAATAAATTCGGTATTGATTGGTGGGATGCAATCATAGAACCGAAAGTAAGTTCCATGATAAAGGGCATTTATAAGAACCAGTTTGGCTCTGAAATCTCCGAAGGCAATATCCTCATCAACTATACTTTTACGCTTGACCTGAAAAAAATTGTGAGTGCTGATTGGGGGACTTTTAGGCATCTGTTCGATAGTAAAATGGTATTTGAACAAGTAATGGTAGATCTGAATGTCATTCGAAGGGAAGAAGCCCATAATAGGGATATCACAGAAGCACATTTAAACGATCTCGAACAAATTTATTACACTTTATTGGGTGAGATTGCCAATTTGTATCCTGATGTAACCGTTAATTACATGATAGAAAACTGGCGTTCTAAGATTAAATCTGCCATGTCAAATCCAGTCGGTTGCGTTTATACAATGGATGAATTTAATGAGAAAGATTTAGAAGGGAGGCGGCAACTTATTATTAATGATTGCAGTGCTCAGATTGTCTACTTGGGTAACCTAGTAGGAAAATTGAAGTCGCTTAGCCCACCTGTATCTAAAAGAAAAAAACATGAAGAAATGATTTCTCTATTAAATGGAATGTTGAGTTTACATGAACAAAAATTGCAAAGAACTCAGGATTTGCAATTTGACGATGTGCAGGAAATCATCAATGCAATTCAGCAACAAATGATAAAAATGGACACCTTCTCACAGGAATTCCTTTTACAGGAGAGTTAATGATCCTAATCAGCATAATTTAAAGATAAATGATTATATTTACATATAGCAATTGCAGCTAAAACGTATCGAAAAAAATGGTGAGCGATTAGGTGAGTCAAAATCGAAAACCGCATAAAATACTATTTAAACGCTGATATTTGGACTAGGTTCGAATCCCAGCGGGATCACGAAAAGCCTCAATGCAAATTGAGGCTTTTTTCGTAAAGCAATATCTTAAAACATTTTTGTGCAGATCGTAATTCAGTACGGGTGGGACAGATATCGAGTACCTGAGTTTAATCGGGCAGTTGTATTATTTCCTGGGGAGTGTAAAGTGAACTGTGTCAACATCACTTCTTCCTTGGTGGAGGCTCTTCAGCCTCCACCAAGGAAGAAGTCGCCGAAGGCTCTTAGTCTATCACCAAATTTAATATGAAGCTGCGACATTGT
>Ga0308164_10003324_pt1 | contig 14679 bp, 9 predicted proteins | sample PhyTR2_FD_201031 | JGI IMG/M metagenome (GOLD analysis project Ga0308164, IMG submission 201031) | Phyllosphere microbial communities from UC Gill Tract Community Farm, Albany, California, United States - DLSLT.R2 | ecosystem: Host-associated > Plants > Phyllosphere > Unclassified | place: USA... | reverse complement strand
TCTATGAAATTTATTATTGCTCTATTGGTGCAGGAAGTCAAAAGGTATGTCGTAATATCGTTAATACTCTTTTGCAAATCCTTGATTTTAAAGAATAAAACCGCATAAAAACCGTGCGTTCCGTATGGATTTTACGGCAATTTTCCCACGCATTTATGCCACATTATCACGGCTGCACGCGGCGTGCGCTAAGATGCTTCGATATATGCTCATGCGTATGGTCTCTTATCGTCATCTGTAACAGGAATAAACCATGTTGAACACCCAATTGCGCAGCGTGCTCGAAGGCATGCCCAAGGCCGAACTCCACATCCATATCGAAGGTTCGCTCGAGCCCGAACTGATCTTCGCGCTGGCCGCGCGCAACGGCGTGACCTTGCCTTACGCGTCGGTCGAAGCACTGCGCGCCGCCTACGCTTTTACCGATTTGCAGTCGTTCCTCGATATTTATTACGCCGGCGCCAGCGTGCTGCTGCACGAGCAGGATTTTTACGACATGACGGCTGCCTACCTGGCCCGTGCCGAGCGCGACAATGTGCGTCATGCCGAAATCTTTTTCGATCCGCAAACCCATACCGCGCGCGGTGTGCCGATCAAGGACGTGATCGACGGCATCCACCGTGCCTGCCAGGACAGCCCGGTCAGCGCCACGCTGATCCTGAGCTTCCTGCGCCACCTGTCCGAAGAAGATGCGTTTGCCACGCTGGAGGCAGCACTGCCGTACCGCGACAAATACATTGGCATCGGCCTCGATTCGTCCGAGCGCGGCAACCCGCCGGAAAAATTTGCCCGCGTGTATGCGCGCTGCAAGGAACTCGGCTTCCACCTGGTGGCCCATGCGGGCGAAGAAGGCCCGCCCGCGTATATCGAAACCGCGCTCGACCTGCTGCACGTCGAGCGTATCGACCACGGCGTGCGTTGCCTGGAAGACCCGCAACTGGTGCAGCGCCTGGCGCGCGAGCAGATGGCGCTCACCGTGTGCCCGCTGTCCAACATCAAGCTGTGCGTATTCCCCGAGATGGCCCAGCACAACCTGATGGAGCTGCTTGACGCCGGCATCAAGGTCACCATCAACTCGGATGATCCCGCGTATTTCGGCGGCTATATGAACGATAACTTCATCGCCACGTTCGAGGCGTTGCCGCTGGGCCTGTCGCATGCGCACCGCCTCTCGCGCAATGCGTTCGAAGCGGCGTTCCTGCCGGCACAGCAAAAGCAGCAATTGCTGGCCGAAGTGGATGCGTATTTTGCCGCCATTTAATCAAGACCACCCATGATCAAACTCGCCCTGAGCATGACCGCGCGCGACTGGCGTGCCGGCCAGTTGCGCTTCCTGCTGATTGCGTTGACGGTGGCCGTGGCTGCCCTGTCCGCCACCGGTTTTTTCGTCGACCGCCTGCGTAGCGGGCTCGACCGCGATGCGCACCAGCTGCTCGGCGCCGACGTGGTCGTCAGCACCGACTTGCCGGTGCGCCCTGAGTGGCGCGCGGAAGCACTCAGGCGCAGGTTGATCGTCACCGATACCGTGGTGTTCCCGAGCATGGCCACGGCCGGCGAGGGCGAGCAGTCGCAATCGATGCTGGCCTCGCTCAAGGCGGTCGGCCCCGGCTACCCGCTGCGCGGCCGGCTGAAGCTCACCACCGATCCGGCCCAGGCCGAGCAAAGCGAAGGCGCGGGCGCGGAGTCGATTCCCGCACCGGGTACGGTGTGGCTCGATGCCGGCCTGCTTGGCAGCCTCGGCACGCGTATCGGCGGCCAGGTCAAGCTCGGCGACAAGACGTTTACCGTCACTCAATTGATTGCCTCAGAACCCGATCGCGGCGCCAACTTTTTGGCGTTCGCGCCGCGCGTGATGCTGGCGTTGTCCGACCTTGACGCTACCAACCTGGTCCAGCCCGGCTCGCGCGTGACGTACCGGCTGCTGGTGGCGGCGCCGCCGGCGTCGAAGAACCAGGCCGCCGAGGCTGCTGCGTTCCAGACCTGGATGCAGGACACCATTAGCAAAGCCAATCTGAAAGGCGTGCGCGTGGAGTCGCTGGAAAACGGCCGCCCGGAAATGCGCAACACGCTTGATCGCGCCGACCGTTTCCTGTCGCTGGTGGGCCTGCTGTCGGCCATGCTGGCGGCGGTGGCCGTGGCGATGGCGGCGCGCCGCTTCATGGCGCGCCACCTCGATGCCTGCGCCATGTTGCGCTGCCTGGGCCTCACGCAAAACCAGGTGACCGCGATGTATCTGTATGAATTCCTGCTCGTTGGCGTGGCGGGCAGCGCGATGGGCGTGGCGGTCGGTTTCGGCGCTCACTACGTGCTGCTCGAAGTATTGGGCAAGTTGGTCGCGGCCAACTTGCCGGGCCCAACCATCTGGCCCGCGCTGCAGGGCCTGGCGACCGGCATCCTGCTGCTGGCCGCGTTTGCGTTGCCGCCAATTCTGCAACTGCGCAAAGTGCCGCACAACCGCGTGATCCGCCGCGAGCAGGATGCGCCGCAGGTGGCGGCCTTGGCCACGTATGGCCTGGGCTTTGCCGGTTTCGCGTCGCTGCTGTTGTGGCAGGCGGGCGACGCCATGCTGGCGCTGTACACGGCGCTTGGCTTCGTAGCCGCGTTCGGCGTGTTTGCGCTGGTGGCATGGCTGGGACTGAAAGCGCTCAAACCCTTGCGCGGCGCCATCGACCACCAGAGCTGGCGGTTTGCCATCACCTCGCTGCAGCGGCGTCCCGGCGCCACCATCGTGCAGGTGGTGTCGCTGGCGCTGGGCATGATGGCGCTGCTGGTGCTGACCGTGGTGCGCGAAGACTTGATGACGGCCTGGCGCAACGCCACGCCGCCCGATGCGCCGAACCGTTTTATCATCAACATACAGCCTGAACAGAAAAACGAGATTGCCGCGCGCCTGAAGGTGGCCGGTGTCGATTACGCGCCGCAGTACCCGATGATTCGCGGCCGGTTGGCTGCGGTCAACGGCAAGCCGGTCACGGCTGAAACATATACCGAAGACCGCGCCAAGGGACTGGCCGACCGCGAGTTCAACCTGTCCACCATGGCCACCATGCAGGCCGAAAACGAAATCGTGGCCGGCAAGTGGTTCAGCGATGGTCCGGGCGTGGCCGAGGCGTCGGTGGAAGAGGGCATTGCCAAGACCTTGCGCTGGAAGGTGGGCGACAAGCTGAACTTTAATATTGCCGGTTCGCCCGTGGAGGTGACGATTACCAGTTTGCGCAAGCTCGAGTGGGGTTCGATGCGCGTGAATTTCTTTGTCATCATCAACCCGGCGGCGCTGACGGAAGTGTCGCAAAGCTGGATTACGGCATTCCACCTGCCGGGCCAGCAAGGCTCGGTGATGAACGGCCTCACGCGCGACTTCCCGAATCTGACCATCGTCGACGTCGGCGGCTTGCTGCGCCAGGTGCAGGCCGTGCTCGACCAGGTGGTGACCGCGGTCGAGTTCCTGTTCATCTTCACGCTCGCGTCTGGCTTGCTGGTGCTGTACGCCGCGCTGATGGGCTCGCAAGATGAGCGCACCCGCGAGTCGGGCCTGCTGCGCGCGCTGGGCGCCACCCGGCGACAGCTGTCGCAGGCGCAGCTGATCGAGTTCACGCTGGTGGGCGCCTTGGCCGGCGTGCTGGCCGCCACCGGCGCCGCCGTCATGGGCTGGGCGCTGGCGACGTACCAGTTCAAGTTCGCCTGGACCTTCTCGCCATCGGTATGGATGGTGGGCCTGCTGGCCGGCGCCGTGTGCGCAATCGCCGGCGGCTGGCTCGGTTTGCGCAGCGTGCTGCGCCAGCCGCCGCTGCAAACCCTGCGCGAAAGCTAAAAGCTTCAGGGTCAGTGCCGACATTTAGACACGGCCTCGACAGATAACAGACGAGCTTGTGTCCGAATGTCGGCACTGACCCCGATGTCAGGCGATGGCCAGTTCGCGCTGTTCGCGCAGGAACTGGGTGTAGGGGAATGGCTGCTGGTGGAAGTAGTGCGGCGGCAGGTCGAACAGCGCCCAGTAGTAGGTGGCGCTGCCCACGCATACTTGCGGGGTGGCGCAGTAGCGGTGCCAGTTGTCGCCGATGCGGCGCGAGTACATGCCGTCGCCGTCGGCGTCGGAAAAAAATGGCAGCACGCGGCGGTCGTGCAAGGCATCGAGCAGCGATTGCGGGGCGTCGCTGTCGCGCGCCATTTCGTATTGCGCTGCCATGCCGTCTTCGGTTTCGATCATCATCAGCCGCGCGCGGCCGAATTTATCGAGGAACATGATGCCGGTGGGGTTCGGAAAAATATAGTGTTCGATAAAGCCCAGGTCCTGCTTGAGCTTTTGCACTTGCAGCGCCAGTACCGGGTCGCCCAGGAACTGGAAGTTGTGCAGCACCACCAGGTCGCGCAAGGTTTCCGACTGGTCGGCAAAGTAGCGCCGTTGCAGCGCCGTGATTTCCAGTTCCAGGATGTCGAGCGCATGGTCGTCGCTTTTCTTGATGTAGCGGTCGATCAGCCCCCGGTTGAATGCGGCCACTGCAATCTTTTCGTCGGCGGCGCCGGTAAATAGAATTTTCTTGCACGGCAAGTCGCTGACGCGTTCGCAAAATTCCAGCCCGTTCATTTGCGGCATCGAATAATCGACCACCAGCACCGACGGCGTGGCGAAGCGCTGCGGCTGGTCGGCGATGTGGTAGATCGATTCGAGGTCGAGCGCCACGTTGAACTGGTCGCCAGCCTGATTCTGGGTATCGAAGTTCATGTGCAATGGCGCTTGCTGGCGGTGGCGGGGGGCGCTACGACGCAACCATTGGAGCGCGCCTCTGGTGTCGTGGAAGGTTTTGCTGGCGTGTATCGGGTCGAGCTGGAACGACAGGCTGCGCAGGAACGAGTCGCTGTCGTCGACCAGCACGGTCAACGTGGGATGGGTATAAACGGGCAGGTGCATGATTACCTCGCGCGGGGTGGTTGCTTGGGAAACTCGAGGATGAACACCGCGTAGGCGCTCTCGCGCGACACGCAGTGGATGGTGGCGTTCCACGCGTCCATGATTTCCTGGCACAGCGCGAGGCCGATCCCTGCGCCGTTGTGCGGCGGGAAGGAGTAAAAGCGGTGGAAGATCTGCGGCATGTGCTGGGCCGGAATGCCGCAGCCGGTGTCGATGAACAGCAAGCGCGGCGGTGAATGATTGCCATCGACCACGATCCGTACCCGGCCCTTGCCGGCGCGCTGGATGGCCTTGAGCGCGTTGCGCAGCAAGTTCAGCAGGATTACCACCGACAACTCGGATTGGCCCGCGTAGCTGAAGTTGCGCCGCACTTCGAACGCCACCAGTTTTTGCTGGCTGGCGTTGACGAACGGATAGCGCTTGAGCACCGCTTCCACCACGGTCTCCATCGATACCGTCTCGATCGGCCGCAGGCTACGCCGTACCGCCGTGGCGCTGAGCAAAAACAAATCGATCATGTGGTTCATGTGGCGCACCTCGAACTGGATGCGGGCCAGCGCATCGACCGTACCCGCGCGGTCGGCGGGCAGCGGCCCCGCGCCTTCCGAGCACATCCGCAGCAGGCCGCGCACATTGGCGTCAACGCTGGTGAGCGGGGTACGCAGTTCGTGCGCCACGGTGGCCAGTCCGGCGCCCAGTCCGGCCAGCTTTTCCTGCGCCAGCACATGGCGGCTGATCTTGGCGGCGGCCAGCACGGCAATCGTGAACCAGTGGATCGGCAATTGCTGCAGGGCCTGGCGGCTGGTGAGAATGGCCACTTCGCCCATGGCCGCGGCGGCCCCCACTGCCAGCGCGGTGCCGATCACGTAGGCTTTCACCGCCACGCTGGTGTCGAAATGGAACAGCACCACCAGGCCGATCAGCAGCGACTCGCTCCACACGCCCGAAGCATGGTTCATCAGGAACATGAAGGTGAAGAAAAACGGAAAGATGTAGCTGAGCGTCACCAGCAAATACAGGTCCAGCATGCGACGACTGAACTGGCGCGCGAACAGGCCGATTGCGCACAGCACGATGCCCAGCAGACGCAGCGGCAGGCTCTCGTATTCCTGCGGGAAAAAATGCTGCCAGATCACGTAGTACAGCGGCATCGCCACGGTGCCTATGCAAGCGAGCAACAGCACCCGCACCGTCGCATGATCTTCGCGCCCATGGTATTGCAACAGCGACTGCATGACGCCGGTCTTCCAACGTTTCCAGAATTCTTGCAGTGGTTGCTTCATGGTAAAAATTTACTTGTCTGTGAGACTCATGATCGCCCGAATTTGCAACGCACTCTGGCGTATCAAATCAGCAGTTGATGTGAATCAATTGGTTTTGGATTTTTTTGCCTCAAGGTGAAAAAAGAGCTTCATAAAATAACAATTTCCACCCCAAAACAGGAGAATCCCATGGTCAACAATAACGCTGGCGCCTATCCTCCATCCCGCTTGCTTCCCATGCCGGCCGAACAGTTCATGCCCGAGTACGTGCAACGCCGCATCGACGGTCACTACGTGACCCGCATCGCGCAATTGCTCGGCGGCGAGCATCCGCACGCCTGGCAACCGACACCGCCCGAGGCGGTTTTTTTGGCAGGGAACGACTACCTGTGCCTGGCGGGCGAACCGTCGCTGGTGCGGGCCCAGGTGCATGCCTTGCAGGGCAGCGAGGGGGAGTTGCTGATGTCGGCCGTGTATTTGCAGGAGGGCAGCGCCCAGCACCGGCTGGAACACAAGTTCGCCCGCTTCATGGGGGCCGAGGATGCAATCCTGGCGCAGTCGGGCTGGGCCGCCAACGTGGGGCTGGTGCAAACCCTGGCCGAGCCGGGCATCCCGGTCTATCTCGACATGCAGGCCCATGCCTCCCTGTGGGAGGGCGTGCAGTCGTCCGGCGCCTCGCCGGTAGCGTTCCGCCACAACGACATGGAGCATTTGCGGCGCCAGCTGGCCCGTCACGGGCGCGGCGTGATCGCCGTCGATGCGCTGTACAGCACCAACGGCAGCGTGGCGCCGCTGCCTGAGCTGGCCGAGATCGCATGGGATACCGGCTGCGTGCTGATCGTCGATGAATCGCATTCGCTGGGGACGCACGGTCCGCGCGGCGCCGGGCTGGTGGCAGCGCTGGGTTTGCAGGACAGCGTGCATTTCCGCACCGCGTCGCTGGCCAAGGCATTTGCCGGACGCGCCGGCATCATCACCTGCTCCAGCAAGTACAAGGGCTACTTCCTGTCCGAGTCGCGCCCGGCCATTTTCAGTTCCTGCCTGCTGCGTCATGAACTGGCGTGGTTCGACGCCGCCATCGATTTTATCGCCACCGCCGACGAGCGCCGCATTGCCCTGCACGTGAAAGCGATGGCGCTGCGCGAAGCGCTGGGTACACTCGGGTACAACGTCAGCGACGGCAGCGAGCAAATCATTGCGCTCGAAGCGGGGCCCGAGCCGAAGACCCTGGCGCTGCGCAAGCTGCTCGAGGAGCGCGGCATTGTCGGCGCCATGTTCTGTGCGCCCGCCACGCCCAAGAACCGCTCACTGGTGCGGCTCACGCTCAACTCGGGGCTCGACCGCAGCCAGCTGCGGCGCATTGTCGACGCCTGCGAAGACATTCGCGACCTGGCCGGCGTCGACAGCTGGCAGTCCACGCGGCGCCTGCAGCGACTGGCGCTGGCGTCAGGCCCGGTCACTGCGGCGGGCGGCGCGGTACGCTATCATGGCGGCTATGACTGAAGAATCGAAAACCCTTTACGAAGTAATCGGCGGCGAACCCCGTGTGCGCGACATGGTCGACCGTTTTTATGACCTGATGGACCTCGAACCCGAGTTCCAGCTGCTGCGCTCCGTCCACGGCCCGTCGCTGGAAAACGCCAACCAGCGCCTGTTCATGTTCCTGAGCGGCTGGATGGGCGGGCCCGACCTGTACCAGGAAGCGCACGGCCATCCGCGCCTGCGCATGCGCCACATGCCGTTTGCCATCGGCACCCAGGAACGCGACCAGTGGCTGCGCTGCATGGCGTGGGCGATGGAAGACGTGGGCATCGACACCGAGCTGCGCGTGCGGTTGATGAACTCGTTCTTCCAGACCGCCGACTGGATGCGCAACAAGCCTGACTGACCTCACCATGACCGAATTCCAATTCTATGTGTTGTTGGCGGTGGTGCTGGCGGCAGTGGTGCTGCAGGTGCTGGTCTTGCTGCGTCCGCGCGGTGGCGCCGGCGTCGATGGCGCCAGCCTGGCCGAACGTATCGAGCGCGTGGAGCGCGAAGTGCGGGTGCAGCTGCAAACCACGGCGCAAACCAGCCACGCAGCCACCGTCCAGCAGTTCGACGGCATGCGACGCCAGCTCGAAGCGCAAGGCCTGGTCGCGCGCGACGAGCAAACCCGCAACCTCAAGCTGTTCGCCGACAGCATGAACCAGACCCTGGCGCGGCTGACCGAATCGAACGCCGCGCGCATGGGCGAAGTGCGGGCCACGCTCGAAGCGAAGATCAAGGATTTGCAGGCCGACAACGGCGCCCGGCTGGAAGAAATGCGCAAGACAGTGGATGAGAAGCTGCACGCCACGCTCGAATCGCGGTTGTCGGCGTCGTTCCAGCAGGTGTCGGAGCGGCTCGAACGCGTGCACCAGGGCCTGGGAGAGATGCAGCAGCTGGCGCTGGGCGTGGGCGATCTGAAACGCGTGCTTACCAACGTCAAGACGCGCGGCACGTGGGGCGAGGTGCAACTGGAAATGCTGCTGGAGCAGGTGCTCACGCCCGACCAGTATGCAAAGAACGTCGAGACCATTGCCGGCAGCGGCGCCCGGGTGGAGTTCGCCCTCAAGCTGCCCGGTCAGGTGGAGGGCGGACCGCCGGTCTGGATGCCGATCGACGCCAAGTTCCCGAAAGAGCAGTACGAGCGCCTGCTGGAAGCGGCCGACCGTGCCGACGCCGATGGCGTCGCGCTGGCCGGGCGCGAACTGGAACGCGCGGTGCGCGGCGAGGCGAAAACCATTTCGGAAAAATACGTGTCGCCGCCGCACACGACCGATTTCGCCATCCTGTTCCTGCCCACCGAAGGCCTGTACGCGGAAGTGATGCGCCGTCCCGGGCTGGCCGACGAGTTGCAGCGCCTGCACCGCATCAGCATTGCCGGGCCATCCACCTTGAGCGCTTTGCTCAACAGCCTGCAGATGGGCTTCCGCACGCTGGCGCTGGAAAAACGGTCGTCGGAAGTGTGGCAGGTGCTGGGCGCGGTGAAGACCGAGTTTGCCAAGTTCGGCGACGTGCTGGCCGCTACCAAATTAACCTTGGAGCGGGCCGCCAAGAATATCGAATCGGCGGAAACCCGCAGCCGGCAAATGGCGCGCAAGCTCAAGTCGGTGGAAGCGCTGCCGAGCGAAGCGGCGCAATTGCTGCTGGGGCCTGCAATCGGGCAGGACGACAGCGACAGCTGAACCTGTCCTGGCGGCCCCCCTTGGCATCAACCCGTGCCTCGCGCCGCAATTGGAGTCCGCCTGCGCGGGCATGACGACGCTGCCGTTCGCGGTTAAAGCAGGCCTTCGAACGGCAGGATGTCCACCATGTCGCCGTCGGCCACGTGGCCCTGGCCGTGGGCCAGCACCACGATGCAGTTGGCATCGGTCATCGAGCTCAAAATGCCCGATCCCTGGGCGCCGGTGAGCCGCACCTGCGGTGCGCCGTCGGCGCCCATACTCACGATGCCGCGCTGGTACTCGGTGCGGCCCGGGCGCTTGCGCATCGGCTGCGCCGCGCGCGCGCGCAGCATGGTCTGGCGTGACTCGGCGCCCATCATGCGCAGCAGCGCCGGCCGCGCAAACAGGTAGAACGACACCATTACCGCGACCGGATTGCCGGGCAGGCCGAACAGCCATGCGCTGGCATCGCCGTCGCCGGCATTGTCGCGTACCTGGCCGAACGCCAGCGGCCGGCCAGGCCGCATGGCCAGCTTCCAGAACGCGACGTCGCCCAGCAGCGCCATGATGTCGCGCGTGTAGTCGGCCGCGCCTTCCGACACGCCGCCCGACGTGACGATGGCGTCGGCGTTGCGGCACGCGGCGCGCAGTGCTGCTTCGAGCGCGTGCGGATCGTCGCCCACGATACCCATGTCGAGCACTTCGCAGCCCAGCCGCGTGAGCATGCCGAACAGCGTGTAGCGGTTGCTGTCGTAGACGCAGCCGTCGTCCAGCGGCTGGCCCAGCGCGCGCAATTCGTCGCCGGTGGAAAAGAACGCCACGCGCAGGCGGCGGCGCACCGTCACCTGGCCGATGCCGAGCGAGGCGACCAGTCCCAGGTGGGCAGGGCGCAGCACGGTACCGGCGGCGAGCGCCACGCCGCCCTGCGCCAGGTCTTCACCGGCAAAGCGGCGGTTGGCGCCGGCACCGATGGCGCCGTGGGCGATGGTAACGGTATCGTGGCCGATGGCGGCGGCCAGTTCCTGCGGCAGAACGCTGTCGCAGCCGGCCGGCATGGCGGCGCCGGTCATGATGCGTACGCACTGGCCTGCGCCCACGCGGCCTTCCCACGCGCGGCCGGCGTATGCCGCGCCGATCACGGCCAGCGTGACCGGACCTGTCATGCTGTCCAGCGGCAGGTCGGCGCCGCGCAGCGCGTAGCCATCCATCGCCGAGTTGTCGTAGGCAGGTACGTTGATGGGCGAGATGATCTCTTCTGCCAGCACCCGGTCGAGTGCCGCGTGCAGCGTCGCTTGCTCGGTGGCGTCGATGGACGCGATGCGATCGAGCATCAGGCGCAGCGCCTGGTCAACGGGCAGCGGATCGGCGTCGCTGCCGGTGGCAGCGACAGCTTCACGCGGGACGGCGGTTGCGGCGCACGCGTTGTCTTGCTCGTGGCGCTGCAGTTCTTCCAGGGTATTGATGTTGCGGAAGGCGGCAGCATCGTCGAACAGCACCTCGGCCACCCGCAGCGTGTTGAACCAGCCTTCCATCCGACGGGCGCCGGTGGCGAGATACGCGTCGAGCTGCGGCAGCAGGCTGGCCTTGAGCAGGCTGAAGACGGGATGGCGCTGACGCCGCGGCGCGCCGCCGTGCTCCGGCTGGTCGACTTCCATGGTGACGGCCAGCGCCACGTCGGCGCCATTTGCCAGCAGCGCCGCCTGCAGCCGCGCGGCCAGGTCAGGCGGTAAAAACGGCGAATCGCACGGTGCGGTAAGCAGCAGTTCGGTGGCGCACTGGCGCAAGCCCGTTTGCAGGCCGGCCAGCGGGCCTTCGAAGCCGTCCAGATGGTCCGGGACCACGGCCATGCCAGCGGCGGCGGCCTGGTACTGCGGCAGGTTGCGATTGGCATTGATGGCGATGGCGCCTACCTGCGGCGCCAGGCGCGCCAGCACGTGGCCGACCAGGGTGGCGCCGCGAAACGGCTGCAGGCCCTTGTCTACCCGCCCCATGCGCGTGCCGCGCCCGCCCGCCAGGACCCAGCCGGTGATCGAAGTTGAGGATGTCATTCAGCCTCCAATATAGGACATCTCGACCTTATCGGCGCGCAGCGAGAGGCCGTCGGTGTCGCTGGTGCGCAGTTCGGAATAGCGGTCGCCGCGCGCGCGCCACAGGTGCGCCAGCGCGGTGCTGATTTCGGCGTCGGTGCGGCCGTCGCGCAGCAGCGCGCGCAGGTCGTAGCCGCTGCTGGCGAACAGGCAGGTGTACACCTTGCCTTCAGTGGACAGGCGCGCGCGCGAACAGTCGCTGCAAAACGCCTGGGTAACGCTGGAGATCAGGCCGATCTCCCCGTTGCCGTCGGCATATCGCCAGCGCGATGCCGTCTCGCCGCTGTAATTGGCAGCCACCGGCACCAATGGCAGCTCGGCGCCGATGCGGCGTACCACTTCGGATGACGGGATCACTTCATCCATCTTCCAGCCGTTGGATGCGCCCACGTCCATGTATTCGATAAAGCGCAGGATGTACGGCGTGTTTTTAAAATGGCGCGCCATCGGCAGGATTTGCTGATCGTTCATGCCGCCCTTGACCACCATGTTGATCTTGATCGGCCCCAGTCCCACCTGGTGCGCCATGTCGATGCCTTTCAGAACATCGTCCACCGTGAAATCGACATCGTTCATCCGCTGGAACGTGGCGTTGTCGAGCGCGTCGAGCGAGACGGTCACCCGTTGCAGGCCGGCGTCCTTCAGCGATTGCGCCTTGCGCGCCAGCAGCGATGCATTGGTGGTGAGCGTCAGGTCGAGCGGCTTGCCGCTGACCGTTTTCAGCTCGGCCAGCATGCCGATCAGCCGCTCGAGGTTTTTGCGCAGCAGCGGTTCGCCGCCGGTGAGGCGGATTTTCTCTACGCCGTGGGCCACGAACACCTTGGCCAGCCGCGTGATTTCCTCGAACGATAGCAGCGCCGTGTGCGGCAGGTATTCGTAGTTGGTGTCGAAGACAGCCTTGGGCATGCAGTACACGCAGCGGAAATTACAGCGGTCGGTGACGGAGATACGCAGGTCGTGCAGCGGCCGCGCCAGACGGTCGCTGAGCAAACCGGTGGGCGCTTCGAGGGGGGAGGGGATGGCCGGCGCACTGGCGCGCTGCGCGGTCATCATGATGACTTTCTCTGACATGAATCTTAATCTTGCTGATATTGAAATGCACTGCTGCGTTGCCCGGACGGTACGCAAGATGCTTACGATACCACGAGCGCGGCGGCGGCGCGCAACCCGCACAGCCGTGCCGGGGTCCGACCCCACGTGGCACGCGAGCGCGGCTGCATAAAAAAAGGGAAGCACGCGGCTTCCCTTTTCTAGTTACCGCCCGGTTGATCAGCGACGGGTGTCGACCTGCACCATCGGCTCGTCATTTTGCGGCGGCAGCGGCTTGCGCTCGCGTGGCACGCGTACCGGCGCCACGACCTGGGCCGCTGCTTCCTGGGCGGCGCGCAGCTTGGCCGGATCGGTCGCAGCCAGGGTCAGGCCGGCGGAGCCAAGCACGGCTTGCAGGTCGACTGGCGTTGCTGCCGGGGCAGGCGCTGGCGCTGGCGCTGGCGCTGGCGCTGGTACTGGTGCTGGTGCTGGTGCTGGTGCTGGTGCAGGTGCAGGTGCAGGTGCGGCCACCGGCGCCGGAGCCGGCACTGGCGCGGCAACCACTTCAGCAGGCGCCGGGGCGGCTTCCACGGCGGTCACTTCCGGTGCCGGAGCGGCGGGTGCTGCTACCACCGGTGCTGCCACCACTGGTGCTTCCACCACCGGTGCTTCAGCAACTGGCGCTTCGACGACAGGCGCCGGAGCGGCCACCACGTCTGCTTGCGCTGCAGCGTCCGCTGCCGGAGCTTCCACCACCGCAGCGTCCACCGCCGCAGCGTCCACCACCGGAGCGGCTTCGGCGACCACCGGTGCGGCGTCGCTGACGACCGGCGCCGTGGTTTCAACCGCTGCTGCTGGCTCGGCAACTGCTGCTGCCGGTTCCGCTGCAGCGACGGCTGCTGCGGCTGGTGCAACGTCTGCCACTGGCGCCACTGCTACTGCCGGTGCTGAGGCAGCGGCTGGGTCAACGGCGGGCGCCGTTTCGGCTACCGGTGCTGCGGCCTGGACTGGCTCGGCTGCTGCGACGACCGAGGCTGCCGTGGTCACGGCTGCGGTCGTCGTTGGTGCGTCATCGTGCTGGACAAAGTGTGGTTCGCCATCGGCGCCCTCATTGCCTTCGCCTGCTTCGTTTTCCTGGCCTTCGCCGTCACGGTCGCGACGGTTACGGTTGCGACCGCCACGACGGCGGCGGCGGCGTGGCTCGTCGCCTTCGCCGGCTGCGTCTGGCGCTTCGCCTTCCGGACCGGTGCTCGGCACGGTGTTCAGGATGCTGGTGGCCTCGACTTCAGGACCGGCGGCTGGCGCGGCAACATTCAACACCAGTTCTTCCACTTTGGCTTCCACCGGAGCCTTGTCGGCACGCGGCTCGCGCGGTGGACGCGGGGCGCGTTCGGTGCGCTCGCCACGTTCGGCACGGTCGGCGCGTTCCGGACGCTCGGCACGCTCAGGACGCTCAGCACGCTCGCGCGGTGGCTGGCCTTCGGCAACGACGCCGTCGCGCGGTTCGCGTGGCTCGCGGCCTTCGCGTGGTTCACGGCCTTCACGCGGTTCGCGCGGTGGACGTGGTGGGCGGGCTGGACGGCCGGCATCGGCTGCCTTGGTCTCGTCGGCGGCTGGACGCGCTGCGCCCGGTTCGCGCTCTTCGCGCTCGGGACGGCCATTCTTGCCGGTGCGGCTGCGGCCACGCGGGCCACGGGCCGCGTTGCGGTCGGCATTCCGGTCCGGCGATGGCGCCTTGACCACGATGGTCGGTTGCTGCGGCAGCACCGGTGCGGCGGGCGCCGGGTTCAGGAAGCTGAACAGCTTGGCAAAGAAGCCTTTTGGCGCTGGCGCCGGCACCGGGGCCGGGGCTGGCTTGATGACGGTCTCGGCCGGCTTGCGCTCGACCAGCGGAGCAGGCTGGTCAGGAGTGATGGTCTTGACCATGGCTTCCTGGCGCGGCTTCGCTTCTTCCTTCTGGCGCTTGCTGTAAGCCATGTCGGTTTCGGCCTGCTCGGCGAGGTTGTAGCTGGCCTGGCTGTCTTCCAGACGCGGGTCGTCGTGCTTGATGCGCTCGAGCTTGTAGTGGGGCGTATCGAGGTGCTTGTTCGGGATCAGGATCACGTTGATGCGGTGACGGCTCTCGATTTTCAGCACTTCGCCGCGTTTTTCGTTGAGCAGGAACGCTGCCACATCCACCGGCACTTGCACGTGGATGGTGGCGG
>Ga0308164_10003322_pt1 | contig 14684 bp, 15 predicted proteins | sample PhyTR2_FD_201031 | JGI IMG/M metagenome (GOLD analysis project Ga0308164, IMG submission 201031) | Phyllosphere microbial communities from UC Gill Tract Community Farm, Albany, California, United States - DLSLT.R2 | ecosystem: Host-associated > Plants > Phyllosphere > Unclassified | place: USA... | reverse complement strand
GGAAATTAATTTTGCTTACTTCATCGCCTGGTCTGTGGTAATCTTGTTGTAACATACCATCGTAAAAGAAAATAATCGGAATACCTAATTTCGCAAAGTTATAATGATCCGAACGGTAATAAATCTGCTCAGGGTCTTTAGGGTCGTCATATTTAAAATCCAGTTTCATTTTGGTATAGGTTGCGTTAACTCTATCCTGTAAAGTTGCTAAATCACTACTTAACATTTTCGAACCTACCGAATAAATGTAGTTTGCTGAATCAGGTTTGCCCAAATATTCTTCGCCAATGCGGCCAATCATATCGGTATTTAAATCTGCAATCGTGTTTTCAACAGGAAACACAGGATGCTCTGAATACCATTCAGAACCCCAAAGTCCTTTTTCTTCACCAACAACCGTCATAAATAAAATACTGCGTTTTGGTCCTTTACCGGCTTTTTTGGCATCCATGAAAGCTTTCGCCATTAAAAGAACGCCTGTAGTGCCCGACCCGTCATCATCCGCGCCGTTGTTAACTTTGTCTGTGGCGTTAGGGTCGGTAACTAATCCAATATGGTCGTAATGACCTGTCAATACCAGCACTTCTTTTTTAAGCACAGGATCAGAACCTTCAAGATAACCTAAAACATTTTCACATCTTACAGGCGTTTCTGTTTTTGCTGCACTTGCAGAAAACGGAACTGTTAATACTTGAGACGCCGGAGCCTGACTGTCGATAATTTTCTTTTGCAAGTCGGCTACAGTTGTGTTCGATGCTTTAAATAATTCGTTCGCAACGGCTGTTGATATCGAAATACGCGGAACATCATTTTGCTTCTGCGCTTCGATAGCAGCATTGGTTTTGATCATGACTCTACCTTTATTTTGAGTCATTTTCGTATTTTCAGTAATTCTATCCACCATTGGGTCGATAAGAATAATTGCTTTTACCTGATTTTCTGCGAAATATTTTGCTCTTGCTTCCAACATTGCACGGTAAGCTGCTCTGTCTACTCTTGCACCAGCTTTAAGCGTCGGGTCGCCCGCACTGAACATCATTACAACTTTACCTTTGATATCAGTTCCTGCGAAATCATTATAAGCACCTTTGTTTATCGCGTAGCCAACGAAAACAATTTGATCTGTCGAAAAAGTAAAACCTTTATCGCTGATTAGGCTTGGAGAAACTATATAATCTTTTTGATATTCTTTAGGTTGCCCGTTTACCGTTACCTGACTTTGTTTTAGGGTAACATTTACCAAATCAATTTTCTGAAAATAGTCACCATTAACCGGGCCTTTCAATCCGATTGATTTGAAATAGTTACGGATATAATCAGCTGCCATCCAGGCGCCTTTAGTTCCTGTTTCGCGACCTTCGTATTCATCAGAAGCTAAAACCGAAAGGTGTTTCAATCCATCAGCCGGGTTAATTGCTTTACTGAACCTAATTGCATCCTTATTTGGCGCAAGAGGCTTAACTTGTGCAAAGCAACCAATACTAAGTACTGAAGCTAAGCCAAGGGTTAGAAATTTTTTATTCATTATGTAGTAAAAGTTAGTTTCTTAATTCAGCAGGATATTTTTTCAACCCTGTTTTGGTGGCGTCCACCTTCAAACTCGGTATTTAAAAATGTTGTTGTAATCTCTTTCGCCAGTTCTTCGGACACAAACCGTGCGGGGATGCACAAAACGTTTGCATCATTATGCTTTCTAACTAAAGAAGCAACTTCATTTTCCCAGCACAATCCAGCTCTGATTCCTTGGTGTTTGTTGGCTGTTATTGCAACACCATTGGCAGAACCGCAAAGTAAAATACCAAATTCACAATCGCCGTTTTCTACAGCCGAAGCAACGGGGTGTGCAAAATCAGGGTAGTCGACAGAATCTAAAGATTGCGTTCCAAAGTCCTTAATTTCATAATCAGAAAGGAAATTCTTCAATACTTCTTTATATTCAAAACCGGCATGGTCTGAACCAATTGCGATTTTAATTTTGGGATTTGCCATCTGCCAAATTTATAGAGAATAATGAAATCCGTTCGTAATGTTTTTGTTAGTTTGCGTAGAAATCAGCCTCTGCTTTTTTCTTCTTTTTTTCGATGTACGCCGAAACAAAAATACTGGCCTCATATAATAAAAACAATGGCGCAGCTACTGTGAGCATTGTTAAAATATCTGGTGTAGGCGTTACAATTGCTGCAATAATCAAAATAATAACGGCGGCATATCTCCTGCTCGAACGCATCAGCTTTGGCGTCATCAATCCTAGTTTCGATAAGATGAAAATAATGATTGGCAATTCGAAGATAATACCCGTTCCAAGTGTTAAAGTAGCAATCGAGGATACATATGAATCGACCGTGAACGTATTTTTTATTTCAGAACTGACCGTGTAACCCGTTAAAAAGTTAATCGACAATGCGCAGATGATGAAATACCCGAATACAATACCGATAATGAAAAGAACCGATGCGAAAAACACAAATCCGCTTGCAGATTTACGTTCTTTCTCATGTAAAGCGGGCTTAACAAAGCGCCAGATTTCCCACAAGAGATATGGAAAACCGAGCACAATACCACACATTACACAAACGTTAAGTTGTAAGTTAAACTGACCCGCCATTTCAGTATTAATAATTTCACCGTTGATTTTGGTGATACACATGTCTTTACCAAGAGATGGGAAGTGTTCTACAAGCTTACACATCATTCTATAAGTCCAGAAATCGGGTTTTTTGGGGCCGAAAATTATCTTGTCAAGAATTTCTTCATTAAAATAGAATGCGATACCCGTAAAAACGGCGATAGCGATTACGGCTCTGATTAGGTGTTTACGGAGAACATCAAGATGATCAAAGAAAGACATTTCTGCCTCTAAGGTTGTGCTCTTTTGTCCGATAGCTTTTGTAAGTAGTGATTTTTTAGTGTCGCTCATGTTGAAAACAAAAATACCATTCTAAATGAATAGAATGGTATTTACGTGTTAAATATAGAAATAGTTTATATTATTCTGAAAATTCAAACGTTTCCATAAACTTTGTAGTGAAATTTCCTGCTCTGAAGTTTGGGTCTTTCATTAACTGTAAGTGGAATGGAATAGTTGTTTTAACACCTTCGATAACAAATTCGCCTAAGGCACGCTCCATGGTGCAAATGGCTTCTTCACGTGTTTGGGCAACGCAAATCAGTTTTGCAATCATCGAATCGTAATTTGATGGAATTTGGTATCCTGCGTAAACGTGTGTATCTACACGAACACCATGACCACCCGGAGAGTGGAAATTAGTAATTTTTCCTGGTGATGGACGGAAATTATTTGCAGGGTCTTCGGCATTGATACGGCATTCAATTGCATGCAATCGAGGGAAATAATTTTTACCTGAAATCGGAATCCCGGCAGCAACTTTGATTTGTTCTTTGATCAAATCAAACTCAATAACTTCTTCTGTAACGGGGTGTTCTACCTGAATACGGGTATTCATTTCCATGAAGTAGAAATTACGGTGTTTATCAACCAAAAATTCGATTGTTCCTGCACCCTCATAATTTACAGCCATTGCACCTTTAATTGCGGCTTCACCCATTCTTACACGAAGCTCATCTGTCATAAACGGTGAAGGAGATTCCTCAACTAGTTTTTGGTGACGACGTTGAATTGAGCAATCACGCTCAGATAAATGGCAAGCCTTGCCAAACTGATCTCCAATTACCTGGATTTCGATGTGACGAGGATCTTCAATATATTTTTCTAAATATAAACCATCGTTACCGAACGCCGCACCTGATTCCTGACGGGCACTATCCCATGCGTTTTCAAAATCTTCATCTTTCCAAACTACACGCATGCCACGGCCACCACCACCGGCAGTAGCTTTAAGTATTACGGGATAACCCATTTCGTTGGCAATTGCGATACCTTCTTTAACGCTGGTAAGCAAACCCTCAGAACCCGGGATAGTTGGTACACCGGCAATTTTCATGGTTTCTTTGGCCGATGCTTTATCGCCCATGCCGTTAATTTGCTCAGGGGTTGCCCCGATAAATTTAATACCGTACTCGCGACAGATATTTGAAAACTTAGCATTTTCAGATAAAAATCCGTAACCCGGATGAATCGCATCAGCATTCGTTAATTCGGCAGCTGAAATAATATTCGGAATATTTAAATAAGAATCTTTACTTGGCGGCGGGCCAATACAAACAGCCTCATCAGCAAAACGTACGTGTAAACTCTCTCTATCTGCAGTAGAATAAACAGCAACAGTTTTGATGCCCATTTCCTTACAGGTACGAATAATACGCAAAGCGATTTCGCCCCTGTTGGCAATTAGTATTTTTTTAAACATAATTTTTCCTTTTCGTCGGTCGTTTCCAGTAGAAACAATTTTAAATGCCTTGTCTCGTGTCTTCACGAAACATTTGTACTTTATCGGTTCGTGATGACACAAAACCGAGGCTTAATAAAAGACGGTTTACTAAATAGGTTCTACTAAAAATAGCGGTTGGTCGTATTCAACAGGCGATGCATTATCTACCAGAATTTTAACGATACGGCCCGAAACTTCACTTTCAATTTCATTGAAAAGTTTCATCGCTTCTATAATACAGATTACTTTTCCGGTTGCAACTTCATCACCTACGTTAACAAACATTGGCTTGTCGGGACTTGATGAGCGGTAGAAAGTTCCGATCATTGGCGATTTAATTGTAATGTATTTCGAAGTATCTTCTGCAGCCGGAACAGCTGGAGTTGAAGCCGCAGGCGCAGTAGGAGCTGTAGCAACCGGTGCTGCTGCTTGCAAAAGCGGCGCTTGTGGTACAGTAGCATGCACAACTGTTGGTGCTTGGTTTGTTTTAATGGTGATTTTAAAATTTTCTTGCTCGATGGCAACTTCATTTACACCTGAACGAGAAACAAATTTAATCAGTTCCTGTATTTGTTTGATATCCATTTTTTAGGCTAGTTATTGTAAAAAATAGTGTTTATTGAATTAACTAAGTTATACTTTTTTTGTTTGTATTTTTAATATAGATTGTAGGAAACGGGGAATGGAAATCGGGGGTAATGCAAAATTTAATTCCTTAATCTATTTCCGATTTACTATTATCTAGTTCTCTCTATTCGCCGTAAGCCCACTTAAGGTAAACAGAACCCCAAGTAAAACCGCCGCCAAATGCTGCCAATACGATGTTATCTCCTTTTTTCAGCTTACTTTCCCATTCCCATAAACATAAAGGAATTGTTCCGTTTGTTGTATTGCCATAGCGCTCGATATTAATCATTACTTTATCGGTTGTTACTCCCATACGGTTTGCGGTAGCATCAATAATACGTTTGTTAGCTTGATGAGGTACTAACCAGGCAACATCATCAGCAGTTAAGCTATTGCGTTCCATAATTTCTGCAGCAACATCTGCCATATTGGTTACGGCAAATTTGAAAACCGTAGGGCCTTCCTGATGTGCATAATGTTCTCTTGCATCAATTGTTTCGTGTGTTGCAGGTTTAACTGAACCACCGGCTTTCATACCCAAGAAATCTCTTCCCGAACCATCTGTTCTTAAGATCGAATCTTGGATTCCTAAGCCTTCTTCATTAGGTTCTAATAATGCGCAGCCACAACCATCACCAAAAATGATACAAGTTGTGCGGTCTTCGTAATTAATTATTGATGACATTTTATCGCCGCCAACAACCAGAACTTTTTGGTGTCTTCCTGATTCAATAAAAGAAGCGCCTGTAGACAAGCCAAAAATAAAGCCTGAGCATGCAGCCTGTAAATCGTACCCCCATGCATTTGTGGCGCCAATTTTATCGGCTAAAACATTGGCCGTTGCCGGGAAAGTAAAATCAGGCGTAGTGGTGCAAAAAATAATCAATTCGATTTCCTTTGCATCAATACCTCTCTTTTTAAGCAAACCATTTACCGCATGAACTGCCATATCTGATGTACCTAAACCTTCTCCTTTTAAAATTCTGCGCTCTTTTATCCCCGTTCTGCTGGTAATCCATTCATCCGAAGTATCAACCATGGTTTCTAACTCTGCGTTTGTAAGCACATAGTCGGGGACGTAACCATTTACTGCCGTGATAGCAGCGTGAATTTTACTCATTTTAAAAATTTTAATAAATTATTTAAATGCCATTCTAATCTTTTCTACCAATCCTGTCGTTATCATTTCTCTGGATTGAAGAACCATATTTTTTACTGCCAGCGGACTGGAAATTCCATGTCCGATAACAACGGGAGCGTTTACACCTAACACCGGACTGCCACCATACTGTTCGTAATTAAAACGATCGAAAAACTCATCTTTCATTCCTTTTTTAACGGTAAGCACATAAAAAGACTCTGCTAATTTTAGCACAACGTTTCCTGTAAAACCATCACAAACAATAACATCAGCTTTGTCGTTGAATAAATCTCTTCCTTCTACATTACCTACAAAATTGAATAAGTTTGTATCCTTCATCAATGGAAAAGTAGCCATGCTAAGCATATTTCCTTTCTCATCTTCTTCGCCTATATTTAATAACGCAACTTTGGGTGCATTTATTTGCAACAAATTTTCTGCATATAAACTACCTAAAACGCCAAATTGCAAAAGGATGTCAGGCTTACAATCTGCATTTGCGCCAACATCAAGCAATAAGCCTGTGCCGCCTTTAATTTTCGGAAGAATTGTACATAAACATGGGCGGATAATGCCCGGAATAGTTTTAACGCTAAAAACTGCGCCAACCAGCATTGCTCCTGAATTACCTGCGCTTGCGAACGAATCGATTTTACCTTCTTTCAAAAGATTAAAACCAACGGCTATGCTCGATTTAGGTTTCTGAACAATTGCTTTTGTGGGGTGTTCGCCCATACCAATTACTTCATCAGTATGAACGTATTCAAAATGATCCGGATTAAATCCTTCTTCTGCAAGAATTGGTTTAATCTGCTCGGTATCGCCGATAAGAACAAGGTGTTCTCCGGCGTTTAGCGATTGATGAGCTGCTATTGCTCCTAAAACAATTGCTTTAGGAGCATAGTCTCCGCCCATTATGTCGAGGCCTATTTTCATAGAAAAAATTTGTCTGTGTTAGTTTCAGGTTAATCCTAAAATTTTCAGTTGACTAAGGTATGACTAAAGCCGCTGAAAACACAAACAATTTTTTAAGAAAATTACCCGATTTGAGTATTTTCGATAACCAATTTACCGTTATAGTATAGGTTACCATCAACGTTGTAAGCACGATGAGGTACGTGGATAGCACCTGTTGCTGAGCATGTTGCTAAAGAAGGAGTCACAGCTTTATAGTGCGTTCTTCTTTTATTTTTTCTCTGTTTCGAGATTTTCCGTTTTGGATGTGCCATTGGTGTATAATCTAATTATTTTTTTAACTTATTAAGTGCTTCCCAACGCGGGTCGCTTGATTGTTCATTTTCTTCACCCTGATTGTCGATAGAAAGTTGTTCTAATCTGTCAATCATTTCCTGATCACATGCTTTATTTGCCTGCTCACAGTTTTTAATATAAGGTACTGCTACGTTAATCATTTCATATAGCGGCCCTGATATATCAATTGCGGTTTCTTTTCTGCTCAGTGAGATAATCTCATCATCATCACTTTCCAAATCATCACCTGCAAATTTTACAATCTGTCTTTCGTACAAATTAATCGGTAAGGGAAATTCAGATAAGCATTTATCGCAATCTAAATTTACGGTGCCAATTACTTTGAATTTTAAAAGCAACATGGTCTCCTGTTTCTCAAGTTCCAGGTTTACTTTTAAATTACCACTTTTAATTAATGAGTACTCGAAAGCATTAAAAAAAGTGTCATCAAGCTCATATTCAAACTGATGGCTTCCCAATTTTAATCCGGTAAACGGTACTGAAAATTGTTTTAGCGGGTTCAATTACTGTAAAATTTTAGCCTGCAAATGTAGGGATAAAATAATTAGATTAAAAATGTTTTTTAAAATTGTTAGCTATTAAAAACCTGTGCGGCTTTTAAAACTTCACAGATTTAGTTTTTTAAAACCATTTCCTTATTGTTTCTACTCCATTCACTCCACGAACCAACGTAAAGTTTCGGGATTGGCAAGCCTGCGTAATCCATGGCTAAAAGTGTATGGCATGCGGTAATGCCTGACCCGCAATGAACAATTACATTTTCGGGCTGAACATTTGCCAAGGCAGTAGTATATTTTTCTTTCAAAACCTCAGGATTTAGAAACCTTCCATCGGCATCTAAGTTTTCGGTGAAAGGAATATTTGTTGCGCCCGGAATATGGCCTGCTATTAAATCTATGGGTTCGGTTAAGCCTGCATAACGGTTGGCATCACGAACATCGATAACAATATGATCATCCGTTTTGGCTACTTTTTCAACTTCATCAATATTCGATAGCGGTAAGTTCCAGTTTTGCACTTCGTATTTTTCGACCGATTTAGGTATTTCGACTTTACTTGTAACAGGGAAACCTGCCTTCACAGCCGCCTGAAAACCACCATCAATTACCTGAACTTTTTCGTGCCCTATTGCCCTCAGCATCCACCATAATCTGGCAGCTGCATTGCTACCATTTTTGTCATCGTAAACAATTACATGGGTATTTTTTGTAATGCCTAGCTTTTGTAAAGTAGCAGAAAATTGTTCAGGCGTTGGCAATGGGTGGCGACCACCAATTGCAAAATCGCTGATATTGGCTAAATCAGCATTTACATCTGCGAAAATTGCGCCTGCCAAATGTTGTTCGTCATAACGGGCTTTTGCGCCGGCACTAGCATCTACAATTACAATTTCGTTATCGAGATTTAACCAGGTTAATTCTTCGGGTTTTATGATTGGGAGAAGGTTAGACATAAATTTTATTTGGTTTTTTTAACAGAGTCCATAGCCCTAAAACGGGGCCAATGGCTAATATCATATAAATATAATGCGAATTCATCTCTTTAGCCAAAAGATTTATTACCTGAATGCTAATTATCGTAATTGCGAAACCGATACAGTTTACTAATGTCAAAGATGTGCCTCTTAAAGTTTCGGGCGCATATTTGGCCACAAGGGAAGAGAATAACGGTGAATCGGCAGTACCAAACAAGCCCCAACAGAACAGAAAAGTCAAAAACAAATACACCGAGCCGGCAAAGAGGAAAATTGGCGAAAGCAGGCAACATAAGCCCGAAAGCGCCAGTGCAACGGCTGCAATTTTTTTTGCTCCAAATTTCTGTGAGAGTAATCCGCCAACCATACAAGAAATGCCGCCGGAGGCAATTACCAAAAATGAAAATAAAGAAACATTTAAGGTTGCTGCCGGATGAGTACTGTTATAAACCAATAACATACTTGGTAAAAATGCCCAAAAAGTATATAATTCCCACATGTGGCCAAAGTAGCCAAATGCGGCAGATCGAAAGCTCGCATTTTTAAAGCCCGTTAAACATGAGCGGAAATCGAATGCTTGTCCGCCAATACGGAATGGCCCGTTTGGAACAAACAGCAGAATGCAAACGGCACCTAAAGCAGACAACGTGGAAGTTGAATAAATTACATACTCCCAAGGGAATTTTCCGGTAATGGTTTTCAATAGATGCGGGAATGCGGTACCTAAAACCAATGCGCCAACTAAAAAGCCTAATGATTTTCCTAAGCCATCTTTGTAATAATCGGATGCAATTTTCATCCCGACGGGATAAATACCGGCGAGCATAAAACCGGTTAAGAAACGAAAAGCGAGTAAAAGGTGAACATTCGTTAGCGGTAAGCAAATACCCAGATTGAATAGCGAAGCCACAATTCCGCAAACAAAAAAAACTTTTGAAGGAGAAAAAATATCGGATATAGCAAAGAATGCAAATATAAGGGTGCCACTGATAAACCCAAATTGAACCATGCTTGTCAGATTCGCTAAGAGGTTTGTTTCGCTCGGAAAACTCTTAATAATATCCGCTAATACGGCATTCCCGGCGAACCACTGCGAAGTGCAAAGGAATTGCGAAATTACAATGATTGGTAGAATATACTTGGTTGTTTTGGTGCTGGTCATTTTGAATTTGATGCACAATTTTAACTAAAATAAACCTGATAGCCGAGGATCCCGATTTTTCATCGGGAGAAACAAATAGCAGGGCTTTTGGAACCGATGGAAAACAGAACCTTGCTTTACAAAAAAAAAAGAAAAAAACTAACAAACTAAGCCTTAAGAAGCATCGTCTTTTATATCGAATTGCGTTTCAACAACTTTTCCGCCGCTGCGTAACTGGTTGCTCAGCATTTCTTCCTGCTCTCTACGATTTTTTACAATGTGGATGGCCGAAAATAAAGCTTCAGTAAACGACGTGGAATCGGCCAAATCTTTACCTGCAATATCGTAACCTGTACCATGATCGGGCGAGGTGCGAACGAAATTTAAACCCGCCGTATAATTTACGCCATTGTGGAAAGCCAACGTTTTGAAAGGAATTAAACCTTGATCGTGATACATGGCTAAAACAGCGTCGAATTGTTTGTAACTGCCATTGCCGAAAAATCCGTCGGCAGGGTAAGGACCGAAACACATAATACCTTTATCATAAGCTTCCTGGATTGCAGGTGTTATAATCTCTGCTTCCTCAGCGCCTAATAAACCATTGTCGCTTGCATGGGGATTTAACCCAAGAATGGCAATTTTCGGTTTTTCAATCCAGAAATCTTTCTTTAAGCTTTCGTTAATCAGCTTTATTTTGTTGAGAATCTTTTCTTTAGTGATTGCCATAGAAACCTCTTTGACGGGAATGTGACCTGTAACCACACCAACACGTAAATTTTCACTGATTAAAAACATCAACACGTCTTTACTTCCGCTTTTTTCCTGCAAATATTCTGTATGACCGGGAAAAGAAAATGTTTCTGATTGAATGTTGTGCTTGTTAATTGGAGCGGTAACTAAAGCATCAATGTCGCCGGCAACTAAATCTGCTGTTGCTCTTTCTAAAGACAGCAGCGCATATTTTCCCCCGGTTTCTGTAACCTGACCAAGTTCGATTTTTACGTCTTCTTCCCAGCAATTAATCATGTTCGCTCTTTTTACCTGCGCTTGATTGGCATGATTAATAACATTAAAACTAAAATCGCCAAGGTTATTTGCCTTTCTGTGGAATGAAGAAACCTTTGTATGGCCATAAACAATTGGAGTACAATAATTTAAAATAGCTGGATTTGATAATGTTTTGATGATTACCTCTAAACCTATGCCGTTTACATCGCCTATACTGATACCAATTTTAAGTTTATTGCTCATAATTACCGGAAAATTTTAGCGCAAATTACTGATTTTCGTTTAAACAGGTGCTTACCCGATAAAAATTAGTTATTTTGTATAAAATAGTTAGTGTGCAAAACACAACTTTTACAGCACGATGAACAAAATTTTTTTCTAAATTTTCCGTGCTTTCTGTGTTTACGTGGCAAAAAAATCTTTAAAATGAGTTTAGTTAAAGCGAAGAAACATTTAGGTCAGCACTTTTTAACCGACAAAGGCATTGCAAACCGCATTGTAGAAAGTTTGGTTAGTACCGATAAATACCATCAGGTTTTAGAAGTTGGCCCGGGAATGGGTATTCTTTCTGATTTTTTGTTGCAACGCAAAGATTTAGAAACTTATTTAATTGATATTGATACCGAGTCTTTTCACTTTCTTAATGAAAAATACCCTGAATTAGGCGACCGTTTAATTAACGGCGATTTTCTTAAATTAAACTTTGATGATATCTTTCCCGGTCAGTTCGCCATCATCGGTAATTTTCCTTACAATATTTCGTCGCAGATTTTATTTAAAATACTAGATAATCGCCGTAAAGTAGTTGAAATGGTTGGCATGTTTCAAAAGGAAGTAGCGCAACGTTGCGCATCACCTGCAGGAACTAAAGATTATGGAATTTTAAGTGTTTTTCTTCAGGCTTACTATAAAATCGATTATTTGTTTACGGTTAAACCGGGCACATTTAATCCGCCTCCAAAAGTACATTCGGCTGTTATTCGTTTAACAAGAAATGAAGTTGAAACTTTAGATTGTGATGAGAAGCTGTTCTGGCGTGTGGTGAAAGCAGGTTTCAATCAACGAAGAAAAACTTTGCGCAATGCAGTTTCTGCGGTTATGCCAAAGGATAAAATGGACGATCATATTTATTTTGAAAAAAGAGCCGAGCAATTAACCGTTGCCGATTTTGTGGCTTTAACACAGCATTTGAGTAAGCTAATGGAGGTTTAATGATACCATCCTTATCCTGGATTTATTTCAATACGTTTTTTTAAATTACTATTTTTTAAATTTGAAAGGCATTGTGTATGCGTTTCGGCTGTAGTATTCCCGCTCCCGCTTCTGCCAATGAAAATATCGGCATCTCGCTTTGATCGGGTTTAAGGCTAAGCGATTCTTGCAAACCGGTGATTATTTTGATCAATTTTCTACTTTCCTTTGCACCATAATTTAAGAGATCATGGTTAATTACAGCGAAATTTTTAACGAGCAAGGAATGGATTATCAGATTTATCGTGCTTTGATAGATCGACTTCTTTTAGAGGGAAAAGCCACAGGCGATGTAACTTACGATTTGCACTACACTAAAATGAATGTGCAAAGAATGAGCCGCGTTGATAAGACGGTAAGCTTAACTGATGAATTAACAGCAACCATTAATCAGTTAAAAGAAAATTACAAGTTTTTAGTGATTACCGAAGGTTGGTGCGGTGATGCTGCTCAAATTGTTCCTGTATTTAACAAAATTGCCACGGCTTCTTTAGGTAAAATTGATTTAAAATTTGTTCTTCGCGATAAGAACCTCCCTTTAATTGATGCGCATTTAACCAACGGCGGCAGGGCGATTCCGGTGCTTTTAATTTTAAATGAAGCCGGCGATAAAGTTTTGGCAAGCTGGGCACCTAGGCCCCAAATTTTGCAGGAGTTGTTAAAAGAGTGGAGGAAAGAAACTTCTGAAATGACAATTTTATCAGAAAAACTTCACGGTTGGTATGCGAAAGATAAAACGCAGAGCACACAAGCAGAACTGACTAAACTTTTGAAAACCTTAATTGCTTAGCCAACTTGCAGCTGGCCAGTTTCTTGAGCCAAAGAAATGAATCAACACAGGTTTCATAAGCTTTAATCCGTTGGCGCTGTTTGTAAAACATACTAATATTTCGTCTTTTTTAGGGTTAATCATGAAAAAGCCCTGAAAATCGCCGTTATCGCCCCAATGCCAGAGCATTTTTCCTAGCTCGTTTTCTTGAACGCCGATTCCTAATCCCCAGAAGAGATACTTTGCCGCAGGTTTAGGTTCTTTTGCATCGTAAACCGAAACTGCTTCTGATTGTATTTTTGATAAATATTCACGGTAAAAGGCATTTAAAAAAATCCGGTAATCGGTGGCTGTTGTTAAAAGTGAAAAAGCTGCGTTAGGTAAAAAGAAGGGCATTCTTTCGGTTTGTTCAGCTTTATCATCATGACCAAATGCTGCAACGGATTCAAATTCATCTTTCCAAATAAACGAAGAATTTTTCATCGCCAATGGCATAAATACCATCTCATCGGCAATTTGTTGTAAATCCTTCTTTAAAATATTTTGAATGGCAAGTTGAAGGTAAACGAAGCCTTCTCCCGAATATTTCCAATGGTCGCCGGGCTTGAAAGCTGTTTTAAGTGCCGATGTTGCCCAGGTTTTTTTTAAAGGATTTTCTGCCCAATTGGGTAATCCGCTGGTGTGCATTAAAACCATTCTTGCCGTTATCTTTTTGGCGGCAGAATCATCTTTTAATCGTGGATAATCGTAATAACGGGTTAAGGGCTTATCTAAATCGATTCGCTTTTTATCGGCCAATTGCAGGCAAATATAGGCTAACACAACTTTGCTTAATGAAGCAGCCTGAAAAATAGTATTGGATGAAACTTTTTGCTTGTTCTCGCTATCTGATAAGCCGGCATTTAAGTGTGTTATTTTTCCTTTTTCAGAGTAAATGATTTGTAGGCCAGTTACGTTTGAATCTGCCAATAATTTATCGGCAAAAGATTGTGCGTTTGTTTTTTGAATAGTTAAAGCGAATATCAAAAAACAAATAACTCGCTGCATGCTAATCTACGCTAACTGTTAAACCCTCTTGTTGTAAAATTTTACGGTAGATTTCCATCTCGGTAAAAGAACCTTCTAAAACAGGGCATTTACCTTCATTATGAACTTTCCAGGCAATTTTTTCTGATTGAGATTCGTTGTAATCTAAATATTTCATCATGCAGTAAATTACATGATCAAAGGTGTTTATATCGTCGTTCCACAAAATAAGGCGATGTACGGTTTTTAGAGAAGTTAAAATTTCTTCGAGCGTAAAGGTCTCTTCTTTGGTTTCTGTAGACATGGCGCAAAAATAACTATTTTTATGGAAGTTGTAATATGTTAAATGGAAGATGATTGCGATAATTTTACTGCGAACAATTACTTATTAACCGTAGCTTAACATTTTCGATCTTAGCTCATCCATCTTCCATGGGTTTTAATACATTTGTTAACCAATAATAATAAAAGCATGCATCAATCTAAAATTGCAGGAATAGGCTATTACGTTCCGAAAAATGTATATACCAATAACGATTTAAGTCGTTTTATGGAAACCAGTGATGAGTGGATTCAGGAACGTACCGGAATTAAGGAACGCCGTTTTGCTGACCGATACGAAG
>Ga0308164_10003321_pt1 | contig 14691 bp, 11 predicted proteins | sample PhyTR2_FD_201031 | JGI IMG/M metagenome (GOLD analysis project Ga0308164, IMG submission 201031) | Phyllosphere microbial communities from UC Gill Tract Community Farm, Albany, California, United States - DLSLT.R2 | ecosystem: Host-associated > Plants > Phyllosphere > Unclassified | place: USA... | reverse complement strand
TTTCGAGGTTATCGAAGAACGCGCGTAGTTGGCGGCGGTCGCGGGGGTGGTCGGCGAGCACCACGCGCAGGTGGGCCGTGTGCAAGATGGTCTGGTGCCACCAGTTTTGCCAGGCATACAGCAACACGAGCCCTAGCCCGGCCAGGGCGCTGACCACGTAGACCCAGAAGTTTTCGGGCAGAGCCCGGCCGCCCTGGTAGCCCACATTGTACTGCATGCGGGCGGCGTTGCCCACCAGCCACAGCAGCGATATGGCCAGCCAGCGCAGGTGCTTGCCCGGCAGGTTGGTGCGGTACTCTACCTGAATGGGCAGCACCTCCTCATACGGAATCTCGACGGCGATATCGACCGCCCCCCGGCCATCGCGCTGGCTCACAAACAAGCCGTCTTTACGCAGCGCAAACTGGGTAGAGCGGGTAACCTGACTTTGCGTAAACTCCATAACTAACCTTTCCAAATTCTAGCGCAGCAGCTCGAGCGGCGACGACGAGAAGCACAAAATAAACAACCCCACCATAACCCAGCCCAGCACGCGGCGGCCGGGGCTCAGGGGCGAGTCGTCGGGCGCGGCCGGGTGGTAGATGCCCGAGAGCCGCCCCAGCAGCAGCCCAAACACCAGCCAGCCCGGCTGGCCCAGGGTGCCCGGCCAGGCCGTGGTCACGGCAATCTGGGCTAGCCACACCACGGCGCCCACCGCTAGCCCCCACTGCCAGCGAGGCAGGATTTTCCAGAAAACCACGCCCAGATACAGGGCGTAGGGCACGCCGCCGTAGAGCCACATTTCCCAGCCGCTGCGCAGCGAAAACAACCCTAGCCCGGCGTAAAAGATGAACCCCACAAACAGCAGCGCCGACAGCCGCCCCGCCCGGCGCGGCCCCAGCAGTCCGTACAAAATGTGCCCGCCATCGAGCTGGCCGATGGGTAGCAGGTTAAGCGAAGTGAAAAACAAGCTGAACTCGCCGGCCACCAGCAGCGGGTAGCGCAGCAGCAGGTTGGGCGGCGGCAGGCGGTGCGGGTCGGCAAAGAGGTGCTCGAGCCAGCGGTAGAGCAGCGGCTGGGCCAGCGTAAACTCGGGCGCTGGGTAACGGGCCAGGCTGCGGGTGGTCACGAGCAGGTACTCGGCCTGGTCGGGCAGGGTAGCAAAGCCGTAGGCGAGCAGTGGCACCGCCACCAGCAGCCCCGCCAGCGGCCCGGCCAGCCCAATATCAAAAAACTCGCGCCGCGAAAATATCCGCTCCTTTATCCGGATAACCGCCCCAAACGTGCCCAGCCCAAACGGCATCGGCAGAAAGTACGGCAGTGAGGTCCGCACCTTATTGTAGCGCGCCACAAAGTAGTGCCCGAACTCGTGCACCGCCAGCACGCCCACAAACGGCCCCGCATACAGCGCGCCCCAGCCCACTTGGGCCAGCCGCTCGGCCGCAGGCAGGCCCAGCACATCCAGCGCCAGCCAATCGACCGGCCCGCTGCGCACCAGCTGCACGCCGGCTAGGGTCGTAGTGAGGAGCGTAGCCAAAAACAGCCCTAAATGCAGCGCATAGCGGTAAGCCGGCCGCATGGGCGGCCGCTCGTAGCGCCGAAACAAGCGCTGCGCCCAGGCCCGGCGGGTGGGCTCGGCTACGGCATCGGCGGGCCAACTGAGTAATGGCTCCTCCGGGCTAGGACCGGGTGGGGGGAGTGGGGGCGAGGGGTTCAGGGTATTCGCGAGGAAAAATGCGCAGCGCCTCGGGCAGCGCGGTGGTGAGGGTGAGGGGCGGAGCCAGGTGCAGCACCCGCAGCCCCAGCCGACGGGCCGTGGCAATGTGCTGCGGGCTGTCTTCGATAAACAACGTGTCGGCGGGCTGCCAGTTCATTTCGCGCAGCGCGTGGTGAAATATCTCCTCGCCCGGCTTGCGGTGGCCCACTTCCTGCGAGTAAAACACGCGGTCGAGGCAATCGGCAATGCCGTGCTTGAAGCCGTATTGCTGGGCTAGCCGGCGGTTCACTTCCGCAATGTGCATTTCGTTGGTGTTGGAGAGCAGCGCCGTGGCGTGCCCCTGCCGCCGCAGCTCGCCGATGAGGGCTAGCCGCTCGGCCGGCACATCGAGCAGCAGGGCATTCCAGGCCGCGTCGATTTCGGCATCGGTAGCATCTAGCTCGTAGAGGTCGCGCAGCCCGGCCCGAAACTCGGCGGGCGCGATATGGCCGGTTTCGAGGCGGTCGAACAACTCGGCCTGGCTGGCCTGGGTGTATTCGGCGGCGCGGCCCGCCCGGCTCAGGCGCCGAAAGGCCTCGGGCGTGCGGGCGTAGTCGATGTCGATAATAACACCACCAAAATCAAAAAGCAGGTTGGGAAGCATGCGGCAAAACGGGAGTTAGCACCAGCACCAGGCTGGCCGCTTGCAAAGGTCGGGCTCAAAAGATGCCGCTGCCGCGTCCGTTCCACACGCAGTTTCGCGGCGCTGGCGTAACTTTACGGCGTCGGATGCCTTTGGGCAGCGGCAAAGGGCCTATAGCTCAATCGGTTAGAGCAACTGACTCATAATCAGTAGGTCCTTGGTTCGATTCCAAGTGGGCCCACTTTTATTTTTGTCCTTAAAAGGTTGTCATACAATATGTTATGACAACCTTTTCTGCTTTGGTGGGGTTTCCTGTGTCAGATTTTGTGGCACTAAGAAAGCTTTTACAGGTAACTGAACCCCCAAAGGGGCACCCACTTTTTTATAAGGCGGCTAGGTTATTAAAGCCTGCCAAAGGCAGTAAGGGTAGCCGGTGGCTACTAGTATGGTGGCAATTTTCTTTGCCTGATAAAAAAATAATTCGTCGCCGCCAGGGGTTCGACCTCAATTCCATTGCCTCCCTAAAGGAGCGCGAGCGACGAGCAGCAGTCTGGATGACGGGTATCAACGCTCTACTTCAAGAGGGATACGTCTACGCCGGAGAAGAGGAACCCACGGTAGCCGAGACGCAGCCCGGCGAGCGTCTACTCGCCGAGGTTATTGCAGCCTTCCTTGAAACCAAGGAGAAGCTGAGCCAAGGAAGCTACGATGTCCACAAGGCGATATTGGACTTGCTGGTGCGATGGTGCAAGGAGCAGGGGCTCGTTACCCTTACACACCTGACCAAAGAGTGTGGGCAGAAATTCCTGGAGTATTTGGCTGTCTACGTTTCGCCCAAAACCAAGCGGATACTCTCGCCTAAGTCCTACAACAACTATGGGCTCAACCTGAAAACTTTTGGGAACTGGTTAGTGGAGCAAGGATGGACAAAGCGGAAGCATCATCCCTTCCAGGCTATGAAGAAGACTAAAACGGGGAATGGGGAGAAGCATACGCCTTATACGCAGGCGCAGCTCACGGCTATTCTGAAAGTGGCTCAGACAGACCCGCAGTTCTACTTATTCCTACATTTTCTCTATTACACCTTCGCCCGGCCCGGTAAGGAAGTCCGATTACTACAGGTGAAAGACCTACGGGAGTCTACTATCTGGATTTCCCAGGCCCACGATAAAAACGACCGGGGTCGATATTGCGATATCCCCTCGCACTTGCAAGAGCTAATCGCCGAAGCAGGGATTAAAACTTATTTGCCTCAGGACTATGTGTTTGGAAGTAAGGGTATACCAGGGCCTGAGCCCCGAGGTAAAAAATACTTTTATAAACGGATGCGGGCTGTGCTGGAAAAAGTGGGATTGAGTGACCAGGGCTACGACCTCTACGGCATGAAGCATTCCGGCAACATCCAACTTTGGCTGGCTACCAAGGACCTCAAGGCCATTCAGAAGCAGAATGGCCATTCCACGATGGCCATGTCCGAAACTTACCTGCGCGGCCTGGGCCTATTGCAAAACGAGCAGGCGCTGGCGAGCTTCCCGCGAATGGGCAGTCTGAATAGCTGAACTATTTCTGTCTTTTTCTGGAAAATTCAAATGAATAATTCTGAGGAGTTGCGCGCAGCATACTTTGCAATGCTAGCGGCCTTTAGGTCTACGCTTACAAGTGCCGACGAGCGAATGGTTTTTGAGGAGGCTATTATCCATGACTTCAAAAAGGAACAGTATGAAGACTGGCTCCTGCAAACCGGCTTAAAGGCGAGAAGCCGTGATGAGCGTTTGCGGACGTTGAATACGCTGATGGTTAAGTTGATAAAATACGTGGAATCGACCTCCCCTCCATAAATTAGGCTAGGGCGGCTATTTCTTATTCCGGCGTGCTAAAGCAACTCGTTTGGCGAGTGCTGTTGCCCGCTTGTTATCCAAACTGGCCTGCAAGTCAGCAGGCATTGGCCCATCAGCCAGTATCGGATATTTTTCGGCCAGCAAGGCCAGCGCATCTTCTAAGACTTGGTAAAGGTCCTTGCGGAACTAGTGCGCGTGGTGCTGCTAATAGACGAAATCCTTTAGAAGAGTGCTACTGGCAAATGAAATACGCAGATCCATATCGTCTGCCTCGGGCCCAATCTCAGTAATTAGAGCTACGAGCACGTCCACGATAGTGGCTGGCAGGGTGTTCGTGAAAGTGATACTCAGGCTCATTATGATTCATGACTCTGAAATAAAAATTCATATAGAATGAATTGCATCACTCACGTTTCCGGCGAGCTTTCAGCACAATGCGACGAACCTTGGCAACCAACAGGGTAAACCATCCGATGAGAATGTCGGTGAGGAAATCCGCAAAGTAGCTACGGCCGGGCTCATCGTCACGGTCGTTTGGTTTGTCGTGCTGGTCGTCCATAAAGCTGGCCTGAAGTGGTAGTTGGTCGCAAACATAGAGCAGGAATTTAGACCGCACCCGGTAACAAATCGGGGCAAAAACTCCGGAGAAAACATGGAATTTGTTACCGCTCGCCGAGTCACTGCTAGTGCGTATGTTCGCCTCTCACCTACTTAGCCAACAGCATTATGCGTTCCCCTGACCACCCTCATTCCCTGATGATAGCTGAGTTTTTGCCCACTCTCTCGCCAGAAGAGCGTGAATTCGCTGATGCTTACGACTTGTACCAAGATGGCTGGAAGGAAAGAGTCCCAGCCGGACTGGCACCGCAAGCAATAGCTTACTACCTGAAGCATAAAGCAAATGAGTACATGCATAACCAATTCAATAATCCTGACTCCAACTCTGAGGGATGGGAACCGACTAGGGTGCGCATGAAAAAGCGATAACAAATACGGGTCAAAACTCCGGAAAAGCTGGGTATTTGTCATCGTGCTTTGTTTCCAATAGTTGTTTCCAAACACCGAAGTTTAACCGGAATAAATGTCGGTAACAAATAGACCATCAGCAGTTTAAATTAAAAAATGCTTTGTCCAAGTGCATCCCGCTCTTTACCTTTGTAGGGTCATAGTGAGTGGACACTCGGTAGGTGATGCTTCCGAGAGAAGGTTACCTGGCTGTGCCACTAGTCGGGTAAGACGCGCTTGGTGGGTAAAACTTCCGGGTAAGAGATGCCTGGCTGTGACCACAGCCAGGCGTTTTTTGGTAGATAAACAGTAATAGTTCGAAATAACTATTGCGAATCATTCTTATTATAATGACTTATTAATTATTAGCTTCCGAAGTGTATTGACGCGCTCCCCCAAATCTGCTGTACTCAGTGACACCTAGTCGAACGACTCTTTAACCATCGCCTCGAATAGTTTCAACGCGGAGTAACACGTTTATCAACTTGGCTGCTACCGTCCTCTGGTTCAGTATCTATTAACATTTCATCAAATGCGTTGCCGCAGGATTATCCGCTCTCAACCAAGCAGAAGTTGCGTTTAAATAATGTCGCTTCTGAATTTGGTATTATGTATGCATTTCAATGTGAAATATGAAACAAATAGAAATGTATGTTCAACATACAGCCAACGGGTACAGGGGTACCTGCGAGGAGGTCGGTATCATCTTCACCGCCAGTAGCAGAGAGGAGTTGAAGTCTGAAGCGGCAAGGTTGGTATACCTGGCATTCGAAGCAAGGGAGGAATACCACCCAGTATTGTGCATCAGCTTCTTGCAGAAGTTTTCATCGCTTGCTGAGCGTACCCGGGTGCTTCCTGCTCCCCGTTGGCGGACCCGGCGAATCAGGTAGTTTGGATGTGGCTGCTACGGGTAGCACACAACCCCATTAAGTAGCCTGTAATCAGCCGTTACTTGGTTTTGAGCCGGAGCTTTAGCGTAAGTCGTTCAAACTCGCACTGAATGATTCTGCGGGTTCCCTTCTCGTCCTGAGCGCGCATAAGGATGGCATCGTGGATAGTTACCATCCGCTCGATTCCGGCCAGGCGTAGGGCCTCTACAAGAACGGTGAAGACGAGCCCGGATTCCACCCGCTGGGCCAGCAAGCAGTTGTTGGCGTAGCGTTTTGGGTTGCCATCCTTGTTGAAACTCGGCGAGAAGTTCCACTCCAATTGCTTGATGGTGCGGAAGAGTTGTCAGGCCGCAGGAAAACGGGTTTTAAACACTTGGTAGAAAAAGGCTTAGCAAGGTAAATATTCCCAGCGCGAGGTAGGTCGGGTGCCGGGTGAAAATAGTTGAGTTCTTCTGGCACTGGCCGCAGACGAATTTGTGTGGCGTAAGCCCATGTATGGTCTTCAAGCGATTGGGTGCGGTTAATGGCTATAGTACTCGCGTCTTTCTTCGGTCTGCATTTCGGCAAAGGCAATGTGTAAGTAGCCGATGAATTAGTCCTTAGACTTCTTTTTCGGCGGACTTTGCTCGTCCTCGCTCAAGGGCAGGCGGCTGATGCCGTGGTGTTGAAAATAGCGGTGTAACGCTGAGTGGGAAGCCACGACGATGGCTTCTCACTCGGTGTTCAGCACTGTCGAAGCCGGTTCCGGGCCCATGCGTGCCTCCCACGTGTCAGAGCGCTTGCGCCACTAGGCCACCGTTTTCGGGTTGATGCGGTAGCGGGTAAATATGCCTTCTTGGCTGTGTCAGATAGCGCGCTGTATCGCCTGCGTTGTGCTGTGGAGTACTTGTGCCATGGGTCTGTGCGAAATTCCAGCCCGGAAAACACACTATTACGCCTTGGGACTATATGCCTGATGCGGTCCTTTTCCTGATTTCCTTATTCAGCGTATCCGAGTACATTCATTGCCAGTTTGTTTTGATTGCTGACCTGAATAATGGTGTTTATAGGGCTATACTAACCTAATGTGTAGCGCCCCTTCCATTTAATATATTTAGGAGCTATCGCATGGTTTATAATAAATTGATGAGGTGAGGTTAGTTCGCCTACGTTGTCAGCCTGAAGTTCATCAGTAATGGCCTCGCTCGAAATTTCGAATAAATCGAAATGCTTAAGAAATAGCTGAGTACGGGCAATGTGACCGGGTAAGTATATTCTTTGCCCACAATATTTTGCGTGTAAAGCGTTCATGACGAATAGTTGACCATGGTTATTGAGTAATAATCCATTCGTTCTAATGGATTCGTTTACTTCGATTGGGGAAACGTGGTAGTACTTAGTCTTTTGAGTTGACATAATGTTGGTTATTTATGGAAGTTGAATGACTTCAGGTTTGATAGTTGGCACAATGCCAAAGTTGGTCTGGAAGGCGTCTACCAAGACGGCCTGTACTGTAGCTTGGTTCTGGGGTAGGCATACTACTGAATCATGGATAGTAGTAGCCCAGATGCCCTTCTGATGAAGTTCTTTAAGTACTACACCCAGCATAATAGCGGCCTCATCGCGCTGCATCCGAATTGCCAGTTGCTCGTAGCTGCCTAAACTCTCCTTGTAGTGTTGGATAGCTCGAAGCACATTGGGGAACCCCTCGTAATGCGTTATCTCACCCGTTACCTCGTTCTCAATGGAGGCTCCGCTTGCGAATAGTTTCGCTTTTTTAGAGTTCCGAGTATGGTCAATCTCGCAGAAGAAGATACTGGCGAAAAAGCTGCCTTTGAACTCGGTGCGGCTCACGCATTTAGGGTCCACGAAGTTCACGATGTAATCGTAGAACATACCAGTGCTCGTCAACTCGATATAGTGGCGCACATCCCTTGGTAATTCTTGGTCCTGAAAAAAATCCTTAAGCAATTTCACGAAAAAGAAAGGCTGTGAATTGCGGATGTCCATGTTTACGAGTACTTTACTCGACTTGTGGAAAAGAAACCGGCGAAGCTCGGTAGCCAAACTTGTGACGTTAGTATACACTCGGCTCAGCAAATCTGGCTGCTTAATGAAAAACCCACCCTTGTTATCACCAAGAACAATCTTTCCCACCATCTGCACAAATTTCTTCTTATTATCCTCTATGGCAATGCCAATGTAGTCAAATAGAGTATAATCCACTCGTGGCTCTGACTTCAGAGCTTTGGTCAAAGTCTTGGCTTCCGGAAGCAGCGGGTAGCCGGTGACCTCGGGATTGTTCTTGGCACTATGGGTAAGGGCAAGTTCGCGAATCAGTTCTTTGTAGGTTTTAAGAGCAGATTTATATCTGTACTGTTCTACATTTATGCTCAGAGTTAGTTGATGCGCCTCAGCGAAGCTATGAGCCTTCTCAGCCAAAACTTCGATGTGGGCCAGAGCCGCTTTCTCATGAATACGAATGGCCTTGAGGTTGCGGCCCGTGATATTATAAATCGTTGGAGCTTTGGTGATTTCCATAGCTTGGAAGGAGAGAATGTGTCGTGCAAAAACCCCCTTGGTAATCGCGTGAGCCCGGTATTTGCCCAAGTACTGGGGTGTAAGGCGGTAGCCCCGGCACTTGCTGGTTACCGTGATGCCTTTGCTGGCATACCACTCAATTTGATTAGGGTAGTAGTAATGGCTCTGGTTGTCGCACTCAATGACATTCCACGCCAGCAGGTCTTTGACGATGGTTTCGGCGTAGCGCCGCCCTATGCGCTTCTGTAGACGCTCTAAGCTGATATCCACGTAGGTTCCGCTAGTGCGGACCTCTCCGACCCGGTAAGGGTTGAAAATGCGGTGCTCGATTATGCTATGTACAATATAGGCGTACTTGTCTACGTGGTCGCGGATGTAGCGCTGGTCTCTTCCATTTCCGGCAAGGAGTTGTTCTAGGTTTAGGGTATCAGGGCGGTAAAGGCTCGGGCCCTGTTTGGTCTTGACTGGCACTTCTGTAATTTGTAGGCTGCCCTCTGGGCGTATTCTTAGGCAACTCCCACGTTCTACGGTGGGCTGTTTGTCGTTGGACAGTTGAAAAGGCTAAGGGAGGAACACAAACAATAAAACCTCCCCAGTCCTGCTAGCATTTGATGGGTCACTAGCTTCCCATTTGCTAGCAAATAGCTGTGTTCACACTAGTGTGACAAACATCCCACCGGAAATGAGAAAAAGAAAGTAAGCTTTCCAAAGAATACGTCGTCTGTACCAGGGCGAATAGCCGTCTTTCCGAGAGAATCGACTCCAGATTTTTTAGTTTAACTAACTGGAAATATGTACGATATACCTAAATTGTACTAGTAAATGGGTTAGGGACTTGGCCTGCTTTACTTCCCCTGTGGCTCCCGTACCTCCTGTACTTGCTTGATAGCATTGAGGCTACTCTTGGTATTGCGAATACCCCTACAACACCCCCGCAGGGCCTGGTGCCTTTGGTAGGTTCTCGCACTAGCTGCCAACCTTGCCCTCTGGTCTTCAATTCTTTGTTTGCCGAACGCTCACGTGTTTGCCGCTGGTTGGTACGTTAGTCGTTCCCGGCCGTCTGTTGGTGGTGAACCCCGTTTGTGCTGGTCTGCGGGGGTTAGACTCTGCTTCTGTGCATCGGCGCCGAGTTTGTTGCGTGAATTTGCAGCGTATGGCGCATGGCCGGGACCCTGCTGTTGCGCGGGAGCATTTAGAAGCGTTTGTGCGAATGTGGGTAGTCGTGCTAACATGGATTGGGACGTTTTGATGGAGGCTACTGCGCGTGTCGCTGAGCATATCCCAAACCTACCACGGTCATTTCGGTATCGATAGCCTCGGAAGGATTCTTTTTCTTCCTGCCTACTTCACTCGTTCTCTAGGTCCCATGCCCTTCTCCCGCCGCTGTGTACCGTAGTAGTGGCCGTGGCCGCAGTCACGGTAACCCGCTCGGTTAAGCCCCTCTTTTCAGATTGTCGTCCGGGTAGGTGCCAGACGCGGCTTCTTGACAGATTCTAAGGCTTATTTTGCTTGTTGTCAGAGATTTGTGTCAACGTGGGTGGGTGGGCCACTACTCCGTATTAATATGGCCGCAATCCGAGGGAGGTTTTCGGGTAGCATCTATCCTCCGCATGGGACATCCAGGTGGCGCTGGAGCCTCGTGTTGCGCGGCCCCTGCACATGTCGGTTGCTGCCTGGCCTGCGGGTTGGTAGTGTGGAGAAGGAGTTGGGGCGGAGTGGGTCAAGCGCCCGCTGGGCAACTCGCTACGCATGGCCTCGGGGTCCGTCGCCATGGACCAGGGGTAGCCCGCCAAGCGACCGCGATACGCAGCGCCTACCTGCCTCTTCGACCCGGCTTGGCAAATAGGAGTGGGTGCCGGTCATGAACCGCTACGGGTACCGGTTGCGGGGCTCGCAGGGCGTAGCGCACTGTCGCCTTGGTGCTGGGAAAACATGTGCTCAGGGGTTTCTTTTCCCTTTGCAACGCTGGTATGTTTGGTTTTGTCAACAGGCTACTTCCACTAGCCGTCAACTTCAAATCAAACCCTGTTTGAGAATGCCAGCCCGGATTACTGCCTGTGGAGGAGGAGCAGCATGCGGCTGGCTACGATTACCACTATGGTTACCAAAAACCTAAACCTGCGGGCTGAGTACCCGATTGAATTTGAGGTATCTGACGGACACCTAATAGTGAATGCTACGGCCTTATGCGCCGTGTGGGGGCTCTGCGCAATGAGTTGGGCACTAGCCAAATCTACCCGGCTCTATTCCTGCTTTGTAAAGGAGATAGCAAATTTTCCGGGCAAGCTACTATTAGAGAAGCGTTGGGGTGGGAACCCCTACGGAGAGGATTTATGGATTCATGAATCGCTTGTGCTCCGGCTAGGTCAGTGGCTTGATGCTAGCCCTAGAGTCCTGCAACAGCGTGTAGAATGCCAGGACTATGCTCCCGCAAAGGTGGAGTGGCAATGTAAAAATTGGCTGATACAGCTGCTGCCCGCCAGCCGTGTACGGCAACTGCGTCGAACACATGGCGTGGTTTTGCGCGCCGAGGCCCAATTTCTTGAGCGGCAGCCGTTTTTGTGCCAGACAACATTTCAGGTGTAGGAAGTACCGAACCTTGGCCGCCTCGCTAGTCCCCGGGTGCAGGAAATCCTGGGGCAGCCACGAGGCCAGAAGCATGCTTGGCTGAAGCTGAGCGAAGTATTTGTATAGTTCTTTCGGTACTTTTTACACCTGGGTAGGTAGAATAGCAAGGAGTGACGTGAGGTGCTTTGCCGCCACACGCGTAATTTCAAGGCCCCATTTCACCGGGAAGGCTTTTTCTACTACCACATGGATTTTAAACAGTACGCCGCGCATATCTGGGCCGTGGCCGACCTACTACGCGGGGACTACAAGCAGGCAGACTACGGGAAGGTGATACTTCCCCTGACCGTGCTACGCCGCCTCGACTGTGTGCTGGCCCCGACCAAGGCCGCCGTGCTGGCCGAACACCCCCGGACCAGCAACCTGCCGCCCGAAATGGCCGACATGGTTTTAAACCAGAAATCGAACCTCAGCTTCTACAACCACAGCCCGTTCGACTTTGACCGCCTGGTTAGCGACCCGAACAACATTGCGGCCAACCTACGGCACTACATCAACGGGTTTTCGCAGAATGCCCGCGAAATCCTGGAGCACTTCGAGTTCGACCACCAGATAACCAAGCTGGACTCAGCCAACCTGCTGTTTATTATCCTCAAGAAGTTTCAGGAAATCGACCTGCACCCCAACAAGGTGAAGCCCCTTGCGATGGGCTACATCTTCGAGGAGTTGATACGGAAGTTCGCGGAGAGCTCGAATGAGACTGCTGGCGAGCACTTTACCCCCAGGGAGGTAATCCGGCTGATGGTGAACCTGCTGTTTCTCCAGGACCGGGAAATCCTGACCAAGAAGGGTATCGTGAAGACCATCTACGACCCGGCGTGCGGTACGGGCGGGATGCTGAGCGTGGCGGAAGAGTATCTGCACGAGTTGAATAACGAAGCCCGCTTGGAGGCGTTCGGACAGGAATTAAACCCGGAATCGTACGCTATCTGCAAAGCCGATATGCTCATTAAGGGGCACCGGGCCGATAATATCAAGCTTGGTAACAGCTTTACCCAGGACCAGCTATCCGATGCCAAGTTCGACTACGTGCTGTCGAACCCGCCCTTCGGGGTGGAGTGGAAGAAGGCGGAGAAGGTCATCAAGGCCGAGCACGAGAAGCAGGGGCACGCGGGCCGGTTTGGCGCGGGCCTGCCGCGTATCTCCGATGGGTCGCTGCTATTTTTGCAGCACATGACCAGCAAGATGAAGAACACGGCCGAGGGCACGCGCCTGGCCATCGTGTTCAACGGGTCGCCGCTGTTTTCGGGCGCGGCGGGGAGTGGGGAAAGCGAAATCCGGCGTTGGCTGCTGGAGCGCGACATGCTCGAAGGCATCGTGGCCCTGCCCGACCAGCTGTTTTACAACACCGGCATCACGACCTACATCTGGGTGGTGACCAACCGGAAGGCTGCCGAGCGTAAAGGCAAGGTGCAGCTGCTCAACGCCGTGAGCTTCGCGCAGAAGATGTCGCGTAGCCTGGGCAACAAGCGCAACGTGATTGCCAATGACCAGCTAGCCACTATTACTCGGCTCTACGGCGACTTCCGGGAGGGTGAGTTTTGCAAGATTTTCCCCAACGAAGCCTTTGGCTACCGCCGCCTGACGGTGGAACGGCCCCAGCGCGATGCTCACGGCAAGCCAGTGACGGATAAGAAGGGCAACCCCAAGGCCGATGGCAGCCTGCGCGACTTCGAGAACGTGCCCCTGCTAGACGACCCCGACGAATACTTTCGGCGTGAAGTGCTGCCGCACGTACCCGATGCGTTTCTGGATGAGACGAAGACCAAGGAGGGCTACGAAATCAACTTCACCCGCTACTTCTACCAGTACCAAGCCCTGCGTTCGCTCCAGGATATCCGGGCCGACATCATGCGCTTGGAAACGCAGACGGAAGGCTTACTCAACCAAGTAATCGAAGGGTAGATGAAAGGTTACGATAATTACCGCGAAGTCAACAAGGTTGAAGGGATGGATTGGATGCCCAAAATCCCGGCTCATTGGGAGCAGAAGAAAATCAAGTTTCTAGCTGATATAAAGCTTGGAAAGATGCTAACCCCAGATAATCCGGGTGGCTATTTTCAAAAGCTTTATTTGCGTGCACAAAACGTTGCCTGGATGACTACTAACCTTGCTGACGTGAAGGAAATGTGGTTCTCCGCCAAAGAGTTGGATTCACTTCGGCTGCGCGTCGATGATTTGGTTATCAGCGAAGGCGGCGAAGTTGGCAGGACGGCCATTTGGAAAGGGGAACTTGACGAATGTTATATCCAGAACTCCGTGCATAAGCTCACTTGTAAGGAAGACGCGTACCCACGGTACATGCTGTATCTGTTTTCCCTGTATGGACACGTCGGTTACTTTGATTCAATTGTCAACCGGATTAGCCTAGCGCATTTAACTGGTGAAAAACTAAAAGAGGTCACAGCTATCGTTCCGCCTCTCTCCGAGCAACTGTCTATCGCCCAATTCCTTGACGACAAAACCGCCCAAATAGACCAACTCATCACCCAGAAGCAGCAGATGCTGGAGCTGCTACGGGAAGAGCGGGCCGCCCTCATCAACCACGCCGTGACTAAGGGCCTGGACGCCGCTGCGCCGCTGCGGGACTCGGGGATTGAGTGGCTAGGCGAGGTGCCCGCGCACTGGGAGGTGAAGCGGTTGAAGTTCATTTCGCCGAGTATCAGCGTTGGGTTAGTAATAAATCCCTCAACATACTACGACGATAACGGCACGGTTCCCATGATTTCGGGTAAGCATGTTACCGAGGGGGGTATCGATATAGGCGACGTGAAGTTTATAACCGAGGCTAGCAACAACTCTTTGTTGCCTTCGAAGCTCAACGCTGGTGACCTGGTTTCCATTAGGGTCGGTTATCCAGGCGTAACAGCGGTGATTCCAAAAGAACTAGACGGTATCAACTGTGCATCAGTAATGATAATCCGCAAGGGACCAAGCTTCCATTCTCCTTTCCTGGCAATGCTGATGAATAGCCCCGTAGGAGCACAGCAGGTAGATATTGTTGCCTATGGGTCAGCCCAAAAGCAATTCAACGTTGGACATGCCATCGAGTTTATCTTTCCTTTGCCGCCGCTAGACGAACAAGTCTTCATTGTAGAGCAATTGGCTACCCAGACAGATAAAATCGCTGAAACGGCCAAAACGATTACGAGCGAAATTACCCTGCTCCGGGAGTACCGTGCCGCCCTCATCGCCGAGGCCGTAACGGGCCAGATAGATGTGCGGCACTATGAGCCCGTCGCCCTGGAAGTTCTTATGTAACCGTCATGTAACTGGCAGGGGTGTAAACCCATGCTAGTAGCCCCTGGCGTAGCCTAAAGCGGGTTTTCTTATGTAACCGTCATGTACGGTACCGCGCCCAAGGTCCCTTTCTCATCTCCATTATCCTGCCCATGACCGAAGCTGAACTTACGGCCCTGCTAGACCGCCTGCTACGCCTGCCAGCCGAAACCGAGGTGGTGGAATTTAAGGAAGCGGGTTCCAACTACGATT
>Ga0308164_10003319_pt1 | contig 14693 bp, 13 predicted proteins | sample PhyTR2_FD_201031 | JGI IMG/M metagenome (GOLD analysis project Ga0308164, IMG submission 201031) | Phyllosphere microbial communities from UC Gill Tract Community Farm, Albany, California, United States - DLSLT.R2 | ecosystem: Host-associated > Plants > Phyllosphere > Unclassified | place: USA... | reverse complement strand
TATTTCCTCCTTCCCGCTCAGAAACACCCCTACTGGGGTGGTCCAGTTACGCTGGACAGTTTAGGGCGTTAAGTTGAAGGAGCTGTTGGTGAGTATGATACGGGGTTTGATAGTCAATACTAGAGTGCAAGCGCTCGTGATTGTAGTAGTCAAAATAGTCGGCCACGCTGACCTGCGCGTCGGCTAGGTCCGTAAAAACAGGTCGCTCGCGGCCTTCGAGGACCTCTGTTTTGAGGCGTGACCACAGGCTCTCGGCCTGGGCATTATCGTAGCAGTCGCCGCGGCGGCTCTGCGAACGGAGGGCCTCGTGGTCGTGCAGCAGCTTGCGGTACACGTTGCCGCAGTACTGCCCGCCGCGGTCAGAGTGCACGAGCAAACCGGGCGTGGGCGGTTGAGCCCAAAAAGCGCGCTGCAAGGCCGTGGTAATCAACTCTTCGGGCATGGTGGCCATGACGTGCCAGCCCACCACCTGCTTGCTGACCATATCTTGGTACGCGCACAGGTAAGCCCAGTCCCCGTTGGCCAGGGGCAAGTAGGTGATATCGCTGACCCAGACCTGGTTAGCCTGCGTCGGCTTGGGCTGGTTGAGCAGCCGGTTCGGGGCGCACCGCAGCCCGTGGGTCGAATCGGTGGTGCGCGGGGTGAAGGCCTTGGGTTGCAGCGCGTGCAGGCCGCGGCGGCGCATCGCCGTGCGCAAGCGCTGCCGCCCCACACGGTAGCCCCGGCGCCGCAGTTCGACGCGCAGCCGACGCGTCCCATAACAGCGTTTATGGACGCCAAATGCCTTAACTAGCGCCGTTTCCCAAGCCGGTTCTGGTTGAGTTACTGCTTGCTGGTGAAGTTGTTGCCAAGCATAGTAGCCGCTGGCCGGTACCTGCACCAGCTGGCAGAGCAGGCGCACAGGGTAGTAGCCGCGTTGCGCCTCGACGAAACGGTAACGACTCATTGGTCCGGTGTCTGCGAGAAGATGGCGATGGCTTTTTTTAAAATTTCTAGCTCCTGGGCCTGCCGCCGATTGGCAGCCCGTAGTTGACGCAACTCGGCCGCCGTGGCGGGGTCCAGGTCTGCGCCGCGGGCCGCCGCCACTGGAGTAAGGGCCTCTTTTTGCCACTTATAAATTCGTTTGGGGTCGATATTGAGGGCGCGTGCGGCGGCCTGGGTCGAGCGGCTTTCAGCGGCCAGACGCAGGGCCTCGGCCCGGAAGGCGGCATCATAGCGTCGGCGTTTGGTGGGTGCAGGGCTGTCTTTCATGACGTGCGAAAGTTAAGACCCTATTCTGTCCAGATCTACTCGACCACCCCTACTTCCTGCTCAGAAACACCCCTACTTCCTGTTGCCAATTTTTGCTCCTCCCCGCGCCCCTTTTCACAACCCACCCCCTGCTCTTTCTTACCAGCCTACGCCCCCTCCAGCGCTCCTACTTAGTCCTGGCTCTTCGCCAATCCTACTCCCTTTCTTCCAGTCAGGCTCTTCCCACTACCAGCCCACGCTACCCTACCACTCATCCCACGTACCGCCGCCCTTCCATCCAGTTTCCCCTGACCTGCTCACGTAAAATCTAGCCTTACTCTGCGCTGAACTTCTAGCCTTATCTACTCCTTTTTACCCCTGCCCCCCCCCAAAACCAGCTCCTATCCTTATCATTTTCGATCCTCGTCCCCGCTCTTTTTTTGGACGATTGCCCTTGAAATTTTGCCTCTGTTGCTTCCATTTTTTACTGAAGATCGCTCCCTTGCTCCTCCACCTTTCCGCCCCTGCTGCTTCTAATTTCCTTCCTTGCTCCCCAACTTTTTCTGTCGCTTCCCCTGCAATTTCCTTACTGCTTCCTGCCCATTTTTCCTCATCACCCGGCTGCTTTTCCCCTTCACTACTCGCCTGTTCTTACCTACCAATCTCTGCTTGGCCTTATCCTTTTTCTACGCTAGCTTCCCCTGAAAATCTCGCCTTTCTTAGCCGAATTTTCCCGACCCCCAGCATCTTTTTTTCGGACTTAACCCTGCCTCTTCGCTCGTTCTTCCTCTGTAAAACCAGCTCCTGCTCCCCCTACTTTCTACGAACTCCTTCCTGCATTTCTTACTCTGGCTTCCCTTCATTTTTTTGCCGACCACCTTCAAAATTTAGCTGCCTCGCATCCGGTTTTGTACTTCCCTACCCTGCCTTTTAGCTGTTTCCTTTTTACTTTCTTATCTGTCCTGCCCGCGCTCTTTTCCCCCGCCTTGCCCTTCAACCTATCGAAAAAACTTACCAGCTCCTGGGCTTAATTGCTCCCAGGCTTCCCCTGCTTTCAGCCGCTACCCGCCCACCCAGCGAGCTGAAACTTTCTCCCACCTGCCCCGATTTTTCCTGACAACCTCTGCGCTTTTCTGCTGCTCAACCAGCCCGTTTCTTACTCACCCGCCCCCCAGACTTCGCTGCCTGTTCGCGTCTGATCCGCTCCCCTTCTACCGTCCCCACCTACTTTTTACCGCTACTTCGACCCTAGTTACGCTTACGCTACGGCGGCTCTTGCCCGGCCTTTTTTGTCTACTCCCCCGCCTGTTTTTTTACTTGCTGCCCAGCCTTTGCTGCTGCTTCCACCCCCCGCCGGTTCTGTCCAGCCCACCCGGCAAATTGCTGCCTGCTGCGCCCCTTTTTCCTACGCTACTCCTAGGTCCAGTCTGCGCCGTTTCCCAGTGGTCACGTGCTATTCTGCCTACCCGGCCCGGCCTTTTTTGCGTACGCCCCGCCTTTTCCGTTCCCCAGGCTTTGTTCTTTATTCCCCTGGCCGCCTTTCCTGTCGCGCCATCATTTTCCCATTAATCCCCAGCTCCTCCAGCCCTATTCTTACTCGGACTCCCCTGCTTTTTTTACTTACCCTACCACCCCGGCTGTAGCAGAAGCCATCAGCTCCTCTTGCGCACTACTACGCTACTGCGGCCCCCCTGCGGCCTATCACTCCTTCCTCCGTCTTCATCAGGCGCTACCCCACCGGCCTGCTTTTTCCCCGGCCTATTTTACTCGCCACCTCTCCCTTTCAACTTTACCCCCATCCGCTTCCACCACTTACCGCCTACTTTTTTTCAGGCCTCCCCACCCAGCTGCTGCCCCTCGCTTTCTGCTGCTTGCTGCTGGCCGCCGACCTTTTGAATGCTCCTGCTCCTTACCGTCTCCTTTTCCGGCCTGCTCCCCGCGGCCTTTTTCCTTACCGATTGACCTACCAACTTGCGTTTAGGCATGGCGGCAGCCACTAGTTGGTGGCGCCTGCTGCGCCCCGTGTTGGCTCTTACTCGCTTCTGCTCTACCCGACTGCCGGCTGGCTAGCCTGGTCCTGTTTCGTGCCGCACCGGAGCTGCGGCTACCACACCCGGCCCCTTTCTATTTTTTTGGATGTCTCCTTCCTCAGAATCTACGCGTAGGGCGGCGGCGCGCAAGCAAGCCTTGCAGGAGCAGGTGTTGGCCAGCCTCCAGGGCCGGCGCCTGGCCGGCATCGCCCTGACCATGGGCCTGGGTAAAACGCTCCTCAGGCTGCGCGACATGGCCCGCCTTCGGCAACGAGCGTAAGGCAGCCCAACGCATCGGCTGGCTGCTGCGCCTCAACCCCGACCAAACAGCCACCGTGCACCTGCTTGCTTATCAGGACACGGTCGATGAGCAGTGGGTCACCCAAGCACTGGAGTCTTTCGACCCCGCCAAAATCAGCTATGTCGATGCTACCGGCTACGACCTGCTAGTTGCCCCACAAGCGTAGCAGCAGTGTATAGGGGAAAACCTCCGACTCGTGAGTTAAGCAGCCTCAATGTTGGTGAAGGCAAAGATGTGTCGTAGGCGTAGCGTGGGATAATAGTCATCGAAAGAGGCTGGCGAAAACGAGCGTTAAGGCCATCATTTCGTCCACATGCTGGACAATACATTGCCAGGTAAGACCCTAACGGTGAAAGTCGGCAAGGTGTGTATCTGAGTTGGAGGGGTGCCCTCTTTGCTTGTCAACACCCCAATAAATAGTATGTGCCCTGGCCCGTTCATCCCTAAATAGTGCTACTACTCGGCCCATTTTAGCCGGATGCTTAGGACCTCCGTCTTGAATGCCCTGTTGTACTTACGCCGTTTTCCAACTCTTGATAAGCCGGTCAGTACCCTTTAAATTACGCAAATAACGACGTACCGCAAGTACTATACTTATGATACGTACACTATGTTTAACAAGTATACGAGGTCCCTTATCACTTACGAAGCGTACTATACGTACGGTACTTACGGCAATGGAATCTGAATAAGCCATCTGTATCGTAGGCATGGCACTTACGTGCTTATCAAATACTATTATGCAAACTGTCAGAATTTTGTGTAAATAAAGCCCATTGTATTTTTACAAAATATGCTGTCAGACAGCACTTGCAACTGCTACGTACTAAGTACGCTATCAGTATCAAACTTATCATAAGTTTGATACGTATCATATTTTTCATAAGCTTGATAAGGATTGAAAATATGGTACGTATACTTTACATTTGTTTCCACAACAGTATTCTCAATATTCTATGCACATCATCACGTTTGCCAACCGCAAGGGCGGCGTGGGCAAGACTACTTCTGCTCTGGCCATTGCCCATCGGCTGGCACAGCTTGGCTACCAGACCTTGCTGATAGATGCCGACCCCCAGGGCAACGCAAGCTCCACCATTGCGGAGCTGCCGGCCGTGCCGGGGTCGCTGGCGGCCGCCCTGGACACTGGGGGCGGCTTGCGCTCGCAGATCAATACCGCCGCGCCCAATCTGTACTGCATTACGGCGGGCGAAGACCTTACGAGGCAGGAAAAGCTGTTGGGACAGGAAATGGATTACGGGTGGTTTTTTCGCAATGTCCTCCAAGACCTCGCTGCTGCGCTGGCTGGTGGCCAAGCCCACGCCGCCGGGCTGCCGGCCTTACCCGCACAGTTTGATTTTGTGCTCATCGATACCTCGCCTTACCTGGGCACGCTGGCTGTGTCGGCAATGGTGGCCAGTGAGGCGGTGTTTATCCCGTTGCAGCCCAATTTCTTTAATAGCGAGGGGTTAACCAAAGTAGTGGAGATGGTCGGAGTCATCCGCCGCAACTTCAACCCGAACCTGCGCATCGGAGGTATCTTTTTTACGAAGTATGCCCGCACGTACCGCAAGGCACTGCACCACCAATACGCCCGCGCGCTCGAAGCTGACCCAGTGCTCGGCAAGTTGGTGATGCAGCAGACTATCCGGGAAAACGTAGCGCTAGACGAATCGCAGGCGGGCCAGCAGGCTATCTACGACTGGGCGCCCAACTCCAACGGGGCCAGTGATTACCGAGCGCTTACGGACGAATTTCTCACCCGCCTCCACTTATCCGATGCCACCTAAGAAAATGCCCCCAGTGCGGCTGGCTTCGCCTGCGGCCAGCCACGACGATATTCTGCACCCCTCCGTAACGCGGTTGCAGGCTCCCCCGCAACCTGAGCTGCGGGATGCTTCTGCCAGTACTATACGTACTGAGAGTATCATAAGTACTATAAGTATGGCAGAGATAAACGTGGAGGAAAAGCCACTGCGTATCCCATTCACCAATAACCTGCCGCCCGCCGTGTTCCGCGAGTGGTTTACGTATGCGTACATGGCCCGGCTACCACTGCAGGAGGTGCTGGAACGCGCGCTGGTGGCCTATCTGCAGGATAAAGCTCAAGCGCGCGAGCCGCTGCCCCCGGAACAGGAAGCTATTTTGTCGGCCAAGGAACAAGCCGAACTCAGTCGCCGTCAGAAACGCCGCACCAAGTAGCCCAGCTGGGCTAGAGTAGGGGAGAGGCGGGGTTGCCGTGGGGAGAAATTACGCCGGCTGCCTGGTTATGCCCATCTGCTCACCTGGCTGGGTAGCGAGCCGCTGTCATGGGCACAGCGCCACCCTATCGCTTCGCCTGCCGTGCGCTGGGGTAAGGCTGTATGTTGTGTGCTGATAGTGGCCTGTTGGGCCGGTTTTGGCGTAATTGCTTGGGGAGGGGTGGGGACGAACGGGTGTACCCCGCTTTGCACGTCTGGCTGGGGAGGTGCTTGGCCGCTAGCCACAGTGTGGTAGGGGAGGTAGTAGCATGGGGAGCCCGGCCCTCACAGGAGTAAAAATGACTTGGTTAGCGAGAAGGTATCGGCGGTGGAATGGCTGCGAAAAAGAGGGTAAGAATGGTAATCTATGTACATACATGAATCGGCCACCTTGCGTAGCTTTTTTCTGCGCCGTCCGGACCGCTTGTCTGTGGATGGCCTTCTAAAAGCCTTTTAAAAAAAGAAAAAAATTCGATTCGCCTTGTTTTGAAATTTTTTAAAGCTTCTTTAAATACTCTTTATTCTTTAGGGGCTCATAACGCATTGGATATTAGATTTTTGTGGAGATTGAACCGGAAAATCGGCCGTTGCGAACCGGAAAATCGGCCGTTCAAACCGGAAAATCGGCCGTTGCGAACCGGAAAATTGGCCGTTCAAACCGGAAAATCGGCCGTTCAAACCGGAAGATATGCGTACCTTTTCCGGTATCAACGGCCAATCTTCCGGTTTACCCTATGAACGGACCCCTAAACGGACTGCAAACTAAGCTCCACGAGGTTGCCTTTTTGAGCAACACCTTTGTGCGCTCGCCCCTAGCGCTCAACAATGTAGAGGCGCGCATTTTTGCCCTAGCTCTGGGCTGCCTGCATCAGAAACAGGATACGCTGTCGTTTCGCATTCACTTTAACGACATCACGCGGGGCGGTAACACGGGGGGTAAGCAGTACACAGAACTAGCTGCGGCTCAGACGCGTCTGACCCAGCCCATTATCAATACGTCGCTCAAAAATGGCAAGAAGCGCCGCGATGCGATTTCTCTGTTCAACATCCTAAGCCTCGATGAGGGCACTAACTTGATAACAGGGGAATTTAATCCCCGGTTAAAGGAGCACCTGTTGGATTTGACCGGAAAGTTCACGACCGTGGAGTTGGAGTCGCTGCTCACGCTCAAGAATGCGCATAGCCAGCGGCTGTTCTGGATTATGCGCAGTTACCATAACCAGACCTGGGAGGAACCGCTGCCGTTTGACACGCTGCGGGAGTGGCTGTTTGGTGAGAACTCGGAGCAATACACCGACTGGACCGATTTTAACCGCTACGTGCTCAAGCCCGCGATTGAGGAGTTCCGGGCTATCGGCTGGGAGGTGGCCGTGACCCTGCAGCGCCGCGGCCGGCGGGTAGAGGCACTGGTGTTTAAAATGACCAGCACTCAGGAGCCGCTACTGCCAGTGGTAAAAGCCAAGAAGGTGCTGACTCTGACGGAGATTGAGGAGTTTCGCCGTATGCTGGAGGCGACCTACCGGGAACTGCCGGCTCTATATGACCGCCTGCGGCTTGACTTTGAACTCAAGGAGTACCAAGCGCGTGAAGTGTTGCAGAACGTCAAAGACTTGACTGCTTACCAAGCCGTTACCAAAGTGCTGCACGACGTGCGCCTTGCCCTGGCTAGCCGCAAGCCGATTAAGTCGCTTCCGGCCTATACGCTCAGCCAGCTTAAAGCCGTGCTCCCTGTATACCAAGTGCTGGGGTCTGCGTCTAGTGTCTTACCTAAGAGTGCTGGTTCGCGGGCGGCGGCAGCCACTTCACATGCGCAGCTTCGGGATGCGCAGGAGCGCCTGAAGTTTGTGCAGGAAGAGGCACCGACTAACTTGTTTTCCGAGCAAGAAAAAGCGTCGCGTACTGCCACTATTGAGGCCGAAATCGCAGTGCTAACTCAAGGGCTTACTACGTAGCGTAAGGTGCTGTAAAATGGAGAATGTGTGAGTAAAAAATTGCTTTTAAAATAGTGTTTGCTTAGTATAAAAATTGCGTTTTAGCCTGCTTCTTTTTGGCACGTTAACTCAGTATAAAATAGTATAAAAGCCAATTCTTTGGCGTTTATACTATTATAAACTGCTTAGTGCACAGCTAGTTATGGGGTGGTACTTATCATAACAAACGTTCTCGGACAAGAAAGGCTAGCCTTTCGGGCTCAGCAGGGCTTTCGGATGAAATGCGCACAATCAGCGACTTAAAAAGGAACGGTGTATATTCGCAATACGCGAATCGTAAATTGTGAATTATGCGTAAGTTCAATGGCCTACGGCCACAGGATGTGGCCCTTTTGCTTAAGCTGGTTGCCCACCCCGGCCAAGCTTGGCTAGGTAAGGACCTAGCGCAGGCGCTGCACCTGAGCCCCTCAGAAGTGTCTGAGGCATTGGCCCGCTGTCGCTTTAGTCGACTGCTGGCTGCTGACCCGCACACCTTGACGGTGCACCGCCGCGCCCTGCTCGACTTTCTCTGCTTCGGCCTGCCTTACGCTTTTGCCGTGCAGCCCGGGGCGCCCGCCCGCGGACTGGCCACCGGTGCCAGTGCCCCCCCGCTGCTACAGACTTTTGGCCCCGAGCCGGCTTACGTCTGGCCCGGTGCCGTGGGCAGCCAGTGGGGCATCGCCGTCGAGCCCCTCTATCCGCAGGCCCCCACCGCCGCCGCGCAGGATGAGGGGCTTTATGCTTTGCTGGCCCTGACCGATGCCCTGCGTCTAGGGCGGCCCCGCGAAGTTGTCCTTGCCCGCCAGTTGCTCGAACAGCACCTACTGGTTCCCACCCTAGCAGCTACCGCCTATGCCTAGCGAGTCCCGCAATCTGCCGCGCCTGATGGCCGTGGCCCGGGCCCTGGGTCCCTTGCGCGAGCGCGTCGTCTTTGTCGGTGGGGCGGTCGTCAACCTCTACAGCACCACGCCCGCCACGACGCCCGAGCCACGCATCACCGAGGATGTGGATTGCATCATCGAGGTCGCCCCGCGTACCGCTTTTTATCAGTTGGAAGACGAGCTGCGAAGCTTGGGCTTTGTCAACGACGTAGCCTCCGGCGTCATCTGCCGCTGGCTTTACCAGGGGTTGACCGTTGACGTGATGCCCACCGACCCCGCCATCCTGGGCTTTGGTAACCCCTGGTACGCGGAGGGCTTTGAGCAGGCACAGATTTACACTTTGCCCAATCAGACCACCATTCGGGTGCTGAGCCCCGTCTATTTTCTCTGCACCAAGCTCGTGGCCCTGCGTGACCGGGGCTGGGAAGACCTGCGGGTGAGCCAAGATTTGGAAGATATCGTGCACCTGGTCGATAACCGCGTAGAACTACCGACCGAATTAGCCCAGGCGTCGGGCGACGTGCGCGCCTACGTTCGCCAGCAACTGCAAGGCTTGTTAGCGCACCCGGCATTTGCCGAAGCTTTGGCCTGGACGGTGCCCTACGGCGCGGACTACACGTATCAGCAGGTGCTACAGCAGCGCTTGCAGGAGCTGGCTGCAGGCGCCGCCTAGGAATAGGCATAACCGACATTTCTAGGCTTGTCACATTTTTTAAACGAGGCCTTAAAAAGCGTGACAGCCGAGCTTATCGTTGATCAACGCGATAAGCCCGGCACGACTGCGTCACGTGCATATAGTCCGTAGGTAGAAGAATAGAGGCCGTAGAAGCAATTGTGTTAGCAGTTTCAATCAGCCTAGAGTATGTTTGCGGTGTATTAGCTTAATAGTACACTAGACTTCATCTCCCAAACGGCTCCCTGTGCGTAAAAAATTACTTCTTGCTTTTGTAACGCTTTATGTCGCCTACCTAGCGGGTGGAATTACGCTTATCTATACGGGCGTAATCGGGCGGCTTTACTTCCTGCCGCTCTTCGCTATCAAAGGGCCGGACCGGTCCACTTTTGCGGCGGATGGCCCCTGGCTATTTTATAAGAGTTCAGCCATTACTCGCAAGCAAATTATCCCGCGCGGCAGGGCATTAGTAGTGCAAACGGACTCGTTGCCGACCACGCAGGACCAGTTGTTAACTTGTTATATCACGGAGACGGGCACCGCCTTCTCCTTTCCGCGGCACCCTTTCCCAACCGTCCAGCCTACGCACTATGCCATGCCCGCCAAGATGCTGGTCCTCTCGGATATTGAGGGCAACTTCAAGGGCTTGCAGCAAGTGCTAACGGGTACGGGAGTAACCGATGCCCACGACCGCTGGCACTTCGGTACGGGGCACCTCGTGTTTGTAGGCGACATGTTCGACCGCGGCCTGCAAGTAACCGAATGCCTCTGGCTGCTCTACAAGTTGGAGTATGAAGCCGAACAAGCTGGCGGGAAGGTGCACTTTCTGCTGGGTAATCACGAGGTGATGAACTTGACGGGCAACTACCAGTATGTGCGCCACAAATACCGCCACAATGCCGATTCCCTGCACCTGCCTTATGCCCAGTGGTATACGCCGGCGACGGAGCTTGGCCGCTGGCTCCGCTCGAAGAATGTCATCGAACGCATTGGCAGCACGTTGTTTGTCCATGGCGGTATCAGTCCGCAAGTCTTGGCGCAACACCTCTCCCTCGACCAGCTCAATCAGCTGACCCGTCAGGGCCTCGACGCTCCGAACCACCACGCGCTACAAGGGACGGCGAAACTTATCAGCCAGAGCGACCTTAGTCCAGATTGGTACCGGGGTATCGCGCTCGAAGAGGCCTCCGCCCAGCATGTGCAGCAAGTGCTGCGCACCTATGGGGCCAAGACGATGGTCATCGGCCATACGCCGAGTGAGCAGATTCATACGCTCTATCAGCACCAGGTTATTGCCATCGACATCCCCCACCAAGCGCACACCGAGCAAGGCTTTATGCAAGCCCTCTGGTGGGAAAACGGCACGTTCGCTGTCATCGACCAGCAGCGGAGAAAGCAACTGCTAAATTGATAATCAGCACACTACTTCACACCTTATTGATAGGAAGAAATTAAAAGCTGCCTAGTAACAACTAAGGATTTTGTCACCTTTTCTAATTAGCCTCTCCAAAAAGGACAAAAACCTGCTTTTGACCGAAAAGACATTTTGTAAACGAGCGTGGCTGTTGCAGAACTCAAGCTAGGCAGGGGCCTGGTTAGCAAACTGACTTGCAGAAACTTAGAATGAGTTGTCCGAACGCTAAAATGGGCCTGGCCGCGCCCTTTTCTCGGTGGCCAGAGCGCGATAGCTACGCTGGCTGGCTGTTTGGGCTGGTGGCGGAGCAGCTTCTTGAGATTATAGGCGATAGCGCTGAGCAGCATGGTCTTGTGGGCGGCGGCCCGGCCCTTGGTTCCGACGCGCCGCAGGCCGTACTGGTAGAGCAGGTGGCTGAAGACGGGTTCGACCGTGCGCTGGCGCACGCGGCGCATGTGCTGCCCAGCCGGCGTGCGCTGCCGATGCCATGCCCGGCGGTAGGCCGCATCAAAGGCCGAGCGAATCAGTTGTTTGTACTGCGCCCCCGGCACACAGCTCGCGCGTAGCGGGCACTGCTGGCAATCCTGGTAGGTCGCCCGGTACAGCTTCGACCAGTTGCCGTCTTCCGTCACCCGATACGCGCGAAACCGCAGCAGCTTACCCGCCGGGCAGCCGTACGTATCCTGGTCGGGGTCATAGGTAAAGCCGGCCACCTCGGGCTTGTAGGCCCCAAAAGCCGGAATCCACGGCGTGACGTGGCACTGCTCCAGAAACGCGTAGTTGAAGCCCGTGGAGTAGCCCGTATCGGCGACCAGCTCGCGTAAGGTTAAGTCGTTGGCCCTGAATCTGGCGCGTAACCCGTGGACCAGCGTAGGTAAGTGCGCGCTGTCGCGGCTGTCGGCGAAATCGGCTTGGATATGACTGATCACGCCCGCCGCCGTGTCCACGGCCAAACTACAGAGGTAGTTCAGGGCTCGTACTTTACCGGGCTTGACGGAGATGCGGGCCTCGGGGTCGGTAGGGCTGTAGTGGGTCTTATTGCTCAGCAGCTTGGCTTTGGCATGCTGCGCACCCAGGTTCCCCGCCTCGGTGCGACGCTTGGCCTGGCGGGCGGCTTCGCGGCGCAGTTGGTGGGCAGGTGCCGTTTGGGGGTGGCGCGCCGCCGCTGGCGGCGCCGGAGGCTGACCGACCACGTGCAGCGGTGGTGCGGCGGCTTCCAGGGGCTGCTTCTCACAGAGGCTGTCGAGGGAAGCACTGGCTTTGACTGGGGCAGAATCCACGGCTTGGGTATCGCCCGCTACTAAGCCGGCGGCGACGCACTGGGCGAAGACGTGGTCAAAGAGGTGCTCGAAAACCGCCGCCGGATAGAGTTGGCGGGTGCGACTGATGGTCGAGTGCCAGGGCAGGTCCTCGTCGACTTCGTAGCCCAGGAAGTAAAGAATATCAAGTCGTAGGCTACAGTGCTCGACGAGGCGGCGGTCACTGGCGATGTTTTCCAGGCGTCCCACCAGCACGAGTTTGAAAAAGACCACTGGGTCGAGCGAGGGCTGGCCGGTGTGGCTATACAGGGCGCGGGTCTGCTCGTACAGGAAGTTCCAGTCCAGCAACTCGCCAAGCCGGCGATACAGATTCTGCTGGGGCACGCGCTCGGAGAGACGAAAGCGCAGCACGACTTTGTCGACGAAGTGTTTGTGGCCTTGCATGGCGTAGAACGACTAGCGGGCAGTGAAGGGAAAAGTGTTCAGTAAAAGGAGGGTTCACCTGTACAACCAGGCGGTTCCGCCAGCCCTCGGCAACCAGGGCGAAAAACCGGCCGATTCGGTACAGACAACCTGTTCAGCAATCAAGGTACACAAAACGTGCTCACCACCACGGTACGCCTGTACTTTTACGCCATGAACATCGGCTACGCCCGCGTCTCGACCCGCGACCAAAACCTGGCACTGCAACTCGACGCCTTGACGAAGGCGGGCTGCGAACTCATCTACCAAGAGAAGGTGTCCGGGGCCCGCGCCAGCCGCCCCGAGCTCGACCAGCTACTGAGTCGGCTACGGCCAGGCGACACGGTCACCATCTACAAGCTCGACCGGCTGGGTCGCTCGCTCAAACATCTGCTGCAGGTAGTGGGCGACTTGCAGCAGCAGGGCGTGGGGCTGGTCTCGCTCACCGACGCCATCAACACGACCTCGGCCCAGGGCCGGCTCGTGTTTAATCTGTTTGCCTCCCTGGCCGAGTTCGAGCGCGAGCTTATCCGCGAGCGCACCCACGCCGGGCTGGCCTCGGCCCGCGCCCGGGGCCGAATGGGGGGCCGCCGGCGGGGCCTCAGCGAAGAGGCCGAGCGCACGGCCATCGTGGCCGAGACCCTTTACCGCGAGCAGACGCTCGGCGTCAACGAGATTGCCCAGCGCCTGCACATCTCCAAAGTCACCCTCTACAAATACCTGCGTCACCGCGGCGTTGTCATCCACGCCCACCGAAAGGCCCCCGAGTAGCCCCTCCATTTTGACCAGACTTCTGCAACAGCCACGACCGTTTGTAAAACGTCTTTTAAGACTAACTTCGCCTGAAACTACCCCTTTTCACCCCCGTGCCCGCCTACTTCGCCTATTACCGCGTCTCCACCCAAAAGCAAGGCAACTCCGGCCTGGGCCTCGAAGCTCAACGTGCTGCGGTGAGTAGTTTCCTGCAAGGAGCCACGCCGGTGGGGGAGTACGTGGAGGTGGAGAGTGGCAAGAAGAATCAGCGACCGCAGCTGCTCGCGGCTATCGCCGCGGCGCGTCAAGCCGGTGGGGTGCTGCTTATTGCGAAGCTGGACCGGCTATCGAGGAACGCGGGCTTTATCCTGGCCCTGCGCGACTCGGGGGTGCAGTTCGCCTGCTGCGACATGCCCGACGCCAATACCCTTACCGTGGGGCTCTTCGCCGTCATCGCCCAACACGAGCGCGAAACCATCTCTCAGCGCACCAAGGATGCCCTGAAAGCTAAGAAGGCGCGGGGGGCGCAACTCGGTACGCCGGCCAACCTCACTGAAGAGGCGCGGCAGCTGGGCTTGGAGGCGCGGCAGCGTAACGCCCGGGAGCATGGGGGGATCCGGCAGGCTACGGCGTTGATTCTCGCCCGCCGGGCGCAGGGGTTGAGCTGTGAGACCATTGCGGGCGAACTGAATGCCCTTGGCTTTACGGCTAGAAGGGGCGGGGCCTTCTCCCAGAAACAGGTCCAGCGCCTCGTCGACCGCGCGCGTGCTAGCTTCGCTTCGGCTGAGGCGAAATAGCCGTCTTACTACGAGCTCGTTATGCTGCTTAACCGACTACGCTGGCTGCTGGCCGTTGGGCTAGGTGGCCTTGCCGCTTGTGCTACGCACGCCCCGACGACCGTGGGGGAGGAGCAGGCGCTAGCTTGCTGCCAGAGCCGTTACCCCAGGGAGGCTTTCCCCACCACTTCGACCGCGCAACTAGGTGCCGAGTACCGGCGCCTCAAACGGCAAAAGTGCCCGGCCTGCGCGCGATTTGGGAGCGACTTCCACGAGCTGCTGCGCGTGCTCGGCGAACGCCTCGATGGGCAACCGCAGCCGACTCTGCGGCAGGTGCTGGGCCGGCCGGACCGCGTGCGGGGCGACTCGCTCGTCTACTACTGGCGCGGCGAGCATGACTACCTCTATTTCCGACCCGCTGGCCAGCAACGGGTGCGCAGCGCATGGTATTTCGCCTACGAATAAGTGAGGAGGTAGCTCACCAAATACCAGTGGGTTGCTAGCGCAAAACGACCTTCCCAGTAAACCTTTCCCTTTTTGTGATGTCTTCGGCCAAGCAGCAAGTCATAGCACTTATTCAAGACTACCAAACAGCCGTTTACCAGGCTGTAGGCCTGTTAAATGCAAAATCAGCCCGCGAAGTAGGCTTTCAAAAGCAGACGGAAAGCCCAGGAGTCTATGCCGGCTATCTCGATAACGCAGGG
>Ga0308164_10003317_pt1 | contig 14697 bp, 7 predicted proteins | sample PhyTR2_FD_201031 | JGI IMG/M metagenome (GOLD analysis project Ga0308164, IMG submission 201031) | Phyllosphere microbial communities from UC Gill Tract Community Farm, Albany, California, United States - DLSLT.R2 | ecosystem: Host-associated > Plants > Phyllosphere > Unclassified | place: USA... | reverse complement strand
TGGTGGTCAGCAGGTAAAGCGAGCGCGTCAGGTTGTCTGCGGTCGGTTTGAGCATCACCGTTTCCAGACGGTTGAAGTAACGCGTGCGCAGCAGCGGCTCGACGTCATAGCCCCGGTAAAGACCCAGACGCAAGCGCAGTGGTACGCCTTCGTCGTGATGACGGTCGTAGTAAAGCGAAGTCCAGAAGCGCATGCGATCCAGCGTTTGCCACTCGGTGTACTGCCCGGTGGCCTTGCTGTCCTCGGCTGCCGCCTGAGCGAGTTCGCTGGAGATGGACTGGATGTTGTCCTTGTTGTTCCAGTACGACCAGCCCCACAGACTGCACAGCAGCAACGCGACAAGGCTTGCGCCACCGATCCAGGCGGCCTTGCGGCGACGTTCGCGGTGGTTGGTGGTGTACAGCGCCACCAGATGCTGATCGGGAATGATCACCTTGCGGAACAGGCTGTTGATGAACAGCGGGTGCGGCTGGACATTGCCATCGACAGCTTCCTGCTCGCTTTCCAACTGGAATCGTTCGGTGACCTGGCGGGTATGACCGCCCATCTCGGGCTGATCGGCGTCCAGTGCGCTGGTGAAGTAGAAACCGCGCAGCATCTCGGCGCTTTGATACGGGTTGGCGCGCAGCAGAGCATCGACGAACAGGAGCAGGCGCGGTTTCAAGGCTTCCAGCTCCAGCGGGAAGCGATACACCGCAGTGTCCTGACGAGTGACCTGGATGTCCTGAAGCACCAATTGCTGGTTGGCGATCTGTTTCCAGTAATTGATCAGTTCTTCCATCGCCACACCGAAGCGCTGGCCCCAGTCGGCTTGCTCGAAGCCCTTGTGCGGGAAGGTCTTGCCCATCACTTCGCCACGCGCCACATCGTCGAGCTGGCGATAGAACGGCACGAAGCCCGGGACCAGGTCGCACTTGGTGAACACCAGATACACCGGCAGACGCACTTCCAGCAGCGCGTGGGTTTCCTGGATGCGCTCGCGCAGACGCTTGGCGATGCGCTCCTGGTCCTCCACCGAGGACTGCAGGATGTCATGAATGCTGACGGTGACAATCAGGCCGTTGAGCGGTCTGCGCTGGCGATGCTGACGCAGCAATTGCAGAAAAGCGCGCCATTTGCCGGCTTCTTCCTGATCGTTCATGTAGCGACCGGCCGTGTCCAGCAGCACGGCTTCCGAACTGAAGAACCAGTCACAATTGCGCGTGCCACCCAACCCGGCCACGCGTGCGCCTTCGCGCTCTGCGTAGGGGAAGTTGAGGCCCGACTGATAAAGCATGGTGCTTTTGCCCGCTGCGGGCTGACCGACCACCAGATACCAGGGCAGGGCATAGAGCGCGTCCTTGGAGTTGCTGCCGTTCGGCTTGTTGCTCTGCAGGCGCTCGAGGCTTTGCAGCAGGCGCTCTCGCAGCAGGCTGACTTCTTCACGGTCTGCCGGGCTGGCGTTGAGCACCGCCTGATCGGCGTCGTCACGCAGCAGGCCTTCCAGGTTCTGGTGCTGTGATACGCCTCGGTACAGCAACAGCACATAGGCTGCCGACAACAGCAGAAACAGGCCGATCCCCGTCAGCAGGCTGTTCATCGAGCTGAAGCCCAGGGCACGGCCGATGCTCCAGACGATAAAGATCGCCAGGAAAAAACAGACCCCTAGAACGTAGGGCTGGTAGCGCAAAAAGTAGTATTTGATCTTGTTCATACGGGCTTCAAATCCAGCACATCGACAAAGCGGTCGATAACGTCATAAAGAGGGCGGTCAATGTCTGGAAACACATGGCCTCGGTGGTGTTCGTCGAACGCGTCGAAGGGTGCCAGTACGTCATAACTCTCCGAATGCTCACTCACGCCCGTCACCACCCGGTACACGCCGGAGGTGTTGCGGGATGCAAAGCAGAACAGCCGGGGGCGCATGAAATCATCCGCCAGAATGCTGATCTGCGGCACCGCCCTGTTCGGTTCGATGCGTGTCAGCCAGTTGACCCACAGATCGGCTGTCGGGTTCTTCAAGCCTCGTTCTGCCGGCAGTGGCAGCGAAATACCAACGGGTGCCTTGGACGATGGGCGGCTCAGCGCCTGCAGCCTGGTGAGCACGGCGTTGCTGATGAACTCCGGGTAGGAGCTTTCCAGCGAGGTCGCGATGTCGCGCAGGGTGAAGTTCACCAGAAACTTCTCATGCACACGCCTGAACAGCTCGAAATCCTGACCTTGCAGCGGTCGCAAGGCCCTGATGCGTTCGAACAGCACCGCCGTGCTTTCGCCTTGCGCGGCCATGTGCAGCAGCGGTTTGATCTGCCCGGCGAACAGTTCGCTCAGGGTGAACGGGTTCACAAACAGCCCGGCGTCACTGGACTTCACCGTTTGAAAGATGAAGAACGGATAACGCCGAGCGCTTGAGTCCCTGGAACTGATCAAACCGCCCACCAGCCAGTTGCCGCTGCGTGCCCGGTAGCTGAAAAAGCACACGGGCAATCGATCGAACAGCGTGCGCCAGTCTTCGCGGTGCTGCATGTCGGCGAGAGCGCCCTGCAGCCATGCATCGAACTCGCAGACATCGTCGCTGGCACCATGCAGGCTGACGAAATCTGCGCTCGCGGGCACTTTTCCGAAGCAGCCAATCATCGACCGCCCTCCAGATCCAGCATGTGCATCCTCACTTGGTCCGCCCATCGGTTGCGTTAAGCGCGCTCAGCGCCTTGACGTTGGCCAGGTCGGTCAGCTTCACGCCGCCATAGTTGCGTACCACCAGACTGACCGGCCCTTTGGCCGTGTTCCAGCTGAATCGCTGCTGGATGCCGTCGAGGTCAGCGACGCGTGCGCTGTCGTTCATGCGTAGCAGGCCCCAGCGGCCGGTGTAGTCGAACACGGTAATGCGTTCGCCGGACAGGGTGACCACATCCAGGCGTGCGCCTGGCGCTGTGGTAGTGCCAGGCCACGAGAAGCGGCTCCAACTGGTCTTGCCGTTGCGGTAGTGCTGCTCCTGGCCATCCAGCGTGAAGATGATATCGGTGAAGTAGGCCGACGGCTCAAGCATGATCTCGAAGCCGTTGTCGCGGTCCGAGAGGCTGGCGATGACTTCGCCCAGCGAACTGGCCTTGTCGATGTTGCTGACCATTTTCGGGTTGACCAGCGGCGCCGCCTTGGCACCACTGCCCATACCGAGCCCTTCGCCATCGGACAGGTTGCCGATTTCATTGCGTTTGAAGTTGGGCAGCAGGCCCGACTCTGGGTCGACGAAACGCTGCAGGTCTTTCACCGAGGCCTCGTTGCGGCTGTCTGCAGCAATCGGGTACCGGTGAGCCATGACCTGCTCCCAGGGCTTGGCGACCTGTTTGGCCCAGGCTTTGGCGATCTGCTCGCCAGCCGGATCACGCAGCGTTTCCCAGGCGAACTGAATCGGCAGGCTGAACAGGCTTTGCAGTGAAGTGGAAAGCCCGCCCTGGCTGGTATCGACCGTGGTTTCAACGTAGTTACGCACGTTGGTGACTTCGCTCGGCTGCCCTTCGAGGGTTTCGCTGATCAACTGCTTGCTGCTCTTGCCGACATCCTGCGAGCGCTGGATGTTGTTCATCCGCACTTTGAGCTTGCGCAGCGCTGCCAGGTAGCGATCCATGATGGTGCTGTCGGCGCCTTCGGCATTCTGTGTGGCGAAAACCCGCGATACAGGCTCGAAGCGCTTGGCCAGGCTGCCGTCATCCACCGCAGGCAGCGGCGAGACCAGTACGCTGGCCGCTGCTTCCTTGTTGTCGAAGATGCCGGTGACCTTGCCCCAGAAGCCATCGTCCCGCTTGACCCCGGTCTGTTGCGCCTCGCGAACAGCAGGGACGTCCCATTGCGTGTTGTCGTTGACGGTGGCGAGCAGCAGCTTGACCGGCGAATTGCGCACGTCACTGAGCAATGACAACTGCTGCGTGGCGTTGGCCATGTCGCTGAAGCGACGTACGCCCACGCTGTCGATCATGGTGTACCAGACTTTCGTGTAGTCACGCTTGTAACGGGACATGAACTCACGGACGAAGTTGGCCTTCTGCACCACGCTGTCGCCGCCTTCACCGTCGAGCACCCAGTCCGATTCGTTACGCAGATTGCCGGACACCAGCTTGATCAGCTCGGGCTTCACGAACTCTTCCCAGCCCTGACGGGTGAAAATCGCAGGCACAGCTTCCGAACCGTACAGCAACTGACGACCCGGCATCGGCACCAGATCATTCAGGCCAATAGCCGGGAACTGACGGCTGGACTCCAGTTGCAGGCGCAGGTATTCACGGTCCACCAGCGAGCTGGAGATCATGAAAAACTTCAGGCTCTTGCGGGTCTCGTCGATCAACTGCTCATTGCGCGGCATGGCCGGCGCGTCGCCGTTCTTGAGCAACTGTACGTAGACCGGCGAGTTATCCTCGATGACGTCGTCGCTGATCGGATTGGCCTCGCTGGAAATATCCGCCCAGGCCACCGGCAACGCCGCGTTGACGAACTCGGTTTCCGGGTGCGTGGTCGGCTGAGTCAGAATCAGATAAAGCTTGAGAGCGTTGTATGACTCGATGATGGATGCCACCTGCCGTTCATCGAGTCGTCCGAGCATCTCCTCCGACAGCGACAAACCGCCCGTGGTGGCCGACAACTCGGCCGCATCGTTTGCGGTGGCCGGGTTACGCAGTGCGGCGATGGCCTCGCTGCGTGTCTGGCTGGCCGTGTTTCTCGCGGCGCCGGTCAGGCGATTGGTCACGTCGCCGGTGCTGCGCGGAATGCTGCTCAGGCTGGTCGGACGGCCTGCAGCGACGTTGCGAGCGCCACGGTCCAGCAGTTTCCGGCCTTGCGCACGCGCCTTGCCGGTTTTGCTGTCGGAACCGGCGGGAGCGGCCCCGAAGCCATACTGCGGGTCCATGGTTTTGGCGAACTCGTTGAATTCACGCATCTGCAATTGCAGTTTCAGCGTGATCGGCTCCAGCGCCTGGGTGCGCAGTTGCTGCAAGTAAGCGGTCTGGGTGGCGAAGTAGATATCGTCGCCACGGTACAGGCCGCCGCTGAGTTGCAGCGGTACGCCCTTGGTGCGGTATTTCTCGATGGTTGCCAGCTGATTGCGCAGCAGCTCCAGGCCCTGGCCCGAGGCAAGGCGTTGTGCCCGGTCCGGGGACTGCTCCAGTTCGCGCAACTGCTGGCTGATGTTGGCCAGCCACTCGCGGTTTTTCTGGAACGACAGGGCCTGCCAGCCGATGAAGGCCAGCCCGGCGAACAGCGCCGCAGCGATGACGATCGGGCCAATCGAGCGGTCGCGGCCATGCCGTGACTGGTACAGGGTCAGGTCACGGTCAGGGAAAATGACGCGGCGGAAGGTATCGGTGATGAAGTAACTGCGATCACTGATTTTCCGGTGTTCTTCTTCCTCTTCCTCCACTGCACCGTATGGCTTCGCCGGCCGCAGGACGAACGACTCTGACAGCTCGTCTTCATACACCGGTGTCAGCTGCTTGTCGGTTTGCAGGGCGCTGGTGAAATACAGGCCGCGCAGCAACAACTGAGTACCGTTGACGTTACTGCGCGCGAAATGCTGCAGGAACTGCTCGAGGATCGTCGACAGCTCGGCAAAGTAGTTGGGGAAGTTCAGCAGGGCGCTGTTGGCATCGGCACCCAGCGCGATAATCTGTGCATCGACGTGGCGACTGACATGCGCCTGCAAGTTCGCCAGCTTACGATCGAGCACCGTGCGCAGGCTTTCGGTGTTGATCTCGTTCAGCCCGAACGTCATGCCCAGCGGCTGCTGGCGCTCGTTCAGGTCCATGCCGTCGAAGGCCTGGTTGAAGCCGGGCAGTTGGTCGGTCTTGGTCAGCATCAGGTAGATCGGTGGATTGGCGTCCAGGCAATCGGTATATTCCTCGATGCGCGTGACCAGGCGCGCACCCATTTCGTTACGTTCGGCGGAAGAAGCGGCCAACAGCTCCGGCAGGCTGACCACCAGCACCAGACCATTGACGGCGGCCTTGCTGCGCTGCTTTTTGAGCATGCGCAGGAACGCCGCAAATTCGCTGGCGGACTGATCATCGCGAAGGTAGCGGCCAGCGGTGTCGATCATCACGGCTTCAGGGCTGAAGTACCAGTCGCAGTGCTGGGTGCCGCTTTCCGTGTCATTGGCGCTGCTGGCAATGCTGGCCGACAGGCCGGAGCGGGTCAGCAGCGAGGTCTTGCCTGCCGCTGACATGCCGATGACCAGATACCAGGGCAGATCGTAGAGCGCCGAGGAGCCGCCACCGCCTGCCGAGCGATCTGTGCGCAGCATGGCAATCGCATGCTTGAGGCGGTCGCGCAGCACTTGCTGATCACGGAACTCGCCGGTGGACTTCAGCGAGCGGTCAACTTCGATCTGAACCAGATTCTCGAGGTTGTGTTCGGTGCGAATCCGTCGGTATTGGCGCAGTACGATCAGCAGCAGGTAGAAGGCGCTGATGATTGCCATCGCTTCGAGCGTGTAGCCTTGCAGCCAACTGATCCTTGGGGCGAAAAACCAGCAGACAGCCAGGCTGATCAGCCACAGTATCGGGACCAGGAACCAGAAACTTTTTAACAGGCGCAGTAATGTCTTCATGTCTTCCTGACTCGGTTACCTGATCGGGACTCAAGCATTGAACAGTTGGCTGATTTGTTCGGCCAACGCGGCCACGTCTTTGCCCAGCAACCAGTCAAGCGTCAGATAGACACCCAGGCATACGAGGGCGATGAGCACCAGGTAAAGCCATACCGGAACTTCATGGCGAAGCATTTGCGACACCTGGTCAGGCAGTGCCCAGTCAGGCGACAGCGCCTTTGGCGTCTTGCGGTAGCGTGCGATGTCCTGGCCCAGCGTGTTGGCCAGGTAGCGCAACTGGTCCTTCTGACCCAGCCCGAATTTGCCCTCGAAACCCAGTGCCAGGCACAGGTGATACACCTCAAGCACATCCAGGTTCTTTTTCACGTCGGCGCGCAGCAGTTCGATTTTCTCGAAGAAGCCTTCGCCCGCCAGGTGAACCCCGAAATAACGGAACTGCAACGGCTCCATTTCGAAGTGGCGACGCATGTCGTTGTCACCCGAACGCAGCACGCTCTCATCGAGGAATGCGCACAGTGCGTACTGGGCGTCCTTGACCTGTTCGACACTGTAATTGGCGCTGCGCGCCTGACGCTCCAGGTTGGCGAAAAAGGTATCGACACTGGATTCGAAGGCAGTGACCGAGATCGCCTGGCGGCCGCGACGGACAATCAGCGCCATGGTGATGAAGTCACGTACCAGGTCTTTGAGCGTAGGTTTTTCGGTTGCGGCCGTAGCGGCACCTTGCATCACGGCTTCAGTCATTTAAGCACCGCCAACAGTTCGAGCTTGAGATTGGTAAACGCGCTGGGCGCGTAGAAGGAAATGGCCTGGGCTTCCATCATGCGTTCGTACACCCGGCCATGCGGCTCGATGGAGAAGTAATGGTTGTCCAGACGCACCGGAATGGCGTTTGGCAGGCGTGTCGAGTGGTTCAGCGTGACGCCCGGCATGGCGCTGTTGACGACCACTTCGATGTCTTCCGGTGAACCGACCTTGAACGCACGCGGTACCAGTTCCAGCAGGCTGGAGCCGGGCATGTCGGCATGCACCGAGATGTAAAAGTCGGCTTCGGTAAGACGCGGGTCCAGCAACTGGCCCTGCCAGTACGAAGGCCGTACCTGACTCAGGTTGATGACGATGCACTGGTTCGGAATCACGTTTTCAAGCAGCAGACGAACCAGTTCGTCGAGCTTGACCAACGAGGCCGCCGGGTCCTGATGATCGTAATCGGGGATGTCAGTGAGCTGAGTGTCCAGCGAGAAGGTCAGCAAACCACCCGCCAGTTCCGCCAGAAACAGATACAGGCGCTCTGGGTGAAGGCGTGGATGCGCCAGCAGGTGAGCCAGTTGCGGGTAGGCGCGGTTGACCGTATTCAGCAGCCAGAACAAGGTGACGTCGCTGGAGCCGAACTCGGCGATCTGGTCAGCGCGCTCGCGGCGGCGGCCTGAAAGCGCCTTGCTCTTGGCTTGCAGCACGCTGATCAAACGTCTGCCGAGGCCGACCAGCGTCTCGTGGGTGCCCACGTGCAGCGTCGGGTGCACAAAATGCGCATCCAGGTTGAAGCCGCCAATGCTGTTGCGTGCCAGTCGGGCAATCGGGCAGTAGCTGTAGCCATCCAGACTGTCGCCATCGACCAGCATCACCACGTTCAGGCGCAGGCTGGTGATTTCGTTTTCCAGATCGCCTTCGTTGAGGTCCGGCAGGGTGTCGAACTGTTTGCGAAAACGTCGCGCGCTCTTCTGTTCCTGACCGTCTTCAACGTAATTCAGGCCAAAGGGCTCAGGCAGTTTGAGCGCCGCGTAGACCTTGATTTCTCCGCCTTTGAGCAGGTTTTTCAGGTCGCGGGCGGCAGGCAGCGGGTCGTGCTGCGGCGCGTCGTAAAGGCTGCCGTCCGGGAACACCAGCTTCAGACGCTTCAGTTGCAGGGAGCCTGTCGCCAGCGCTTCGACATCGACTTCCAGCGTTTGCACGCCCCAGTGAAAGGGCGTGGAGCGCAGCGTCGACTCAGCAAGCTGATGTTGATGAAACTCATCCTGATATTGGAAATGTTGCGGCAAAAGGAACATACCTTCCGACCACATCACGCGGCTTTGTTTACTCATTTGGCGCCTTCCAACAGAGAATTGAATTGTGAGTCAGCCGCCTTTTTGGCAGCACTGCCGGCCGAGTCCTGAACCTGCTGGACAGCTGCGTCCTGCGCGCGCTCGGTCATACTTTTGCCGGCGGGTTGTTCGGGAATCGAATTGGATTTGTTGAACTGCTCTTCAGTCTTGAGTTTGTTCAGCACGTCCACACCACGCACCGCGAGGATGTAGTTGTTATCCACCAGCACACGCACGCCGTCGGACGAGAACCAGATACCGTCCTTGCGCAGCGTGTTGGCGTCGAACGCGACCTTCCAGCGGCTGTCGACGTCGGTGCGGAAGAACGCCGCGATGCCCACATACGAGGCATTCGGGTTCAGCGGCCACTGATCGGTCTGGCCCATGCCAGGCAACAGAATCAGCTCCCGGCTTTCGACCAGGGTGTTGCCCAGAGCCTTTTGCGGATCATCCCAGAGGGTGTCGGCGTTGATCGACTCGAAGCGCTCCAGAGAGGACAGCTGATAAACGCGCACCACCACCGAGAGCGGTTTACCGTACTCGTCAGGGTTGAGCTGGTTGCCGCCGTCAGTGGTCAGGATGACCTTTTCGTTGTCACCGAACATCATGTCGCCAGCCCAGGTGTCATCCATGCGCTTGGCGACGCGGTCTGTCACGCCGCAGGCGGACAGAGCCATCATCATTGCCAGAACAGCCAGGCACCTTGCCAAGGCTGGCTTCGAGGAACAATTGCCTTGAAGTCTTTTATTCATCACGTCTTACCTATGGGGTGATCGATCAGGTCAGGGTGTAAGCGAAGTCGCCATCGCTGCCCAGGTCGATGGTCAGGCTCTGAATCGGCTTGTCCTGCGCCATCCGCTCCAGCACCCGCTGAGCGAGCTCCGGCATGAGGGTCTTGGACAGGATGTTGTCGATATTGCGCGCGCCGCTGTCGACTTCCGTGCAGCGCGACGCGATAGCCTTGATCAGCGCCTCGTCGTAACGCAGTACCGCCTGATGATTGCGCTCGAAACGCTTGCGAATGCGCTCCAGCTTCAGGCCGACGATGCGTTCCAGAATCGCGTCCTGCACCGGGTAATACGGCACGATGGTCAGGCGCCCCAGGAAGGCCGGTTTGAACACCTGATTCAGCTCGTCGCGCAGGCCTTCCACGATGTCATCGGGGGTCGGCTTCTGCTCGGTGTTCAGGCACCACTGCATGATGCGATCAGTACCGGTGTTGGAGGTGAGGATGATCACGGTATTGCGGAAATTGATCTCGCGACCTTCGCCATCGTCCAGCACGCCTTTGTCGAAGACCTGGAAAAACAGCTCGAGCACATCCGGGTGGGCTTTCTCCACCTCGTCGAGCAGCACCACGCTGTAAGGCTTGCGGCGCACGGCTTCGGTGAGCACGCCACCTTCGCCGTAACCGACGTAGCCAGGCGGTGAGCCTTTCAGGCTGGAGACGGTGTGGGCTTCCTGGTATTCGGACATGTTGATGGTGATGACGTTGCGTTCGCCGCCATACAGCGTGTCAGCCAGGGCCAGTGCCGTTTCGGTCTTGCCGACACCGCTCGGGCCCAGCAGCAGGAACACACCGATCGGCTTGTTCGGGTCTTCCATGCGGGCACGGGAAATCTTGATGCGCTTGCCGATCTCTTCGAGCGCGTGGTCCTGCCCCAGCACGCGTTCGCCCAGCAGCGCAGGCAGGCTTTGCACGGTGTCGATTTCGTCGCGCAGCATCTTGCCCAGCGGGATGCCGGTCCAGCCGGAAATCACTTCGCCAATCGTGCCGCCATCGACCAGTGCGTGGACCAGCGGTTGCTCGCCCTGCACGCTGGCCAGTTCGGCGCGTACAGCGGCAATCTGCCCGGCATCAGGCTCGCCGCTTTGCGGAACGCTGAGTGCGCCAAGCTTTTCGACCAGTTCCAGCTCGCGCTTCCACTGTTGCTCCAGCGACTCGCGGGTCTCCTGTTCGGCTTTCAGCTCTTCGTGCAGGGCCGTCAGACGGCGAGCGTGGTCGCTGCCCTTGGCGGTTTCCTGCTCCAGTACGGCGATTTCTGCGTTCAGATTGTCGATGTGACGCTTGCAGTCCTCCAGCGCTCCCGGCTGTGCCGACTGGCCCAGGGCAACACGTGCGCAAGCGGTGTCGAGCACGCTGACCGCCTTGTCCGGCAGCTGGCGGCCAGTGATGTAGCGGTTGGACAGGCGCACGGCCTGTACCAGCGCTTCGTCCATCACGGTGACCTTGTGGTGTTCCTGCATCTTTGCCAGCAACCCGCGAAGCATGTGGATGGCCTTGTCTTCGTCAGGCTCTTCGACTTTCACGACCTGGAAGCGTCGAGCCAGTGCGGCATCCTTCTCGAAATACTTTTTGTACTCGGCCCAAGTGGTGGCGGCGATGGTGCGCAGCTCACCGCGTGCCAAGGCAGGCTTGAGCAGGTTGGCGGCATCGTTCTGCCCGGCTTGCCCGCCCGAACCGATCAGCGTGTGGGCTTCATCGATAAACAGAATGATCGGGTGCAGGCTGCGTTTGGTTTCTTCGATGACCGACTTGAGGCGGTTCTCGAACTCGCCCTTGACCCCGGCACCGGCCTGCAACAGGCCCAGATCCAGCGTGTGAATGGCGACGCCCTTGAGCACCGACGGCACGTCGCCCTGCACGATGCGCAGCGCCAGGCCTTCCACCACGGCTGTTTTACCGACGCCGGCTTCACCGGTCAGGATCGGGTTGTTCTGGCGGCGGCGGGTCAGGATGTCGACCATCTGCCGCACTTCGAATTCGCGTCCCAGCACCGGGTCAATCCGGCCATCGCGAGCGCTCTGGGTCAGGTTGACGGTGTACTGGTCCAGGGCTGGCGTCTTGCCGTTGCCTTTGGTGGTGGCGCCCGTGCTGGCGTCGGCGTTCGCCAGTGGCTTGCTCAGCTTGGTCTCGGGGCTGCCCTCGACCAGTGCGCTCATGTTCAGGCGCAGGTCGTCAGCGTTGATCTTCTCCAGCTCCGGCGCCGAGCCGATGACCACGCGACGCAGTGCATCGTCATCCAGCAAGGCCTGCACAAGATGGCCGGTACGGATCTGTGACTGACCGAACTCGATCGATGCCAGCACCCAGGCCTGCTCGATCATGCGCGTGATGTGCGGCGAGAGTGCAGGCGTCCGCGTGTTGCCTTTCTTGAACGTCCCCAGCGCAGTGACCAACTGTGCCTGCAGGCGATCAGGCACCACATCGTAGTGGCGCAGGATCACTGGCAGATCGTTGTCGTTGTTATCGAGCAATTGCAGCAGCAAGTGCTCGACTTCAACGTCGTAATGGTTCTCCGACAGGCACAGCGCAGCAGCGCTTTCAGTGGCAGTGCGGCTCGTTTCGTTCAGCTTGGCGAACAGGGACTTCAGGTTCACAGGGAGACCCCATCAAAAGGAATATGGAAAACGGCGCAACGGGAAGGCTCCACGTCGACACCGGGGCGTTTGAGCCAGCCAAGCCAGCCCAGCGATACATTGCCTTGGCGACCCAGACGGGCCACGGGTACAGCTTCGCGCTTGAGCTTCGGCGCAATCTGGAAGTCCAGTTCGGCACCGATGTAAAAACGCACCAGTTCAACAAGCTTCTGGTAATCCTCGGTGCCCGGCTGAAAACGCTGGTAATCGGCCAGTTCCAGAGGACCCATTTCGATACGTACACACGACTGGTAATCCCAGACGCGATTGCCGGCCACAGCGCTTTGCCCCAGCACTGCATTCTTACGGCCCAACTGCGTGCACTGGCTGCTGTCGAGCTTCAGCCAGCGTCCGGCGAATTGCTGGATCTTGAACGGCAGCGAGAAGTAAAAACTCAGCATGACCTCAAGGTTCAGGGCGTTGCGCGGCTTTTGGGCGAACATCCCCGAGAAGTAGCTGAACAGTTCGCGGCGCAGCGGAGACTCGCCCTTGTCGAACTTCTGCTTCAGGCCTTCTGGACCGAACCCCACCAGGTTGAGCAGATAACGGTCGAAGTTCGAGGTGCCGTTGCGCTCGTACTCGATGTAAAACTTGTACTTCTGCCACGCCTCGTAAAACAGCGTGGTCATGCGATGCGAAAAAATATCCAGAAACGCATGTGCAGCGTCGTCTCGATACTGAATATGTCGGTCGATCAATAGCTCTGTGTACGGGCGCGGCAGCACGCCCGAAGGACCGACCAGGCCCATGAACGTGACCTGCACTTCGGACAGCGGCAAACCTGCCGCCGAGAGCTTGCCTTCGCGTTCGAACTGCAGGTCGCTGACTTCACTGGCCGGGAAGTTCAGCGACAGCTGCGAACGAAAGCGCAGAGGATCTTCGTGTGGCCTGGTTTCCAGGTCCATACGCCCGTTCCTGCTGTAGTGCAGGCGAAGCAAACGCACCAACTGGAAAAATTCGAATCGGTGCGGCTCAGCCCTTGCCTGGTCGATCAGACCAGGGGTTGATCGCCTGTTCGCGGGGGCCATTGGACCACTCTCTTTTCGCGCTGCAAGGTGCGAAGGGTTAATTGGGTAAAGCTGTTCATCGAGCAGTACTGACCAAAGAAGTGATCAAGCACCATGCCGAACAGGAACACGCCACTGCCGGTGTACTGGCTTTCATCGAACTTCAGCGTGATGCCGACGCCGCGCACGAAGTTCGGCCGCGGATGGCCGATGCGTGCCACGACCGGCTCGCTGCTCACCGAAACGATCCCGTTGATCTGCTTGCGGATCGCCGACACGTTGCGGTAGTTGTAAAGCGACAGCAGCTCCAGCAGCACCTCGCGTCCCTTGGAAACCAGCGACATGTGGTTGAGTGACAGGTGCGAAATAAGCCGCCAGATCACGCCGTTGCCCAGCGGCACGCGCACCGTCGCCGTCGGCTTGCGCAGGCAGCGGATGTCCTTGATCACCGAGTTCGACGGAATGTTGAAATCGCCGCGCTCGCCGCCAAAAGGCAGCATCAATGGCAGGTCGCGATTGCTGCACGTCAGACGGATACTGAGCGTGTCATTGTTGGAATCGATCAGTTCCAGATCCCGATCCACGACCCGGATGAACATGTTCGAGCCATCGCTTTGCCGGCTCTGCGTAGGGCGGCGCCGAGCGATCCAGAAACTCTGCCCCGGGCCTTGATCGCCACGTGGTTCGAAGAACGGATGGCAGGTGCCGACCTGGTCATTGCCATTGATCTTCTTCACCCGCCGCACGCGATCGATCGAAACCACTTCGGCGGAGCTTTGCAGGCGCACATCCGGCGTGACAGCGTATTCATGCTGGACGTGGGTCAGCTTGATCGGCTCGGCCTGCTGGCGGAACAGGTTGATGATCGGCGTGCAGTTGAGCTTGAAATTGTTGCGGCTGACGTTCTGCGTCAGGCGTGCCAGACGGTCTGTCAGGTCGTAGTCGGAAAAGTAGAAATTGATCTCCACTTTGCCGATCTCTTTGCCCGCCAGAATGCGCGCAAAGCCCGACAGGTCGAAGAACATGAACTTGTCCGGGAAGGTGAAGTACTCGTGCAGCAACCGATAACCCAGAAACGAACGCTCCGAGTAATCCACCAGCCCTTCATCCAGACCGTAACCGACAGATTTCAAGGCACCGGCTGGCAGCACCACTTCGCGAGTGCGGCCTTCGTCTTCGAAGGACAGCGTGGCTTTGGCCAGGTTGTTGAACAGCAGCTCATACAGTTGATGCATGAGCGTGCTTTCGCCATCGAGGAAGAAGCGCAGGCTATCCATTTCCATCTTGCCGAACAACACGTCGGAGGTGGCCGTCAGACCAATGCGCAGACGCGCAATCAGGTCTGCGCTGTGGCCGTTGAACGCCGAGCGTTCCATTTCGATGAACGATGCGCTCTGCACGGCAATCGGCCATAACTCGACCGGGTAGCACGTCCGGAACTTGCACACGATGCCGTCCACCGGATTGGCGTGCAGTTCGGTGTGTCGCGCCACACGATAGGACTCGGTGACCTTTTCCTGCTTGCCCATGTTGAACTCGACGATGGACATCGACGGGGTAGGGCGCAGGTAATGCGGGTACAGCACCTCGAGGAACGACTCGACGATTTCCGGAA
>Ga0308164_10003315_pt1 | contig 14708 bp, 10 predicted proteins | sample PhyTR2_FD_201031 | JGI IMG/M metagenome (GOLD analysis project Ga0308164, IMG submission 201031) | Phyllosphere microbial communities from UC Gill Tract Community Farm, Albany, California, United States - DLSLT.R2 | ecosystem: Host-associated > Plants > Phyllosphere > Unclassified | place: USA... | reverse complement strand
AGGAAGTGTGGGAAGCGGAAGAGCGCCAGGCACTGCTGCAGCAAGAGAAGGCCAATATGGCTGCCGAGCTGCAAGCGATGGAAGACCAGCAAGTTGCTTCGGCTTCGGCTGAGCAGCACGACGACGGGGAGTAATCGTCTGCGTTGAAAATGAAACGGCACCCTGAGGGGTGCCGTTTTTTTATGCCTGCGTTTTCGGCAAGCGCCGTCAGCAAATACTGCCATCGATACTTTTGCCGGTAATGAGGTCGAATCCGAAGCTGCACGCGTAGTCGTTCTGTTTGCTCAAGGTGCAAGTCAGATGTTCGTGATCCTTGTGGCGGACGCGCATCCCGCTGCCTTCCGTGCACGGGTCACGCTGGTCCGGCCCGATGGCATCGAAGATCGGCCGGGCAGCATGACCTTCGATGGAAAATGCCACTTTTTTATCGTTCGGTTTGGGCGCGGTTGGATCTTCAAGTGCGCCGCCATAGATCCGGTACGAGGCAGCCGTCTGCAGATATGGCCCGGGATCGGTGTCAGCGGCGATGACAGGCGACGCGAGTAGAAAAATGAACAGGTATAAGCGATGAATGTTCATGGAGGAGCCTCAACGTAGATCGATATGCACATGATTGCCGTACCTCTGGTGGCCTACGCTAGACCGCGTTTTTTCGATGCCAAACATAGCCCGCGAGCAGCCCACACAACGGCAGGCCAAAAGCCGCGTACGCCTGTAGAAAATACGCAGTGTTTTGTTCGATGCGTAGGTGAGGGCCAACATCAAATGAGTGAAGTTCCAGGAACAGAATTCCGAACCACAGTGCGACGGGTATGAAGCAGATGATGCCTAGCCACGGTTTTATGCGAGTGCCGACGAAACAGACGATTGCTGCAGCCAGACCGATTTTCCAGAAGAGATCTGCAGAAGGTTCCTTGTCACTGACCTCGGCAAACACGGTCGCCGGGTAGACCAGGACGGTCAAAACGGCGAGCTTCAATATTGCACGGTGAGCGGAATGTAGCATTCCGGACGCCCTTCCGATTGATGCCCTCGTTGGCTGAATGGCTTGATGGGTGCGCCACCTGAGGATAGTCAGCCATTCCGCATCGTTCTGACTTACGCGCAGTCAAGCCGGAAACCTGCTGCGGCGGCAGGCCGGGGCGCTGTCTCGGCATCGGCTCCGGAGCCCGCAACCTATCAAATTGACCATGGTTGCCGAGCATCCTGTTGTGTTAGTTTGGCTATCTCACTATGGAGAATCCGCATGCCCCAGCCACCAGCCCTGATCATCATCGACATGCAACAGGGCATGCAATCCGCGACCCTGCCACCGCGCAACAACCCGTCTGCCGAGGACATGATCGCGCGCCTGCATGCTGCCTGGCGGGTGGCAGGGTATCCAGTCGTCAGCGTCCGTCACATCAGCCGCTCACCGGACTCCGTCTTCGCACCGGGCCAATCCGGCGTCGAATTCCAACCCCGCTTCCATCCACTGGCCCATGAGCACGTAGTCGAAAAGAACGTCCCCGATGCCTTCATCCACACTGGCCTCGAGCGCTGGCTGCATGCGCGCGGTATCACGCATCTGGTGATCGTCGGCGTCAGCACCAACAATTCGGTCGAGGCCACTGCACGCACGGCAGGCAATCTGGGGTTTGCCACCATCGTGGTGTCGGATGCGACCTTCGCCTTCGACAAGGCGGACTTCGGCGGCACGCACCGCAGCGCCGAGGACGTCCATTTGATGGCTCTGGCGAACCTGCATGGCGAATACGCGGAAGTCATGTCGTCCGACGATGTACTGCGCCGCTACGCAATGGGCATCGCGTGAGAGAGAAGTAGCCCTCCAGCCCCGACCAGCGCTTCCGTGTTCATTCCCCGGAAGCCCTGGTCAGCCGAACACCCCCTCCGCATGGAATGGTCTACACTCACTTGTCTTTTAAATATCCCAAATTTTGCCAAGGAGTGAACCATGAACAAACAATGGATGAGTGCTGTCCTGTTCGGCGCCGTGTGCGCCTCCGCCAGCGCGGCCGACATGTCGGTCACGCTGAAAATGGCGACCGACAAAGGCGAAGGCGCCAGCATCGGTACCGTGAAGATCAGCGAAACCAAATACGGCGTGGTGTTCACTCCCGAGCTCAAGGACCTGACCCCGGGCCTGCACGGCTTCCACGTGCACGCCAACGGCAGCTGCGCACCGAACCAGGCGGACGGCAAGACCGTGCCTGCAGGCGCCGCCGGCGGTCACCTCGATCCGGCCAACACCAAGAAGCACGGCACGCCATGGGGCGATGGCCACCTGGGCGATCTGCCAGGCCTCTCCGTTGACGCCAAGGGCATGGCCACCAACCCGGTGCTGGCTCCGCGCATGAAAATGGCGGACCTCAAGGGCAAGGCCCTGATGGTGCACGCTGGTGGCGACAACCACGCCGATCATCCTGCCCCACTGGGTGGCGGCGGCGCCCGCATGGCTTGCGGCGTGATCCAGTAATCCGGTAGTCGAACAAGCAGCAAACGCGCAGGGCCCATCGCTTGTACACCAAGCGATGGGCCCTGCGTCATTTCAACCCTTCGTTACGGCTGCGGATTCCAGCCTTCTCCAGCGCCAAACGCCGCGAACACCTGGGCGCGGGTCGAGAAGCCCGCTTCCACCTCATCGGCGCGCAGCAGGTAGCCGCCAACGCGGCGCGACAGGTCCAGCGGCACGCCGGCAAGGTCGGTGCTGCCGTATTCGCGCCAGCCGCTCACCCCATTGGGCACCACCGGATTGGGCGCAGGCTGGCTGTTCACGCCCAGCCCGGCCCAGCCTGCGGGCGCCACATGCCGGTCCATCCGCGTGTTGATGAACGCGATGTTGTCGTAGCTCGCCGTGCCGCCCGGGCTGCGCGCCAGCCAGGTGGCGCCATCCGGCACTTCGCTCTTGAGCGGGCCGCGGCCCGGGCCACGCGTCAGCGCGCTGTTGAGGAACACAAAGCCCTTGTCGGCCGGATTGATGACGCGTGCCTGCAGCACGTAACCGCCGCTGGTCGGGCTGGAGGTGTCGCCGATCGTGCGGATCTCGCTTTCTTCGAACAGCGCGGCGCGGCTGCCGCCCCAGATGAAGTCGACGTTGCCCGATACCAGGCTGCGGTAGAACCAGTTGAACCCCTTCAGGTTGAGCGTGTCCTGCTCGCTGTAGAAGGCGCTGTTTTTCGCGATCAGGCGGCCACCGTCATTGTTGAAGTACAGCGTTTCAGCCTGGCCGGTGGTGGGGCCGCGCAGCGTCGTGTTGTCGATGCTGAGGGTGTCGAGCACGAGCATGTCCGACGTCTCGACCAGCATCACGGCGCGCCCGCCGGTCGCCGCTGCGGCAGCGTTTGCCACCTGGCTCGCGCCGGTAAATGGATTGAGCGTGTTGTGGTTGGTATAGCGGATCACCACGCCGTCGCGGCTCTGGCCCACGATGCTGACATTGTCCTTGCCACGCAAAAAGAGCAGCTCCTCGTACGCGCCGTTCATCACCTTGATTGTCACCGGCTCGGCCTTGGCGAAGTTCTTCATCGCATAACTGAGCGCGCCCTGCACGGTGCGGAAATCGGCCACGCCATCGTCGTCCACCGTCACGCTCGCGCCGCTCGGCGCAGCCGCGCGGGTGGTAAATGCCCATCCTCCCGATTTGCCGATACCCCGGAACGGCACACCACCAAGGCTGGTGCCCGTGAAGACGCCGTCGGCGATCGCCACGTAATACCCCGTGTTGTAATCCAGTTTATTGCTGTGCAGCTTGATGGTCACCGTGTTGCCGGCAATCTGGATGGGCGTCGTGTTGACCTTGCGGATCTGGTCCTGGCCCGGATAACCGATCATGTCGGTTTCGCTGGTCAGCTTGATCACATCCACCAGCGCATCGTCCGCCTGGCGGAAGACCCGGATCGTGCCGCCCGTGCCGAGGACCGGCGGCTTGTCGAACACCAGCTTGAGCGTGCTGTCGATATAAGCGGCGTCTTCCATCGCCGCGGGAACGGCGACGCCGTCGAGCTGGTACACCTGGGTCGGCTGGACGAATTGCGGCGCAATCGTCACCGCAATCGAACGCGTCATGGTCGCGTCCGAACCGGCCCGGAACAGGATGTTCGCCGTGCCCGCGCCCACCGGTGCGATCGTGGCCGTGGCACCGTCGAGCGTGACGGTGGCCACCGCAGGGTTGCTCGACTCGGCCGTGAAGCTGTCGGGCGTGCCGTCGGCCGCCACCGCATTGACCTGCACCTGCAGCGGCGCGTCGCCTGCTTCGGCCGCCCAGGTCGGCGTGCCGGGGGCGAGCGTCAACTGCACCGGTTTCATGCGCGGATCGCCAATGCGCACGTCGTCGATCTGGAAGCTCTTGTTGGCCGTGTACAGGCCCACCCGGCCGCGCGCGGCAAAGCTGCTGTCGGTGACCGAGCCGAGATTTTCGCCGTCGAGATACACCGTCAGCGTGGCGCCGACCATCTCGAACCGCACCGTATAGAACTGGGCGTCCATCGCGATCGGTTTGCGCACCGCGCGCTGCCGGTTGAGCGCACCATTGAGCAGCTTGACGATCTCGACCTGGGTGCTGGTGGTGGCATTCTGCACGTTCAGGCCAGCGCCGTACCAGTTGTTGACATCGACGTAGCGCGTGACCAGGAACAGGAACTTGTTTCCGGTGGTGCTATTGGTCATCGGCCGGATGCGCGCTTCGACGAAGTAGTCGCCCGACGGCACGGCGCCCATCTCGCTGTCCTTGATCAGTGCCAGCACGCCGCCGGTGGTGGCTGCCGTGTATTGCAGCACCTTGTTGGCGCTGCCGGCAGCTTCCGTCACCACGCTGAAGGTGCCGTTCGGGCCCGGCAACGGCTTCAGATCCCACTTGGCGCTGCCGCCATTCTGGAAGTCGTCGCAGAAGTAGAAGCCGGTCGCGGGGCAGGCCAGCGTCGGGCCGGTATCGACGACCACCTTGCCGGTGCCACTGATGGTCGTCACCAGCTTGCCGCCACCGGCCTGTGCCAGCGCATTGGCCTTGACCAGCGGGATGGGCCGCGCGCTGAAGGCATACGGCGGGGTCCAGGTGACGGTCGTCGGCACGCCGCAGGCGCCGAGCGGCTTGGCGTTGAGCAGCGAGCCGGTGTCCTTGAAGGCGCCGGGAATGGCGCCGCCGAAATTCTCGACGACGTCGCTGCAGGCAGTGGCGCCCGCGACTTCGAACACATTGTTGTTCGACAGGATCTTGGCGGCGTGGCCGACGCCGACGTAGTAGCTGGTGCGGTAGACCGGGTGCGACGTCGACCCGGCATAGTAGTTGTTGAACAAGTGCACCTGGCCATAGCGCACGCGCGGTGCGCGGCTGGCGACGTCGCGGAACACGTTGTTGCTGAACGTGACGCGCAGCTTGCCCTCGTCAGCCGTTGCGCCGTCGCCGCTGCCGACCAGGTTGTTCTTGTTGTGCTCGCCGAAGACGTTGTACGACACGGTGACGTAGTCGGACGCGTTCGTGATATCGACCGCGCCGTCATGGCACTGCTTCACCTTGCCGTTCTCGACAGGCAGGAAATTGTCCGTGCGCGGGGCGTCGGTAAAACTGTTGTGGTCGATCCAGACATGGCTCGAACCCGTCACGGCGATGGCGTCGAAGGCGCTGTTCCAGTTGCCGCTCGATCCGTCGTTCGGATCCCAGACGGGCGCGACGTCGCATGGATTGACGAGCTTGAGGTTGCGGATGATGATTTGTGAGACGTTCGACAGGATGATGTGGCCGTTGACGATGCCCGAATTCGCGTCGCCGATCAGCGTCGTATTGCTTTTCAGGCGCACCGCGCCGCGCGCCGCCTGGTCCGCGTTGCTGGTGTAGGGCTGGCCTTCGCTCATGTCGAGCACGCCGACGAGCTTGATGATCTTGCTGTCGACGCCACCATTCTGGATCGCGGCCAGCAGCTGGGCGCGGTTGGTGACCGTGTAGATCTGGGATTCGATGGCATTCGCGCCGCCAACCGTGCCGCCGGCTTGGCTGGCCCAGCCATCGGCAGGGGCGCTCTGGCGCGCCGGATCGACTGCGGCCGCAGCGTGTCCGGTGCTGGCAAAGAGTAGGGCAGCGCACAGCGCTGCATGCAAACCTGGATAGTGCATGTGGTTCTCCTGGTGGAGGAAATGAGGCCGCAAGCCCGCCGCCGCGCTTGACGCGCTGCCGGACTGTCCTTGCATGGCGAGAGACGCGAGGTCAGGCGCGTGGTTTGCGTCCGCTGCGTCCGTTTTGCACGAGCGCCAGTGCAGCCAGGCCGCCCAGCAGGATCGCCGGCGCGCCGGGTTCGGGCACCGCCACCGCCGTACCGGTTTCGAGGCGCGCGCTCAGTGCACCGAATTCGCTCCAGTCGACCCCGCTCAGGTCGAGTGCGATCGTGTGACTGTCGATGATCGACAGGCCTGGAATGCCGGTGACCCCGCTGGCGCCGGTCAATGTGAACGCCGTGACTGGCAATGCGCTCCCAAGATCGAAACGCATGCTGTAGGCCCCTGGCGCGACGGCATAGTTGGCGATCACGGTCAGCATGCCGTCAGCGGAAAAGTCGATCCCGAACAGGAAATCCGACGTGAAGAACTCCACGCCGGTATCGGTAGGGTCGAGCTTGCTGGTATTGGCGCCCGGGCCGGCCACGAAGCCGTGATCCAGCCCGAGCATGCCGTCGGCCGCGCCGTTGTAGGTGGCAGTGATGCTGGCGTCTTGCAGCATCAGGGGCGCCGCGTGCACGCCCCCCTGACCCAGTGCGACGAGCGCAAGGGCCTGCAGTAGATGTTTGGTTTTCAAGATGTCTCCGGCTTGTAGTTTTTTAACTGCGAAGAAGGCTCGATGTCAGAGCCGGTGCCGATCTGGTTGATGCGTCAGGCCACCGGACGATGCATCGCCTAACCGGTTCATCGATTCTAGATTGGCCTGACCAAATTTGCAATTTGGTAAACCAAAGATGAGAGATTCTTACAACAATTTTAATAACTCACGCCAGCTTGCCCAGCGTCAGTTCAGCCAGAGAATGCGCTTCAACTCTGCTTTGACGAAGGCGTAGATGACGGGGGCGGCGACCATACCGGCCGGTCCGAACATGATTTCGAACGCAAACAGCACGATGAGCAGTTCCCAGACTTTCGCGCCGATGCGATGACCCTGAATCCGCGCGCTCAGGAAGTATTCCAGCTTGTGGATGACAAGGAGGAACACCGCTGAAGTGACCGCGGCCGGAAACGCAACGCTCAGCGCGATCGTGCAGATCAGGGTGTTCGACACGATATTGCCCACGACGGGCAGCAGGCCAAAGAGGAACGTCGCCAGGATGAGGGTCTTGACGTAGGGAAGATCCCAGCCCAGGGCCGGCATGACGGCTAGCAGGTACACCCCCGTCAGTGTCGCGTTGATGGCGGCAATCTTGGTCTGTGCCCAGGCCACGTTCTTGAAAGCGGTGGCCAGCATGCTCCAGTGGCGGTGCCAGGTCCGGTAAAAGACGGAATGCCTCCCTTCGTCGGTTGGCGTGACGGTAATGCTCACTGCAGCGAGCACCCCCGTGATCCAGCCAATCACAGTCAACAGCAGGCTGCGGAGGATGCCCGAGCCAAAGCCCGCGACCGCATTGACATGCTCCTTCAAGGTGTCCGATGCCATTTCGCGCATCTCGAACAGCGATTCAGGCATGTACTCCGCCAGCGCCGGCGGCAGGAATTGCTTGATCTGCGTGATCGTCTCGGCCACCTTCAGCGAGAACGCCCGCAACGATTCGCCCTCAAGCAACCGGACCACCAGAACGCTGATGATGGCGAGCACCGCGATCGACCCCAGGCCGACCACGAAGCTCGCAATGAATTCATGCGAGCGCAGCTTTTTGTACAGGTCACGCGTGCGCAGGATGCTCAGCAGGCCGCGCGTGAGCACGAATGCCAGGAGGCCGGCCAGCAGCGCCGGTACCGCGTGCAGCATCAGGGCCAGAAGCAGGCAGATGACGAAGATCGCGGTCGCCGCCTCGCGCGGGAGATTGAATTTGTAAGTGGTCATGGTCTGGCAGAGGGTAGTTGCTTGCGCCCATCAGGCCACCGGCGAAAACTGGTGAGACGACAGACCTGAACAGCAATCATGTGGCATTCAAATAAGTTGATTGTCGGAAAACTTTACATAGGACTAGTCCTACAAAAATGATTCTCGGTAAGTAGCTGTTTTTACTTATTAATTTCCTATTGGCATAAAAATTGCTCTAAGTAATTTTTGTAATTTATTTCCACCGGAGCGTGTAATGAAAATCAAAATAGCCGTTGCCGGCCTTTTCCTCGCCATTGCCAGTCTGAGCGCAACCTACGCTTTGACCGTTGCACGGCAGCCTGGCACTGGCGGTATCGGTTCAATCAGCTTCAGCAATGGCTCTGCCAATATTGAAAGTGGCTGGACGCAAGCATTGGCCATCCTGAGCCATAACCGCGCCCCGATCCGGGCTGACGTTCCGGAACCAGTCAGTATCATGCTGTTGGGTGTTGGCCTGGCTGGTCTGGGGGCTGCCCGCCGCCGCAAGTCAATCTGATCTGTTTCCCTTGCTGGTTCCAACGTGACAGCTGCCGCGCACCGGGCGTCCGACGTGGGAATTTTCGAGCGCCACGTCAACCGTCGCTGGCCTGCTCCCGCAACCACGCCAGCGCCGACGCCGCGCTGTTCAATACCGAGATATGTCCGTCATCCGGCCGCTGCCACAGCCGCGCCGAGCGGCAGCTGCGCGCCAGCCATTCGCTGTGCGCACACGGCACCACGCGGTCCTGCGCCCCATGCACCAGCAGCACCGGTTGCACGATGCGCGCGCAGTCGAAGCCCCACGGCGCGACATACGCCAGGTCGTCGTCGATCAGGCCACCCGGGCCTTCGCTGAGCGCCGGCCGGACCACGCTGTCGAACCACGACCAGGTCCCGGACAGCTCCGCCCAATCCTCGGGCGTGAACATCTCGCGATCGAATTCCTGATTGAGCCCCTCGTGCTGCACCTTGGCCGCATGCCCTTGCGCAGCGGCCCGCAGCGCTGCCGCGCCCGATGCCGTCATTCCCTGGAACCAGTCCAGGCCCGCCGCATCGAACGGCGCCAGGCCCGCGATGCTGACGGCAGCAATGACCCGCTTGGGCAGCAGCGCGGCGCAGGCCAGTGCGTGCGGTCCGCCACCCGAATGCCCCATCACGGCGAAGTGCTCGATCCCGAGCTGGTCGGCGATGCGCGCGACGTCTTCGGCGCACGAGGCGACATCGCGCCCGCTTCTTGCGCTCGAGCCGCCGTAGCCGGGCCGGTCGTAGCCGATCCAGCGGATGCCCATCTCGAGCGCGGCGGCAAACAGCGGGGCAGGCGGCTTGCCGATGTTCGGCGTGCCGTGGTGCCAGAACACTGTCAGCTCGGGTTCCTCGAACTCCGGCTTCCAGTCGTAATAGTGCAGCACCCGGCCATCGCCCAGCGTCAGTTCGTTCTCCTGCATTGCATGCCTTTCATCGCTCGATGGCGTGATGCTACAACGAGAAACGGGCTGGCGCGCACTCGTCATGCACGCCAGCCCGTTCAGGTCCTGCTACTCAGGCGAATTATTTCGCCGACTCGCGCGCCTTGCCGAACGGGTCGCCCGATTTCCACGTCGGCATCTTTGGTGCATCGGCCACCGCGCGGCCCAGGTTCAGCGTGAACTGCGCCTGCTGCACCATGCCCGACAAGTCCCAGCTCGGATCGTATTCGTCGCCCACCTGGTGGTATTTGGCGCGGTAGGTCTTGGCCTTGGCGTTGTTCGCGTCGACATCCTTGACCCAGCTGCTGCCGTAGCCGACCGAGAAGGCGGGCACGCCGGCCTTGGCGAAGCTGAAGTGGTCGCTGCGGAAGTAGCCGCCGCTCAGGTCTGGCTTGGCCGGTGCAATGACCATGCCCATCGATTTGGCAACCGTGGCGGCCATCGCGCCCAGTTCGGTGCGCTCGCTGCCCGGCACGCTGACGTCCTTGACCAGGCCGACCCAGTTCAGGCTATCGAGGTTCAGGTTGGCGGCGGTCTTGGCGATCGGCCACAGGGGCGACGCCACATAGGCGGCGCTGCCCAGCAGGCCTTGCTCTTCGGCGCCGACCCACAGGAACATCTGGCTGCGCTTGGCCGGGTTCTTCACCGCTTCGGCGGCCATCGCCAGCAGCGCGCCGGTACCCGATGCGTTGTCGACCGCGCCGTTGAAGATCGTGTCGCCTTCGGTGCCTTGCTTGCCCATGTGATCCCAGTGCGCCGAGTAGATCACCACTTCGTCTTTCAGCTTCGGATCGGTGCCCGGCACGACGCCGGCCACGTTGAATTCTTCCAGCGAGCGCACCTGCGCGCGCGCCTCGCCCTTGACGCGGGCATTGAGCGCGACCGGCTTGAAGTTCCTGTCTTCGGCAGCGGCGCGCAGCTTGTCCAGATCCTGGCCGCCGGCTGCGAACACCTTGCGCGCCGTGTCGTCGGTCATCCAGCCTTGCAGGCCGCTGCCCACTTTGCCTTCGGTGAGCTGGAAGCGCTCGGCGTTGGCCCAGCTGTTCTGCACCACGCTCCAGCCATACGAGGCCGATGCATCGGTGTGGATCAGCAGGACGCCGGCTGCGCCCTGGCGCGCCGCTTCTTCGAGCTTGTAGGTCCAGCGACCGTAGTAGGTCAGGCCCGCGCCGTTGAAGCGGTTCGCTTCGGCGGCGGTCGGCGCCGGATCGTTCACCATCATCACGATCACTTTGCCCTTGACGTCCATGCCCTTGAAGTCATCCCACTTTTCTTCCGGCGCCACGATGCCGTAGCCGACGAAGACCATCTCGGCGTCGAGCGTGTGATCGGCCTTGCCGTCGCCCGGGCCCCAGACCCAGTCCGCGCCGAACTGCAGCGGCACGGCCTTGCCGTTGGCGACGATGCCGACATTGCTCTTCTCGGGCAGCGAGCGCACGCCGGCGATCTTGACCGGCTGACGGAAGCTCTTGCCGTTGCCGGGCTTCAGGCCCACGGCGGCGGCTTGCGTTTCAAGATACGTGACGGTCAGCTCGCCGCCGCGCTGGCCGGTACCGCGGCCTTCAAGTGCGTCGGACGACAGGAACGCCATGTGCGCGCGCAGCGGCGCTTCCTGGACGGTGGCCTTGGCCCTGGTCTGGGCATGGGTCGGGAAGGCCAGCGCCAGGCTGCCGGCGAGAGCGGAGAGGATGAGGGAAGAGACGATCTTGTGCATGGAGTCCTGCTGCGAAGTGAATGCCGCGAAGTTGACGCTGCATGGTTAATCAAGCCATTCATCGGGAAGGGCGCACTCGTGGCGCGCGCGGCCATTTTATGACAACTTGTCAGTAAAACCGCAGGATATCGGTCGACATCGTCGTGCCCACCTGCGGCGCCACGCCTTGCCGGTCCGCTGGCAACAGATGCCGTGGCAGGCCGGGAATGTGTTCCTGCACCGTGATGGCGAAGATCTCGTTGGGCTCACTTTCGATTTCCAGCTGCAGCACCCGGTCCTGCATCCCGTACAGCGACAGCGACCACGCGCTTTCCGTTGCGCTGAGCGTTACGCCGTCGACGCGCGAGCGCAGCGCCCTGGCGCCGTGCATGGCCAACGCGATATGCGGGGCGCGGTTGGCCGAGCGCACCGTGAATCTGGCCAGCCGTACATTCCCGACGTGGTTGCGCAGGATGAAGCACTCGGGGAATGCGATCCCATCGTCGCGCGGCGCGACGGCGTACCACTGGGGCGCGCTGCGCAGGCCAAAGACTTCGACGAAGACGGTTGGCCTGGCGCGGCCCGCGAACAGGTCGCGGCGCCAGTCGTCGAGCGGCTGCTGCGGCAGCAGCCAGTAGGCGCGCCAGGAGTTCATGTCCTTGTAATAGACCAGCCCTTCGAGGTTCCCGGGTTCGGCAGCCTGTTCATATCGTGCTGCAGTGCTATCCGGCAGTGCCACGCAGGCCGCCAGCGCCAGCGCCAGCGCGCCGGTGACGGCGGCCCTGCTCCGCAACATCAGCAGCGGACTGGCAAAGCACAGCATGGGCAGCGCCATCAGCATCGGCGGAACATGCATGTGGCCCGGTGCAAGCAGGATCCATGCATCGCGCAGCGCCGGCGGGAGCAGGCTCGCGGCTGGCACCAAGCCGGCCAGCAGTACCAGCAGGCGTATATTTGGACCTTGCCGTTCGCCCCAGCGCGTGTGCAGCAGCGTGAAGGCGCCGAGTGCCGCCACCAGCGGCCAGGCCAGCAACGGGGCGAGCGTTGGCAGGAACACGGCGGCAAAGAGCAGCACCAGCGTCGGCCAGGCCAGCGCGCCGAGCACCGTCGCGGCCGTGCCGACACTGCGCCGCAGCAGGTACAAGCCGGCCACGAACACACAGGCCGTGACGACGGCAACGGTCAAGGGCAGCCGGTGTTCACCGGCCAGGCCGGCGGTGGCCAGCTCGCGATCCCAGCTCCAGGTGCCCACGCGTACCACCAGCAGCAGGAAGCACACGCCGAACGCGCCCTGTGCTGCGTCCAGCACGCCGTCCTCGCCGAACTGTCCACGCCAGGCGCCGGCCAGCATCAGGCAGGACAGGATCGCCGGCGCCCACACCAGCCACGCCGCATGGTGGACGGGGCCGATGATCGGCAGCGAAAAGTAGACGTGCGCAGCCTGGCGCCCCGGTGCCAGCGGCGCCGCACCATAGGCGCGGGCGAGGCGCAGCATGGCGTCGCCCAGCTGACGCGGCGCGGTGTCGGCCGTGCGTGGCTCGCCGCCCCCGAACAGCAGCACCGGCGCATCTAGCCGGATGAGCGGCCCGATATGGGGCGCGTCGCCCAGCAGCCATGCCAGCGTCGCATTCGCGGACGTGCCACGCAGCTCGGGCGCCGCCCGCATCCAGCCCGCCAGGGCCGGTGCACCCGCGCTGCTCGCCTCCAGCATGCGTAGCGAACCTTCGACGGCGCCATCGAACCGGAGCGCCATGCCGATGCGGCCTGCCAGCGGGTGCTGTTCGACAAATCCTCGGGACCCGAGCATGCCAACCCGCTCGCCGTCGGCAAACAGCAGCACGATATCGTTGGCCGGCGGGGCGGCGCGCAATGCGCGGGCGGTCTCAAGCAGCGCGCTGACGGTGGCCGCGCCGGGCAGGGCGTCACGTGGCGCGGCGCTACTGTCGTAGTGGGTTGCCAGCAGCAGGGCGGGGCGCCGCGCAGCATCGGGCGCAGTGCCCGGAATCGTCGCGACGATGTTGTGCACGACCCCGATGGTGTGGTGAATGCCGCCGAAGAGCCGGGTGACCGATGTGCGTACGGTGGCGCGCTGCACGGCAGGCGCCAGTCCCATCGCGCGCAGTTGCGTCACCAGATAGGCGCGCGCGTGCGCATTGTCGCTACCCCCGATCGAGCGGGGGCTGGCCGCCAGCACCTGCTGATGGCCGGTCACGCGCGCATCCCACGCGGGGGATGCGATCGATGCGACGGGCGCCGGCACATCGGGCGGGGCCAGCGCCTGCCAGGCCAGGGCGGCGAGGGCGGCCAGAGCGACAGCGCCGGCAAGGGCATGTCTGAAACCCGTGATGTGGAAAGCTGGCGTTACGGCGCGTACGGCATCCATCGGTTGTTCTCCATGCACCTGTCATCAGGGCGAAAAAAAGCCCGCCGGGTCAAGAGGGGCGGGCGAAGGACGGCGGATTTGACTACGTGAGTGTCCAGACATGGGCCAGGTCCGGCGATGAGGGCAAGCTTGCCGGCTTGCTACCGACGCCATCATGAATATGAGAACAATGCATACCGACCTCCCTGGGTGTTGTTGAAGGATGCATATTTACCGCTGACGGAATCAATATATGCTAGAGGCTAGCAATTTGCAAATCCATAATGAAGTAATTTTGGTGCTGTTATTGGGTGGTTCAGGATGCGATGATGTTTCCGGCACGTCCAGCCAACGCATCGCCTCAGCGTGCATGGCATGCCGGATGCACCTTTTTACCCATCGCTTCCCCGCCCGTTGTGTGAAATAATTCCCTTCTATTCCCGGGGCCCATTGCCCCGGCCGTGCATGCCACACCAGGCACCGCACGCGCAACGCATGTGCACCACAGGCCCCCGCGCCAGGAGAACAAATTGGCAGATCAGAACAAACCCATCCGCGTCATGCTGGCCGACGATCACCCCATCGTCATGACCGGTTTTGCCATGTCGCTCGAAGCGGCCGGCATGCAGGTGGTGGGCCAGGCCAAGACCCCGAGCGAGGCCACCGCGCTGTACGCGGCCGAGCAGCCCGACGTCGCCGTGCTCGACATGCGCTTTGGCACCGAGCTGACCGGCATGGATGCGGCCCAGGCCATCCTCAAGTCCGACCCGTCGGCCAAGATCGTTTTTCTCAGCCAGTTTGACCAGGATAGTCTGATCAAGGAAACCTACCGCCTCGGCGCCCACGCCTTCGTCACCAAGGATTGCGACCCGGCCGACCTGGCCACCGCCGTACGCCACGCGCACGAGGGCAAGCTGTACTTCCTGCCGCATATCGCGTCGCGCCTGGCCAGCATGGCCGTGCGCGGTGAAGTCACGCCGCAGTCGCAGCTCGACGAGCGCGGCCTGGAAATCTTCAAGTTCATGGCCGAGGGCATGACCAACGCCGAAATCGCCGAGCGGCTCGATCTGTCGACCAAGACCATCAGCAATATCAGCCAGTCGATCAAGGAAAAGCTGGGCGTGCACCGCCAGGCCAGCATCACCCTGCTGGCCGTCAAGCACGGCCTGATCG
>Ga0308164_10003313_pt1 | contig 14711 bp, 12 predicted proteins | sample PhyTR2_FD_201031 | JGI IMG/M metagenome (GOLD analysis project Ga0308164, IMG submission 201031) | Phyllosphere microbial communities from UC Gill Tract Community Farm, Albany, California, United States - DLSLT.R2 | ecosystem: Host-associated > Plants > Phyllosphere > Unclassified | place: USA... | reverse complement strand
TTGGACGTCGCCTAGACAAGCGATTCGACCACGCCGCACGCGAGCGTGAGATCTACGACAGATGGGAGGCCGACGGCGCCTTCCGGCCATCGGGAACGGGCACCCCGTTCTTCATCCCGATGCCGCCCCCCAACATCACCGGCCGGCTCCACATGGGGCACGCGCTGTTCTCTACCATCCAGGACGCCATCACCCGTCATGCACGCATGAACGGGCGCGATACGCTGTGGCTGCCGGGCTTCGACCATGCAGGCCTCGCCACGCAGACCAAGCTCGACGCCGAGATGATCGCAGCGGGGCTCGATCCCGAAGGCCCCGAGTTCGACGCGTTCGCCGAAGACTACCGCCAGCGGCTCGGCGGCGAGATCGAAGACCAGCTGCGCCGCACCGGCGCCAGCTGCGACTGGTCGAGACGCCGGTTCACCATGGACGATGGCTACACCCGCGCCGTGGAGGCCGCCTTCGACATCTGCCGGGAACGCGACATGCTCTACCGGGAGGGCAATGACTGGTACCTCAGGATGGACGGCCTGGCCGCCCGACTGCTGGCCGAGATGGATGCGGGCAACCTCGACATCCAGCCCGCCCACGGCGAGGCGATCCTGCGCGAGTTCCTGGGCAACATCGAGCCCTGGTGCATATCGCGCCAGATCCGGTGGGGCCACAGGATCCCGATTCCGGGCGAGACCGCGGTGCTCGACACCTGGTTCTCCTCCGCGCTCTGGCCCTTCGCCACGCTCGGCTGGCCCGACGACACGCCGGACATGCGACGCTTCTATCCGGCGACGCTGATCGAGACGGGAGACGACATCCTGTTCTTCTGGTGCGCGCGCATGCTCATGATGGGCCTGCTCCTCACCGACAGGCTGCCGTTCGACCGAATCCTCCTTCACGGAATCGTGCGGGATACGCAGGGGCGCAAGATGTCCAAGTCGCTCGGCAACGGCATCGACCCGCTCGGGATCATCGACCAGTACGGCTGCGACGGCATGCGCATGGCGCTCCTCGAAGGCTGCGCGCCCGGTACGGATCTCCGGATCCAGCCCGAGCGGCTGCAGGCGGGCAAGGGCTTCGCCCACAAGCTGTGGAGCATCGCCCGCTTCGCCCTTCCCCACATGGAGGAGGGCGAACTGGATCACGAGGACGACCTCGAGCTGATGCGCCGCGCCGCGTCGGCGCGGGCGGCGATCGGCGAGGGAATCGAGGCGTTCGACCTCCACCTCGCCGCGGCTGCCGCTCGCCGCTTCCTGTTCGACGACCTGTCGAGCTGGTGGATCGAGGCGGCAAAGGAACGGGTGTTCGCCGGGGACACGTCGGCACGGGCCTGTCTCGCGGCGGCGCTGGACGCGACGCTCAGGATGGCGCACCCGCTCACGCCGTTCGTGACCGAGGAGATCAGGACCGCGATCGGCGGACCGGCTCTCATCACCTCGCGCTGGTAATGGCGACGGGGCGGATCATCCCCGCCCCGTCCCAGCCACGACGACCACAGACACGTCAGAAGGAATTCCCCATGCGTCCAGTCCTCCTCTTCTGCCTGGGCCTAGGAGTCTGCCTGGCAGCTCCCTCATTCCTGCTCGTTCCGCAGCCTCTTCACGTCGTGTTCGGACGGGTAGTCGCGGGAGGTGTGCTGGCAGGTTTCGGCCTGACCGCCCCCTGCATGTACAGGCGACTGCCCCCAGCCGCCGGCATCGTCATGGCGTTAGCAGGATTCGCCGTGATGACCGTCGGACAGGTCGACGACGCCCTCCGGTGGCCGTCTGCGCTGTTCCTCGCCATAATGGGCGGAATATGCATAGGATCGGTCGTGGGGATGTGGAACTTCTCTCGTCGCCGTACGCATGCGAAATAACCCGCTCCGCGACAGTATCGGCAGTGGCCTTGAGCCTCATCCTGACGGAGATCAGGCCTTTCGACATCCGGCAAACCCGGGGTAGACTTATCGCAGAACAAGACGGAATATCCGGCCCATGGAAGACCAAGACCGCCTCGCTCATGCCACGCTTCTCGATGTCGAGGCAGACGTCCGCTACTGGGAGGACGCCGTCGTAGACGGCGTCGTCGACGACGACGGTACGCTGATCCCGGGCCGCGAGGGCGACTGTTGGAAGATGCGGATCGACCTGGCGTCGGGGCACATAGAAAACTGGCCCGAAGGGAAAAGGGCCGAGATCCACTACAAGATCTGCGACCAGGGCGAATACTGGCTCTCCGACACCGCAGGCACGCGAATCGCGAAATGGCGCGGCCACTACGTCCCCGACGGCTTCCTCTGCCATGACGGAGGCTTCGACGGAGGCGACTACATCATCATGAACGTGTCCGGAGACGGCACGATCGAAGGCTATACCAAGCCACGGATCGACAGGGATCGGTGGCTCATCCTCTAGGGGGACGACCACCATGACGCTACATCCCACGCCGACGTGCACGGCTATCATCGCCCTGCTCCGCAGCCAGGGCTTCGACCTCCCCGGCCCGGACCGCAACTACCGCATCGTGCGCACGAGGGCCAAGCGCCGCCAGCGGTCGGAAGGCGCGCTGTCGTGGAAGCTCGAATGGGTCGACGAGCGCCGCAGTCCGGTCCCGGCACAGTGCACGGACCTGCCTGGCAGCCAGTGGCCCGCCAAGGAATGCGCCATGCCCGGCGCACGGGTGACCGACAACGTCATCCTGCCAGTATCCGCGTTGTAGGATAGCTGGACATGATTTCCGTACGACGCTAGATGCTCGTCCGTCGCGTCGTGCGACACCCTCCTTCCACGCTGGAAGACCAACCCCGAATCCGGAGGATAACGAACATGACCACATTGGAAATTCGCCGCTAGAGCGCTCCCCCAAGGACACGCTCTTCCTGCCCAGGACCCCGGTGCCGATGAAGGCCCCGAACCTGCCCGCCCCGACCGACTACGATCCGGGCGCCCCGCACGCTCCCGACTTCGTCCTGCACGACGGCCCGCCGTACGCAAACGGCAGGCTGCACATGGGACATGCCCTCAACAAGCTCCTGAAGGACATGGTGCTACGCGACCGTCGTCGCCGCGGCTTCCACGCTCCGTTCCTGCCCAACTGGGACTGCCACGGCCTGCCGCTGGAGTCGAAGTTCTCGGGCAAGCGGGACCGCTTCGACACCCAGCGCGCCTATCTGGACGTGCTCGGCCACGAGGCGCGGAAGTGGGCCGACGCACAGCACGAGGGCTTCCAGGCGCTCGGCGTCGCATATGACGCCGACCATCGGACTCTGAGCTGCGATCCCGAGACCCAGGCGCTGGTGATGCACCAGTTCCACCGCATGGTGAAGGCAGGGCTGGTCTACCGCCGCGAGCGTCCGGTCAGCTGGTCGCCCGTCGACGGCACCGTGCTCGCCGACGCGGAGAGCGTCGACGTCGAGACGGAGGTGACGACCGTGGTCACCGCCTTCCCGCTGACGCACGCCTTCCCGGAAGGTCCCGTCAGCCTCGCGGTGTGGACCACCACGCCCTGGTCGCTGCCGGGCAACGCCGGCGTCGCCTGGAACCCGGACGTCACCTACGGGCTGTTCGAGCATTCGGGACGCATGGTCGTCACGGGCGTCGGCACGGCGGCCGACATGCTGCCCGGCTGCGTGCACCTGCGCGACGTGGGCTACGACGAGCTTGCGACCGCGGTGCCCAAGCACCCGCTCGCGCGCCACGGCTACCCGCTGACCGGTTCCGACCGGCAGCTGGTGGCGGCGGCCTTCGTCGCGGCCGACAAGGGCACGGGCTTCGTCCACATGGGACCCGCACATTCGGTCGAGGACTGGACGGCATGGCAGGACGACTATCCCAACGTAGTGGGCGCCGACGGGCGCTACGTCGCCGGCACGCCGCTGTTCGAGGGCCTCGCGGTCGTCAACGGCGGACAGCTGGGTGACGCCGACGGCGCGGTGATGGCCGCGCTCGAGGCGGAGGACGCGGTCCTGCACCGCGATCGCCGCCTCATGACGCTGAAGCAGTCGTGGCGGTCGGACGGGCTCCTCGTGACGCGAGCGACCGACCAGTGGTTCGTCGACCTCTCCGACGCCCGCACGCGGGCTCTGGAGGCGGTGGAGACCGGACAGGTGCGGATGGTCCCGGAGACCAGCCGCAACCGGTTCCTCTCCATGCTGCGAACCCGACCCGACTGGCTGGTCAGCCGTCAGCGGGAATGGGGCGTGCCGCTCGGACTCTACGTCAACCGGGAGACCGGACAGGCGCTCGTCGACGACCGCGTCATGGATGCCGTGACGGCCTCCGTGCGCGCAGGCGGCGTCGCTGCCTGGCTGGAGACCGATCCGGCCGAGCACTTCGCGGCGGCCGGACGCTCCGACCACGCCGACTGGGAGAAGACCACCGACGTCCTCGACGTGTGGTTCGATTCCGCCTGCGTGGCCGACTACGGACAGGGTCCAGCGGATCTCGTCGTCGAGGGCACAGACCAGCACCGCGGATGGTTCTCCTCCACGCTGCTCAAGGCATGCGCGCTCGGCGACCCGCTGCCCTTCCGCTGCGTCCTCACGCATGGCTTCGTCCTCGACGACGCCCGCGAGAAGATGGCCAAGTCGCGCGGCAACGGACTCACCCCCGAGGCCGCCGTGGCGAAGCACGGCGCCGACGTGCTGCGGCTGTGGGCGGCGCTCGTCGACGTCACGTCGGACATGCCGTTCGGCCAAGCGCTCCTCGACGAGGCGCGCACGACCCGGGACAAGGTGCGCAACGTACTCCGGTACATGACCGGGGTGCTGCGCGACTGGACCCCGGAGGACGCGCACGCGGCACCGTCCGGACCACACGACCTGCTGCTGCTCGCCGAAACGCGTGCGCTAGTGGGCGAGTGCGATCAAGCCGGCGACGACTTCGACTTCCGCCGCCAGCTCGACGCGGTGCGGGGCTTCGTCGACCACCGTCTGTCGGGGCACCACCTCGACGTACGCAAGGACCGACTCTACTGCGACGGCGGCACGCCGGCGTGGCACGAGACCAGGGCGACGCTCATGGCGGTCTACGGCACGCTGCTGGGCCTCCTCGACACGCTCATGCCGGGCGTGACGGCGGAGATGCGTGCGGTCTGCACACCGCAGCCGGTCCGGCTCGGGGTCATGGAGGTCGATCCGTCGGCCTTCGGCCTGCTTCGGCCTCTGCTCGAGGCGGAAGACGTTGCCGTCTCGCTACAGAAGGAGACGGGACTGAAGCGTCAGGACGCATGCCTTTCGCTGTCGTCAGCGCACCACGATCTGCTGGAGCAGGGTACGCCCGACGAGGTGGCGCGCTGGCTGAAGGTGGACAGGGTGGAAAAGGCGGAACGAGACAGCCTGATGCAGGTCGACGATCCACTTTGTCCACGCTGCAGGCTGCACCGTCATCTGGAACCCGAAGGCTGGTGCACACGATGCGAGGACGTCGCAGGATAGAACCACGGCGGAGACCAGGGAGCCGGCGGGTCGAAAGACCTCCGGCTCCCTGGTGGTCGCTACTTCTTCGAGATGTAGAGCCCGTCCTGACCGACGGCGGGACCGTCGAAGTAGGTGCTCTGCCAGCCGGACTGGTTGGAGTCCGAATAGCCGATGCGGCGGTGCACGACGCACCGCGCACCCTCGACCTTTTCGACGACCGGAGCCTTGGTCCAGCCCTTGCCCGCCATCGGCGTCTGGTAGTTGCCGTCGAGCGTGTCGTCCGTCAGCGCACCTGCCAGATGACGACCCGAGCACAGATCCGAGAACTGCGGAGCTGCAGGCCCGTTACTGTCGCGATAGGTGATGCGGTCACCGCATGCGTAGCGACCACCGCCCGAACTCGTATAGCCGCACCAGCCGACCCTGATCTGCGCGGGGGCGTAGACCTCCGGCGCCTTCTCGCACGACTGGACCTGACCTGCGCAGACCCCCTGCCCCTCGGTCTCGATATAGTCGACCGGACGTCCGTCGTTCGAGACGTAGTTGCCGCCGTTCCAGTCGCCCGGAGCGCACAGCTGGCGCGAGGGGCCGCCCTGGACGCAGTAGGCGGTCCCGCCGCCGCCGAGCGAGACGACGCGCGTGAGCGATCCCGTGGCGCCCGCCCCCGACAGGCAGCTCTGCGCCGCGCTCCGCTGGGCGTCGGTCACCGTGGACGGCTGGCACTGCGCCACACCGCCGGGAACGCACCCGGAGACGTCGCTGAACTTCTCGGACGAGGCCGGCTTCGACTCCGCCGGACAGAAGCTGTCCGCGACCTCGACCCCGTCGCCCTTGCGGACGCAGAACACCTTGCCCGCCCGGGTGTTGGTGCCGCAGACCCGCGAGAGCTCGGGCGTAAACGCCGAGGTCTTCCACTCATAGACGGGCTTGTCGTCCGTCGGCGTTTCCGTTCCGCAAGAGCGCGCGTCGTCGAACGTCTGCGAGGACTTGGGCTTCAGGGCCGCCCAGACGTCGCCGCTGTATTCGTCCTGGTACACCGGGGTGGCGTCGCATTCGTCGAGAATGGCCGAATAGCCGCCCAGGTTGCACACGCTGGGCATGTGCTGGATCTGATAGGAGGGACGGGCATCGTCCCCGTTCGGATGGATACCGCCGTACCCCTCGCTGCCGGTCTGCGAGAAGTAGTTCTCGCAGAAGCTGTCGGCCACCGTGGTGCCATCGGGGCGCTGGCAGGTGACGGTACGGACCTTGATCGCCTGTCCGCACGACTTCTCCGGAAGCGTCCATGCGTCGACCGCGTAGTCGTACGAGCAGCCCTCGTACGAGGTGACCGGGGTGGAGACTTCCGTGGGCTTCTCGGACACCTTGCAGAAGTCGTCGGTCACGTACCGGTCGCCGTTCTCGGCATCGACGCAGTAGTAGGACGTCGGAACCTGCTGGGTCCCGCACACGCTTCCGGTATCGGCCTGGGACCTGCGCCATACGTACTTGCCCGCCGGACAGGCCGGCAGACCGCGAACGCCGTTGACGCCCGCGATGTCGACCGCGGCGATGCGCTTCTGGGTGCCGACCTTGTACGACTGCACGCTCGCACGCCTGCCGTAGGTGGCCTGATACTCGGAATACAGATCGTAGGACTCGCACTGCCCGACGGACACCGTGGCGCCCGTCTTGCGGTCGACGCAGTTGAGGTCCTCGTAGCGCACGGCCGGACCGCACGTCGTCTCGGCCAGATAGCCGCTAGCCAGGTACGAGACGTTGACCTCGTTGACGTTGGTCGTCGAGGCCGCGTACCAGCTGGACACGGTCCCCGGCACGAGCTTGAGCGTCTGCTCGGGAATGCACTGCGTGCTCTCGGGCGGCTTGCCGTAGTAGGGAACCTCCGGCAGCGACTGGGCCGAAGCCATGGCGGGAAGACATGCGCCGGCGATCGCCGCGCTGCACAGCAGAATTCTCTTGATCATGACAGGCCCCCCTCAGTGCGGCAGTTCGAAGACCGGCGGCTTGGTGCCCGGCCCGAGGAAATCGACGCAGGACTTGTCCGGAGCGTCGGAGATGACGGGCGTCTGCGTGCCGCCGACCGCGCATACGGTGACTACCGAGCAGTGATACGTGGTCTTGACCGGCGTGCAGGTGTCGTCCTCGGAATTCTTGGGCAGGGTGGACTGCTCCGGAAGCCAGCTGGCGGCGATGACCCTGCGCGGAGAGCTGGCGTCGCAGGCGGAATCCGGCTCGTTCACCTCGGGATCCGGCGTCGTGACGACAGGAGGCTGGTCCCCCGCCACTACGGCCGGCAGAGGGCGACGCATGATCACCTCCTGCCCCAGCGCCGCGGCAGGAAGCACGAGCCCCGCCCCGACGACACCAAGGAGAAGGGCGCACGCACCCCCTCTCGCACTTCTACCGACCATAAGCTCTTCCCTACCCCTTCCCGGATTTCAGGATGCATTAAGCCGGAATAGGCGATTCTGGCAAGAATTAAGGATGAGACCTATAGAATTCGGGTATTTTTTACTCGCTTCAGATCTTCTCCGGGGCCATTTCGACCCTGACGCCCGAACCCGACACGACGATGCGGCCCTTGTCGCCTCCTGTCAGGGTCATGGTCGTGAAGGGCTTCAGAGCGCCATATGGCTTGCTGAGCGTCCCGCGCGCGCCACCGGACGGTGCGATGGCGACGGTTCCGATCGCGGATGCCGACGTCGCTCCGCCCTTCGTCAGGGTCTCGGCAACGACGGCACCGTCGCGTCCGATCGTCATCCGGAGCCTGCCGTCGGCAAACGGACCCGACGAGGTCCAGCTCCCCTCGAAGGCGCGAAGCAGTGCGACGGACCGGACGCGTGATGCAGCCCTACGGGCATCGACGACAGCGTTGGCTTCTGCGGACCTGCGCGCGAGAGCGGCGACGGCCTTCCTCTCCGCATCCGTCGAAGGCGATCCCCTGCCCTGAGTCGTCGCCGGGTCCTTGCCCGAGCATCCGGCAAGGATGCATGACACAGCAAGCGCCGGAACGAGAATACGGCGCATCACGGACGACGCCCCGACTTCTTCTGCGAGATCCGGATACTCGCGCCCTCGCCATGTACCGTGCCCGCGTCGACGGAGGCGAACGACACACGAAAGCTGGCGAACGGCGCAAGCATGCCTTCGGCACCCTTCAGGGTTCCAGCGATCACGCCATCGGGCCGCCAGCCATAGGTTCCGGAGGCGCCGCCGACGAGAGCCTCCTTGCCGCCTCGCAGGACGTAATCCTCGACGGTCACGGTGCCCGCGTTGCCGAACGAGACCCGGACGAAGTGATCTCCGCTGGTGGCGGTCCAGGTGCCTGCGATCGACCGGGCGCGCATGACGCCGGCGTCGATCCTCGATCCGGAAGGCGCAGCACCGGGCGGCGCCCTGGACACGTCCGGCAGCGCCAGCCCCTTCTCCTCGGACGACGAAACGTCGCCGGGATTCCCTCCCGAACTGCAGGCTGACAGCACGAGCATGACGGCAAGCGGAAAACGAGGGGACATTGAACCTCCGGCACTATCAGTGCATGAGTTATAGGATGACGCGGCTCGAATTGACAGCATGACGAGCCATCCCGAAAGGAACGATCAAGTGACGACCCTGCAGGCAGGCCCCTGGACGCTCGACCAGCGCTACGATCAGCCGGTCTACGAGGCAATGGAGCGGTGGCTGGCAGATCCGGTGGTGACGCACGCCATGGGGAGGACGCCGGCGACGATGACGCGCCAGGACTTCGACGCGATCGTGCGCATCCACGACGGACAGACCGGCTGGCTGTTCTTCGCGCGCAGCGTGGAGGACGACGCGCCGCATGCCTACGTATCGATCATGGTGGAGCCCGACAGCGGCGTCGCGCGCCTGGACATCGTGGTGGGCGACCGTCGCGCAAGGCCGCGCCGGCTGCTCAACCACATCACCCGTGCGCTGATGCCCTGGATGTTCGACGTGATCGGAGTGCGCAAGGTCTGCGTCTACGTCCGGGCCGACAACCGCGTCACGGCCGCATGGCTGAAGCCGCGCATGAAGCTGGAAGGCGTCCATCGCGGCGAGATGGTCATGCCCGACGGCACCGGCGTCGACCTCCTCTACTTCGGACTGCTGCCGGACGAGTGGCGCGACGCGGTCGCAGCATCGGAATCCTCCCTCGCCGCGGAGTGGGAGCGCCCCGTTCGCGACGACGTGCCGAACCGCGCGCGCGACGTTCGGGGCACGTAGTTCCGAACCTGTCCGATCACCGTGATCGTCACTATTCGGATTCCCAGAACCGTCCGTCTACTGTAGGGAAGCAGTCCATGTTCACCGCAACAGAGAAGGCGGCTCCTCCTGCGGGGGAGGACCGCGGCCTCTCCCGCCTCGCCGAGATGGCCACCTCGCTGTGCGCTGCTCCGATCGCCTTCATCTCGGTGATGGACGACAGAGAGATGACGTTCCGTGCCCGTCAGGGGTTCGAGCTGGAACGCATCCCGCTCAGCGCGTCGTTCTGCCATCACGTGGAGACCGCCCGGGGGCCCGTCGTCATCCCGGACCTGCGCGAGGACGCCCGGACGCGCGACAACCCTCTCATAGCCCAAAGAGGCGTACAGTTCTACGCCGGCCACCCGATCGTGTCGCGCGAAGGCGTGATCCTCGGAACGGTATGCGTGCTCGACGTGAAGCCGAGACCTCATGGGCTATCCCCGTCCGAGGCGATGGGCCTGGAGACCCTCGCCGACCAGGCGGCCAGCCTCCTCCAGATCCGGGAGCACCAGGAGCAGAGGGTACACGATACCCGTCTCATCGTCCGTCTGACCGGGCTGGTGAATCTGGGCGACGCGCTGCGGGAGGCACGCTGCGAGGCCGACGCCCTGGCGACGGCAGGCAGGACGCTCGGCCAAGCACTCGACTGCGACCAGTCGGGATACGTCGACGTCGACGACCAGGCCGGCGTCATCCACGTCATACGGGAATGGCACCGCGAGGACGTGCCCGACGCCAGCGGCACATACGACATCGCGCGCTTCGAGGGCATCGTCGACGAGATGCGGCTGGGCGAGGTCGTCACGGCGCTGGATGCCGTTCCGGGACGCGACGGACTGTTCTCCTACCTTCGTGCTCCCGTGCTCCTGCACGGGCGCCTGTCGGGATTCATGTACGCCATCGACCGCGAGGGACGACACTGGGATCCGGAGGACATGGAGTTCGCCCGGGGCGTAGCCGACAGGCTGCACGAGACCATCGCCCGCATGCGCTCGGAAGCGGAGCGAGAGCTGGTCGTGGGCGAGACCGCGCACCGGCTGAAGAACGTCATGGCCGTGACCCGCGCCATCGTCATGCAGACGCTTTCGGGCCGGGTCGACAAGGCGGTATCGGGCTCGATCGACGAGCGGCTGTCCGCATACTCGGCGGCCCATGACCTCCTGCTCAGCGGAAGCGCCAACGTCGCTCCCTACAGGTCGACCGTCGAGAGCGTCCTGGACATGCTGTCCCTGCTCGGACGGATCACCCTGACCGGCGAGAATCCGACGCTCAACGACCGGACCACTCTTGCCCTCTCGCTGCTCGTCAACGAACTGGCTACCAACGCGATAAAGCACGGATCGCTCTCGAGACCGGACGGCAAGGTGACCCTGGACTGCCGGATCGAGGGAGGCGACCTGGTCCTGAGCTGGAGCGAGCGTGGCGGTCCGGCCGCACAGACGCCCAGACGCAGGGGCTTCGGATCGCGAATCCTGCAGATCGGAATCAGCCGGGCCGGCGGCACGACGCTCGACTACGGGTCTCTCGGCCTCGACGCCGTGTTCCGGGCGCCGGTCGCAAGCGTGCTCGCCTAGCCCGTTCCAGGTCGTAGGCACGACCACCGCCCACGAGACGGATCACCAGCGGCCTCGCCCGCGACTTCGTCGTCGACAAGGGCGCCACCCTCTGCGCACCGACGGGGTGTATGACGCACCGGAGAAAGCACGCAGGGAGGGGCCCTTTTTCATGCCGAAGGCATGGAAAACCCGAACGGAGCGAAAAAGAACGGAAGGTACCGGGACAGTCGCGACCACGACGTGCACTTGACCAAGCCATCCTATAACTACAGAACCGCCGCATGAACGCCTCGTCCAGCAAGTCGCCCATGCTCGTCGCCGTCCTATCCGGACTCGTCGTCGGCTTCGTCGCATCCGCCGTCACGGGCCACTCCGGGCAGGTACGGACACCCATGGCCGCGGACCACGCCGGCATGAGCGGGATGAGCCATGACGACAGCGCGGCTACCAAGGCCTTCCGGAAGTCGACGGCGCGCATGCATGCGGAGATGGACGCGAGATATACCGGCGACGCCGATCTCGACTTCGCGCGAGGCATGGTCCCGCATCACCGGGGCGCGGTCGACATGGCGAGGATCGAGCTCGAGCACGGACGCGATCCGGCGATGCGCGCCCTCGCCGGCAAGGTAGTGGAGACGCAGGAGGCGGAGATCGCGCTGATGCGCCAGTGGATCGCCGCACACCCGGCGCGCTGAGATGGGCCGTCGCTCGGCCATCGCCTTCGTCGTCGTCATGGCCGGCATCGTCGTGGGCGTCCTGTACGTCGTGGTGCTGCCCGACATCAGGGCGCGCGCAGCAGATAGCGCCGGCACCCGCGCCGTCAGGGTGCGGGAAATCGACCGGACAAGCCTGCCGCAGGTCGAGCTCGTCAGCGCGTGCGAGAAGGCGATCCAGGACCTGGGAACGTCCTTCGCGGACATGCCGGGCATCGTCACGCGGGAAGGCGACACCCTCGTCGTCAGCTACGTCGACACGGCGGCAGGGAACGCATGGTCGTATCTGTGCGATAGGGAAAGGGGATCTCCAGAACTCCGGCAGATCGACGCGCGCCGCTCCGCCTCCAACCCGAACGGGTGGGTGCGGAACGCGGACGGGTCGATGTCGATGATCAACTCGAACGGAAGACCAGTTACCTTCAGCGGAGGATCAGCATGCTACGGCGACCGTTTCGAGGATTGCGCAGCCGGTCGGAAGCGGCCATAGCGTCGACACGGTCCAGGCCGCTCGACCCTCGCGGGTCCCTCACGTCGCACCTTCGGGTGTTCGGGGGATGCGGTGCATCCCCCTTTACCGCTCCGCCGCATGGCACGAACGACGTTCATGGAATGTCCATGGTGTCGTCCCCATATGGAGGATTCCGGGAAACGCTCCGCTTCCTGGCGGACGCACCCCTCCCATCACCATTCAGCGGACGCACCGAGTCCGGAGGACGGAAGGCGGCATGACGGGCACCTACGAGACGCCGCTGGTCTGGCTGTCCCTGGTGATAGCCGTGCTCTCCTCCTACACCGCACTCGACATGGCGGGCCGCATGCGCGAATCGACGGGGCGCATGCGCTCGGTATGGCTGGTCGGCGCGGCCTGCGCGATGGGCGGCGGCATCTGGTCGATGCACTTCGTCGCCATGCTGGCCTACCACATGCCCGGCATGTCCTTCGGACACGACACGAAGCTGACGCTCGCGTCGCTCGCCATCGCGGTGGCGTCGACGGGTATCGGCTTCGCCGTCGTCAGCCGTACCAGGAGATCGCTTCCCGTACTGCTCGGCGCCGGACTCTTCACCGGGCTCGGCATCGTCTGCATGCACTATCTCGGCATGGCGGCGATGGAGATGCCCGCGACCGCCCGCTACGACCGCACCTGGGTCGTCGTATCGGTGGCGATCGCCGTGGTCGCGGCGACTGCGGCACTGTGGATCGCGTTCAGGCACAGCAGCCAGCCGGCGCGGATCGGCGCGGCGCTCGTGATGGGCCTTGCCGTGTCGGGCATGCACTATGCCGCCATGAGAGGCGTGACCTTCGTCATGGACCGCGGCGCAAATGCACGGGGGATCTACCATCTCGACCAGAACGCCCTCGCCGTCGGCGTGGCCATCGCCTCCTTCATCATCCTGTTCTGCGCGCTCTCCGCGTCCGTGTTCGACAGGCGGCTCGCGGAGGTTTCCGAGCGCGAGGCGCGCAGCCTCCGGCTCAGCGAGGAGCGCTTCCGTGAACTGTACCGGGGCACGCCGCTCCCCCTCCACTCCCTGGACCGCGAGGGGCGGATCGACCAGGTCAGCGACACCTGGCTCGATCTCACCGGCTACCGTCGCGAGGAGGTGATCGGACGCCAGCTGCAGGCGTTCATGACCGAGGAGTCCGCACGCGAGACGACCGAGCGCGCCATGCCGCAGCTCGCCCGCAACGGCACCATCTGCAACGTCGAATGCCGGATGACGACGAAGTCCGGATCGATCCTCGACGTCCTGCTGTCGGCGACCATCAGCCGCGACTCCGAGGGGCGGTTCGTCAGCGTAATGGGCGGGCTCACCGACGTGACCCAGCGCCGACGCGCCGAGGAGGCGCTGCGCCAGTCGCAGAAGATCGAGGCGATCGGCCAGCTGACCGGCGGGGTCGCGCACGACTTCAACAACATGCTGGCCATCGTCATCGGCAACCTCGACCTCGTCAGCCGCAAGGTGAAGGACCAGCCACGGACGCTCCGCCTGGTCGAGAACGCGCTCGAGGGCGCCAACCGCGGCGCGTCGCTCACCCAGCGCCTGCTCGCCTTCGCGCGGCGTCAGGACCTCAGTCCGGCGGCGGTAGACGTGCGCGATCTACTCGACGGCATGCGCGACATGCTCCAGCGGACGCTGGGGCCGATGATCGACGTGCAGACCGTCTTCCCCGACGATCTGCCCAGAGCGCGGGTCGACGCGCACCAGCTGGAGATGGCGATCGTCAATCTCGCCGTGAACGCGCGCGACGCGATGCCGCAGGGCGGATCGCTGACGATCACCGCCCGGGCCAGCATGGTTCCCACCACGAAGGCGCAGGACATGCCGGCGGGATACTACATCTGCCTCGAGGTGCGCGACACCGGCGTCGGCATGGACGAGGCAACGATGGCAAGGGCGAGCGAGCCGTTCTTCACCACCAAGCAGGTCGGCCACGGCACGGGACTCGGCCTGTCGATGGTGCAGGGTCTAGCGGCGCAGTCGGGCGGCCACCTGACGATGAAGAGCACGCCGGGATCGGGAACGTCGATCGTGATCTGGCTGCCTGTCGCGGATGCCGTCGAGGAGACGGAGGCCCAGACGGCGACCCCGAGGCATGAGGACATGGACGCTCTGGGGATCCTAGTCGTCGACGACGATCCGCTCGTGCTCGACAACACGGCCGCCATGCTGGAGGATCTCGGCCACCGCGTGACCACCGCGACCTCCGGACAGCAGGCGCTCGACCGGCTGGCTGACACCGACGGGATCGATCTTCTCGTGACGGACCAGCTGATGCCGGGCATGACCGGAACGCAGC
>Ga0308164_10003312_pt1 | contig 14716 bp, 15 predicted proteins | sample PhyTR2_FD_201031 | JGI IMG/M metagenome (GOLD analysis project Ga0308164, IMG submission 201031) | Phyllosphere microbial communities from UC Gill Tract Community Farm, Albany, California, United States - DLSLT.R2 | ecosystem: Host-associated > Plants > Phyllosphere > Unclassified | place: USA... | reverse complement strand
AAACCGCCGACCTTGCGGCGCTCACGGCCCGGGCGCATCGGCGGGCTCGGCCCTCGACGGCAAGACCAGCAAAGCGCTCGGCGCCACGCAGGATCGCTTGGCTGCGCTCAACATCATTTTGAAGCTCGCCCAGGCCAAGCTCAAGGACCAGAACGACGTCCTCACCGACATGCGCGTCGTGACTTGGCCTGAATACGGAAACGAATTCGAGACGGGCGCTCCAGTAGGGCCGACAGAGGGAGCGCTGAAGGGATGGAACGCCGCATCCAGCTCGGGAGGAATCCAAGTGAGCATGCGACTTGTCCACCTTCATTGGCCGGATGCACTCGCGCCCCCGTCAACCCAATCGCCTGAGGGGAGGACGCCATTTGCTGCCGCACCCGCCGACAACGGCGTCGACTTGTCGATATTCGAGAGGGCTGAGAGCAATCAGGGAGACACTTCGCAACAGGACCCCGTTGGTGGGCTCAAGCCTGTCACGCCTCAGAACGGTAGGGTGCTTCCAGCTTCCGACGCGAGAAAGCCGGTAACCTCCGCCAGTGAGGCGCCGAAGCCGGCTTCCAGGGTCCAGCCAGTCGCGGCAGTCATACCAGCTCCGTCTTTGCGTTCGCCTCTAAGGCCGACAGTCATTGGAACGGGTGATCGCACGCTGAAGAGTTTCCCGGGTCTCCCCTATAGAGAGCCGACACGTGTACTTTTGCTGATCTGCCGCGGAAGCGCTTTTGGTGACGACACCGACGCGCTCGGACACCGACTGGTCCTAGCGAAAAAGGGGTTGGCCTTGCAGGGCGGGCCCAAGCTCTACGCACCATTTCGTTCGCAGACCTTTGCCAGCGTGAAGCACGCCGTCGGTTTTTCGCGAGGCGGCGTTCCGATGTCGGCCGAGGCGAGCCAGCTGAGATCCCCGGGAGTCGGTGCGAGCGGCGGGTTCAAGGATACGGCCACTGCCGTATCGGGGGCCGTCGACGCCGCGCGTGGCGCGGAGACGAAGCGCCTCACCGCAGCCGCAAACGCCGCAAAAGCGAAGAAGGCGCTGGCTGATGCGGAGGCGGCGCTAGCCGCCGTACGCGCTCTGCTAGCTCAACCATGAGCCGCCAATTGATGCCGCCCGAAAAAGCGACGCAGGACGAGCAGGTGGCGGAGGATTGGACGTTGGCGTCAGTGCCCGTCGAACCATACCGGTTCGCGCGCCGGCGCCGAAAGGGCTGGAGACCGCGGCATCTGCGCAGCCCCGACCGCTACATGGAGGCGTTTGCACCCCCGCCGCCGCAACTCGACTGGCGTCGCAAAATCAACGTCGCGGGTCCGATGGATCAAGGCGCCTGCAACGCGTGCACATCCTTCGCGTCGCCGGCGTGATGACCGACATGGCCACAGCAAAGCTCGGACGGGCAACGCCACTGTTGTCGCTAGGACACTTCCACTGGTGTGTAGCAGGTCACGACTGCGCTTCAGAGCTTGATCCCAACGACGCGGTGAAGGCCGCCAAGGCGACGCCGGTCGGCGTGCAGCAGGGTAGCGACTATCCTTACGATCCTGCCTCCTGTCGCGCCGCACAAGACGTCGTGAGGCTGGATTTTGCTTATAACGTGACGTCCTTCCCCGAAGCGATCAATACGCTGCAAGACGGCCCGATCATAGTAGTTATCGACCTGTATCAGGACTTCTGGGAATGTAAGAGTAAACAGATCTATCGCCAGCGCTGGGGCCGCTACCTGAATCGTCACACGATCGCGATCATTGGCTATGATGCCGGCGCGCAATGCTGGATCGTGCGAAACAGCCAGGGTACGAACTGGGGTTATAAGGGATTCGGCCGCGTGGCCTTCGGGGAGTGCAACATCCTCGCGCCCACCGGAAACTGGGGTCTACGCCTGGTTCTTGCCTGAAACGTGGCGCAGATCATCGCGAAGTTGACGCCGAAAGCCCCATCCTTCTAATTTCTAGCGTGCGACAGCATTATTGGAAAGGTCGGCTATATCCGATATATGGTCTCAGGCGAGAAAGATCGAGATCGATAGCATCGAGCTGGATTAGTCGTCGAATATCTCGCTCGCCGGACAGTGGCAGTAGAACGTCGAGCCCACTTGCAGTCTTAGCGGGTTTATCCGCCGCTGCGAGCAACGTACATGCGGTGTTGATCCTGCATCATGGCCGAGTACGACCACGAGCGGGACATTGAGCGCGACGACCGAATACTCGATCCCATACCCGCGATATATTGCCCGATGCCCGTTCGACCGATCGCGACTGTGCGCTGCAACGTCAGGTCCACGATGCGCAAGAATTGCGTCTGGAACCCAGTCGTCGGTCACGCGCGACATTCTACACAGACTTCGAGGGATGGTTCGCGTAGTACTTTTGGGTGATGCCCGGCTAGCGTCGGGACGTAGCCGTCATCGTCGCGCGCCCGTCTTGGAACGAAGCTGACCACGGAACCCGATTGATCCGGACGCCCATCTTAGCGGCCCAAGGCCGGAACTATTCTTGGTGCTACGCAATGCAACAGTTCGCAAACTATTCTAACACGTACCGAAAAGCGTTCCAGGTTCGCCATCGAAAACGGCAGATTTCCGCCATTTCCCGTTTTGCGCGGGCAATAGGTACAAGAATCACTATTCCCTCCTCGCACAAACCAAAATCTAGAAATTTATCAAACGATTACAATAGTTTATAATATTTTATCTGGAACGGGCCATACCAGTTTTTAGTAGGTACGGCGTTCCGGCAACGCTGTGCTACAAGGCGAGCCCGAATATCCGTGCAAGACTGCTGGCGAATATGACTTAGAATATTGGCCAGACAAGCTCGCACGTTGGTTCAACCGTAGCCGATGACGCACTTGCCGACTTCACGCGTACCCTTACTGACGGTCGGATCTGGCGCCTATCGTGGGACTTGCCAAACAGAACCCCGATAGTGGGAGCGCTCATGGCAAGGGTTCTCTGGCGGCTTTCGTCAGAGAGACGGCGAGCCTCGGGCGCACAAGTGATGCGATTTCGGCGGATTGCTCGGCTTACGAGGATCATGATCGAAGGTTCTCCATCGACGATGCCGAGGATGTCCGCCATTGCTTCGCATATGGAGGGCGAGGCGACGTCGCTCAGTGGGCGAGGGAAACCGTCGGTTGCGGTGGTGAGGCTGCGATGGTCATTCTCTGCGAGCGCAGTGGACTTTCGGATCGTCGGTAGTGAGGAATGCTCGGCCATCTCACGGGGCAACAGAGTACTGGGATACGCCGGCTCGGACGAACCGCACAGGCCTGGGAGCCGTCGATGAGTTCGCCGTGCCAGTGGCGAATGGCCGAAGCACTCCGCACAGGCACCGATGCCGCAATGTGAATTAGGGCTCATACGCGCGATCAAACGCGACTGCCAACCCCGTAAGCCAGACCCCGAGCGTCGGCGATCGAAATCACCGCTGCTTGCTGGTCAGAGCTTCCCGAATCGGAGCGCAGTCGAGCGCCTCCGAGATCGCAAAAAGCGGAGCGGTGATCTCGTCAACGCGCGACCCGCCTCGTTCACGGAAGCGTAGATAGGCATCACGCACATCACCAACTCGAGACATCGCCAGGGCGTGAAGCTCGTCCCGCAAAGCATTCCCGTCTATCTCGCCGGCCAGACGTTGTGAGGTACCGGGTGTAGTACCGACGCTGATGCAGCGCGAAGCGAGCACGGCATCGACACCGCGCGTGGTCGTGATCAGTCTCGGGCCGAAGAAGTCGTGGACATCAACCCTTCCAGACGGCGCGGTCAGTGGTTTCTTGGCGGTGTGCGCTTTGTAGCCGACCTTTAAACATTGGGCGAGTTCGCCAAAAGCGCCACCTGCCGTATCAAGCCCCTCAACGTCGTCGAGAACCACCAACCCGCCGCAATCGCTGGCAAGACGGACCAGGGCCGCGGCCGACCCTTGCGCCATCACGGTCGAGTTGAAGCTTAGATCCGCTACGGCGGAAGCCAATTCAGATTTCCCGCTCCCCTTCTCTCCGGTTACCAGCATTATCGGCAGCGCGTCGAAGACGCGGAACATGTGAGTTAGCGCTACGAAACCTACAGCGATCCAAGCGTCCTCGTTCCGCGGCAACGAGACCCGCGATGCGATGAACCGGCCAACGTCCGAAAGGATGACGCCGGAATCGCGTTGGCACGGATCGCGGCCGTCACGTCGAGCCGCCGAGTACGCGCGAATGCCTTCCAGTGACCATGACGCCGTCCGGCTCTGTTCCGGTGCGGTAGTTATCCGGGTGCCGTCGTTGAGGGCGTGAACGCGCCGGTGCGGCGGCGTGCCTGGAGGTGCCGGCAACACACCCGCTTCCATAATCGCACCATCGCCGCGAAGGACCAACGTCTCGTAGCTGTAAGCCATCCGGCCAGACGTGCGGCATCTGCGTTCGACCCGGAAGGGATAGAGGAGCTGCCCGCGCGCGAAGCCGCCATGAAGGGGGATCGGATCGGCTGCGAAGTCGCCTTCGCCATCCTCGACGATGTCGTTCCCGGCCCTCTTCGTTTCCTGGACGCGCCCGACCCCATTCAGGATATCGCTCAGCCACTCGTCCTGCCGCTCAACCGGCATCGTCTCCGTTCCACTGAGATCGACAACTTCAAGAGGGCGGTTCGCGGCGGTCGCGACGGCCTCCCTCACGGAAGCGCCCGCCTCATTCAGGATTATCAGCCGGATCCAGGGAGCCCAGAAGCGTCTGGCGCTCCACTCTTCCGGCATCCGACCGGGCTGCGAGGAGGCGATGACCGCCACGTCCGCGCCGGCACGCGCGACTGCGAGCCCGAGGCGCCACACGGAGACAGGCCCCCCGGCGACGATGAGGGTCGAGGATCCATTTCCAACCCTTACGGTAGTGGGATCTCCAGCGCTCCACGCGATCTCGTGCTCAGCATTCGACGTGACGCCTCTGATGTTGACGCACCCAAATCGTCCCCTGCCGCTGGCGGCGTGCAGAGGATAGGCCAGGACACCGGATACGGTCCGACCGTCGGTGCGAACGTACGGCTCCCTTACGCCCAAGCCGAGCGCGAGTTGGTCCTCCTGCTGGAATCCCCACTCGGCCAAGGCTGCGCAAGCTTCTGCATTCCGACGCAGGTTCGACTGCAGACGCCGATGGTAGGCGTCGGGACGGGCGTTCTTGCTCATCGGCGTTTCCCTTCGAGAAGTGAAATCGGTGCGTTAAACAGCTGGTTCGCAGACGATTTCGCAGGGTGTTTCGCAAAGCCGCGCATGGCCGGCACGCCGGGAACATCATGCATGGAAACCATTCCCGTCGTAGACGAGGTGCTGACGTGTTCCGATCGGGTAGGTCACGACGTGCCCCACCGCCCAGCTGGTCAGCGGTCCTCGAGCATATGCCAGATCGGTGGCGCACACTCCGGCGCAGTAGACTCCTCCCCGCGTTGCCGGGCGATGGGTGTGGCCTAGGGTCGCCAGAATTCCCAATCTCTCGAAGAAGCGTACGTCACCCAACCGCCCGTCAGCTCCCATGTGACCGTGGATCGCCGCCTCGATCCCGGCAATCTCCAAGCTTTCGCCGGTTCGGAGAAAGCGGACGCCGCGTAGCCCATCATGCGAGAGATGACGCATCGTTCGTTCGAAGAGATCGTCGGGGGATTGGCCAGCGGCGATACGGCGGTGAAGTGCGAGCGCCGTCTCGAGGAAGAAGACCGCGTTGGTCGGATCGTCGCGGAAGTCCGCCTCCCGCAGCCAGCGGAGCAGAGCCTGGTCATGATTGCTGCCGACCACGACGCTTCGGGACCAGCTCCGTCGTACCTGCTCGAGGAAACCGGCCGCAGCTCGCAGTTCCGCCTCCACCTCACCGCCGCCCAACGCAAACTGGCCGAAACGCTTCAGATGGTCGCGGGCATCGTGGCTATTCCTTGCGTCGAAATCGACCACGTCGTGGAACACCATGAAGCGCGGCCGGAGACGATCGACCAGAGATCTCCCGCTTGCGTCACCTAGCCCCCATGTCGCCGATGAAACGCGCGAATCCATGCCGGCGAAGTGGATGTCTCCGAACGTCAACGCCTCGACGCGCCTGCCACGATGACACACCCCGTCGGCCACCTTGATGTCCAAATCCTGAAAGGAACCATCGCCAGCAGCGGGCGACAGAAGATGGCGACAGTATACGCCTCCCTGCGGCGCCACCTCGGCGATCACCGCGCCGAGCTCGCCGGGTCGGTTCAGATGTTCATCCACCTGGTTCGACATCGAACCCGTCGTGATCTGGGCCTTCAGCCCCTTCACCCGAATCCGCGCCAAGGTCTCGAGCGCCACCACGCTGCTCGGTACGATCGTCCAGCGCGCATGGGCGCGTTGGCGGGTTCTCTCCAACGGCTTGGACAGGCGCTGCGGCAGGACCACGTCGGATGCGACGTCAACGAGACCGTGAAAGTCGATCGGCAGATCCGAAACATGCGATTGATAGTCAGCGGTCAGTTCGGACTGCTTGCACGTATTACCTAGACGAATTACGACCAGACCGGCGTTTTGAACCGCGGCATAGGCCTTCAGATTCCGCCAAAATCCATTGTGTACGTTTCCTCCCGGCTCGACCGCCGTGACGATCAGTCGCCTGACGATCTTGGGCGATGCAGGTACGCCGCCCGCCCTGGATCGGATGATCGTCTCGGGTCTTTCGATCGTCACGTGCTTCGCTGGACGCCCGTAGAGCTCTTCGCGAGGTACTCCGAACCGGGTGGTCACGTCTCCCTTGAGCATTTCCTTGAGCAACGGTGGCGTGTGCCCGGCGTCCCGGAGACGGTTCCGCTCGAACTGGACCAGTGCCTCTCGCACCCGGATCTGACTGAGGCCGAGCAACCTCGCGACAGCCGACATCGAACGATGCTCGACGAACAGCGCATGTACCTTCGCCTGCTGTCCAGTGACGAACGTGGAACGCTTGGCCGACATTAGAGATATACCGTTTGTAAGGACAAGGGTGTTGTCGGCACGACGCCGGGCCGGCCGGAGGGGGCCATTTGGAGGCTCGCAACCGCGCGCATGATCCGGGGAAGTTGCGGCGTCATTTCGCAACGTCCAGAGAGTTGATCAGCCAACGTATCCATTCTGGCGAACTGGCCATGACGTCCAACGGCGTCCGGTATCCAAGCTGACGGTTTGTCCGGCGAAGCCAGGCGCGGATACGCTCCCCTTGGACGAACACGGCTCCCAGCACGGGCTCCAGTTCGAGAAGCAGCCTCATGCGACGCTCAACCCCGGAAACGTCGTAGGACGCGATCTGATCGATCTGACCGGCTGACATGCCCACCAGCAGCGCGAAGCGCTCCTCGCCGTCCAGGTCCCACCGGACGACCAGAGCGTCCCACTGAGACAGCACGGTGGATAGCGGCGCGTCATGAGGCGATGGCGTTTCGCTCACGATGCCGGGCCTGACGTCGATCCTGCCAAGGACCACCGAGTTACCGTCATGGTGACGGCCCCGAGGACGACGACCGTCGGGCTCTTCCGTTGCCGAGCGTGAACGGAGAAAGCCATCAAGGACGCCGAGCCGTGACGGAGTCCGCGATCCTGAGGGGAGAACACCTCGCATCCGATACGGTGCCGACGTCCCTGCCCTGCGTTCCAAGGACAGACGAAGGCGGCCTTCATGGTTTAGGACAAGGCAATTTGGCGCCGAACACCATCCTGCCCTGGTCGTCGATACCGCGATGAACCTCCCCTCCCATCGCCTCGAGCATGGCGGCCGCCGAGAGAAGCGACGACGTGCAGGACCGATTGCCGACGAGGTGCTGCTCGCCGTGCACGGCCATAGCCAGCATCGCGTCGTCCCCTGTCTCGTCGAGCACGAGGTATAGGTTCAGCGAGCCGGGCCGGACCGCGCACGACGCTACGTAGTCCATCAGATAGCGCACCACGAAGCCGAGAGCCTTCACCTTGCGAGACGGCATCAGGATCCGCGACGTGCTGGTCATCACTTGATCGAGCACATCGGACGCCATCTGATGGAGCGTCGCCACTCGAGCGACATGAGCGCCCGCATCAACCAATCTCGCGAGGTTACCGGTCAACACTCCCTCGAGCTGCAGAGCCGCCTTCTGGCGAAACGCGGGCAAGTCCCCTGAACCCGTTCGGATCGCATCCATGACGGCGTCGCTTCGGATCCAACTACCCGCGACCGCTTGTTCGAGGAGCGGCCGGAGCCTGGCGACGGACTTCAGATCAGCGAATGACCGCCTACGTCCATTTTCCGGTGACTGTTCCATGATCCACAGAACTATGCACATGTGCATATGTTCCGGACTGTTCGAGCAAGTCTTACGCAGTCATACGACCGATAGAGCGGCCCGCAGGCCGTAGATCATTTCGAAGGGGCTGATCGGTGCCGGCAGGCACAGTCCTGTTTGGCCAGAAAGCTGGTGTTCCCCGCAGTGAGTGGGGAAAATAAGCTTGAAGGATAGATTGAGATGACCTGCGTCAACGACCAACAGATCGCCGCGAACTACATGGGTGCCGTTGCCCACCTCCTTGGTGGCCGCACCGGCCGCCATCAGGAATTCATCGACAAGGTCGAGCTGATTCTCAGCGGTTCCGAACCGAATGCGATGCAGCTGATGATGTTCAGGGAGGCCGTCCGGCGGACAGGTCGTCCCGTGATCTGGATCTGCCACTCGGAGGCTCCGCCGCACGTTCCTTCGATCGGCCTCGTGGCCATGGTCGGCAACCAAGCCTTCACGATCGAGAACTGCATGCTTTGGATGTCGGCCAAGGGCGATCGCGCCTGCCTCATCCCGGACAACTTCAAGCTCGGCGCCTTCAAGTTCGATGACGAACTCCGCTTGCGCCACCTGGCCAAGCCGCCGGCACGGCACCACGAATCCGCCACGGCGTCGATGTCGCGTGCCTATCTCCGCCTTCGAGAGATCGAGTTAGAGCAGAAGATTCGCGGCGACGTTTTCGAGCTGCCTCAACTCGCCCAGGCCGCTTGATCCTCGCGATTGCCGGGCCAATCCCCTTTGTCCGGCAACGACCGTCATCCTGATCGCGTGAATCTCTCTTCGTTCACAAATTCGCTTCCAGCCTAACGGCTTTCACATGCAATTCTTAAAGCTTCATTATCGGGCTACGTGAACGGCGGCTTCACCATGTCGGAAACGCGCACCCGGATCATACAGTCAACCGTAGTCGTCGGGGCAGCTGGACCTGAAGCCTGGCCTCTTGATCAAGCGAATAGATCTGGTTGCCCAGTAGGTCGGTGCAGACGCGGACTGCGGTGAGGCCAGCAACGCATGGTACTGACTTGGGCGCAGGCCGTTTGGCGACCGTCTCGTAGCGGAAGGGGGCTGGCCATCACGTCGCGGACTCCCGCCCCCGCGAAGGTCGCCGACGCATTCGCGTCCAACCGTCGTCGCCGAGCCGATATGCGGCAGGCCACATCGAACACGGTCACGTTCGAACCGTGCCACATCGCCGAGTCCCATGACGCCGACGCTCAGGTCGGCTCGGCCGACGCTCACCTAGTCACCGCCCAGTCGATCCCCACGTCATTGCGAGAACAGCACTATTTTTGGCCTGGAGACCTTGGTTCGAATGAGGTTCGCCTGCCTTTCGCGGGCACTGAGCGCTACCGCGAGAATTGGAGGCAGTTCGCCGTCGAGCAACGTGGACCGGTCATCTGCCAGCGGCGACTTGCCCTTGACGTCCACCTGTCCGGGGAGCGCTATCGCGTACGCACCACGTCGCTCGGCCGTCGCTTCGATGGCGTTCCTCACCGCCAGAAGCGCATTCTCCGGGGTTGCGATCCGGCCGCCTGCCCCGGCCTGGCCGGGGCAAAGCAGGGTGGTCAAAGGAAAGAACAACGACTGAAGAGTGCTGAGCCGTTTGTACGGCAGGCGCTTGGGTTTGGCCTTGACCAAGGCAGCCACGAGACTGCGAACCGCGTGTCCGTCGGCGAGCTCGATCCCCCCGATGGCCCCCCCGGACGCCACGCAGGCGCGTGCCGGATTATAGAAGGCGTACAAGGGCACGGTAAGAATGCGGCGCTCGGCCGCCGAGGAGCGGATCAATGCGGCCGACTGGGTTCCCGTATTGTGCGGGTGAGCAAGCTCCTTGTAGGAGCCCATCCTCCAGTTCGAGGCATGAGGGCTGAGGCGCTTGGCCTGAATTCGGAACTGCACTGCGGATCTCTTCGCGGGATCGAAGATTATGATGTCGAAGTCATTTCCGGTGATCTTCTCATCGATGGGCACCTGAACCGAAAGGTCGGGACCGGCCGCCCTGAGCAGGGTCGCTACGACGATATCGGACACACTCTCCTCACGAAATCTCCGCCTGAGGCTGATTTCGAGATCCAGGAAGTCGGCGATTAGCGCAGGTAGGCGTCCTGCGAGATCACAGGGTGAACTGAAGAGTGGTGCGATGCTCAAGAACCAGTTCTCCTTCGACTTGATACTGCCTGACTCATCTTTCGCCGATGTCGCGAGGTAAATCGAAGCGAGCGGCTCGATATCGTTAGCCGAACCGCCAGCTCGCGTTGCCCACGCGACTTGCATGTCGCGATCCCCTTAGTGGATCATTGCCCCCAGGCTATTCAACCGACGGTCAAGTGCGCGTGCGCTCCATCGGCCTTCCCGGCGAGACCGGGGACCTCTTCGAGTTGACGCAGATCTTCGAAGCCGCCGCGCTCTTCCCGGTACCGGACTATCTCATACCCATGACCCCGCAAAGCCGAAACGGCGTCGAGCTCATCAGCGCTGGCGGTGTTCACGTTCACGGTTGCCTGACCTGTCATTCCATAGTCGCCTTCTCATTGGTTGCGTCCGAGACGCCGTCGTTTGATCAACTCGAGCTCGCCGCGTGCATCGTGCCGCCTCGGAAAGCGTCCGAAGCCGGATCGTTCCGTCGGAGCAAAAACTAGTGCCGAACCGGCCCCATCCGTCACCACGTCGTGGCACAGTCGGCGAATGGGCTTCGGGTCGGCCCTGTTCGGGACTCGCAGGCAGAAGATGTCACGGCGGAACAAAGCGGCCCTTGTCAGAATGTATGCACATGTGCATATGGTGCGTTCACGAAAAGGAGGATCCATGCCCATGTCCGAATGCAACGAAGCCATCTACGTGAGAGAGCTTTCCCATCGAACGGCCAACGTGTTGCAGGCCGCGATAGCGGCCGTCCATCTGGGGCGCCGGGGCGGCACGCGCTTTCTCGACGAAGCCATGGAACGGCTCAACGGCGCCGCCGAGCTCCACGTCATCCTCGCCCGCAAGGACGACGCCGCCATCGATCTCGGCGAGAGGGTGGCGGATGTCTGTCTCGCCACCCGCAAGGTGGAAGGCGCCAGCGAAGGCGTGGATTTCGTTTTCGACCTCGAGGAGGTTCTCGTCGCCGGCGAGGACGCGCGTCGGATCGGAATGATCGTCAGCGAACTCGTCGGCAACAGCATCAGGCACGCCTTTCCGGAAGGCCGCGGCTGGATCATGATCGCCCTCAAGGACGATGGGTTCACCAGCGGGATCGTCGTGGAGGACAATGGCGTCTGCGAAGGCTGGTCGCGCCCCGACGGCCAGGGATGCGGCATCGTGGACGCCCTCGCGAAAGGGATCGGGGGCGATGTCCGCAGAATGCGAACGCCCGGCGGTTCGTCCCGCGTGGAGGTTGTGCTGCCCACCCGGGCGATCGCCGCCGGTCCAGTTGCGGGCAACGCGTAGGCCATGATCGCGATCTCCGGCACCATGCTCCGCGACTTGCTCGTCTGCGAGCGTCGGCTTGGCCTGGACATCCACGGCGATCCCGGGGATCGAGATCCTACGTCAGCATTCGTGAAGATGCTCTGGCGCGATGGTCTTGCGCACGAGAACGACATCCTGTCCGGCATGGCGCCGGGCTCCAGAGATCTCCGAATGCTGGACCGCCAAGCGCGCGAGCAGGAGACGCTTCTCGCGATCGCTTCGGGGGCCTCGATCATACTCGGCGCCGTGCTCGTGCTCGACGACCTGGTGGGGATGCCCGACATCCTCCTCAACGAGGATGGAGGGTACGTCGCGGTCGATGTAAAGTCAGGAGGCGCAACGACCGGAGCCAACGCGCTCTACAAGACGGAGTACCTTGTTCAGGTCGCCCACTACGCCCATATTCTGCGCGAAGCCGGCCTCGGCCGAGGAGACGTCGCGGCAATCATCGATGCCGCCGGAGAGCGCGTCGACTACGATCTCCTCCTGCCCTACGGACGGGACCGACTAAACGGCATCGAGCGCCACGCCGCCGCTCTGGCTCATGCCAGACGCATCAGAGACCGGACGGTCGATACCCGGGGCGCTCTCGCGGCCCAGTGCGGGCTGTGCGACTGGCGAACCAAGTGCCGGGAGGAACTAACGCAATCGAACGATCTTACGCTTGTCTGCGGACTGGGACGCGCCTTGCGCGACGGCATCCAGACGGTAGCTAGCACGGTGCCGAAACTCGCGTCGTTGGAACGTCCGTCCGCCAATGGCGGGACCGGTATCCCAGGCGTCGGTCCAGACAGACTATCGCGCTTCATCGATCGAGCGGCGCTGATAGACGATCCGAACGCCGGCCCCACTCTGCGGGCTCCGCTCGACCTGCCCAGGAATGCTCATTCGATCGACTTCGACGTCGAAGCGGACCCATCGCGCGGGATACTCTATCTGCACGGCTTCTGGCACGAGCGTCACGGCCCTGGCACGGGGGAGTTCGTCCACTTCTTCGCCGAAACGCCGGATGCGGGTGGGGAACGCGGTGCCTTCGCCGAGGCGATCGCCCACTTCCGTCAACATCGGCAGGCGCATTGGTTCCACTACTCCGCCTACGAGCGCACCGCCTACCGTGCCCTGCAGCGGCGTCACCCGGATGTGTGCGACGAGGAGGAAATCGACAAGATCTTCGATCCCGCCCGCTGCACCGACATCTATCAGACGATTCTCAAATGCACCGACTGGCCCCTCAGCAGCTACTCGATCAAGAGCATCGCGAAGTCCGTGGGATTTTCGTGGGAGGATACCGATCCGGGTGGTGCAAACTCCATCGAATGGTTCGATCGCTATGCTAGAAACGGCGACCCCGAACTCCGTGATCGTATCATCGCATACAATCGGGATGACGTGATCGCTTCCGCGCGAGTGCGCTCCGCTCTTGCGGAACTGGAAGATACCGGACGCATCGCCGCATTCCAGAGGCCCACGCTGTGAGCGCCGAGTTGCTGGATTGGCTTCTAGGATGCCCGATGATCGAAGGCGTGTCGCAGCTTTCAGCCGACGCTCACACGTGCGGGTTGCTAGACATTCGTGATTGTCTGGGCAATGCGATCGCGGTCGCGGTAAAAGCCAGACTGGCCGGGGTGACGATGACCCGCCAATCCCCCAACTACCACGAGGTGGTTGCCGGGATGCATGCAACACGACGCGTCGGTTTGCGAATGCGTGTGGATCACGGCGTCGGCTTGCTCTGCGGAACCCTGGCTTCCGGTGTGGGCTTGTCGGAAACCGGTCGAAACACCGTGCTTCATCTTCGAACGGCCGTACCGGATACGATCATCACGGCCATGACGGGTCGCGACGTGACCGAGGTCATTGCGTCGCCTCTATTCCGGAGGGGGCGCTACAAGATCGTCTCAGCGAAACCCAGCCGCATGGGCGTCGAAATCTGGCTGCGCGGTCCACCGGCGATCGTTCCGGTCCACGATCTAACCTAAGGTTCAAGTTCGCAGCGTCCGACAGCAGGCCACCGTCGTGAACTTGGTCTGTCGGTCCCTCAAGCTTGTCAGGCTCTCGGCCGCAGTTCCACGATCGACGGGTCCACGTTGATGCCTTCGAGCAGGTCGTCCATATCCACGTCGAGAGCCACAGCGAGACGGGCAAGCATGTCGATGGTCACGTTCTGCCCTCCCTTCTCAAGGCGGAAGAGCGATGACGTGTCGACCCCGGCAGCGCGCGCGCATTCGGCTTGGCCGAAGCCTTGCCGTTCACGAACGGCACGCACCCGCAGACCTACATCCCGTTGAAGAGCTGTCCTCGCCGATGCGGCTAGTAGTTCCGCATCCGCCCCATTCGTATCAGTAGAGCCGTTCACACGCGACCTTTAGGCCGATGCCCCCGCGCGGGGAAGCGCTGATAGCCGGCTTCGTCACGTGCTGGCTCCTAATCAAAAGGTTTCTGCCGGCGTTCGTGACCGCATGACGACTTCTCCGTGTTCGCCAGCGGATTGATGGTCGATGGGGTCGTGTCGGACTACGCCACGACTTCGCCGCTTGCGCACAAGGCGGGCCAGTTCCTTAGCCGAACGAAAGTAGCGATCGGATCGCTCGTCGCAGACATGCCGTTTGACCTGCGTCACGCAATTGTCGATTTCGCCCGCGGGGCTGGAGACGTACCCATTCCGTCACCTCCGACCACACCGGCTCCTCCTCGCCCGCAAGCTGTGGCTGGCCGCCGCTACCGGGAATATGACCGCTAATCGCCTGAGTGTCTCCAGACGGACTTGGTACTCGACGTTCGCCGGCTGGCCCCTCGTCGCGAAAAACGAGATGGACTTTGCGGATTTCCTGTCCCTCGCGTTCGCGAGCCTCATCGCATCCGTTTTCGCCGTCGGCTCTTCCAATAGGACGACAGAATGCCGCTGGGCAGGTCGGTGCCGCCGAACACTAGACACGGCGGCTCCACCATTCACAGACGAGAGACGGCAACATCGTGAGGCGGCCCACTCCGACTGAGCCCGGCTCCATTCCCGCCTGCGT
>Ga0308164_10003308_pt1 | contig 14728 bp, 15 predicted proteins | sample PhyTR2_FD_201031 | JGI IMG/M metagenome (GOLD analysis project Ga0308164, IMG submission 201031) | Phyllosphere microbial communities from UC Gill Tract Community Farm, Albany, California, United States - DLSLT.R2 | ecosystem: Host-associated > Plants > Phyllosphere > Unclassified | place: USA... | reverse complement strand
CTATAAAAGGAAATATAAACTGATGACCTACCTAATGGGGAAAGGATTTGAAAGTAATTTGATTTCAGAGGTACTGAAGGCCAATAACTTAAGCTAAAGAGGCTATTTATTATCAAAAATAACTTGACAGTAATCTAAAAGTATTTATATTTGCAAACCCAAACGGAAACAAGGTAATCAGATTTTAACTTGTTTAAGAGAGGGAAACATCGGATGATGTTAATAAAACCAATGCGAAAGTAGCTCAGTTGGTAGAGCACGACCTTGCCAAGGTCGGGGTCGCGAGTTCGAATCTCGTCTTTCGCTCTAAATGTTTTCCTTACCTGGAAGCATTTAATTTAAAAGGTTAACACCTGCTCAGATGGTGGAACTGGTAGACACGCAGGACTTAAAATCCTGTGACCTTAAAAGTCGTGCGGGTTCGATTCCCGCTCTGAGTACAAACATTACCTGCATCCTAATATGCAGTTTTATCTTACCAATGCGAAAGTAGCTCAGTTGGTAGAGCACGACCTTGCCAAGGTCGGGGTCGCGAGTTCGAATCTCGTCTTTCGCTCTAAAGCCTTCTTTATTGAAGGCTTTTATTTTTACAAGGTTTTACACCTGCTCAGATGGTGGAACTGGTAGACACGCAGGACTTAAAATCCTGTGACCTTAAAAGTCGTGCGGGTTCGATTCCCGCTCTGAGTACAAAACAAGAAAATGCAAGCATGTAATAGTTTAACTATCAACAACTTGCATTTTTTATTTTATATTGATTTCCGAAAATCCTATGAAAAGAGTGGCTCCATTAAATAAGTAATCTACTGATTGTAAGGTATTAGATTACTTAGGTGTTTCCAACTCCCATTCAGTCAGTTGCGAAATGTTTGAACACCTTATTGTTCTGAATATTAAGCTCTTAATGACTTGCCTAACGTTTGTGGATATTTCTAAAACTCAACCTCTCGCCTAATTAGTTAGTATTTTTTTAAGTTTCATTTTCGTCAATTTGCCAAGCACCGTCATAAGCCGCTTGAAATCACAAGTCGAAATCTAGAAAATAGGCCTGTAGATTAGTTTCATTATACCAAAAGTATTTGAAATACCTTCTATCGTTATTAGTGTATATGTACCTTGTTAAGGTGTCAATTTCAGTTTCATTCCACCAGTTTTGTTTAAACCCACTAATCAAAGGATTTCCTTTTCCCGTGTCTTTAACTAAATTATTTGAAATTATTATTCTTTTCGCTGTTTCAAGATTGCATTTAAATGCTAGATTATAAGAAGCGTCAAAACCCTCGTCTCCATACGAATAAAGATTTTTCACATCAGGGGACATTTCCACATGCAACAAGTGTTCGTAGTGAAATTGATTGTTTTTAGAGTCTGGCTTAGTCGAGTCAAACGGCGGAGTGCAGGCGCTGTAAGACAGTATGCCAAAAGTATACCCTAGGGTCAAAAACACTCGATGTAATCTGTTTGTCATATAGGGTTTGTAAAAATGGAATAACGCCCCAAGGCTTTGCGATTTGGCGGCTCGAGATAAACTCTTATGCAAGATAACAGGTTGAAAATGATTTCCCGACAATTTTGCGAAACCTTTTTTAGTAGTAGTTAGATTTTAAATTTCCTAGTATTTTTTGGTCATAGTCGTAGCCTACTTCATTAGGGAATTTTCCATTTAGGTCTGGAAAAATGAGTTGCATATATTCATAGTTCCGATTTTCGTAAAATTTAAGTGAAGTGAGGACATGCTCAACTAAGGCTGAATTTTTCACGCTAATAAAGCGAACAGGAAATCTATCGCTCAAACTTTCAATCTTCCTATCTAATGGTACGATGCTGTATTTAAATTTTTCTACATAGCTTTCTATTAATTCCTCAGATAAATTTGGCCCAAGTCCTGAGATAAAAAGTTCGGGTATTCTAAAATTTTCAAATATTCCAGTTGAATATACAAATGGAGTAAAACCAATTTCTTCAAGTACTGCTGTAGTATGATATCCAATATTTTTAATGTTGTCGTAAACCTTCTTAAAATAAATTTCTTTCTTTTTATCGTTCATAGTATTTATGATAAAGTAACAGCTTGCAACAAACTTACTAAAAAGCAGGAAAGTTAAATAATCGTCATCAGTAATTGTCTTTCTTGCAAAAAACTAACAAATTATATTAAACAGTGCAATGTTGTATAAATCTCCCATCCCCTCAAAACAAAAAACTTAAACGGCTAATTTTTTCGCACTTATTTCAGATTTGAAGCATCATCTACGACTCTCTTTTTCTCTAAAATCCGTTCTAGCACAGTCAAGAACCCATAAACGTGTTCAATAAATCTCTCATCCTCAGTACAAAGCTCTCTGGAAACAGCGAGCTTTTTTCGTTTACCTCTTTTCCTACGTAAATTTAATACCGTCCACATAAACGGGATTAAGTCATAAACGTCAAAAATAGCTTTCGTCACATTATACGGCTGCTTCGTCACATTTCTATGCATCAGAATTCCTGATAAGGTAATATTGTTCCATATTTATAATAAGCCACTTACAGGAATAAAATCCTTAAAATTAAAACGATGAAACAACATCTACTTCTTCTGCTCTGCTGTTTAAATTTTAGCTTGTTCGGGCAGACTACAGTTCAACCCTCTTCTCCACCGGAATTCAGCACGGAAAATGTTGAGTTTAAAAGCGCAGGTGTTACTTTGGCTGGTACTATCTTTAAACCCAGACAGGTTTACGCGGCGGTTGTCCTTGTACATGGGTCTGGTCGGGAAACCAGAATGCTGGAAATGGCTTCGCTTTTGGCAAAACATGGTATTGCGGTATTAACTTATGACAAACGAGGGGCTGGAAAATCGGGTGGAATTTATGCAGGACCAGAAGTGGGAACCAATAATATTGACTCTGCTAACCTGAACCTACTGGCTTTGGATGCAAGCTCGGCTTCTGAAGCGCTATTGTCACATCTGCCGCCAACTCACGGTTTGCTCGGCCTCATGGGTTTTAGCCAGGCTGGCTGGACAATTCCCCTTGCAGCACAAAAAAACAGGAATGTAAACTTTATGATTTTGTTTAGCGGACCTGTTATTACCACTCTCGAGCAATTGCGCTTTCAGTTTTACACTGCAGGAAAACCTAATTTTTGGGAAACCCATACAGAAGATGAGGTACGGGAGCATATAAAAAGTGATGCTGATCGTTATCAGTTTGCAGACACAGATCCGCGTGATGCGCTAAGCAAACTCGCAATTCCAGGGCTTTGGCTTTTTGGAGGGAAAGATGTGCAGGTTCCTGTACGTTTATCAATGGAACGCCTTGAAACGCTTAAAATAAAAGGCAAACAATATGATTACCAGTTGTTTCCAGAACTAGGACATAACACCGCCTTCTCAAAAACAAAGGATCCAGTTAATATTGCCATTCAATGGATTGAATCCAATGGCTTCATTAAGTATCCACATCAGTGAACAAAGACAGATATTTCTATAGGCACCAATAGCTAAATATTGAAAATTGCTTCGCAATACGTGACAAAAAGGTTCCGCCAAGTTACTTCGATAAGATTTTATAGCGTATACAGCTATCTAAAGCAGATCAAGAAGATATATTATAATTAATTAGTTTATTTATTACACTTTTACGTTATTTACCCTATCTTTGTGATTTATTAAAAATCAAGTGAAGAATAAAAGGAGTAGAAGAATAAGAACGATCACGGGACCGATTAGTTCACATGAAGTCATTGACAATATGGCATTTATTAAAAATAAATGTTCAAACAACGCTCGAAAGATATTAACCATATTAGAATCTGTTGAAGTCGATCTCTATTTCGACAAACACTACTTTGTAAGGTACCAATATGGAGATGATAATGGAAAGCGTCACGGTATTGAAATGGAAAGCGTCCAAAATCTTATCCTGGAAGCTACCAAACATTTAATTTTTTATTCAATCACCCTCAAGGCATTTTCTTTTTTAAACTTTTTACCCTTAGGGTACCCCCAACGAATAGTCCTTACAAAATTGTTCAAGGAAGAAATTAGCCTAAATGTAATTGTCGAATATCACTGTTTATCAATGCAAAAATTTGAAGTTACGCTTATAACAGCTATGAGAAAATATGATTTTCACTTTAATGATGGAACCCATCAATTGGAAATGCAAGTTGATGGCACATCAATTCTTCACAAGAATGAAAGAGGTAAGATTTTGTCTGTAGGAGATTGCTACAAATTACAGGATATACCGAAATAAATGTAATTTTATTTTTATTTAAGAAAACATTGCCTTACATTTGTTTAGCATTAGAGACAGGATAATACTCTGAGTGGCCTTGCAAAGGGCAGGACAAAATTCTGAATCGTCTCATTTAGCCCCCGACATTCGGGGGCTATTTTATTTCAGCATCGATGATGCCACCTCCGCAGCCACAAATACGTCACTATTTGAAATCCAACAAAATGTATCAATAAAACAATTAATGAAATGATGACCCCTGGAACTACCGGATCCCTGGAAAAGCTTTTCACCAACCACTGCAAGCCTATTGTCTTGTCTTTGGAAAACATAATAATCGTTGCACAGTTACAACCGAAATGCAAACCCGCCGCCAGATACATTGATCGGGTCTTTACAAAAGCCATGGCAAAGAGATACCCGGCGCTGCCTGTAGTGAGAAATATGATGAGCATCTGCGCGGGGTTCCCAAATGCCTGCCATGCAAACCAATGATATACGCCAAAGGCAGCTGCAGATGTTAAAATAGCTTTTTGTGCACCAATCTTATTAATGAGTATATAAAATAATACCCCCCTAAAAATAAGCTCTTCGTAAACTACCGATCGCAATAAATACTGCACAGACCTGATGAAATTGGTAAATGTATAATGAGGATTAATATGGTATGGGTTGTGGACAAGACCTGCGACAGAAAATTCAAACAAAAAGTAATATAGTATGGGCCAGGAGAAGCCAAGTATCAACTGCACCAAACGACGTTTAGTTGGTTTAAGACCGAGTGCTTCGCGGTCCTGGTGCAGTACATATTTTAGAATAAAAAATGTGAGTAAAAGCTGAATAACAATGCCGGTCATACATTTACGAATAAGTCCCGAATTTATTAGCTTTGAGGAAGATAGTTTGCCGCCATATGTAAATGGCGTTAAAATGACGTCTCTGTCGTATGCCCCCTACTAAAGACAAAACAGCCGAATTGATAAAATCACAAAGGTTAGCTAAAGGTTATACCCAGCAACAGCTTGCCGATTTAACCCGGGTCAGTTTACGATCCATTCAACGTATAGAGAATGGTGAAGTGGTACCGAGAGCTTACACACTTACCATATTGGCAGAACATTTGGATTTTGACCCGCAGAGTATAAGGAGTTCGACTATTCCGAACAATACAGAAACGGTTTTGACAAGCAACAAAGCAAAACGGACCATTTTTTCTGCAGGGCTGGGTATTATCATGCTTCTGCTTAGCGCAGCTTTTTTATCACAGGCACCAAACTTTCCTGAAACCAGTTTTGAAAGCTTCATCTTTTGGGCTGGTATAACCAGTGCCTACGCACTTGTCCTTATGAAAATCTGGGAATAACAAATGTAATGGCCAGAATTGTCCCACCGCTTAGGGTAGGACAAATTTTAGAGTTGCTGGTGTCTTATTTTTGATCGACCGCCATATCTTTCCATCATCGGCCCGACAGCTTCCCGGAGTAATGATTGCCCCACATATACCTGCAGGACTAAATTGTTTTGTATTCAGCAAAGTCCCCTCATGTATTACAGTATAGTATTTTAAGAACATACTGACTACACAAAGACAGCCCCCTGGTACTTCAAATTTTAACTCAATAGCATTGAGCACTGGGTCATTCTTATCAATAATAAATTGCTGAGCTGACAGAATATTGTTGGTTTTTTGCTTTTCCAGATCATATAGTGCTACAGTTGCTATTATAATGCACTGTTCACTTTTAGGTGGAAATTTGAGTTTAATTTCCTGATAATCTTTTGGATACGCCATCGTTAGCAGTCCGGCCTCATACCCGATTACTGGCAATGCTGACACTTTTTTTATCAGCGGGGATTTTATATTATAATCAAACCCTACTAGTCTAATAAAACTCTCCGTTGAAAAATGATACTGATCGGCTTCAGTGCTTCGGCTGTTGTTCCAAATCGCAACGCTTTCTCTGTTTAAGCGATTGAAAGTACTGCGGTCACCCATCTCCGCGAGCGGGATTTTATTCTTCCGATGCATACTGCTGGCGAAACTGCTAGCGGAACCAAAGCAGCCAGCGGATTTTTTGGTTGCTTCTGTTTGTTTCATTGTGCCACGTCCAACCCTGGAGGATATCACCTGCTTTCCATAGTTTACTCTGAGGCTAATTGGTCCAACTACACCAACTAGGAAATCACCTATTCTTCTGGCCATATTAATTAGTTTTAAAATTTATACAAATGTATATCAAGAACATACAAAAAAAAGAGGCGTGGCGCAACTGTCCGACCGTGTCCGGATTCGTCTGGTATTGTCCGCTTTTTTTTTTATTATATCAGAAGGGCCGCAGGATATTTAACGTAGATTATTACAGGTTATTTATGAAAGAAACTATTGCAATACGGGATTTAGAGGGCTCTAAATCTATTAAAATATGCTAGTTACACACAAGTAGATTGGAAATGGTCTTTTAGTAGAGTCATAGTAGAATTAGTTATACCTTAATCTTATATTAGCAGATACAGAAGTATCTGTATCTGCTAATATAAGATTAAGGCGTAAATGAGCAATTATTTTCTGGTTTTACGACCAAAATTAGCTCTGGGCGATTGAAAATAGTGAGTGGAGTTTTCCCATTCTTTTTGTACTTTCCTATATTCTGATCTTGATAATTTTGGCTTGATTACAAGCCTGTCCTTACTAAAGGTAACGACAACTGTTTCTCCTGCGTGAAATCCCAGCAGTTCTAGCCAATCGCCTTCCAATCTTAACACTGGTACGATTCTATTCTTGTTTTTAATATTTCCATACCGGTACATGTCATGCAACTTCACTTCTTTAGTATTCCGTTTTTCTAACATAATTATACTGCGTTCGATTAAAAAATGATTGTTAATTGGTAAATTTTAGGCATAACAACGCCTACGGGATTAAACCCCGCGTTTAAATATTGATTAGGAACTCGTGAAAATTAAACCCTCAGCTTGGAGGCTTTTGTTTGCTTAGAGGTAGAGCATAAAAAATTGAAAAGAAGCAGTTTTGGAAATAATTGACATCCAAACCAAGGACATAGTATTATGTAAGTGATCTTAAGAATAAAATATACATGAATACTGCTACTGTTCATTGCTCTGTTATTTTAAGGCATTTCGCAATGAAACTCAGGAAGAAGGAAAATATGGCCGCTCCCCGTACGCTACAACACCCCCTCGGAAGGGAGAGAATTAAATTCTCAAGCAAAACAATACGGAGAACGCCCATATTTTCTATACGAGTATATAAAATATAAAGGCATTGTAACCATCCGTAACTTTGTTTTACTTAGATTTCCGAGGTCTGTCGTAGCAAAGTCTCTATGATTAACACCTACCAGGTAATTAACGGCTGAGCTTATTGCCTCAACCACATTGCTAATATAGGAACTAAATAATTAAAAAAACAAAAACTATTTACTTTTAAAGATAAATAATTACAAATAAACTACATCCATTCCATCTTCGCTGCTTTATTCAATATTACCCAGCTGTTAAGAAAAAAACCAAAATATTAATGCACAGTGCTGGATTCCCTTATCTTTCAAAAAAAGGTTAGTAAACTTGCATATAATTATCTAAATAGATATTTTTAATAAAAAATACGACAATGAAAAAATTCATATTTGTCTCCATTCTATTATTTATCGCTAGTGCCAGCTGCAAGAAAATGAATCCAGATGATGGTGGAGCCTGCGGTTGTTCCCCAGCCACAAAGCAGGATATGTATTTGGTGATCAGAAATAGTGCCGGAGCAGATTTACTAAACCAATCGACAGCCGGATATTATCCAAAAGACAAAATTGAATTGTATAGGAAAGACGCCGAGGGTAAGTCAGTGCCGATAACATTTTATATCACGCCGCCATTTTCTTATGGCAACGAAAAATTCAACTTGAATCAACTTTATATCACAGACCTCGCCCTATTTATAAAAACGCCAGACGATGCATTGTATTTAAAACTGGGAGATTCCTCTCCATTTGAACTTAAGGTATCAATAGTTGGCGGTACTGTAGAAAAATTATTGGTTGATAAAAAGGAAGCAGAAAGAGATAAACCTACAGCTAACTATGTATCATTGTTCTACCTTAGTAAATAGGAGCATATAAGATTACTACAAAGATCTCAAGGTACTACCTTCCGTTCCAACTTCAAGAATATGCTTAACGCCGCACTTCAAGGCAAAGTTATTTTTCTGGTGCCCTACCGGAAAATCGAAACAAACCGGGTAGTCGTACTCCCTTACCTTCTCCATCACAATATCATAAATCGTTTTCCCAAATTCTTCCGCCGGATCATCTGGTTTAATTTTAAACCCGCCAACCACAAGTCCGGCAAGCGCTGAAAGTTTCCCTGTTCGTTTTAAATTCCAAAACATGCGGTCGATACTATACAGATATTCACCAGTATCTTCCACAAATAAAATCTTGCCTTTTGTTTCCAGATCAGATGCCGTACCGGCAAGGGTCTCGATAATGCTTAGGTTACCACCAACCAACTGTCCCTCCCCTCTTCCCGAACGGTTTAATGCAACCTGGGGCGCGGTATATTTAAAATCTTCGCCAGATAATGCCTGCCGGATAGATAGAATAGTTGAAATCTGAACAGGGTCGGCATTTGACCATACAGATGGAAAGCTGTTACACATCTTTGAGTGCAGTGTTGCAATCCCGAAATTCTGTTGTATGTGACAATGCAATACCGTGATATCACTAAATCCGATAATCCATTTCGGATACTTTTTGAATTGTGTAAAATCGAGATTATCAATGATTCTTACCAGGCCATAACCACCCCTTGCACACATGATTGCTTTGATATCAGGATTGTCCAGCATATTCTGCAAATCACCTGTCCTTTCCAGATCTGTTCCCCCGTAAACAAAATCCTTCCTGCCAACTGCGTTTCCAACTATTACTTTATATCCCCAGCTCTCCATCAGCTGAACTGCGGGCTGAACATCATCAACACTAATATATCCGGCCGGACTGGTAATCCCGACAGTATCACCAGCCTTCAAATATGGCGGTATTTTGTGTTTCCGTAATGGATGCCCCGCCGCCAGAACGGCACGACCATCTAAACTAATTAAAGCACCTGCAGTTACCAGGGAAGAGATAAAGAATTTTCTGTTCATTGACGTGATTGAAGCCTGGAGGAAAATATTCCCCCAAACTAATCAGTTTCCTGGCCATAAACAAGATAATTACTTACAATCCGTTGTCATCCAATGCAAAAGTATTTTTCTTGTCTTTCCATTTTCCTTTTGTAAAATCAGGGAACTCAATTGGCTGGTTGCCTTTCTTAAGTGACATTTCAGACAATGGAGTGATTACGCTCATGGTTACAGAATCATAAACATCAATTGGAGTTTGAACTTTGCGTTTTACAGCTTCAATAAATCCGTTAAAAACAAACCAGTCCATCCCACCATGACCAGCACCCACTGCTTTCTTTTCATATTTCTTCCATAGTGGATGATCATATTTTTCAAACCAGTTTTGCGCCGGATCCCATACATCAAACTCTTTTGATTGATGTTCAATATATACGCTTTTCGCTACATCCATCCACAATCCATGTGTACCTTGTACGCGGAAGCCCAAAGAATAAGGGCGTGGCAGGTGTGTATCATGCGAAAGCATTACAGTTTCGCCATTGGCACAATTCAGCATGGTAGTCACCACATCACCATTTTTGTAATTAATCTTTGCATTTGCATGTCCGGGCGACTTCTCCTCTACATAAGACGCTAGGCCTTTGGCTTTGGAACTGAATGAAACCAGATTGGTAAACCTGTTGCCACGATTGATATCTGCATATTGCATTACCGGACCGGCACCATGAGTTGGGTAGAGGTCAGAATTCACATCGATATTATATTGTGTACGCCATTGGGCCTCGCCAACGCTCGCTTTAGGACCAAAGTCTACACCTGGGCCACCGGTTTTCGCATCGTTAAATAACACATTACGCAGGTCGTGCTGGTACCCACCTTCCAAATGCACCAGTTCACCAAAAAGGCCTTGCCTCACCATATTCAGTACTGCCATCACATCCCTTCGGTAACAAACGTTTTCAAGCGTCATATAAGGCATACCCGTTTGCTCGGAAGTATTTACCAGGTCCCAGTGCTCGGCCACGGTTAAACCTGCCACTACTTCGCAGCCAACGTATTTGCCCGACTTCATGGCGTCAATAGCCTGTGCATGGTGAAACTGCCATGGGGTTGCAATGATAACTGCATCCAGATCTTTACGTTCCAGCAGCTTTTTATAAACATCTGTTGAGCCTGTATATTCTTTCGGGAGCAACTTTCCCGCCTTGGAAATCTGCTCGCGGGTGGCTTTAAGTGATACTTCCTGTGTGTCGCATATCGCTACAATTTCAACATCCTCGCGCAGCAACCCTTCACCAATATGACTACGGCCCCTGCTTCCCACACCGATATAACCAAGGCGGACCCGGTCTTTGCCAGCAGCGAAAAGGTTACCCGATTGTAAAATGGCAAATCCTGCCGCTGCAACTGACCCTTGTTTTATAAAATCTCTTCTTTCCATATTTTTTTCTACTGCTGAGGACGGGGTTATCTTAGTTTTTTATAGTTAATTACGAAGTTAAAAACGAAAACGTTTGATTAACTAAGTACAATATTTCAGCATTTTATCCCACAATTAAAAATAAACTATCATCAATCCTATTCTTTACCATCAAAATTACAAATGTGGCAAGAGAAAGCTTATTTTAGGATCAAAAACAACTGCACCTGCAATAACAATAACCGATTACATTTTTTCAGATATATGCTAGAACAAATTTTAAACGCCTACAATTTACCCCCTTCGGAGTATGAGGTTGCCGGTCACGGTGCTGGCCTGATTAACCACACATACACGGTTACAGGGAAAGACAAAACCTACATTCTGCAGCAAATTAATGTAAACGTATTTAAAACCCCTGAAGACATTGCAGGAAACTTAAGCCTTATTTCAAAGTATTTAAAGGTAACGCAGCCCGACTACCTTTTTGTTGTTCCAATTCCTGCAACTGACGGTAGGCTTATGGTAAAATCGGAAACCGGTGAGCTGTACAGGTTGTTCCCGTTTATCACAGGTTCAAAAACAATTACCACCATCACAGATATTAGAGCTGCGTATGAAGCGGCTAAACAATTCGGGTTATTAACCAGACTGCTAAAAGATTTTGACCCGGCGCCATTAAAATATACCCTGCCAGATTTCCATAACCTGAAACTCCGGTACGAGCAGTTTGAACAGGCTGAAGCAAGCGCAAGTAAAGAACGAAAGGAGGCTGCAGCAACGGAGATCGCCGAAATTTATGCACACAAGGATATTTTAAAAACCTACCTGCAGCTGATTGAAAATAAAACCCTGTCCCTCCGGGTGATCCACCACGACACAAAAATCAGCAATGTATTATTTGATAATGACAACAATGGCATCTGTGCTATCGATCTGGATACATTAATGCCGGGATACTTTATAAGTGACACAGGAGATATGCTCAGGACTTATCTTTCGCCAGCTGGCGAGGAAACCCCAAACTTATCTGAAGTGTACATCAGGGAAGATTTTTTTGAAGCGATTTATAAAGGGTACATGAGCGAGATGAAAGAGGTACTCAGCCCAGCCGAGAAACAATATTTCCTTTTCTCAGGAGAGATGATGATGTATATGCAGGCCATTCGCTTTCTGGCAGATTTTCTTAATAACGATGTTTATTATGGAACCAGCTATCCGGGACAAAACCTGGTGAGGGCAAAAAATCAGCTACACCTGCTTAAAGAATACATTGCAGCGGCTCCCCGCTTACAAGAACTGATGAACCATTAACGTATCTATGCCATGAAAGTAAAGCTCTCCGTTACCTGTCTGTTTTTATCCTTTTCAATTGCAGGCTTTGCACAAGGCTACAAACCTGCGGTATTTACCGATGCCTGTCGGGCGGAAAAGATAGCTGCAGCATTCCCTGCGATAGCGAAGATGTATGAAGATTATGCAGCAAAAAACCACATCCCAGGATTGGTTTACGGGATTGTACTGGATGGCAAGTTATTGCATACAGGGCAAATAGGCTACACAGATATAGCCAGCAAAACTGCTGCCGGACCTGCATCAGATTTCCGCATCGCTTCTATGTCTAAAAGTTTTACTGCAATGGCCATACTAAAATTGCGTGACGAGGGAAAACTCAAACTTGATGATCCGATACGTATGTATGTTGCAGAAATGCAGCAAACGCAGCCCTTAACAAAAGATGCACCTGAAGTGACCATCAGGCACCTGCTGACCCATGCCGCGGGTTATCCGGAAGACAACCCATGGGGCGACAGGCAGCTGGCCAGCACGGATGAAGAACTGCTCGCGATTTACAAAAACGGGCTCTCGTTTTCTAACGACCCAGGTTTAGGTTATGAATACAGTAATCTTGGCTTTGCTACGTTAGGTTACATTATCAAAAAGGTGTCCGGGATCCCTTATCAGCAATATATCAATGATAATATATTAAAACCCCTGGGTATGACTAATACCTATTGGGAATATACAAAAGTACCCCCAGCACAACTGGCCCATGGTTACCGATGGATTGATTCGAAATGGATTGAACAGCCGATGTTGCATGACGGTGCCTACGGCGCAATGGGCGGATTGATCACTACGATTGAAGATTTTAGTAAATACATGGCTTTTCAGTTATCTGCCTGGCCGGCAAGGGATGACCAGGAAACCGGACCGGTTAAACGGAGCAGTGTGCGGGAAATGCAGTATCCATGGAATATTTATTCTATGAATACTACAGCTATAAGCAATGGAAAAGCCTGTCCGCAAGTGAATGCATATGCATATGGCCTGCGCTGGACGAAAGATTGTGAAAACCGTGTATATGTTGGCCATACTGGTGGTCTCCCGGGATTTGGTAGTCAGTGGAATATTATGCCTGAATATGGAATTGGTATCGTTTCTTTTGCCAATGCAACTTATGCAAGGGCAGCGGTAATCAATGGTCGTGTCCTTGATACGCTACTGTCCATTTCTGGTATAACATCCAGGCAACTGCCTGCCTCGGATATTTTAGACCAGCGCAAAAATGAATTACTTAAACTACTGCCCGACTGGAAGAATGCTGAAAAGAGCGGCATTTTTGCGCAAAACTTTTTTATGGATTACTTTTCCGCAGAATTGAAAAAGGAGTCGATATCAATCTATTCCGCGGCTGGTAAAATTAAGTCGGTGCATGAACTGGTGGCTGAAAATCAACTCAGGGGATATTGTATATTAGAGGGAGAAGAAGCAAACATCAAAGTCTCTTTTACGCTTACACCTCAAAACCCTGCATTGATCCAGGAATATCATCTTCAGCTCCTTACAAAATAGTAACACTTAATATTAATACTATGGTCTTAAATAAAATATACGTTCTATCTGCTGTTTATTCCATTTTAGCTATTGACACTGCCCTGGGACAAGATGCCGGCCTCAGTAAAAACATCGGGGAAGCAATTGAAACCGTCAGTGCCGATCAAATCAAGGCAGACATCACCTATCTCGCGGATGACAGACTAAAGGGACGTTTGCCAGGAACGGAAGGTTATCAGATGGCTGTAAACTACGTGACGGGCAGGCTAAAATCCTCGGGTGTAATACCAGCCGGAGAGAATGGCACATGGTTGCAGACGGTAAATCTGCGTAGGGCATTTGTCAAGGATGCAGTAATTTCCTTAACAGGCGCAGCTCTAAGCGGCCCCGGCGCATCTGGTGCATCAGGCGCACCGGGTGCCTCAAACTATATTGTATACCCTAACCCCGCCAGGCCTGCTGTACAACAATCTTCGTCTCTGGTATTTGTAGGTTACGGCATCAGTGAACCTGGACTGGGTTATGATGATTACAAAAATATTGATGTTAAAGGTAAAACGGTGGTGATTACCAAAGGCGCACCAGCGCAATTCTCCTCTTCTGTGGCTGCACATGTGATGAATAACCGAAAATTACTAAACGTAGCTGCGGCACATGGTGCTACTGGTTTAATCATTGGTATTGCAGATTCTTCCGCAAACCACCTTGCTGATCTGAGCAATGGGGTATATAGCGTGATAGACAACAAGGGGAAGGTAGTTTTTTCGCAAATCTATTATTCAGAACAGATTGGTTTTCTGGCTTCTATTAAATTTGAGTTGCTGAATTCCCTCTTTGAAAGCAGCGGACGCAACCTGAAACAAGTAAGCGCACAGCTGAAAGCAGGGCAACCGCAGCCCTTTGCTATGAAACAAGTGATCAATGTATCGTTAAATTCCACCTTTAAGGATATTGTTAGTTATAACGTAGTAGGAAAAATACCCGGAAGTGATTCTGTTCTTAAAAATGAATATGTAGTACATAGTGCACATCTTGATCATTTGGGAATTGCTAAAACTGTAGAAGGCGATTCATTGTATAACGGGGCTCACGACAATGCATCGG
>Ga0308164_10003305_pt1 | contig 14744 bp, 6 predicted proteins | sample PhyTR2_FD_201031 | JGI IMG/M metagenome (GOLD analysis project Ga0308164, IMG submission 201031) | Phyllosphere microbial communities from UC Gill Tract Community Farm, Albany, California, United States - DLSLT.R2 | ecosystem: Host-associated > Plants > Phyllosphere > Unclassified | place: USA... | reverse complement strand
GGCCGAGATCGCCGCCCGGCTGGGAATCCCAGCCAAGCTGACCTGCCGCCCGGATCTCGTCTCCCGATTGATGCAGCAGGGCAAATGGTCGGCAGTCCGCTCGGTCTGCGAAGGGGATGTGTTGACTACGGCGGCGCTCCTCGTGCGCTGGCGGCATCTGTCCGGCGGCACAGTCTCCGTCCTGGAGGCAACGCGGCGCCTAACCGGCTTCGTCGTCGAACACTGCGCCCACCGCGCCTACGCCGCCGACTGGCAGAAATACGGCGACGACCTGCTTGCCCAAGCCTTCGCGGCAGAAGCCGACAAGCTGGAAATTCTCGCACCGGTGGCCTGCGGCTGAGCGGGATGATGGCCTCAGTGAAGGGGCGGAAAAGAAACAATCGGGCCGATGGCCCCAGAGGAGATTACCGACATGACCAAGCAGCATTCGATCGACACCATGCAGGCGTGGACCCACGGCCTGCGGGTCGCGATGGGCTATCCGGAATATGCACTCATCGCAAATCCGGTCGCCTTCGCTTCCGGCGGCCGCAAGAACTTCGCCGAAGCGCTTGAGATCGCCGCCATCGTCGAGGAGATCGGCCGCGACATGATCCTCGTCCAGTTCGACCTGCCGATCGCCGACGGACCGATCGGCGTCTCGCTCGCCACCCGGGCCACCATTCACGTCGAATGGCATGCCGACGTGCAGCTCTACCTCTCCAGCGACGACACGTTCGTTGAGCTCCTGACCGACTCGCACCGCTGGTCGGTCGGCCCCCGCAACGTCCTGACCGCGTCGGCCCTGCCGCCGCGGAGCCGGATCAAGCGTGGTATCGAGCGCGCTCACCGCCGCTGGCGAGACGTGACCGAACGGGTGCACGGCGTCGAGCTTCCCGGCTCCGTCTTCGTTCCCGCAGGCGGTAGCTATGCTGACGCTATGCCGATGGAGGCTATCCGCTGCGCGGCATGACGCGGCGCGCAACTCATGACGATCGGGCGGACGTGTCTCATCTTCCGCCCGATGAGTCGGTTTCGACGAGGTGGAGCCGCGACGATACCGAACGGCTAGAGAACTGTCCGGCCTTGGCCTCAAGATACACCCAATACCAAGCGCGGAGGAAGTACGGAAGGGGGACCGCGCGGGAAGCGAAGTGGCATGAGATAGCCGCCTGCTGCTTCGAGCATCGCTACCGCCTAAATGCCAGCTGCCCGCTATCGCTTCGAAATGGACGGAAATCATCTGGACATTGCAGATCATGCCCCTGACAGCAGACAGCAAAGGGGTTTGTGTTGGCAGACGAAGATCAGCGACCGGCGCGTGATATCCACCTTCTTACCACCGACGCGCTGCTTGCCGATCTGATTGGTGGGCGGGCGGTCGCGGTTCGCGATGGCGAGCGGCTCTCGATCTCGTCTGACGACGCGCGCGCAGTGCTCGACTGGTATCGTCGCAACGCAGGCAAGTGGGCGGGCAACCTCAATGCGGGTGATGCCGAGGCGATCGTCGACGCCGTCGGCACCCCGCCGCCGACGATCGAACCGGTGGCGGATACGGCAGCGGCTAGTCTGGTGCGGACCCTCAGATTGGTCAAGGTAGTGGCTCACCGGTTCGCGGGCCTGCACGCATACGGTCGTTCGACCGAACCGCCGGAGACCTTCGCCTTCGCGCCCGCCAAGCCGATGACCCTGTTCGAGGGTTTCAACGGCTCGGGCAAGACGTCGATCGCCAACGCGATCGTGTGGTGCCTGACCGGCCATCTCATCCGCTCGCAGCGCCAGCCCGAAGCCGGGCCGACGGAATTTTCTTGCGAGGTGACCCGCGACGACGGCAGCATCACCATCCACCCTATGTCGGCAGTGACGCCGATGCCCCACGGCAACGGCGACCTCCCGGCAGATGGCACGCCGATCCCCGCCGACACCTGGGTCGAGCTGACGTTCGCCGATGGTGACGGAACAACTCTGCCGCCAGTTCGCCGGGAGCAGAGCCGCACGCCACGTGGCAAGATCATGGAGGTCGAACCCGATCTGGATGCGATCGGCCTCGATCCGATCGCGTGGCGGATCGCCACCACGATGCCGGCGCTGCTGCCGTTCCTGTCGGTCGGCTCGACCTCGCAGCTGGGTCAGGCGGTCGCGCGGCTCACTGGCCTCGCCGACCTAGTCGATTTGGCGAAGCACGCGACAAAGGCATCCGAGCGGATCGCGAAGCGGACCGTCAAGGAATTGCAGACCGACCTGACTGGCATTGCAACCCGCTACGCCGCCGCCGCCGCCGATCTGGCCGGCATCGTAACCGAGCATTCCGAACTGGCGTTCCCGGGCGAAGCGCCGGCGGTGAACGCGGCCGACGCGGAGTCGGGGCTCACCGCCATCGCGGCCCACTTCACGACATCGAAGGCGATGGCTCTGGCGCAGGCGCGCGCCGTGCTGGGTGACGGGTTCGACCCGGAGGACAAGACGGCGCGGGACGATCTGGAGCGCAGCATCCGCCCGGCGATCGAACAGCTCCAGCATATCGGACACCTGCCCTCGATCGCGCGGCTGTCGGCGCTGACGGTCGACGGCGGCGAGATTGCGTCGGTGGTTACGCTGCTCGCGAAGATCGACTCGGAAGCGGCGACGCTCGCGGAACTTGCCGCCAGCCCGGACAAGGCGCGGCGGGCCCAGCTATATGCTCGCGTTTCGTCGTGGATGCACGAACATGGTTACCGCGACGACGGTCGCTGCCCGGTGTGCGTCGGTGACATGGCCGATGCCCGCGACCCTGTCAGTGGCGCGCCGGTCGCCGACCATCTCACCGATGCTGCCCGCGATCGCGACCTGATCGCGCAGACGGTCGCGCAATGGTCGGCACACTGGTGCGGCGAACTGCTGCGGCAGCTGCCCGCGCAGATCGGCGCCGAAGCGCGAAAGGATTTACCGGCGACGCCCGCCGATCTGCTGTTGACGGGCTTGACCGACGATCTATTCGCCAGTGAAGGGCTGCGCGGCGCGCTAGCCGCTCTCCGCACCGATGCCGAAGCGCTCGTCACCGGGCGCACCGTGACCCTGCCGCCATTCGATGAGCCGGATGCCCGCAAGTTTCCGGCGTCGATCGCCGGGGCGACGGCGGAGCTGGCCGAGATGATCGGTCGTGTCGACCGCGCGCTCGCCTTCGCCGAATGGCGGGTCACCCACAAGCAAACGCTGCTCGACGTCATCCAGGCGGTCCGCCGTGGCGAGGACGGGTCACTCGACGCCGAGCGCGCGATCGGCCGGCGGCTGGCATCGCTCCTCGCAATTGTAGAAGGAGTGACGCCGCTGAATACTGCTATCACCGTCGTCGGTCGGATGGAGGAGGCGCGGAAGGATCACGCCGCGAAGCAGGCGCGGATCGCGAGGTGTGGCCGCGCTGCGGTGGCACTTGACCTGCTCGTTCCGCTGGGGACGCTCGCGCAAGCGCAGGTCGACACGTTGCGGACGGTGCTTCACAGGCGATCCGAATACTGGCGGCGCGCGATGTACCGGAACGCCACGGAGTTCGCGCCCGACCTGACCAGCACAGGCATGGACGCGAAGGGCGTGCTTGAACTGAAGGTCGGCCGTCAGGGCGTCGCCGCTCCGGCGCAGCACGTTTCCAACGCGTCCGCGCTCCGCGGCGCGCTGCTCGGCTTCTTCCTGGCATTCCGCGAGCACGTGCTTGCCCGGCGCGGTGGCCTTGCGACGCTGATCCTCGATGACCCGCAGGAGCTGCTCGACAACGACAACCGCGAACGTCTCGCCCGCGGTCTAGCCCGGCTCGCGTCCGCGGGCGCGCAGATGATCGTCACGACCCACGACCGCAAGTTCGCCCGCTGCCTCGTCGCCGAGCATCGCGACACGGCGCAGCATCTGTCGGTTCATCACGTCAACAGCGTTCGTCCTACCTTATATGTCTCCCCAGCGATGGAGGAGGTCGATCGTAAAAGGGAGGCCTTCCTTAACTTGCCCGGAAACCACGTCGCCGCGCAGGACTATGCAGCAGACCTTCGCGTTTTTCTCGAATCACGGCTAGGTGACCTATTCGATGACATCGCCCATCCCGCCTATGCCGCAGGGACAAGGGCGTTGACGCTAATCCCGCTGATGGATCGACTGCGTTCTCTCGTCAACGGCGGCAGCGGAGAACCCTTCAACCATCCTTTCGTTCGTCGCTTCGTCGACACTCCAGCATTAGCGCAGAGCGCCGAACCACGAGACGTCCTAAACAAGTCGCACCACGATAAGGCGTCGATCACCTACATGGACGTGAAAGCCGTTGAGGCCGACTTCCTGCGTCTCCGCACCGGCATCGAGAAGGTTCACGAGCAGTTTCGTCTGCACCGCTGGCGGGAACCGCTCGCACCGACGGATGCTTCCGGATCGAACGTCGTGCAGCTGCGCCCTATGACCAGGCCAACGCTCGTCGCCGTGCCGATCTGCCCGGACATCGCCGCCTTCGTCAGCTCGGCACCGGGCGGCTCGCAGGACGTTGCGACGGAACAGCTCGACGGTGACTGGTTCGAGGGCAAGGCGCTATATTATGTCCGCGGTGAGAGCCTTGGCTTCGCCATCCCGTCCGGCGCGGTCGCCATCGTTGAGGCTGAACCCTATCCCGGCCGCGACCAGAACCTGGTCATCGCGCATCACCGCGGACAGGTGATGGCTCGGCGGATGGTGAAATCGCCTGGTTCGATCGGTATCTCGCTATCGGCGCAGATGCCAGATCCGCGCACCAGCCGCCCCACAACGACCTGTGACGAGAGTAAGGTTAGGGTGTATCGCGTCGTCGGTGCGATCTTCACTGACATGCCGCCACCAACAGGTGCTAGCGGCGAGGCGTCGCCAGTCGCCACCGTGACGGAGCTTGACGGCATTGCCGTTGCCTATCGGGTGAAGGAGGACAGCGCCGTCCCGGTCGCCTTACCCGGCCAGGTCATTCTCGGCGGTGCCGAACTGAGTCCCAGCGACCTGGATGGCTGGGTCGGCAAGCTGGTGGCGGTGACGCTCGACGATGGGTCCAGTATCTTCAAGCGCGTCGGCTCCCGCCTTCCCGGCCGTCTTGGCCACCTTCGCCAGTTCGAGACGATCGGCGGCCTCGGATCGTCACTGGTCGTCGCAACTGAGGCGGTCGACGACGAACCAGGCGCTCCATTGATGGTTTCTGCTCGCCGAGTCGTCGGCGTGCTCTACGATGGCGCGTAGATGTTAGCTTCTGGCACGAGCCGGCGTTGGGCGGTAAGCGCTCCTGAGGGAACAGGATTAGCGATGACGGATCGCTGTTGTCCTGCCGGTAGGGATCAGGAACAACTGACCGTCGTATCCCCCATCGTCATCGGATCGAACTATTGAAGCTGCTGAGAAATCGCGGGAACGACCGTGTCATCGACCATTTGCGGGCGGGCGGCAGCATGTCGACAATCCGCGCTGCGGCCTCCGACATCTCGGTGTTCGGCATCGCAGCGCTTCTCGACGGTGGTCGCCGTGTTCCAGAGGGGAAGCTGCTGCTGCCTCCCGCGTCACTGGTCGCTGAAGGCGTTGCGGGCGGGTCAGCCGATCGTGCCGAACGTAACCGGCTGATCTTGCGTGGGGCGGCGTCCAGGGCATCTGCTTGGCTTGACCGGGTCGATGTCCGCATCGCCTCTGGTCGTCTGCCGCAATCAACGTTGATTTTCGATTCCGTCGATGGGAGTCGAACGGCGATGGTGGGTGCCTGTGCGCTGACGACGGAGGGTCTCGGCCTGACGCCGGCCGATCGGTTGGGGATCGTGCAACTGGCGGAGGGCGATAACGAGGCGGTCACGCTGACCGACTGGTTTGAGGAGCAATGGCAGAGCTTGCCGGCCGATTCCGTGGCACGTGCACAGGTCGGCGACGTGTTCGTTCCTGCCGCCGCTCGTCGTCCCGCCGCCGACGTATATCTCCGCGTCCTAGACGCCGTCTTCGCCGACATGGGCGAAGGTGCCGACGAGGAAACGATCGTAAAGTCGGCGACCGGCATCCGCAACACGGTCATCTGGTCAAAGCTGTACCGCTTCCAACGCGACGGCGCGGTCGGAGCGATCGACAAGCTCCAGCGGTATGGCGGCTGTATCATCGCCGACAGCGTCGGCCTGGGGAAGACGTTCGAGGCGCTGGCCGTCATCAAATATCACGAGCTTCGCAACGACCGCGTCCTCGTCCTCGCCCCCAAGCGGCTGCGCGAAAACTGGACGATCTGGAAGCAAAACGACCGCCGCAACATACTGGCGGCGGATCGCTTTAACTACGACGTGCTGAACCACACCGACCTGTCGCGCGGCGGGGGGCAGTCCGGCGATATCGACCTCGGTCACATCAACTGGGGCAATTACGACCTGATCGTCATCGACGAGTCCCACAATTTCCGGAACAAGACGACGCACCGCGACCGCGAGACGCGGTACGACAAGCTGATGCGGCAAGTGATCCAGGCCGGCGTGCGGACAAAGGTACTGATGCTGTCAGCGACTCCGGTGAACAACCGCCTCGCCGACCTAAAGAACCAGATCGCCTTCGCGACAGAGGGCAACGACGCCGCGCTCGCCGACCAGAATATCTCGTCGATCGAAGGTACGATCCGCTTCGCGCAGGGCGCGTTCAACCGATGGCTGGCGATGCCGGAGGAACGGCGGACGTCGGAACGCCTGCTCGACATGCTGGGCTTCGATTATTTCCGGCTGCTCGATCTGCTTACCATCGCGCGCAGCCGCAAGCATATCGAACGCTATTACGGCACCGCGGAGACGGGACGCTTCCCCGAAAGACGCCCACCGCTGAACATCAAGGCGGACGTCGACACTACCGGCACCTTCCCCCCGATCGGCGACATCAACGCCGACATCCGCCGCCTGACGCTCGCCGCCTATGCGCCGCTGCGCTACGTGCTGCGATCGAAGCAGGACGCCTATGACCGCGCGTACAACCAGCAGGTTCGCGGCGGCCAGTCGGTGTTTCGCCAGCTCGACCGCGAGGAAAGCCTCGTCCACCTGCTGCGCGTCAACCTGTTGAAGCGGATGGAGAGTTCGGTCCACAGCTTCGCGCTGACGCTAGAACGGCAGCTGGAGACGGTGAACACGCTGATCGGCCGCATCGATGCGCATGATGACGCAATCGAGGAGGTATCGATCGAAGATTTAGAGGTGGACGATCCGCTGTTCGAGACCTTGGGGGTCGGCAAGTCGGTTCGCGTCCTGCTCGCCGATGCCGACCGGGTACGCTGGCGGCAGGACCTGACCGAGGATCGCTTGCTGCTGGAGGCATTGCTGGCGGCAGCGCGGACGATCACGCCGGAACGCGATGCGAAGCTGGCGACACTCACGCATTTCATCGCCGACAAGCGGGCAAACCCGTTCAACGCCGGCAACCGGAAGGTGATCGTCTTCACCGCCTTCGCCGATACCGCCGCCTATCTGTATCGCGCGCTGGCGTCCGCGATCGACGGCAATGTCGCACTGGTTACAGGCAGTGGCACGAACAAGACGACCGCGAAGGGTGTCCGCACTGACCTGGGGTCGATTCTGACCGCCTTCTCGCCCCGGTCTAAAGGGCGCGGCGAGGATGATGCGGGGGAGCCGGAGATCGACCTGCTGATCGCCACCGACGTCATAAGCGAGGGGCAGAACCTGCAGGACTGCGATTGCCTTATCAATTACGACATCCACTGGAACCCGGTGCGGATCGTGCAGCGGTTTGGCCGGATCGACCGGCTGGGCTCTACAAACGCCGAAATCCAGCTGGTCAATTTCTGGCCCAATATGGACCTCGATTCTTACATCAACCTCGAACGGCGCGTTTCCGGACGGATGGTGCTGCTCGACGTGTCGGCGACCGGCGAGGAGAACATCATCGAGGCGCAGGCCGGCGATACGATGAACGATCTCGACTATCGCCGCCGCCAGCTGGAGACGTTGCAGACGACGGTGATCGATCTGGAGGATCTGTCGTCCGGCGTGTCGATCGCGGATCTGACCCTGAACGATCTGCGGATCGATCTGGCCGGGCTGAACGTCGACGAGCGCGCCGCCCTCGCCCGGATACCGCTGACGGCGCATGCCGTCGTTACCGCCACGCCCGACATTCCCGCCGGAGCCATTTTCTGCCTGCGGGCGGAGACGCCGGCCGCGCTTGCCGCCATCGCCGTCGCCGATCCGTTGCGCCCGCATGTGCTGATCCATGTGGGCGAGGACGGCGCGACGTTGCTGCCGCCGGGGCAGGCAAAGCGGGTGCTCGACCGGCTGAAATGGCTGGGCGACCGCGGGCGGGCGATCGATGCGGCGGCGTGGGACCGATTCGATTCGGACACCCGCGGCGGCCTGGCGATGGACGACTGGCGCGATCTGCTCGCCAGTGCGCTGGCCGCCGTCACCGGCAAGGCGGAGGAGCGCGCGGTCGCCAGCCTGTTCTCGCGCGGCGGCACGATTGGCGGCGGCGATTTTGCCGGTATCGACGACTGGGAGGTCATCGCCTGGGTCGCGGTGCTGCCGCCGACATGATGCTGGACCGCCTGTTCGACGCGCTGGCCCTGCCCGCCTCCGCGCAGATGGAGCGGCGCGTGCCCAAGGCGATGCTGGCCGAACATGGCGCGACCGGCGCAGCCGACCGCAAGCTGGTGGAAACCGGGATCGAGAGGCTGCTCTGGCGCGCCACGCTGAAACCCGCCACGATCGGCGTCCCCGCGCTGGCCGACAACGCACGCGACTATGGCGAGATCGCGGTGCTGACGCTGGAGACGCGGGCGGGTGCCAACGCCGTGCGGCTCGCCCGGATCGCGCATGGCGCCATTCCATATCCGTTGGTCCTCATCGCCGGGACGGCCGATGCCGTCACGATCAGCGTCGCGCCGAAGCGGCGGCACGAGCGGCAGGCGGACCGCTTCGTGATCGAGCGGCTGGCCCTGTCGCCCGAATTTCGCGACCCGGTCGACGGTCCCGCCGCCGCGTTCCTGGCCAGCCTTCCGGTTGCCGACTTGCCCAGCGCTAGCCTATGGTCGCTGTACGAGGGGATAATCGACCGCATCGACGCCAGCGCCGCCGCCCGCATCACGGGCACGTTCCGCCTGTCCGCTAACATGGCGGAGGCCGAAACCCGCCGCTCGGCGCTGTCCGCGCATGTCGGGCAGGTTCGCGAAGTGGCCAGGCTGCGCAAGGCGGCCGCCGCCGAAAAGCGGCTGGCGACGCGGGTTGCATTGTCCCACACCATCACCGGGGCCGAAGCCGAGCTTCGCCGCCTCACCCATTTGCTGGCCTGAACCAGCACGGAGCCACTATGACGATCGAGCGCGTGACCCTGAACGATCCCGAAGCCCAGAGCGCCGATCTCGTCGCCGAGAATATCGCCGTGTTGAAGACCCTGTTCCCGGCGGCGGTCGCCGATGGCCGGATCGACTTCGACACGCTCCGCCAGTTGCTGGGCGACGAAGTGGACGATGGCGACGAACGCTATGGCCTGAACTGGCCGGGCAAGCGCCGCGCGCGGCGGCTGGCGCTCACCCCGTCCACCGGCACCCTGCGTCCGGCGCGCGAGGACAGCGTCGAGTGGGACACGACGCGCAATTTGATGATCGAGGGAGACAATCTAGAAGTCTTGAAGCTGCTGCAAAAAAGTTATGCCGGCAAAGTGAAGCTAATCTATATCGATCCCCCATACAATACGGGGAAAGACTTTGTGTACCCCGATAGTTTCAGCGATACCATCGGAAGCTATATGAGGTTGACCGGACAGATCGGTGATGATCGAGAGATCATATCATCAAATTCCGATACAAGCGGCCGATATCACTCGAACTGGTTGAATATGATGATGCCTCGACTGATCGCAGCGAAGTCGCTGCTATCGGAAGATGGAGCTATATTTGTTAATATAGATGATACTGAAGTCTCAAATCTTCGGCTGCTCTGCGACGCCGTTTTCGGCAGTGAGAACTTCGTTGCTAACGTTATTTGGCAGAAGAAGTATGCGGTATCCGCCGATGAACCGGGTATTGCGCCTATGCACGACACAATCATAGTCTATCGAAAGAGCGATAGGTTCGAGCGCGGTTTGCTGCCTCGAACTGAAACACAGAATAGCCGCTACACCAATTTGGATAATGACCCACGCGGGGAATGGGCTTCGGATAATTATGTAAGTAACAAGTCCAAGGAAGAAAGACCCACACTATGGTACGCAATTAAGCATCCGCGTACCGGTGATGATGTATGGCCCGAGCCTCACGCAGTCTGGCGATACTCGTCTGACAAGCATGAGATCCTAACTGCTGAAGGGCGACTATATTGGGGCCCAGATCAAGGGTATAAAAGACCCAGAATGAAGCGTTACCTTAGCGAAGTTCAGCAAGGACTAGTTCCCTCAACATGGTGGCCCTTTTCAGACGTTGGTCACAACGATGAAGCGCAGAAGGCTTTAGGTGATCTTCTCGGTAGAAAGGTCTTCTCAACCCCCAAACCTATCAGGCTGCTTGATCGTATTATTGAAATTGGAGGAAACGAAAAAGCTATCGTCTTAGACTTTTTTGCCGGATCAGGAAGTATTGGCCACGCAGTGATGGAAAGAAACGCTACTGATGGTGGTCAACGACGTTTCATCGCCGTGCAGCTTCCGGAACCGCTCGACAGCGAGGATAGCGATCAGCGTACCGCAGCGAATTTTTGTGCCGATATTGGCCGCCCGTTGAATATCGCCGAGATTACGAAGGAACGCCTCCGTCGCGCCGCTGCGAAGATCAAAGCAGATCACCCCGAAACGCAGGCGGACCTCGGCTTCCGCGTCTACAAGCTCGCGTCATCAAACCTGCGCCCGTGGTCACCCGGCGGCGACCTCGCCGCCGACCTGCTCGCCGCTGCCGACAACATCGTGCAAGGCCGGACCGAAGACGACCTGCTGACCGAATTGCTGCTGAAACAAGGCATCGACCTGACCGAACCGATGGTGACGGAGATGATCGCCGGTGCGCCCGTTCACGCGATGGGCGGCGGCGTGCTGGTGGTGTGCCTCGCCCCCGTCACCGCGGCCGGAGCCGAAGCACTGGCGGACGGCATCGCCGACTGGATCATCGCGCTGAACCCGGTGTCGGCCGCGACGATTTTCTTCAAGGATTCCGGTTTCGAAAATGACGTCGCCAAAGCGAACGTCGCCGCGATCCTGGACCAGCGGCTCGACGACAAGCTGCTGAAGGTCCGCAGCCTGTGAAGCTGAAATTCGAATCCGACCTCGATTACCAGATCCAGGCGATCGAGGCGGTGTGCGACCTGTTCAAGGGACAGGATATCAACCGTACCGAATTCACTGTCAGCCGCGTCGCCGCCGACGCGGCGCAGGGCGCGCTGGGGCTGGACGAAACGGCGCTGGGAATCGGTAATCGCCTGACCCTGCTCGACGACGAAATCCTCGCGAACTTGCGCGCGGTGCAGCTTCGCAGCGGCCTCGCCCCGGCGGATACGCTGACGGACGACAATTTCACGATCGAGATGGAGACGGGCACGGGCAAGACCTATGTCTATCTCCGCACCGTGTTCGAGCTGAACAAGCGGTTCGGCTTCACCAAATTCGTCATCGTCGTGCCCAGCGTCGCGATCCGCGAGGGCGTGGCCAAGACGATCGAGATGACCGCCGACCATTTCCGCGCGCTTTATGCCGGGGTGGCCGTCGACGCGTTCGTCTATGACAGCGCCAAGCTGGGTCAGGTCCGCGACTTCGCCACCGCCTCGACGATCAAGATCATGATCGGCACGATCGGCGCGTTCAACAAGCTCGACACCAACGTGTTCTATACGCCGCACGAGAAGACCGGTGGCGAGAAGCCGGTCGACCTGGTCCGCGCGACCCGCCCAGTGTTGATCGTCGACGAACCGCAATCGGTCCAGGGTCGCGACCCCGACAGCGCGGGCGCGCGAGCGCTGCGCGAGATGCACCCGCTCTGTACGGTCGGCTATTCCGCGACACACCTGCACGCACATCACATGCTGTACCGCCTGGACGCGATCGACGCCTATGAGCGCAAGCTGGTGAAGCGCATCGACGTGGCCGGTGCCGAGGTACGCGGTGCGAACAACACCGCCTATGTCCGACTGGTGTCGGTCAAGACCGCGAAGAACAAGCCGCCGGTCGCGACCGTGGAGATCGACGTCCAGGGTGCCGGGGCGGTTCGCCGGACGGAAATGACCGTGCGTGACGGCGACGACCTGAAGGATCGCACCAACCGCGATGTATACCGCGACGTCTCGATCGGCACGATCGAGGGCGGCAAGGGTCGCGAACTGGTCCAGCTTAACATCCCCGGCGACGTGGTCTACCTCCGCCCCGGCCAGGCGCATGGCGACGTCGACCGCGACGGCATCGTCCGCCGCATGATCGAACGCACCATCCGCGAACATTTCCTTCGCGAACGCGCGTTCCGCGAACAGGGCCAGCACATCAAGGTGCTGAGCCTGTTCTTCATCGACCGGGTCGAGAATTACCGCGCCTATGCCGCGGACGGCACCCAGACGCTGGGCAAATATGGCCGGATGTTCGAGGAGGAGTATCGCAAGCTCGCCGGCCATCCCGACTTCCGCGAAACGCTGTTCGCCGGTCGCCAGCCGGAGCCTGAAAGCGCGCATGACGGCTATTTCTCGATCGACAAAAAGGGCGTGCCGGTCGAAGCCGAACTGAACGCCGCCGGCGACTTCCGCAACGCAAAAAGCCGCGAAGAGGCCGAACGCGCCTTCCGCCTCATCATGCGTGAGAAGGAGAAGCTGCTCGACGAGGCGGAGCCGCTGCGCTTCATCTTTTCGCACTCGGCGCTGCGCGAAGGCTGGGACAACCCGAACGTGTTCCAGATCTGCACCCTGCGCGAGATGGGGACGAACCGCGAACGACGGCAGACGATCGGCCGCGGGCTTCGCCTGTGCGTCGATGCCAATGGCGACCGCCGGCGGGATGAGGGTCTCAACGTCCTGACCGTCATCGCTGATGAGAGCTTCGAGACGTTCGCGGAAGGGTTGCAGAAGCAGATCGAGGAGGATCTGGGAATCCGCTTCGGCACCGTCGCCGCTGACAGTTTTGCCGCGCTAGTGTATGAGACTCCAGAGGGTACACAGCCGATGGGCGTAGAGGAGTCGCGTGCCCTCTTCGATCACCTGCGGGACGAAGGACTGATCGACGCCGCTGGCAAGATCCAGGACAGCTTGCGCACCGCGTTGAAGGACAACACGCTGGTGCTGCCCGATCGCTTCGCCGCTATCGTCGCGCCGGCGCGGGCGCTGCTGGTAAAGCTCGCCGGTCGGCTCGACATCCGCAACGCCGACGAACGGCGGACGGTGAAGCTGAACAAGGCAGTGTTCCTCAGCGCTGAATTCACTGCATTGTGGGATCGGATAAAGCACCGCACCACCTATCGGCTGGCGTTCGATCCCGACGCGCTGATCACCGATGCCGCCGAGCGCCTTGCCAACGCCCCCCACGTCGCCCGCGCCCAACTCCGCTGGCGCAAGGCGGGGCTGGCGATCGGTCGCGGTGGTGTCGACACCGGCGACGAAACGACGTCCGGCTTCGTTACTGTCTCCCCGGAGAGCATCGTCGTTCCCGACGTTCTGGGCGAATTGCAGAACCGCACCCAGTTGCGCCGGGCATCGCTGGCGAAGATCCTGATCGACAGCGGACGTCTCGACGACCTGAAGCTCAACCCCGCCGCCTTCATCGATCAGGCGGCGGACTTGATCGAACGCGCCAAGGTCGCGGCGCTGGTTGCCGGCGTTCGCTATCAGAAGATCGGGGATGACGTCTTCTACGCGCAGGAGCTGTTCGAGGCGAAGGAGCTGGAGGGCTATCTCGGTCGCATGGTGGAGACGAAAAAGTCGGTCTACGACGCCGTCATCTGGGACTCGTCCACGATTGAGCGTCCCTTCGCCAAGGCGCTGGACGACAACGAGGCGGTGAAGGTGTTCGCGAAGCTGCCGTCCTGGTTCAAGGTCGGCACGCCCCTCGGCACGTACAATCCCGACTGGGCGGTACTGGTGACGACCGAGGCGGGCGAGCGCCTGTACTTCGTCGCGGAAACGAAGGGCGTCCTGCTGATGGAGGACTTGCGCGGATCCGAGGCGGCGAAGATAAAATGTGGTAGGCGGCATTTCGACACCATCGCGCGTTCGGCCACCGAACCGGTCTTCACAGTTGCTCGGACAGTCGATGATCTGATGATCGAAGTTCAGGGGATTTCGTGACGGGCATGAGGCAAAAGAGCCAGGCAGCGAACCGGCCCTCACAACATCGGCATTACACCGCGGTCATCCGAAATGGCCGCAGGAGACTACCGCCCAGCGTCATATCATGACGCGTGCCAGTTGACCGAAATGGCCGCGCCACTGTACGCATCGCTGTACACCGGCTGCAAAAAGACCGGTTTCACTAACGTGTTTTCAATGACTTACACCAAGCTAAAACTGGTCGGGTATCCTGTCTCCCCGACCATGTTGCGCCTGATCGCGACGAACTCGATAGTCCGGGATTATTCCATCGGTATGATCTCGACGATGTCGAGGAGGGATTCGAAGCGCGGACGGGGCAGTATCAGCCGCCAGCGCCGATCGCCGATTCGCTCCATGATGCCCGCAAGGTCGCGATTTGCGTCGGTGCCGTAGCGCATAGAGCGCTGTTCGTCGCCCAACGCCATGCTGCCGAGGAAGATCGCACGCGGTCGCGGCGCCGCATCTGCCCGTGATTCGCGGTACAACAGTCCCGAAAGACGTTGCGATCCCCCCAGCCGC